>SDBU01002917.1_pt1 | contig 22243 bp, 31 predicted proteins | sample 2277071 | NCBI WGS metagenome assembly SDBU01 (sample SAMN10397929, study PRJNA504765) | marine sediment metagenome | isolation source: marine sediment core GS08_GC12, 126 cmbsf | place: Arctic Ocean: Gakkel Ridge, Loki's castle | collected 2008 | reverse complement strand
TGTAATTATTAAACTTATACCATTTCCAATTCCCTTTTCAGTAATTTGCTCTCCTATCCACATTAAAAAAACTGTTCCAGTTGTAATCGTTAACATAACTGATAAATAAAAAAGCCAAGGCAGTCCAAACATAGTAAGATTTAACATCTCTTGAGCAACAACACCTGGATGAGTTGCATTCATACTAAGTGCATATTTCACAATAAAAGAGGCTTGCAGTAACCCCAAAGCTAGAGTTGCAAGTCTTGTATATTTTGTTATTTTTTTTCTACCAACCTCAGGATTTTCTCTAACCTCTCTTTGAAGAGAAGGAATTATCGCAACAAGAAGTTGCATAATAATAGATGCAGAGATATATGGCATTATACCAAGAGCAACTATAGTGAGCTGTTTAAAAGCTCCTCCAGAGAAAATATCCATTAACTGAAATAAATTCTGACCTCCACCTGAAGCGGATTTAAATACAGCAAGTGCTGCTTCTTGATTTATGCCTGGAACAGGAACAAAAGCTCCAATTCGACAAACTAAAAGCATCAAGAGTGTAAAGAGTATTTTTACTCTCAACTCCCCCGCAAAAAAGATTTTTTTCAACGCACCAATCATCTTATTTCAACTTTTTGTATGTTAATTTTTTTTCTTCTAACTTTTTTATCGCTCCTTTTGAAAAACTATGAGCTTCAATACTTACTTTTTTATCGATTTCACCATTTGCTAATATTTTTAGTGTAGCTTTTGTTTTTCTTGGAGTTTGGTTTTTTTCAATTAATGTAGCAATACTTACTACTTCACCATCTTTATAGATCTCATTGATTTTTGATAAATTGAGCTCTATTATAGGTTTTAAAAATCTACCTCTTGAAAAACCTTTTATTGGAAGTTTAGAAAACGTTCGCATCTGACCACCTTCGTAGCCATATCTTTTTTTAGATCCAGATCTAGATTTATATCCATTATATCCTCTAGCTGCAGTTTTACCTTTTTTTGATCCTGGACCTCTTCCTAATCTTCTCTTAGGTTTAATCTTTGGATTTTCATTTTTAAGTGTCGAAAGAGTTGTCATTATTTCATACCCCTTTCTTCTAAAAATTTTTCTTTTGATTTAAGCATTTTTAAAGCCTTAAATGTTGCTCTTACCTGGTTAATCGGATTGCTAGATCCTTGATTTTTAGCAACAACATTTTTTATGCCAGCGAGCTCCAATACAGCTCTTATCTTTCCTCCTGCAATCACTCCAGTATTTTTTGAGGGCTTCAGAAGTATTTTCGCTCCATCGTGCGATACTATAATTTCATGAGGTATAGTTCCATCTACCATCTCAAAAGTAATAATATTTTTTCTTGCAGCTTCTGAGCCTTTTCTAATAGCATCTGATACTTCATTTGCTTTTGCAAATCCAAATCCAATTCTTCCTTTTTCATCTCCGATTAATATTAGAGCAGAAAAACTAAACTTCCTACCACCTTTAACAACTTTTGCGCATCTGTTGATATGAAGTACTTTTTCTTCAAACTCTTTAGCCTCTCTTTCTTTTGCCATTTTTATTTCCTATTTAAAATTTAAGTCCTGCTTTGCGAGCGCTCTTTGCTAAAATAGCTAGCAAACCATGATATTTATATCTACCCCTGTCAAATATTATCTCTTTAACTTTTTTAGCTTTAGCTATCTCAGCTATTTTTGCACCCAATTTTTCCGCTAATGCTGATTTTTTCTCCCCTTTAAATTCTTTTGCATAAGATCCAATAGCACCAATTGTTTGAGAGTTTTCATCATCGATTAATTGAACAAATAAATGCTTATTTGTCTTATTAACAGACATTCTAGGTTTGATTTTTGTGCCTTTTAGCTTTTTTCTAACTCTAAGAACCCTTCTGTTTCTTGCTGTTTTTCGTTTTTTTAATTTACCATGCATTTTTTTATCCTAATTTATTTACCAGCTTTTGCAGCTTTTCCAGCTTTTTTTCTTACGTATTCATCTTTATATCTAATTCCTTTACCCTTATAGGGCTCAGGCTTTCTTATATCTCTAACTGAAGCTGCAAATTGTCCAACTTTTTGTTTATCCGCTCCTTCAATAACAATTTCAACAGATTTATTAATTTTAACTTGGATATCTTTGGGTATCTCAATGTCAGTTGGATGTGAATAGCCAACCTGTAAATCTATTTTATTTCCTTTTACAGTTGCCCTAAAACCAACTCCAATCAGTGTAAGCTCTTTTTTAAACCCTACACTTACTCCAATAACCATATTATTTATTAAAGATCGATACAATCCATACATCGCAGATGTAAGCTTAAATTTTTCATCTAAACTAACATGAATTTTAGAATCTTTAATATCTAATAAAATTCCTTTTTTCATCTCTAAATTTAAGGTGCCTTTTGGTCCCTTCACATTTACAATTCCCTCTGGTGATAGCTTGAGATCTACTCCTTTCGGAAGATCAATTGGAATTTTTCCTAATCTTGACATATCTTTTTACCTCTTTACCAAATATAACATAATATTTCGCCACCAACATTTTGCTTTCTTGCATCTTCGTCTGTCATAACCCCTTTAGAAGTTGACACTATTGCGAGTCCAATTCCTCCCAAGACTCTGGGAAGTTTTTCTTTTGATGCATATAGGCGTCTTCCTGGTTTAGAAATTCGTTTTATTAATCTTATTATTCCTTCCCTATCTTTTGTGTATTTTAAGAAAATTCGCATTTTCCTTTTTTGCTCATTCTGTAAGAAACTCTCGATATATCCATGCTCTTTTAATATTTTTGCCAAATTGATTTTCATCTTGCTAAGAGTAATATCAACAAACTTATGCTGCGCTTTTTGTGCATTTCTTATCTTAGTTAAAAATTCAGCTATTGGGTCATTAAATGACATACTTTTTTATCTCCATTATTTAAAGGGAAATCCCATCTTACGTAGTAATTTTATACAATCAACATCCGTTGTTGCTGTTGTTACAAAGGCAATATTCATGCCTTGTTGGCTTTTTACTTCATCCAAATTAATCTCTGGAAACGATTGTTGATCATCTAAGCCAATATTATACGATCCTTTACCATCAGCTTTTGTATTAAAACCTCTAAAGTCTCTAATTCTTGGACATACAATATTGCAAAATCTATCAAAAAAATCGTACATTTTCTTTTTTCTAAGCGTTACTTTAAGCCCAATAACTTGACCCTCTCTAAGCTTAAAATTAGAAATCGCTTTTTTAGCTTTTGTCACAATAGGTTTTTGCCCAGATAAAAGTGCTAGCTCTTTTGTATGTAGCTCTAAAGATGTTTTATCTCTTTCATTCTCTTTAAGGCCCATGCTAATAACTATTTTTTTTAGCTCAGGCACTTGCATTCGATTTAGTTTAGCATCATCTTTTAGAAATGCTGCTACGATTTCATCTAAAAATTTCTTCTTCAATCTTGACATCTTTTTCCCTACTTAGCTTTTGTTTTTAGTGTTCTTAAAACAACTTCTTTTTCATTTTCAAAATAGATAAGCTTTTTTTCACCTTTTTCAAATTTTACTTTCAATTTTATTGGTTTTTCATTTTTGTTACATATTGCAACATTAGAAATATGAATCGGCATTTCCATTTCAACTATTTGAGCTGCTTGTGTTTTCTGAGTTCTTTTCATATGTTTTTTTCTCATATTTATGCCCTGCACAACAACTCTATCTTTATTCTTAACTAGTACAGAACCTACCTTACCTTTGTCGTTACCAGCTAAAACTACTACAGAATCATCTTTTTTTATCCATTTACTCATATTATATTACCTCTGGTGCAAGTGAACTTATTTTAATAAAACCATTATCCCTAACTTCTCTAGCAATCGAACCAAATATTCTTGTTCCTCTTGGATTGTTTTTATCATCAATAATTACACCGCTATTATCATAAAATCTAAGCTTAGAACCATCTTTTCTAAATGTATGTTTTTTTGTTCTAACGATTACAACTCTTACTTTGTCGCCTTTTTTCACTATGCCTTTTGGACTAGCCTCTTTTACAGAAGCTATAACTACGTCACCTATATATGCGTATCTTCTATTAGTACCGCCTAAAACCCTAAAACATTTTACTTTTTTAGCGCCTGTATTATCAGCAACGTCTAGTTCGCTCTCTTCTTGAATCATTTTTTTAATCCCTTTTTTTATAGAACTTCAAGCACTTTCCATCTTTTCAGCTTTGATAGAGGTCTCGATTGAATAATTTTTACTTTTGTTCCAACTTTTGCTTTTTTTGAATCATCATGTGCATAATATTTCTTCCATTTTTCAACCAATTTTGTATATTTTGGATGTCTCACTTTTCTGATAACTTTTACTACAACGGTTTTATCCATTTTATCAGATACTACTATGCCTTCTAAAACTTTTCTTTTCTTGGGCTTCATGCTTTACTCTGCCTTTTTCTCTCAGTTAAGATTGTTAGTATTTGTGCCTTTTCTTTTTTTAAACTCTTTAAAAAATGCGGTTTTTCTAGTTTATGTGATATTTTTAATTCATTTACTAAATCAAAATATTCACGATCAATTTCAGTTAGTCTAAACTCCAATTGATCCTCTGCTTGATCTCTTATTTCACTTATTTTTGTCATTATTTACACCCTTTCCATTCGCTCTACAAATCTTGTTCTAAGAGGAAGTTTCGCTGCAGCTAAACGAAGTGCTTTTCTTGCTTCTTCTTTCGATACATTTCCAACTTCAAACAATATTCTTCCCGGACGAATAACACTTACCCATTGACTTGGAGATCCTTTTCCCTTTCCCATACGAGTTTCTGCCGGTTTTTTACTAATCGGTTTATCCGGAAAAATCTTTATCCAAACCTTTCCTTTTCTACTAAAATGTCGATTGATAGACACCCTACATGCTTCTATTTGTTGAGATGTTATCCAACCTCTATCTAAAGACTGCATTCCAAACTCACCAAATTCAACAAAACATCCACCTTTTGCTAAATTAGAGCATTTGCCTTTTTGCTGCTTTCTATGTTTCGTTCTACTTGGCATCAGTGCCATTTTTGTGCCTCCTAAATTACTTCTTCGCCTTTATTAATCCACACTTTTACGCCAATTGCACCATATGATGTACGCGCTGTTTTAACACCATAGTCTATATCTGCTCTTAACGTATGAAGAGGTATTCTTCCATCTTTATACCATTCAGTTCTAGCTATCTCAGCTCCACCTATTCTTCCAGATACTTGAACTTTTATACCAGTAGCTCCAGCATCCATTGTTGTTTGAATAGCTTTTTTTAAAGCTCTTCTAAAAGGAACTCTTCTCTCTATTTGTTTTGCAATTGATTCCGCTACTAATTTCGCAGATAAATCAGGTCTTTTTATCTCTTCAACTTCTATCCAAACTTCTTTGTTTGTTATCTTTTTTAGTTCGTTTTTTAAAACATCTATCTCTGCACCTTTTTTTCCAATCACTAATCCTGGTCTAGCTGTATGAATAGTAACTTCAATTTTTCCACTTGTTCTTTTAATAGTGAATCCAGCACTCCCTACACATGCAGGCTGCTTTTCTAAAAATTTTCTAATAAGTCTATCTTCTTCTAATAGATCGCCAAACTCTTGTTTGTTGGCATACCAATTAGATTGCCATTTTTTTCTTATTACTAAACGAAATCCTATCGGTGATCCTTTCTGTCCCATTTACTTCTCCTTTTTAGATGTCAGTACAATTGTAAAATGACTTGTTCTTTTTTTAATCGGCACCTGTCCACCCCTATTTCTTGGCTTTGATCTTTTTATAGTTGGCCCTTGATCTACTCTAACCTCTAAAATTTCTAGCTCTTCTTTTTTTACATCAAATTTATTTTGTGCATTCGCAATAGCGCTATCTAATGTCTTTTTTAAAAGTCTTGAGCCTTTTAAATTGCTATATCTTAGTTGCAATAAAGCATCTTCAACACACATATTTCTAATTAAATCTGCAGATCTTCTAGCCTTATATGGGCTAATTCTTACATATTTAGTTATAGCTTTAGCTTGGTTCATTATTTACCCTTTTTCGCTGCTGGAGCTGCAGCTACAGCTTTTTTAATTGGATGTCCTTTAAATGTTCTAGTAGGGGAAAACTCTCCAAGTCTGTGACCTACCATATTCTCTGAAACAAAAACTGGTATAAATTTTTTACCGTTATGTACTTCTAAATTGAGCCCTATCATTTCAGGAACTATCATAGATCTTCTAGAATATGTTTTAATTGGCTTTTTCTTTTGATCTATTGTTAGCTTTTCAATTTGCTTTATTAAAAAATGATCTACAAATGGTCCCTTTTTTAAGGATCTTGCCATATTTTTACCTATTTTTTCCGTCTTGATTTAATTATCATTTTATTTTTGTTTTTCTTAACTCTTGTACGAAATCCTTTAGCATATTGTGCCCAAGGAGATTGAGGAAGGTTACCTTTGCTTTTACCCTCACCACCTCCATGTGGATGATCAACAGGATTCATAGCTGTTCCTCTTACAGTCGGTCTAATTCCCTTCCAGCGAGATCTTCCAGCTTTTGCATCAACTCTAAGATTATGTTCTGCATTTGAGACAATACCAAGTGTTGCAAAGCATTCCTCATTTATGAGTCTTACTTCACCGGATGGCATTTTAATAGTTGCATTGCCCTCGCCTCTAGCTAAAAGCTGAGCAGAGAGTCCTGCAGATCTAACAAGTACTGCTCCCCTTTTTGGATACATCTCAATATTATGAATAAAAGATCCAAGAGGCAAATATTTTAAAGGCATGCAATAACCAACTTTAAAAGGAGCTCCTTTTGTCGTCGCAACTATATCTCCAACTTTTATCCCTTGAGGAGCCAGGATATATCTTTTTTCACCATCTTTATAATGTAAAAGAGCAATATGGCCTGTTCTGTTAGGATCGTATTCAATTGAGGCTACTTTAGCTTCTATATTTATTTTTTCTCTTCTAAAATCAATTTTTCTAAATTTTCTTTTATGACCACCACCTCTATGTCTACAAGTTATGCGGCCTAAATTGTTTCTTCCATTGGTTTTCTTTTTAGATCTTGTTAAAGATTTTAGTGGTCCCTTTTTTACTGGATTTAGCTCATCTGTAGAAGGGAGAACTAATTTTCTTAAAGATGGAGTAATCGGTCGAAATTTTTTAGTCATTTTTTACACCTTTATACTTGATCATCTAAGCTATCACCCGCTTCTAGGGTAACTATCGCTTTTTTTAGATGGTTTGTTTTACCAAGACGTCCTCTGACTCTTTTTATTTTTGGATGAACGCTTATTGTGTTTACAGATAAAACTTTTATTTTTTTTTCTTCGTAAATTTTCTCTAATGCCCACATAATCTCTTTTTTGTTGGCCTTTGGATTAACTAAAAAAACATATTTTGGTTTATCAAATTTTCTTAAACTTTTTGAGCTTTGAGAATCTTTAAGGCCACTTAAGACATTTGCTTTTTCAGTTATATATCTCGATTTAATAATCTCGTATGGAGTCTTATTCATTAATTTTTCTCACTTTTTGTTAAAATAGAATTGATATCATCAAACGCTGAATCAATTATAATTAGATTTGTTGACAGAGCTAAATTATATCCATTAACAGCAGAAATATCTACAAGCTCTTTTTTAGGGATGTTTCTCATGCATCTTTTAAGATTATTGAATGTACCCAGGTTCCCTAAAACTAAAACTCTTTTGTCTATTAATTTTATAGCATCTAAAAATTTAGCTACTTGCTTTGTTTTTTTAACTTTATCATCCGATAATTTTAAAATACATGCGCTATTTTGAGCTATTCTCTCAGCAATCAATGATCTAATTGCTGCTTTTCTCTCTTTTTTATTTACTTTAACATTTTGATCAAATTTAGGTTTTGGCCCAAAAACTATTCCGCCACCTTTATATTGAGGAGCGCCAAAAGATCCTTGCCTAGCTCTTCCAAGTCCTTTTTGTCTATGAGGTTTAGCTCCTGTTCTATTAATTTCTTTTCGACCTAATGTATTTGCTGACCATTGACGAGCGTTATTTCTAATTGCTACCAAATAGTCTTTTATCATTTGAGAACTTTTAACTAATTTCAAATTTTTATCGTCAATAGATTCTTCGCCTATTTCTTTTCCACTTAGGTCGTATTTTTTAAGTGTAGCCACTTTCGCCTCTTATTATTTTTTGCTTTTTATCAGAGCTTTAATTTTTTTCTTAGATCTTGAAATGTAGATTAAAGAGTTTCTCATACCAGGAATCGCCCCTTTTATTAATAAAAGATTTTTTTCCACATCTACATCTATCACTAAAAGATTTTGAACAGTCATGTTATCTCCTCCCATACGAGAGGCTCTTTTTCCTCCAGGAAAACATCTACCAGGACCTGTTATCCAACCAGTTGAACCACCTAGTCTATGTGATCTAGAACAACCATGAGTTGCATTCATACCAGCAAAACCGTAGAGTTTCATCAAACCTTGAAAACCTTTTCCTTTAGATTTTCCAATAACGTCAACATATTCGCCTTTTTCAAAATAGTCCGCTTTAAACTCTTGTCCTGCTGCATATTCATCAACACTATCAACTTTCGATTCAATTAATTGTTCTAAAGCCGTTAGCTTTACTTTGTCAAAATGTCCTTTCATTGGTTTATTTGGTTTTTTCTTTACTCCTGCTCCGATTTGAATAGCGTCATAACCATCTGTATCTTTTTTCTTCACTTGAACAATAAAATTTGGCATAGCTTCAACTATAGTGCAGACAACCATATTGCCTTTTTCATCGAAGGCTTGAATCATCTTTCTTTTTCTTCCGATCAACTTAATGGACATTTTTTAATTCCTTTAATCTTAAAAATAATCGTTAAATCTCCCAGATTCGAAAAGCAAATATTACTATTCAAATAAAGGACTAACATAATAGATTAACAAACCTCTTGTTTTTGCTCAATGATTTTTTTACAAATCCTTAAGCAACCAAGAGCTTATGAGAAAATAATATATAAAAATAATGAATTGATCACAAGAAATTATTATTAAAAAAAAATCAAATTTTTATTTACTTATGAAAACCCTGAAATTATTATTATTGATACTACCATTGATAAAAAAGAAAAAATAACAAACCATTCTATCTTTGATAGAGTTTTTTCTCTTTTTTTTAAAATTATTTTTTTCATTAGCATTTATATGGATAGGTCATCGATTCTTGATAAAAATGTGTCCAAATCGCCAAGATAGTTGTTGAAGTTGATAACAATAAAAGAATTGTTGGCGATAAGATACTCATAGCAAAAACAAATTCTACTAACATAAAAATTGAAAGAGCAACAGATATTATAGATTTTGTTAGTTTGATTAGATCTAAATTTTTAATTTCATAAAATAGAGTAGTCAATCTTTTATTACTTTTAATATTGTCTTTTTCTTTTCCTTCTAGGGCCTTGTGCGAAATAAAATCTTCTCTTTCCATTTTCAAACAAAACATATTTTGAAAAAGTAAAAATAATGAGCCAGAAAAGCTAGCTGCAGGTCCAATTATTGTACCTAATGCATAAATACCGAGCATCTCACCTAGCTGAAGAAAAATACTACAATCTGCGATAGTCTCGACAATTCTTTTAGTTAGTTTATCTTGTTTCCGAGTATTTTTTTTATCAACACTATACTCATCATAAGACTCATTTAATTCCTTAACATCGAAGATCATCTTAGGTATAAGCAAAAGCTTTTCACCAACTTTCACTTTACCTTGAGCATGAGCAATTTTAGTAACGGTTCTTGGAGAGAGTTTTAGCTCTTTAGCATATAAAATTGGCCAAGTTAAAAACTTTTTTATAGCCTGAAATAACCTATGAGCTCCTCTAGTTTGAGTAAAATAGTCTGATGAAGTATTTAAATAGTTAGGCTCAACTTCTTTTTGATCGTAGTTTTCTTCAAATTTTTTAAGTTCTAGAGCTGATGTCATAAATTCTCTTTATTTATCACCTAACAGTATAAAGGTAAAACAACTGATTGTAAAGCGTAAAAAAAAACTAAAATAATTTAATTATAATATTATATACTTTATATAAAATATTTAGAAATTAATTATAAAAACAATGTTTTTTTTTAATTTATTAGTCTCACAATTCATATATGTTTAAAAAATATTATTTCAAGAAATGTTATTTCAAGAAATGTTATTTCAAAATTTTAGGATATGTTAAAGTTTCTTTATAAAAATAAGTAAATATAGTTAAAGAAAGAGCTATAGTTGATAAAGCAATTTTTAAAGTAGCTGAAAGTAGTGCAATTTCGAACATAACCTCAAATGCTAAAAAACAATTTAAAGCTATAATAGCAATATTTTTAATTAGTTTGAGTAGATCTAAATTTTTTATTTCACAAAAAATCGTTTTCAATCTTAAATCTTTAGATTTTTGAGCTTCAAATACTTTTTGAGTATTAGAGTGTTTTATATATTTAGTTCTATCTTTAAAAAGAAGAAAAGAGCCTGATAAGATTTTAAAGCATCTTTTTGAAAATTTCAAAGCCTCATTTGCATTTCCAAGAGAATAAAAATAAAATAGCTGTCCGAGTCCAATAAATGTTAAAATATCTAAAATTGTTTGAACAACCTTGATAGCAATTTTAAAAACTTTTTTTGAAATACTTTTAAAATCTCTTCTTTGAATATTTATAGATATTTTTTTTACATTTTTTATAGTAACAGGAATTTTTGTAACATCTAAACTTTGAGATACTTTTTTAAATTGCTTTTTTATACCAACTATTTTTTTTACTCTAATAGGGTTTAATTTTAAGAAATTCTCAAAATTAACAGGCCATTGACAGCCAAGATAAAAAGCTTTAAAAAGTTTTTTTGATCCATATGAGCTTCGAGCAAACTTATAAACATTTTTGAAATGATCAACTTTTTGCTTTTCTTTTGTAAATTTTTTCTCAAAAGATCCTCTTTTATCGAGATTTTGAGAATTTGCTAAAGTTATAGACGGCATAATTAATATTTTAAATTGTATAAAAACGCTTTATTTTAAGTGGTATTTTAATATTAACCTTCATATTTGTATACATCTAAAACTAAACACATAATTAAAGATATAACGGATTAAAAAATATTTTTTACAAAAATTATAGAAAAGAGATTTTACCTTGAGCACCTCTCATAAAATCAGAGGCTCTCATTTTCTTTTTGCCTTCTAACTGAACTTCGATAAGCTCTAAAGATTTATCTTTGCAACCTATAAAAACTGAGCTATTTTCAACTAAAATTTCTTTTGGCTTTAATTTTTTATCTATGATTTTTGTTTCAAAAATTTTCAATTCTTTTTGATTATCGTGGATTTTGACTTTGCAAAAAGCAGCAGGTTTTTTAGCAAAAGCTCTAATTTGGTCATATATTTTTTTAGCATCATCCTCAAAATGAATCTCTTTCATCTCTTTTGTAATTTTATTTGCATATGAGACTTTTGATTCATCTTGATTTTGTAGATGAACATCATTTTTTTTATACATCTCGATAACCTCTAATAAAAGAGGTTTAGACATTAGACAAAGCTCTTCTTCTAACTCGGTAAAAATCATATCTTCTTTAAGTTCTATCTCTTTTTGCAAAATTATCGGTCCTGTATCCAGTTTCCTTGCCATCTTTTGAATGGTAACACCTGTTTTTTTCTCGCCATTTAAAATAGCGTGGTGAATGGGAGCCGCTCCTCTAAATTTTGGAAGGAGTGATGCATGAACATTTATGCAGCCTTGCTTTGGCACATCTAAAAGAGCTTGTTTTAGAATCTGACCATAAGCTACAACGATGAATAGATCGGCATCGTATTTTTTTATTTCATTAATAAACTCTGGATTTGATGCTTTTTCAGGCTGATAAATATCTGTTTTATCTAAATAGAGAGAGGATACTTTTTTGGTTTCAGAAAAGTTTTCTCTTCCATTTTTTTTAATATCTGGTTGAGTAACAAGAGCTACTATATTTACTTTTTTTTCGAAAAGATAAGATAAGATATTTGCTGCAAATTTTGGTGTGCCGAAAAATACTATTTTCATTTTACAACTGATAGTTTTTCTAAAGGATGCTCTTGCTCGGCATTTTTAGTGATACCTTCTAAACCGATAAGGCCTCTTTTTGAATTTTTACAAAACTCTATCCATTCCAAAACCTCTTTAATGGGCTTGAGCTCCTTTTGAATTTTTTCAAGTGCTTCTGTAAGTCTCAGTCCCATACGATAGGTATATTTAAAAGCTTTAAAAAGTTCATTTCTAAGATCTAATGAAAATCCTTTTCTTTTTAACCCAACTAGATTTAAACCGCCTATTTTATATGGGTAGCCTCCACCTATTGTATATGGAGGAATATCTTTAGATACTCTACTAAAACCACCTACCATTGCAAATTTTCCAATACGCGAGAACTGATGTACAGGTGTCATCCCACCGATTATTGCAAAATCTTCAATAGTTACATGACCTGCTAACATCGCTGAGTTTGACATTACAACATTATTTCCAATATCGCAATTATGAGCGATATGACAATACGCCATTATAAGACAGTTATCACCGACTCTTACTTTTGAATTTTCATTACAAGAAGAATTTATCGTAACGTATTCTCTAATCTCTGTATTCTTTCCGATTTCAACGAAAGTTTTTTCCCCTTTAAATTTTAAATCTTGAGTTTTTGTACCAATACTCGCTCCTGGCCAAATAATTGCATTTTCTTTAATTAGAGTAAAACCATCTATATAGGCATGAGATTTTATTGTAACATTATCTTCTATTGTAACATTTTTCTTAATCACTGCGAAGGGCTCTATCTCAACATTTTTCCCAATTTTAGCGCCCTTTTCTACAAAAGCATTTGGATGAATATTTGACATTTTAGGTTTCCAATTTTATTTCTTTCTTTCTTTTAAAGCTTCTCTTTTGCAACAAGTGCAAAACTTAATTCTGCTTCAACACACACTTTTTCATCAACTAAAGCTTTTGCTTTCATCTTTCCGCCCTTTGAACTTATATGAATTGCTTTAGCATGAATAAAAATAACATCTCCAGGATAAATAGGTCTTCTAAATTTAGCTGAAGACACCTTTAATAAAACAGCAATTTTATCAATATGTCCTTTTTGATAGACTAAAATTCCACCGGTTTGCGCCATTGCTTCAATTACTAATACACCTGGCATAATTGGTGCATCTGGAAAGTGTCCTTGAAAAAACTCTTCATTAACCGTTACATTTTTTTGACCAATAATTTCGTTATTGTCTAGATCGATGTGGACAACTCTATCAACGAGTAAAAAAGGATATCCATGAGGCAAAATTTTAGCTATTTCTCTATGATCTATAACAGTTTTGTTATTCATCAAGCCTCACCTCCCTGAAGATAAGTAAGTAATTTTTTTGCAAATTTTATATTTGATAAATGGCCTGATCTAATTGCAATTATATGAGCTAAAAATCTATTTCCTATCAAAGATAGATCTCCCATCAAATCTAAAATTTTATGTCTAACCATTTCATTTTCAAATCTAACACCGTCTTCATTCATAACTTTATTATCTTTTATAACAACAGCGTTTTTTAAACTTCCACCTTTAATTAAATTATTATCTAAAAGAGGTTTAATCTCTTCGTAAACAGAGAACGTTCTAGAAGGTGCTATCTCAGTTTTATATGTTTTTTCATCAACTGTATATGAAAAATATTGAGATTTTAAAAAATCACTAGATGGATGATGCAAAGTAAAGCTAATCTTATATTCGTCTGAGGGAAGAGCTATTAAATGGATGTAATTTTCACTAAAATATACAGGCTCATTAAGTGATAAAACTTTAGCTTTTTGATCAAGCTTTTGAACTTTTGCTTTTTCTATTAAATCCACAAAAGTTTTTGAGCTTCCATCAAAAACAGGAACTTCTGATCCATCGATTTCAACTAAAGCGTTATCGATATTGTAAGCTGCAAAAGCAGACAAGATATGCTCAATAGTTTGAACAGAGCTTTTACCAAAACCAATTAAAGTTCTTCTATCAGCCTCTCTTACTAAATTTAAGTTAGCTTTTAAAATTGGTTTATCTTTCAAGTCTACTCTTTTAAACACAATGCCGTGATTTGGCTTTGCTGGATGAATAGTTATTTTTACTTTTTCGCCTGTAAAAAGCCCTATTCCAGAAACAGTAATATCATTTTTGATAGTGTTTTGAAAGCAGTCTTTAGCAACGAGCAAATTTTTCTCCTGATCTCAAAAAGGGGTAATTCATTTGTAAATAAAATAATAAACCAAAAATTTAAGAGCAAGAACAATTTGAATTTTCCAAATCAAAAAAATATTTATATTTTTTATTTTTCATGATTATAAATTTTGATTTTTATTTAATTTAAAAATTAATGATATTTAATTGATTATTAAATTAAAAAAATCTACTCGTTTTTATTTCTTCTTTTATGTTGAATAAAATAAGAAATAATAACGAGGGAGCTAAATAAAATTACTAAATAATCCCCAAAAAGCGAATAAATAGTTTTATATGAAAAAAGAGGAGCTTTTACAAAAAGAGCTCCAGCTTCATCTTCTTTATACATAGCATCAACAACTCTTCCAAAAGAGTCAACTACAGCTGTAATACCCGTATTGCAAGCTCTAATGAGAGGAATTCCATTTTCTACAGCTCTAATTTTTGCATGATCAAAATGTTGTCTAAAAAGTTTAGATTTAGGAAAGTAAGCATCATTTGTTAAGTTAACAAAACATTTAGCTCCTTTATTTTTAGCTTTTCTCATAATGTTTGAAAAAGTCTCTTCATAGCAAATTGAAAAAGCGTAATTTTTATCTGAAAATATTTTTGATTCATCTCCTTTAGTAAAAGAAGAAGCTATTCCATATTTTTTTAAAGCTATTTTAGCTAAAAATGAAAAGGGAATATATTCACCCATAGGGACTAAAACTTGTTTTTCATATCTTTTGTAAGTATCCAATTTGGGACTAAAATAGAAAGCTGCATTGTAACTTTTATCAATTTTTTGATCAAAATCATCAAAACCTATTGCTATTTCAGATTGATAGATATTAGAAAGAGCTTTTGCAAAGTAGCTATTAGATACATACCAATCATCTTTATATTGTCTTGCAAATGGTTCTTTTAAAATAGGTAGTTTAGCTAAAACATCTTCACCAAACTTTTGTGAAAAAAGAAGCTGGACTTTTTCAAAAGGATAGAAATGATCATTTGCGCTAAAAGGCAAAGCGGCTTCTGGAAGAACAATTAGATCTAAATCATCAATTTTTTTTTGATTTATAAAATTAATAATTCTTTGCCATTGATACATCGGAGAGATAAAATGATCGAAATAATTTTTTGTTAAGACTTTTTCTTCTGGAAGAAGAGCCGTTTGAACTAAGCAGACATTTAATTTATTCGAGAGCTCGAACTTTTTTTCATAGATCTTTTCATGAAAATATCCATAAAGATACGGAAAAAAGGCTAAAATTACCCATAAAATTCCAACTTTGAAAGATTTATCTATAATAGCTTTTAAGGCTGTTAGATTTACAAAAATCACATAAAAACTAAGTCCATATATCCCGATGATGGATGCTAACTGCAACGAGATATGGTAATTTGAAAGAGCTAGGCCTACTTGATTGAAAGGAAACCCGGACATAAAAAAAAGTCTAGACCATTCAAAGATTGTCCAAACAGATGCTACTAAAAAGATTTTAAAAAAAGAGAATTTTTTATTTTTTAAAAAGATATATGAAGCAATAGAGAACTGCAGAGCAAACGAAAAAATTAAAAAAGCGTAAACTACTAAAATAAGCTTTCCTTGATATTTTGTTGAAGTAAACCAAGATAGCCAAATTGCTTGAACGAAAAAAAACCAGACAAAAGAGAGAAACACTTTAAGTTTTGTGCTATTTAAGTGATAAATTGAATACCAAAAAAGAAAATATCCCAAAGAGCTAGCCACTGGTCCTAGATAACCTATCCAGGCGGGCTGGGAAAAAGCAACTATCAAAAAACTTAATATAAAAAAGCTAAAATTTAAATATTTTTTACTATTCTTCTGATTCATCAGATGTTTGATCCATAGCTTCAATACTTACAGGTTCTTTTATTTTAGAGCCTAAGACCATTAAAAGCAAAAGAGCTCCTAGAAGTGCTATGTTTTTCATGAACATGACCATTTGAAAAGTTTTGTTAACCCCAGTTAAAAACCAAAAAGGATGAAGCAAAAACGTTGCTGGAACAAAAAATACTAGCAGTAAAAAAGCTCCGAACTTCTCTTTTATCCCGAAAAATATTAAAAGAGCAGCGATCAGCTCCAAAGTAGTAATCACTATTAAAATCTCTGGTGTCCAAGAAATTAATGCAGTGAATAGTTTAGTCAAACTAGATGAAAAGTGAACATAAGACTGCCAATCACAAAAAAGATTAATAAGTCCAGTTTCTGTTTTTTGCCAATCAAATATTTTGTTTATTGCTGATAAAATAAAAATAGCGCTAAGTAGCAGTCTTCCTACTAAAGCAATAAATTTTTTAAAGCCCTTCATATAAACTAACCTCCACAAGGCCTGAAATTTTTCTATATAATATCCTTAAGCTAAGATATAATCTTTTTCGAGATTAATTTAAATTATTTATGAAAATACCATTTAGAAAGTTTCATCTTTTAACTATTTTAAAAGAATTTTCAAAAAAAAAGCTTCCATTAGATGTTTTTTTAAGAAATTATTTTAAAAATCATAAATCTATCGGTTCCAAAGACAGAAAAAGTATCTGCGAAGATTTATATAAACTAATAAGATGGAATGGTTTAATAGATTTTTTATGTAAAAAAACTCCCATTACATTCGAAGATAGATTAGAGATTTTAGAAGACTTTGATTTCAAAAGATATCTTGATGATAAAAAAATCCCAGATCATATAAAAGTTAGCTTTCCAAAAGATTATTTTGAAAAGGTAAAAAAAGCCTATTCTTTAGAAAAAGCAATGGAATTTTGTTTAACTTCAAATGAAGTAGCGCCAACTACGATTAGAGCAAATCCTTTAAAAATATCAAGAGATGAGCTTTTTGATATTTTAAATAAAAAATATGATATCAAAAAATGCTCAAAATCTTCTTATGGGATAATTTTTAATAAAAAAATCAATTTTTTTACATCCGATGAGTTCAAAAAAGGGTTTTTTGAAATCCAAGATGAAGGCTCTCAAATAGTCGCTGATTTAATAGATCCAAAACCTAAAGATCATGTTTTAGATTACTGCTCTGGATCTGGTGGTAAAACTCTAGCGATAGCTCATAAAATGAAAAAAACAGGTCAACTCTATCTTCACGACATCAGAGATTGCATTCTATTAGAGGCAAAAAAAAGATTTAAAAGAGCAGGCATTGAAAATTTTCAAATAAAGACTACAAAAGATTTAAATAAGATAAACAAAAAAATGGATTGGATAATTTTGGATGTTCCTTGCTCAGGTTCTGGCACTTTACGTCGTAACACTGATCTCAAATGGAGATTTAACTTAAATGATCTAGAGAATTTAAAAGCTACACAAAGAGAAATTTTTGATAAAACATATAGTTTTTTAAAAAATGATGGAAAAATTGTATATATTACTTGTTCTATTTTTCCTGAAGAGAATGAAGAACAAGTTGAATATTTTATAAAAAAATATAATCTAAAGATTGAAGATAAGTTTTTTTCTTTTCCTTTGAGAAATTCTCATGATGGTTTTTTTGCATGTGTTCTTGTAAAAAACTGAAAAGTCTTCGTCTTAAAGAGTTTTTCGGAGCTATAACTGGTTTAGTTACATTTTTTTTCCAGCTGAACTTGAAGTGAATTCATCCACAAGGATAGCCAAGGTGTCATTCTAAAAATTGACCAAAATCGATGTCTTTTTCTTCATTAAATTTTTCAGTTTTTCTAACTCATCTTTGCGTCCAATAAACATCTATAAAACCTTATTTTACTCTCACTATAATGGAATATACCAATATAGTGAGGAGCTAATCATCATTTTCAAAAGCTATACAAATATTTTTAAATTAAGCACCCTTGTTTTTAAGGGTTTGCAGATTAACTGTTTACACTAGAATGTTGACCACAACAAAGCTTTAATATCTTATTTTCTTATTAATACAAATTCTTCATATCTTGAATCAAAACTCTCTTCATGAGCAAAATAATAATCTGTTTCATTTTTTTTGTTTTAATTGAAGTTACCATTTGATCAATATTTAATTTCCACTTTAAAATAGATCCATAATATTTATCATTTATATAAATTTTATCATCTGTTATCCTAAACATCTTATTATTAATTATATAACAAGAAAAGAAACTTCAAGAAATTAGTTAAATTTGTTTTGTTTTTATAAAATTCTATCTTTTGTTAATATATATAGAAGTAAAATAGAGCTGAAAATATCAATGAAATTTTTTATTAAATTTTTAATACCTCTTATAGCTTTCTCGCCAATTTTAAATGCAAATGATTATAGAAACTCCCCTATGGAGAAAAATGCTAATATCAATGTTAATAATACAGTTTTAGCAAAAGTTGAAGACCGAGCAATTACAGCATTAGATGTTAAAAAGAAATTAGATATCGCGTTTGAGAGATCCTTTACTGATCTTATAGATTCTAAATCAGCTAGATTTCAATTTTATCAATCAGGTTGGCTTCAAGTATTAGATGAGGTAATTAATAATGAGCTTATTTTGCTAGATGCAAAAAAAAGGGAGTTTACAATCTCAGATGCTGAGTTAAAAGAAGAGATGGAAAACAGATATGGCCCAAATATAATATCGAATATCCAAAAGCAAAATCTTACTTTAGAAGAAGCTCAAAAAATGCTATCAGATGAGATGGTCATTCACAGGATGGTATATTATTTTGTAAGATCGAAAGCAGAGCAAAATATTACTCCTAGTAAAATAAAAAACTCGTATCAGTTATATTTAAAAGAAACTCCATCTCAAGAGATTTATTCATATAATGTTATTTCTATTAGGTGTGATGACAATAAGCTAGCTAACTTAGCAGCAAATGAGGTCCATCTTTTACTACAAGAGAAAAACCAAGATCCAAAAGAGTTAGAAGATACTTTAAAAGGAATAGAAAAAGATTATAAAAACTCTACGATCAATGTTTCCAATTTATATAAGACAAGCTCAAAAGATTTATCTGTGTCCCATAAAACTATTTTAAAAGATTTGAAAAAAAATGAATTTAGCGATATCACATCTCAAGTAAGTAGAATAAACAACAAACAAATTTCTAGAATATTTTATTTAAAAGATTTAGAAAAAATTGAAGCTAAAACATTTGATGAAATATCTAATGAATTAAAAACAAAATTAATTGAAAAAGAGCTAGGACATGTTGGAGAGAATTTTTTCAATAAACTAAAAAAAGAATATTTAGTTGAAAACAAAATTAGTTCTAAAGATTTTTGTCCTTTCACTTTTGAATGAGCACTCTATATAAACCAAAAGATCTTATAGATTATTTATCTTTTCACAAGATAAGACCAAAAAAAACTCTTTCTCAAAATTTTTTAATCGATAAAAACATTTTGGATAAAATTCTAAAAGCATCTGATATCTCAAAAGATGACGTTGTATTGGAGATAGGATCGGGACCAGGAGTCATAACTTTTGAGATTATAAAAAAGGCAAAAAAAGTTATTGCTATAGAACTAGACGATACTTTTGCTAAAAATTTAAAAGATCAAAAAATTGATAACTTAGAAGTTTATAATGAAAACTTTTTAAAATTTGATTTAGATATTTATAAAAAATTAGATAAAAAAATAAAAGTTATATCCTCTGTTCCCTATCACGTAACATCTTTTATAATTACAAAACTTTTAAAACACCATTTTCTATTCTCAAAAATTATTTTAATAATACAAAAAGAGATGGCGGAAAAGATTTTATCTAAAAAAGATTCTAAGCAATACGGTTTTTTTTCTCTTTTGGTAAATTTTTATGCTGAAGCTAAGATTTATGCAAATATTTCAAGAGAATGTTTTTTCCCAAAACCCAAAGTTGATTCAGTTATCTTAGAATTAAAAATAAAAAATAATTTTCTAGATGCTACAAAAAAAGATATTGATATAGAAAAATTTCTCTACTTTATAAAAACAGCTTTTTCTCAAAGGAGAAAAAAACTTTTATCTTTGATAAAAATTTTTAGTTCTAAAGAAAAAATCCTAAAGATTTTTGATGATTTAAAAATAGATGAAAATGTTAGAGCTGAAAATTTGAGTTTAGATAATTTTTTAGCTCTTTACAAAAAGCTCTTTTAAAAATGTGAAAAAATTTCTTCTAACCTTTTGAGTCGCATAGATATTTTCTTTTTTTATTAATTTTCCATCTTTAGTTTTTATCTCAATTATCGCTACTTTTTGATCTTTCTTAATTGGAGCTTTAAGATCATCATATATAACAAAAGCATTTAAAGAATTTTCTTCTGATGGATAATAATCTATAGAAAAATCCTTTTTCAATTTTGATTTTAAAATTTTTGAGCTACCAAAAATTTTTGCTTGAAAAATCTTTTTATTATCAAAAACTATTTTTTTCTCTTTTTTTTCTAAAAAAGCAATGTTGAATAACTTTTTTGTATCTTCAAATCTAACATCTGAATTTGAGCAGCCTAAAACTACAGCTATCAAAGTTCTATCATCTTTTTTTGCAACGCTCATTAAATTATATTTAGCTTTAGCATGATAACCTGTTTTGGCTCCAATAGCATATTTATAAAAATGCTCCGTTGGCTTTAACTGCTTATTATTAGTAACGATCTCTTTTTTATTTTGTTTATTTGTTTTAGGCCTTATATAAAATTTACAAGTAAAAATTTTTAAAAAGTCTTCATTTTTAATTGCTAGTTTCGTCATTTTAGAGACATCATATGCAGTTGAGACATGCTCTGGCATATGAAGGCCGTGTGGATTACAAAGATAAGTATCTTCAATCCCATTTTTTTTGATATATGAATTTAATTCATTCATAAAAGAGTCAACAGAACCTGCGACACACTCTGCAGCTACATTAGATGCATCGCATGCAGAGACTAACATTATTCCATGTAATAGATCATCAAGTGTAAGAACCTCTTCTTTAACAATATCAAAACCTGCACCATCCGTTTCTAATATATAAGGCTTTAATAAGTAGTTCGATGTGATTTTTTTTTCAGGAGGAACAATCTCGAGAGCACTTTTTGAAGCTTTAATAGTTTTAGATAATTTATCTTTATAATTCTCTAAGATATACCAAGTTGTAAACACCTTAGTCAAGCTCGCTGGATATACCTTTTTATAAGCTTCTTTTTCAAAAAGAATCGCACCATTTTCCGCATTTATCAAGATTGCATTTTTTGCGTTAATATCTAATTCTAAAGGTTTTGAATGTAGAATTGAGACAAAAACACAAAAAACAATAAACGCTTTAATCATCTATCCAGCTCCTGAGCAACACTTTCAGTATATCCGATTTTTTTCTAATTACAAGTTATTAATTTAACTTAAATAGATTTACGCTTTATTTTTTTATAAGTAAAAAGCTTTAAAAACCAATAAGATACCAGCCATTTTAATAAAATAAAAAAAGCAATTCTTGACACTAGTAATTATAAATAGTTAAACTATGTTTAGGGGAAGAATTATATGGAGGCGTTTAATTCATGCTCAACCCGAATGAAATAGAAAAGTTATATGAACAGTATATGCCCAATCTTGTGGATTTAGCGCACGATGGTATTGTTAATGTTGATTTAGCACTTTTGCATGAACTAAATCTATTAGATGATTTAGATCAAATTAAAGACGATCCAGAAGATTTAACTCAGTATTTTCATGTTATAGAAAGCCCAGAAAAAGTAACTCTATTTAATGAGCAATTTGATGTATGGATTGTTCCTAAAACTGAGCAAGATATTCCGCTTACTTATGTACTTATTGCACTTAATGCCCAAAACAAAACTTCATTAGAAGTTGTTTTTACTACAGCTGGCGTATACAATACACCTAAGTATGTACTTAAAGTTTTGCAGTACTATCTTTTAGATATGTTAGAGACAGAAGCTACACTTACTGCAATAGAAAAAAACCAATAAATTTTTAAAGCTCTTTTTCAAAAGGCTTCCCCTATTTTTTTACAATATCTTTAGTTCTTTTTAGAGAAGATTTTGGTAAAAAAATAAAAAATATTTTCAGATTCAAAGCTTATCAAAAAAAATA
>SDBU01002916.1_pt1 | contig 22249 bp, 21 predicted proteins | sample 2277071 | NCBI WGS metagenome assembly SDBU01 (sample SAMN10397929, study PRJNA504765) | marine sediment metagenome | isolation source: marine sediment core GS08_GC12, 126 cmbsf | place: Arctic Ocean: Gakkel Ridge, Loki's castle | collected 2008 | reverse complement strand
AGAAATGTGAAGAGAAGAGTATTAGTAGCGGCGGAAAGGTTTTTCTATAGAGTGGGGGATGGGGAGCAGAAAATATCTTTATGTTCGAGAGATAATGTAATTGATGTGGTAGGGGCGTGTATAGAAGGCGGAGTTCCTTTTGGAGAAGCTTTTAATATAGCAGATGATAAAGTTTATAGTTTTAATGATTTATTGAATTATTTTCGGGAATTGGTGGGCGTGAATCGTATTACAGTAAAAATCCCGAAATCTATAGTGTATCTTGGAGTAAAATTGCTTAGTTTGGTGTTTCCGGGGAGAAAAGAAAGATTGCTTTCGATTTATTATAAGATCACTAAAGATAATATATATTCTATTGAGAAAGCAAAGGAATTATTTAAATATAATCCAAAATGGAATTTTGAAAATACTATATTGAAAGATGAAAAGACATTAGAAGATGATAAAAAGAGCATTTGATTTATTTTTTTCTATAATATTATTAGTAATTTTAGCTCCTTTATTTGCGGTGGTGGGAATTTTAATAAAGTTGGATTCTCCGGGGCCTGTTTTCTTTAAGCAAAAGAGAGTGGGAAAAGATAATAAAACTTTTATGGTTTATAAATTTAGAAGTATGAGTGTGGGGGCACCGGATGGGGCAAAAGAGGATTTAGGAGAAGAAAGTTCGTATGTTACCAGAGTAGGGAGAATGATTAGGCGATTTACTATAGATGAGCTGCCCAATTTATTTAATGTGGTAAGAGGAGAAATGAGTTTAGTTGGTCCCAGGCCTCCTCATTATACGCAATATGATTTAATTAAAATGAGGACTAAGGCAGGGATTCATAAGGTTAAACCGGGTATTGCCGGTTATGCTCAGATAATGAAGACCGGGGGAGAAGATTTGGTATCAAAGGTAGAATGTGATAAGTATTATGTTGAACATATGAGTTTATGGTTAGATATTAAGATTATTATTAGGACGGCAATTATGCGTTTTAGTTCTACGGAGACGTTTTGAGGGGAGAAAGAAAGTTTACAGTTTTTAGTTTACAGTTTTTAGTTTAGGGAAAAGGAAAGACAGGTCTGATAAATCAGACCTACAATAGACAGGCGAGACGCCTGTCCTACGGTATAGGAAAAAGGGTAGAGAAAAAAGATGGGAAGGAAACGATATAATAAATTTAGAGGCAAGAAGATATTAATTTTTTTAGTTATACTTCTTGCTTTTTTTATTTTGGCAGGAATACTGTTTATACCAAAATTAGGGCAATGGTTGGTGGTGAATGATGAAGTGAGAGAAAGTGATGTTATCCTGGTTCTTATGGGCAGTGTGTATGATCGTATTTTAGAGGCGGTTGATTTATATCAGGAAAGCTATTCAGATAAAATTATTTTAATTAATAGTTATATTGCTGCCAAGGATATTATTGTAAATAGAGGGTTGCAGGCTTATGGTAATACTTTATTGAGTAAAATGGCTGCAGTTGATATGGGTATACCGGAAGAAGATATTATCGTACTTGATGGTAATTCCAGAAGTACTCAGGATGAAGCAATGACTTTTAAGGAATATATAAAGAAAAATAAGGAAATTGATTCAATCATTATCGTCACTACAAAATTTCATTCCAGAAGAGCGAAGCAGATATTTATTAAAGCCTTAAGTAACCTTAATAGAGAAATAGAGATATGTGTCCGTTCGAGTAAATACGATATGTCAAATGTTGATGAATGGTGGAGGAATCGGGAAGATGTTGAATGGGTGGTTTTTGAGTATTTGAAATTAGCTCATTTTTGGTTTCGGGAGCAGTTTTTGATGAAATAAAAAACAGTCGTTAGTCGTTGGTATTTAGTATTTAGTTAGGAAAATGTAGAAGATAATACGTGGGTTGTAAGTGCAAGTTGGTTTATAGTAATAGCGGATAGTTATAGCGCGGGTATAAGTGTAAGGAAAATATAGGAAATGCAAAATCAGTCTACCGGTCTACCGGTCGGGATTTAAATACAGTAATAAGTAATTTGTGATAAAGAAAAATAAGAATTTAGTTGCGAGTAAAGAAATAAAATACCAAGAAAGAAAAGAAATACAGAAAAAGGGGATAGGGGATTTTTTTTCTAAAAGGCACTAAAAAATAAGGGAAAAATATTTGTGACGGATTGTAGTAGATACGCACCAGCCTTATATGATGCAGATAATTATTTTATACTACCAAACGCATTAAAAAAAATTACATAAATGAATTATTTAAAACTTGTTTAATAAACGATATTAAAGGTATTATTTCTCTTAATGATATAGAATTACCAATTTTGGCACAGTTTAAGAATAAATTTCTTGAAAAAGGCATTAAATTAATTGTTTCAAATCCAAAAGTATATGTAGTGTTTTATAAAGGCATATGCATTATACTTTTATTTATAAGATGGATGGTTACAAAATTTACATGCAATTTTCTAATAATGGAGTTATATATTGGATGTACTTCTGACAAAACCTTTTAATAAGGATAAACATGATTTAATAAGAAAACTTGGAGTAAATTTAACTATTATAGATGAAAAAGAAATTACTACCCAGATGGATTTTTCAAGTGTAGAAGTATTAATAGGGGTAAACCCATTTTTGAAAATCCAGATAAAAAAAATGCCAAAATTAAGATGGATTCAATTATTAGGTGTTGGGATAAATCAGCTTACAAAAGAAATCAAATCAGAATCAGAGATTATAGTTACAAACATGAAAGGTGTTTATAGTATACCTATTGCAGAATGGGTTGTAGGAAAGATATTAGATATTTCAAAGCATACGAAATATTTTATTGAGAAACAAAATGAAAGAAAATGGGAATTTAATCGCAATGTAATAGAACTTAGCAATAAACAGGCTTTGTTAGTAGGTACTGGCTCTGTAGCAATGGAGGTATCCAAACGATTAAAACCTTTTGTTAAAAATATTATAGGTATTAATACAAATGGTCACTTAGTTAAAGAATTTGATGATTGTTACCCAGTATCTCGGGTAATGAATTTTCTACCAAATTCAGATATAGTAGTGATTTCTTTACCTTTAACAAAAGAAACACAACATTTATTTAACTATAATTTGATGGAAAAAATTAAAGACAATTCAATATTAATTAATATCTCAAGAGGTGGGATAATTAATGAAAACGACTTAATAAAACTTCTAAATGAAAAAAAATTTCTAGGAGTCGCACTCGATGTATTCGAAAGTGAACCCCTGGATACTCAGAGTAGATTGTGGAATTTTAATAAATTAATAATAACACCTCATAACTCTTGGTTTTCCGATCAAATATATGAACGCCGGTTTAACCTTGTCTATCATAATTTGATTAATTATTTAAATAGAAGAAAATTAGATAATGTAGTGGATACAATTAAAGGATATTAAAGTTTAGAATAAGGCGGGCATGTGATTTTTGAAAAAGAAATAACAAACTCAGTAACTTCAAAATTTGCTGAAATTAATAGACTTCTTAAAAGAGAAGGAATAAAAATTAGCGTATAGCGTACAGCGTTTAGCGTATAGCTGCGGGCTACAAATGTAAGTACAAATATTAGTTTCAAGATGCGAGTTAATTTAGTCTACCGGTCTGTCAGTCGAGAATAAATACAAATACAAAGAAAAGAGGAAAATGGGGACAGGCAACTTTTTAAATCAAAAAAGTAGCCAGTCCCCATTTTCCATAATTCCCCCTCTCCCTCCGAGGGGAGAGGGGATAAGTTTTTTATCGCTATGATCCTCCTACCCGAGGGAGAGGGAAGCAAGAAAGGCGGGTTCGATGAATCGAACCCCTACCTTTATAGTTACACCACAAATAATTTAGTGTTTAGTGAAACCCCCACCTCAATCCCCCCCCCTCAAAGGGGGAGGGGGAAATAAGAGTAAGACAAGCGAATTGCCTGGCATAATTTTTTATGTTTAGGAAAAAGTATATGTTATAATATTTTTATATCCATTTTTTTTGAAGAAACATTATGGAACAACATTACAAAATGGATATTTTAAGAATTATTACAATGTTACAGGAATTATTATCATTGATTTGAATACAGGAAATATTTATACAAGAATTAATGCCGTAGAATTGGAGAATATTGTTATGAATGAGAACGTGAAGAAGTGGATATTCGCCATATACATATTTAATTTATTTCTATATGTCTTACATCCTTTGGCGGGATTAATTATGACCGGTATTGTTGGTCTGGTATATGGGGATTACTATTTGTTAATGGCAATTGGACTGATTTTCTTAGAAGCTAATACGGCAAATGTTTTTGGATTATCCTGCGGCTTTGTCATGTATCTTTTTTATATCATCAGACAAATTGTTCTGATGATTGTTTTTGATAAGAAGATAAACCTTAAAATTGTTGCACCGATTTTGATCCTGATATTCTTATTTATGACAGGCATGATAAATGCTATTTTCAGTGAATATTACGATTTTACAAAAACAATATTTTTCATTAAAGACAATTTGATTAAGTTGGTTATTATAGTCTTTTCAATTATGATGATTTTAGATATCTCACATAGAACAGCAAAACAGCGTGAAGACCTGGTAAGACCTTTAATTATATCCATAATTACTGCAGGTGTAGTTTCAGGAATATTCTATCTAATTCAAGGGAATCAAGGTGAGGTTCGAATAATGATGGATATTCACAAACCTGGTAAGTATACTATTTTACTATCGTTCAGCATTATTGCAATAGGCTATTATTTGAAATGTTATTCCACAAAGATTTATCATAAACTGTTACTGGCAGGTGCAAGTTTATTTATTCTTTATATTATCTTAGTCAGCGGTTCCAGGATCGGATTAATTACCTATTCTTTAGCAGTTTTTTATTATTTTTTAATTCTAAATAAGGACAAGAAAACAAAAATTGTATTTTTCACATTATTAATAACCGGAGCTATTATTGTGATGACCTCCGACTTGCCGATGTTCACGGCTTTACATATACGAGTAATAACGCCAATAATTAATGGTGAATGGATGAGTCTATCTCCAGCACGTTTTAAAATGTGGATGTCTTTTCCTAAAATAATATTTAACAATATTTACAACTTTATATTTGGCTATGGTGCTTCAAATACAATTGAGATAAGTGTAATAAAAGAATATATTGGAGTAGATAAAGTTGCTCATAACATATTCCTAACAAATCTAATTCAATTGGGGCTATTCGGTTTAACAGTGTTTGGTTTCATTTTGTACCGGGCTTTAAAAGGTTTGAGGAGTGAGGTTTTAATAAATCAAGTATTGTCTGTAGCGGCATTGATCGCTATGGTTGGAGGCATTATCCAGCCGATTGTTTATAAAGAAGGTTTTTGGTTTGTCTTGAGTTTGGCAATAGGATATAACTACGGTAAAGGCAAAAAACATGAAAAACCAAAAGTATTGCACTTGATTCCTCATTTTGACATAGGTGGATCTGAAATTCAAGTAAATAATATGGCTAAATATATGAATCGTGTTCAGATGCATGTAGGAAGCGTGTTAAGAGGGTCTCGGTATGATGAGATGACTAAGAGATTAGAAAGTAACGGGATAAGACATATGACACTTGATAAACCCAAAAAGGAGAAGCGCCTGCAAGGAATCATCAAACTTTCGCGTTATATAGAAAGAGAAGAAATTGATTTTATTCATACGCATTGCAAAAGCCCGGATTTTTATGGAATAACTGCAGCGATTCTTAATAATCGAAGAGCGTTTATTACCATTCACAATACAGAGGGCTATAACCGAATAGTTCAATGGATTTATTGTGGTGTAGTAGATAAATTTATCGCAATTTCTGATTCTGTCAAGACATACATGAACAAAGAATTGAAATTACCAGATCAAAAAATAATTACTATCAACAATGGTATCGATTTAGAACATTTTTCAAACGTCAAAATTGATATTGAGGAAAAAAGGAAAGCGTTTGGACTCTCTTCAAAATATCTTATTGTAACTGTAGGCAGGGTCTCTGAGCAAAAAAATCACCGTTTAATGATAAAAGCCGCTGAGATATTAAAACAGCAATCAATTGATGTTAAAATGTTGATTGTAGGTCGATATGAAGAAGATGATGAATATTACCAGGAATTAGTAAAACTCATTCACGAGAAAGACCTAGAGGATATCATTTTGTTTATTGGCCAACGCGATGATATTGTAGAAATTCTAAAAATGGCTGACGTCTTTATTCTTCCTTCACTATACGAAGGGATGTCACTTGCATTAATGGAAGCAATCGCTTCAAGGACACCAGTCGTCTGTACGAATACCGGAACGGCAAGTGAATTAATTGTTGATGGCGTTTCAGGATTCTTCCATGATAGTAAAAACGCCATTCAAATGGCAGAGAAAATTAAAGTTGTTTTAGAAGATGCTAATTATGCTAACCAGTTAGCAAATCATGCCTATTCAGAGCTAAAAGATGTTTATGATATAAAGACTGTAGCTTACCAATATGAAGAGTTGTATGGAGTTTCAAAATGACAATAGGAGAACTATTGATAATTCTCAAAAAAAATAAAATTCTAATTCTTGCAATTATACTGACCTTGATGTTTGTTTTTTTTGGAATGGATTATCTTAAAAAGAATTTCGATAATAAACCAAATTATTATACTTTAAATACGAAATATGCTGTTGAAATAGATGAGTCAGTTGATAATAGTATTGAGGCAAAAGGGAAGATAAATATTGCTATATCCAAATTGAACTGGGATTGGTTTAAGCAAAAGATTATCGATAACAACAACCGCTACGATGAAAATTCATTACACTCTATTAGTGCGTATTACGATAAAAATCGTATTTTTATTGAAACAATCTGTACGAATATTAATAAAGGACGTGAGACGATTTCATTGTTTATGAATACTATTTTTACAAGTGATTATTATGGAAACTATATCAAAAGTTATAACTTTGTAAGCGAAGAGTATATAGATAATTCATCAAATCAATATCAGATATTGTTTTATATGTTATATATTGTAACTTCAATTTACGGAGCATTAATACTTGTTTTATTTAAGGAGATTTTCTTGAAGAGATGATATTAGTTGTTATGTCTTTAGAACACGATAAGAATCGCTCATTTATATATTTTCAGTTTTAGGGGGAATTTTATGTTGCAATTTCTAATTAGTCCGGGTGCTTCAAAGTCTGGTTCAACCTGGCTTTTTGGGTTACTCAAACAACATACACAATTAAATATGTCAAAAGTCAAGGAAACGAAGTTTTTTACTTATGAGTGTGAAAAGGGCAAAGATTACTACTTGAAAAAATACTTCAATGAATATAAAGAAGCTAAATACTGTGTAGATTTTTCTCCAATTTACTTGATTGATACAACAGTACCTAAGAAGATTTACGAAACTTTAGGTGATGAAGTAAAATTGGTTTTCATTTTTAGAAATCCGATTGATCGTCTTTATTCGCAATATCATATGGACAAGCGCTATGGATTTGAAAATTTAGATTTTTTAGATGCTGTCTTTCGACCGGAAAGCGAAAGGATAGCTTTATCATTAGGCAATTTCAAACATAGATATGGCAATAATTACATCGGGGAGAGTCTTTATAATGAAGCTTTGAAAAGATATTTAGAATATTTTAGCAGGGAAAAGATACATATTGTAATTTTTGAGGAACTAATAAACAATCCACAAAATGAACTAAGAAAGATTTTTGAATTTCTAAAAATTGAGGATCAAACCGATTTAATTGATCTGAATGTTAATCAAGGAGCTTCAAAAGTCTATACCAGAAATCAGTCTCTAATTAGATGGTATGTGAAGTATTTTAATAATATTACTTTTATACGAAAAATTGTATCTAATGGGACGATAAAGAATTATTTAAGAAAACTGATTGGTTTAAAATATCAAAAAAATCCTGATATTTTACCCAACGATAGAGAAAAGCTTCAAGATTACTTTATGAATTCAATTACTGAATTTGAAAGAATAACAGGAAAGGACATGACAATATGGAAGTAACTCAACCTATATTTATAGTTGGTTCCGGACGCAGCGGTAGCAGTATCTTGCATCAAATGATGGCTAAAGAGAAGCAATTGATGTGGTTTACAAATACATTGAACAAGTGGCCCAAAAACTTCAGATTAAATCAGATGGCAGTCTGGTTTTATCAAAACCCAATAAATATTAAGAAAATCATACCTGATGAGAGTTATCACTTTTGGAACACCTATTATCGTGGGTTCAGTCGTCCGATACGTGATTTGGAATCAACAGATGTTTCAAACAAAGTTAAAAATGAAATCCGAGATATGTTCTATCAATTGAGCAATCAGAATCGAAAAAGAATGCTTATTAAAATAACAGGTTATTCACGTATTGGATTTTTAAAAGAGATTTTTCCTGATGCGAAATTTGTTCATATAATTCGTGATGGATGTTCGGTAGCTAATTCATTATTAAATGTTAGGCATTGGGCGGGATGGCGTGGACCCGATCAATGGAATTTGGGACCACTATCTTCAGATGAAGAGCGGTTGTTTGAAGAGTGTAATCAATCATTTGTGGCTCTTGCCGGTATCTATTGGAACAAATGTATTGATTCTTTTGATCAGGCAGCTGCGATTAATAGCATAGATTATCTGGAGGTAAAATATTCAGAATTATGCAATGATACTATTGATGTAATGAAAAAGATTTTTGAGTTTTCAAATCTTGATTGGACGAACGATTATGAAAAGAGTTTGAATAAATTTTACTTAAAAAACGAAAATGACAAATGGAAGGATCAGTTAACAAAAGAACAATCAATGATACTTGAAAGTATCTGTATGAGCAATAATAAAAAACACAATTTGAGAGAGAGTCATGAATAAAATAATTCAAAAACCAAATGTATTTATTGTTGGTGCTGCGAGATCAGCTACGACTTCTATCGTTGGGCATTTAAAATTTCATTCTGAAGTTTATATCCCGGGAAAAAAAGAACCCGGATATTATGCAACATTTTTTTTTAAAAGGCCCAGAAAAGGAAAAGGTGATGAGAAAGCTGACAGTCGGGTCATAAAAACATGGGACGACTATGTTCAATTGTATTCTGTAGACCGAGAATATCAAGTGAGAATTGATGCATCAACTGAGTATCTATATTATCCCAAGACCGCCGAAATGATAAAAAACGATTGCCAGGATGCGAAAATAATTATTTGTCTACGGCATCCTGTTGAACGTGCTTATTCGGCATATAATTATATGGTGTTACGCGAAAGAGAAACATTGAGTTTTGAACAAGCGCTTGAACAAGATAATATGCGTCAAGACTACGAATGTATTTGGCGTTACTTCAATGGGGGATTGTACTATGAAGCCGTAAAACACTACATTGATGTATTTGGTAAAGATAATGTGAAGATCGTTTTCTTTGAAAATTTTACAAAAGATGTTCAAAATGAAATGAATGAAATTTTTGAATTTATAGGAGTAGAACCTATAAATATTCAAGCTGATGTGGTTTTTAATAAATCAGGAAAAGTAGAATATCCTAAAATCTATCGATGGGTAAATCGATTGATTACCGGGAAAAGTATATTAAAAAGATTCTACCAAAAGGTCACTCCGAAACATAAGCGTCGAGTAATTATTGAAAAAGTAAAAGGTTTGCTATTAAAAAGGAAACAGCCAATCAATGCTGACACAAGAAAGAAATTGTTGGATGCTTATAATGAAGACATTGAAAAGTTATCAAGCTATTTGGATATAGATTTAAGTCATTGGTCAAGATGAAGGAGAAAAAATGAAGAAGCCAAATTTATTGATTATCGGAGCACAAAAATCAGGGACTACCTCGCTGCACAACTATTTATCTCATCATCCGGATGTATATATGAGCGAAAAAAAGGAACTGGTATACTTTAGCAGAGAGCATAGGCCTTTTTCAATTCCAAATAAAGAAGATCATATTGGTTACTTATGGTATTCAAAGAGATTGCCAATAAATTCTGATGAGGAATATCTTGAATATTTCAGTAAACATGAAAAGAAGAAAATTGTTGGAGAAAGTTCCGCAGAATACTTATACTATTTCAATACTGCCCAAAACATATATCGATTCAATCCTCATATGAAAATTGTAATAGTATTAAGAAATCCGATAAATAGAGCGTTTTCTGCCTACTCTGATCTAAAATTCAAACTGCCTGATATTGGGAGTTTTAGCCAAGAGTTGGAACTAGAAAATGAAAGAATTTCTCAATCGTATCATTACAAATGGCATTTTAAAGCTGTTGGAATGTATTATCAGCAAGTGAAAGCCTATTTAGAACATTTTCCAAAAGATCAGATCAAAATTATTCTTTTTGAAGACTTTATTACTGATACTTCAGCAGTCATGAAAGAAGTTTGTGAGTTTTTGGGGATTAATCATTCATTTTACCAAAGTTATAACTTTGAAAAGCATAATTTTTCAGGTGTTCCTAAAAATAGAGTGCTTTCTGACTGGGTAAATCGAAAAAATCCAATTAAAAATCTATTCAAGAAATTGATACCTAATTCTATGCGGAAGAGAATCAAAAGAAGAGTTAATAAAATAAATTTAGCCAAAGAAAATATGGATGCTGAGATTCAGACTAAGCTTCGTCAATTTTATAAAAATGATATTGAACAATTAGAAGATATGATAAAAATTGATTTATCACAATGGAAAGGAGATTGATTAGATGGTAATAACACCAATCTTTATTTTAGGGTCACCACGAAATGGAACAACATGGCTTTCCAATATAGTAGGAGATTACCAATCAGTTTCATCTGTTAGACATTTTTTACATTGGGGAAATCATGAAAGCAATATCTATAAAAAGGCGAAGTACTATGGAGATATTACTCAACTAAACAATTATATTCACTTTGTAGAATTATTTTCTATCAGCGATCTATTTATATTGGCAAATGGAAATAAGCAAAAATTAAAGAATGCTCAATACTCCAGTTTTTATGATGCCTATTTCGATTTGATGGACGATTTGGCGGAGAGTGAAAACAATAAATTTTGGATAACTAAACTTGACCCACAATTTTTTAAAGACCCTGATGAATTTCAACGATTTAAAAAACATCTGATGAAAAGATATCCGGATGTAAAGTTTTTGTTTATTGAACGAGAACCGAAAAGTGTCATTCACTCATATATAAACTTCATTTCTTATAAAAAAGAATTGAAAAAGACTAAAATTTTATTTGTCGCTTTAAAACAAATAGCAACTAAGATTGCATATGAAGATTTTTTCTTAGAAATAATTAGTGAATTCAATGGAATTAGATTTCGCTACGAAGAACTGTTAAATGACTATGGTCATCATGTTAATAGGATCGAGAATTATATCGGAATTGAAGAATTCGGATTAAGAGAGAGGAATTATCTGAAAAACTCGAGTTCTTATAGAAAGAAAATTGTCAAATTGCCTGAATCAACTATTTGGATATTGACAAAAATTATTTATCCAACGATGCAATTACTGAAACCTTTAACAAGAAAAGCTGTGAAAATGCAAAAGAAAAAAGGTGCAGGTAAACCTGCGTTTTATCGAATAATCAAACATAAATACTACAAAGAAAAATGGATAGAAGAAACTGAAAAGAATAATCTTGATCGAATTTTGTATTTGATAGACCAGTACGATAAAAAGGAGAAAATTAATTGACATGAAAATCGTTCATTATTTCAAATCCAATATAATGGCTGGAGCGGAACGTGTTGTTTATGACATTGTCAGTGCGCTGAAAAAGAATAGAAATTATGAAGTGGCTGTTGTCTGTGGTGGAGACCGGGTTAAAGAGTATTTTGATGAACTCGGGGTTGAGACTTATGTTCATGTCAATAGGAATGTTCTTGCTATTAAAAGAATATTTAATGAAATAAAACCTAATATAATTCATGCTCATGATAATCAAGCATCATATCTTGCCTTATTGGCAGGGCGTGGTATTCCAATTATTTCTCATATTCATAACTATTATCCTTATTTTGAGACTAAAGATATCAACTATATGATTAATCGAATACTTCGAAATCGATTCAGATATAACATTTACTGTAGTGATACCTTAAAAGCAAAAATTGTCAATCAGTTGCCACACCTTGACAATGATAAGGCTGTCGTGCTAAATAATCCGATACATATTGAGCGTATTATTAAAGCGTCATCTATCGAGAAAAAGTGGTCGAAATCTGATAATAAAAAAATTGTTGGATTCATTGGACGTTTAGTTCAGCAAAAAGGATTAATTCCATTTATTAAGGTTTTATCGCAATACAAAAATGAGCTGATTGAAAACAATATTATGATCATTATTGTGGGAGAAGGGCCTGATGAAGAAAAAATTATGAATCTAATTAACAATAATAAACTTAAGGATATGGTTCAAATAATACCTTACGAAAAAAATCCTTACCCACTAATAAAAAGTCTGGATCTTATGATTTTACCGTCGCTTTGGGAGGGGCTTCCCATAACAATATTAGAAGCAGCAGTATTAAAGACACCTGTTTTAGCTATGGATGTTGGAGGAGTAGCACAGTTTGTCCACGATAATCAAACCGGTTATCTGTGTGAAAAAAATAATCATAAGAAGTTTGTTGAAAAAATGATTTGCTTACTTGGACAGTCGCATGATGAAGTAGTGAATAGAGCGTTTAATAGTGTTAAGCAGGAGTATGGCATAGTAAATTACATGGAAAAACTAATGCAATACTATGAAGCATCTCTTTTGGGGTGATTGTTTACATGAATAAAGAGGATGGTATATGAAAAATTACCTAAAAGTAAAGAATGTTTTGGATCAAATACTGGCACTAATTTTATTGATCGTTCTTTTCCCGCTTATGTTGATTATCGGGATTATCATAAAGATGGAGTCAAAAGGACCGGTGATTTTTATTCAAGACAGATTAGGTTACAGGGGAGAACCTTTTAAATTTTATAAATTTCGTTCTATGGTTAAAGAAAGTGAGAACCGGGGTTCAGGGGTATATTCTTTTAAAGGGGATTCTCGAATCACGCGATTTGGAAGAATCATCAGAGCTGCAAGTCTTGACGAGTTACCTCAACTATGGAATATTATAAAAGGTGAGATGAATTTTATCGGTCCAAGACCGACAATAATCAATCATCCTTGGCCTTTAGAAGAGTATACTGATTTTCAAAAGAAGCGATTTACCGTGAGACCCGGTATGACAGGTTTAGCTCAGATTAATGGCAGAAGAGAAATCCTGTGGAAAGAAAGAATTGAGTGGGATATAAAATATATTCATACGATGAGTTTTAAAATGGATTTATATATTTTGTATAAAACGATTGGAATAGTTTTTGGTAATAAAAAGAATCATAACATCAAAAAAACAAATGAAAAGTAAAAGGAGAAAAGTGTTGAAAAAGGTAATATTTCAGCCTCAAAAATTAAAAGAAACAATAGTAAGGCTATTACTCGAATATGGGGTTCATCAGTCACATGCCGAAATTGTTTCAGATGTTCTGATTGAGGCTGAATTATGCGGCCTGAATTCCCATGGTATACAAACACTTACCGGTCATCTTAAGCATTTAGAAGCAGGGGGTTACAACTTAAAGCCACAGTTTGGCATCATAAACTCCGGTGGAGCATTTTCAGTATTCGATGGCGATAACGCTATGGGTTTTGTTTCAGCCTATCATGGTATGGAATTAGCCATTAAAGGTGCTGAAGAAAAAGGGGTTTTTTCAATTTTTTCGAGAAATAACAATACATTTGGACCTGGGTTTTACTACAGTTCTTTAGCAGCAAAGAAAGGGTTTATCGGAATTGCTATGAGCAATTCACCTGCTGCTATGGCACCTTGGAAAGGCAAAGATAAACTTTTAGGAACAAATCCAATATCGATAGCTATTCCAGTCAGTGATGGTGTGCCGATAGTACTTGACATGGCATCAAGCCATGTTGCCAAATCTAGAATAAATGAATTCCTTTTGAAAGGCCAGCCATTGCCTCAAGGTTGGGCAATGGATAGTCAAGGTAATCAAACAACAGATCCGAAAAAAGCAATCAATGGGTTAATGATGCCCATGGCAGAGCATAAGGGGTATGCTGTTGCAATGATGATTGATATTTTAGCGGGCGTCTTATCGGGTTCAGCATACTTAAATCAGGTAGGAAAGTTTTACCACGAAGTGAGCAGTGGAATGAAGGTTGGATTTTTATTTGTTGCTATTGACCCAAAACAAGTATTTGGTAAAGAATTTTATGATACAATGAAGCAATATCGTGAAATTATCAAAAAAAGTTCTCCGGTAGATTTCAATAATCCTGTTCGTTTACCAGGTGATATGAAGGAAGATAATCGGAGAAAAAATACTGAGAATGGACTTATTATTGACCAAACTATAATTGATACGATTAATGAGTATCTGATTAAGAATGGCAAAGAGACTAGATTGGAAGGATAAGAATATGTCGATAAAACTAATGTATATTACTAATGATAAAGATATTGTCCATCTTGCAGAATCTGCAGGAATTGAAAGGATTTTTGTGGATTTGGAATATCTGGGGAAGGCCGAAAGACAAAAGAATTTCAAATCGTTTATATCGAATCATAAGATAGAAGACGTGTTAATTGTAAGAAAGGCAGTTAGTCTGTCCAAACTGTTAGTAAGGGTAAATCCAATAAATCCGGAATCAAAAGAGGAAATTGACAAAGTTATAAATAGTGGTGCTGATATTGTTATGCTCCCAATGTTTACAACCGCAGATGAAGCAAAACATTTTATTCGCTTTGTAAATCGTAGAGCAAAAGTTTCATTGTTATTAGAAACCGCGAAAGCAGTAGAAAATCTTAATGAGATTTTATCTCTAAATGGAATTGATGAGATTCATCTCGGCCTTAATGATTTGCGTATAACCATGAGATTAAAATTTATTTTTGAATCATTGAGTAATGGAATTGTCGATTATATTGCAAAAAAAGTAAACTCTAAAGGAATTGATTTTGGCTTTGGAGGAATCGGACGCATGGGAGAAGGCGAGTTACCGGCCAGGATGATCTTGGCGGAACACTACCGCATTGGTTCAAAAATGGTGATATTATCGCGTACATTTAAGGGAAACAGGGAATATAAAGAGCTATCTGAGAACAATTGGCTTAAAAATGAAATAATGAAAGTTAGAGATGAAGAAAGACGATTAATTTACTGGAAAGAGGAACAATTTGAAGAAAACAGAAAAAAAGTTATTGAATCAGTTAATAGAATTATTGGGGTAAAAAATGAAAAAAGTCTTATTCACGGCAACACTTAGGAGTCATATTGGGCAGTTTCATCAACCATACTTAAAATTCTTTAAAAATGCTGGTTATGAAGTACATGTCGCAGCAAAAGATAACTCCAATCAAAAAAAAATAAAAATCGAATATTATGATCAATTTCATCCTATCTGTTATCAAAGATTACCATTAAAAAGAGAAAACATTAAAGCATATTTTCAAATGAAAAATTTGCTGAAACAACATCACTACGATATTATTCACTGTCATACACCTGTAGCAGCAGTGATAACAAGGCTTGTATCACGACCATATCGTAAAAAAGGATTGAAGGTTATTTATACTGCTCATGGATTTCATTTTTTCAAAGGAGCACCTCTGAAGAATTGGTTAATATATTATAGCGTTGAGAAATTTTTATCACGTTTTACAGATTGTCTTATAACAATAAATCAAGAAGACTATCGATGTGCATTAAGCAGCAGTTTTTCAGCGAAGTCGATTAGTTTTATCAATGGTGTCGGTGTTGACTTAAAAGAATTCGTTTCGCTGACCGAAGAAAAGAAAAAAGGTTTGAGAAAACAATATCAGTATGATAATGACGAATTTATATTGTTATATGCGGCAAATCTATCATATCGAAAGCATCAAGATTTGATTATTAAAGCAGCTGCCAGAGCAAGGAATCAAGTTTCAAATCTTAAAATAATTTTGGCTGGCACAGGTGAGTGTGAAGAAGAATATCATTCAATGATTAAAGACTTTGAATTAGAAAGTACAGTCGAAATGATTGGATATGTAAGAGAAATTCCAAAATATATGGGATTAGCTGATGGTGTTGTTTCAACTGCGCGGCAAGAAGGACTACCAATTAATATTGTTGAAGCCATGGCAATGGGACTACCAATAATTGCGACAAAATGTCGTGGGAATAGAGATTTAGTGAAAGATAATGTCAACGGTTTTATCGTTGGGATAGATGATGTAGAGGGAATGACTCAAGCAATAGTAAAACTGTCAAAATCTGAAGGCTTGCGTAGACGTTTTGGCGGGGAAAGTATAAACCTTGTAGAAAAATACAGCTTGAGAAGTGTGCAAAAAGAGATGGCAAAAATATATTATCGTTACATTTAATAAAAAGGAGCAAATATACATGGAAACATTGCTATTGATAGGTGTTCTGGCAATAATCATGGAATTTATTGACTCATCGATGGGTATGATGTATGGTACTATTCTCAGCCCTTTATTAATTGGAATGGGATTTAGACCCGAAGTGATTGTTCCCTCTATCATAATTTATATAAATCCTAAATATTTGCATTAATTTACGCTAATATAAAATACGATAGAAGAATAAATATAATTTAAAAATAAAACAAATAAGGAGAAAAAAATGAGCCAGAAATTTATTATTCCCCACAATGGTATTATAAAAGAGAAGGACAGATGTAAACTAAATAATCAAAAATCTACGATTTTGTGGTTTACCGGACTTTCCTGTTCCGGTAAATCCACACTTGCCTATAAAGTAGAAGAGAGGCTTTTTTTAAGAGGGCTGCATACCTATGTGCTGGATGGAGATAACATCCGCGCCGGTCTAAATAAAAATCTGGGTTTTTCTGCTGAGGACAGACAGGAAAATATCAGAAGAATTGGAGAGGTAGCCAAATTATTTGTGGATGCAGGTGTAATAGTAATGGCAGCTTTTATTTCTCCTTATGAAAGAGATAGAGAAAGAGTAAGGAGTATTGTTGGAGAGAAAGAATTTGTAGAAGTTCATGTACGTTGTCCTTTAGCAGTATGTGAAGATAGAGATACCAAGGGGCTGTATAAAAAAGCACGAGAAGGAATTATCAAACAATTTACCGGAATAGATGCTCCTTACGAAGAACCGGAAAATCCTGAAATAATCATTGATACTGATAAACTTAACATTGAAGAAAGCGTTAATAAGATAATTTGCTATTTGGAGGAGAATGACTACATAAAACCAAAGAAATTTTCCCAACAACAAAAAACAGAAAAAATCACAACATATTAAATTTACAAAATCAAGGAGAAACAAAATGATTAAACCCCACGGCGGCACTTTAATTAATCGAATAGCTCAAGGGAAAGAAAAAGAAGAATTAATCAAACAAGCACAAAAGTTCTATAAAATAAATATTCAAGACAGATTTATATCTGATTGTGAAATGATTGCCATAGGAGGATTTAGCCCGTTAACCGGTTTTATGGATAAAGATACAGCAATATCAGTCATAGAAAAAATGGAACTACCCGGAGGAATAATCTGGTCTATACCGATTCTCCTTCCGATTTCCAAATCTGAACATTCAAAAATAAAAAACGGAGATAAAGCCATCTTACTGGATAAACATGATAGATTTATTGCTATTATAGAGGTAAACGAAAAATTTACTCTGGATTTGGAAAATTATTGCCAGAAAGTATTTAAAACAACAGAAATCGCTCACCCCGGAGTAAAAGCAGTAAAAGAAGCGGGTAACTACTTTATAGCAGGTGATATAAAATTAATTAATAGACCTCTAAGGGAAAAGATTGATAAAGATTATTTTAAAGACCCACTTCAAACCAGAAAAGAATTTAAGGAAAAAGGATGGAATAGTATCGTCGCTTTTCAAACTCGAAATCCCATTCATCGGGCTCACGAATATTTGATAAAATGTGCTCTTGAGAATACCGACGGAGCTCTTATTCATCCTCTTGTGGGAGAAACCAAACCGGATGATATCCCTGCAGAGGTAAGAATGCAATGTTACGAAACGATTATTGAAAATTATTTTAACCAAGAAAAAACTATATTAACTGTTTTGCCTACTGCTATGAGATATGCTGGGCCCAAAGAAGCAATACATCATATGATTATGAGAAAAAATTATGGTTGTACTCATATGATAATAGGTCGAGATCATGCCGGTGTAGGAGATTATTATGGTAGTTATGAAGCCCAGGAATTAGTTGATAAAGTATCCGAACAGTTAGGAATAATAGCATTAAAATTTGAACATTCCTTTTATTGTAATAAATGTGAAAATATGGCTACAAAAAAGACCTGCCCACATTCAGCTGATGCTCATGTATTTTTAAGTGGTACGAAAGTAAGAAAGATGTTAAAAGATGGAGAAAAGCCACCCAAAGAATTTTCTCGACCAGAAGTAGCAGAAGTACTTCTAAAATGGGCAAATAAATATGCTGAATAGGATTGATATTCAAAAAATAAACAATATTGCCCAAAAAGCAGGCGATGAAATTATGAAAGTTTATCAGCAGGATTTTGAGGTAGATTATAAGGCTGATAATTCCCCTTTAACCAAAGCAGATATTAAATCAAATGAAATAATAACTGAAAGTTTGAAAGATTTATATCCGGAAATACCTATTCTTTCTGAGGAAAATAAAGAAGTACCCTACAATATAAGAAGGAATTGGGAATACTTCTGGCTTATTGACCCCCTTGACGGAACTAAAGAATTTGTTAAGAAGAACGGTGAATTTACCGTTAATATCGCACTGATTTATAAAAATATGCCAGTTTTGGGAGTGATATATGCCCCTGTATTAGATTTGCTCTACTATGCCCAAAAAGACCAGGGGGCATTTAAGCAGGATAAAAATAAAAAATCTCAAAGATTACCAATTTATAACTACCCTGATAACCATACTCTTAAGGTTATTGTTTCCAAATCACATTACAATCAAGAGACTAAAGAGTTTGTCAATAATTTAAAAAGTCAATATGAAAAAATTGAATTTATCAACATCGGCAGTTCCTTAAAATTATGTCTTATTGCAGAAGGGAAGGCAGATATTTATCCTCGTTTAGCCCCTACTATGGAGTGGGATATTGCAGCAGGGCAAACCATAGTAGAGGAATCAAAAGGCAGAATAATAAAATATAAAACCGAAGAATCCATAAAGTACAATAAACAAAATTTGTTAAATCCTTATTTTATTGCTACAAGACAAGAGTAGGGATTTAATTTCTATAAAAAATCGAAGGTAAATATTAAATTATTTTATATGCAAGAAAATGATTATGATTATTCACAAGAAATAAAAAAACATTTAGCCACCATAGCCAAGCAATCCGGCATTGTTTTTAGCGGAAAATTTATTGGTTATATTTTAGGGCTTGTCTCTAATTTCGTTTTAGCTCGATTTTATGGTCCAAAAATATTAGGACAATTTGCTTTGGTATTAGCAACAGTGAATATAATAAGTATATTCACTGTTTTTGGTTTTAACAATGGTTTAACAAAATATATTTCTAGATATAGAGTTACTAAACAAAGCAAAAGATTAAACGAAACAATAAAAATTGCCTTTATTTATGGTATGTTATTTTCTATTATTGGCGCGATATTATTATTTTTATTAAAAGATATAGTTGCTAATAATGTATTTAGAGATAGTAGTTTAGTTAATTGCCTTATTTATGGCTCCTGGTTAATAATTCCTTTAACTATAATTAGCATATTTAATGGATTATATAGGGGTTTTAAACAGTTACAATACCCTGTAATTTCTAACGAAATAATTAGAAGAATTGTTTTTTCAATTATCATAATAATATTTGCATTTTTGAATTTTAAAAATACACCGATAGTAATAGCTTCTTTATTATTTGCTCAAATATTAGTTGTTTTTTATCTTATAGGAAGAGTTTCCACTCTAAAGATATATTTTAAAAACATCTTGTTAGTACCAATTGATAACACCTTAAAAGAAAAGAAAATTAAAAAAGAATTTTTAATCTATTCCTCAACCTTAATATTTATTTCTTTTATGCATATTATACTACATAGAATCGATAAGGTGATGCTGGGCATATATATGACTTCTGAAGTAGTGGGAATATATAGTATAGCTTCTACCGTGGCAGGATTAACAACTTTTTTACTTATTTCCTCGAATATGATATTTTCATCGGTTATTTCTGAATTATATTCCCTTAATAAAATAAAGATGCTCGGTAGTCTATATTCAACAATTACCAAATGGATAATAATTTTCACCCTTCCTATAGTTATTAGTATAGTATTTTTCTCAGATACTATTATGAAATTTTTTGGCCAGGCTTATACAATCGGTTCAACTGCCTTAGTTATTTTAGCTTTAGGACAGATGATAAATGTCTTTGTAGGAGCGAATGGTTCTATCTTGAGTATGTGTGGGCATGAAAAACTGCTTTTAATAGACAATATTTCAATGGCAATTATTAATGTTATTTTTAATGCAATTCTAATCCCTAAAATTGGCATTTTAGGAGCAGCTTTAGCGACAGGAATTTCAATTGCTACTATAAACATTATTAAAGTATTCCAAGTTAAATTTTTACTTGGTATAATTCCATATAATAAAGAATATTTTTTTATTTTACTTAATTTATTAGTTATCTGCTTATCTTCTTTTATAACAAAGCTTTATTGGAATAATATAGTCTCAGTAATTATAATTACCGTTGTAAATATGGGAATATCTATATATATTTCTTATAAATTTAAAAGAGAACTAGATAAGATTGTCATCGATAAAATCGTCACAAAGGTAAAAACAATATTCACGAAATGATGTTAAATTAATATAAAGCAATGTATTATAAATAAATAAAAGATAATTTATTATACCCAAAGAAAATCATACAAAGATTTTCAAATAGCTTGGCATCACCTAAAAGGATTACTCTATTATTTTGGAAAATATAATTATTGGTTTGATAGAAAATAATATATAAAAGGATTAAAAATCAGTAAATATAAAATAAATTTATGTAATTTAAAATCAGGGGGGGGGTTAATTTTTGCAACTAATATACATAGTATTAATATTTTTTATATCTTACATGGTAACTTTTTTTAGTTTTCCAATAATTATCCCTCGCTTGAAAAAAGCAGGAATAGTAGGAAAAAATATGAATAGCAAGGCACAAGAGGAAGTTCCCGAAATGGGCGGGCTGATAATGACGATTGGTTTTGCTGCAGGAATAATTATGGCTATTGCCTTAAGAACTTTTTATGACCTGTTTTTAACAGTAGATTTAACTTCCATTTTAGCAGCCTTAGCGACTATATTGATAGTTATGTTGATCGGTATTTTTGATGATCTGGTATCTGTCAGCCAGGGGGTTAAGGCATTTATGCCAGCATTTGCAGCCTTACCCTTAATGGCGATTAAAGAAGGACATTGTTTGATGAAAATTCCTTTGGATGGAGTAATAAATTTTGGTATTTATTATTCTTTAGTTTTAGTTCCATTAGGAATTACCGGTGCTGCAAATGCGATAAATATATTAGCAGGATTTAATGGTTTAGAAATAGGTATGGGATTGGTGGCGGTGGGGTCATTAGCTATTATTGCATATTTACTTGGAGAAGTTACTGCATTTATAATTTTGATTGCGGCTTTGGGTGCACTTCTGGCGACAGTTTATTATAATTGGTATCCTGCGAAAATATTAATTGGCGATGTGGGAACATTAAGTATTGGGGCAATTATGGCATCTGCGATTATCATTGGGAATTTTGAGATGGCAGGTATTATTATCATCATCCCATATTTTATAGATTTTATTATTAAGGCCAAAAACCACTTTCCCAGTGAAGGTTGGTGGGGGGTTTACCATAGCGGAAAATTATATTGCCCTGACAGTGGTCCGGTCGGATTGTGCCAGTTGATTATGAAATTGTTTGGTGGGATTAGCGAGAGGAATCTGGTGCTGGTGCTGATGGGGATAGAGGCGGTGTTAGGTGTAGTGGCGATTTTACTTTATGTGTAATTAGCGTATAGCGTGGAGCGTATAGGGAAACAGTATACAGTATCAAGTATCAAGTATCGAGTGAAGAAAAGATAAAGAAGGTTACAAGTTGCAAGTAAAGAAATAAAATACAAGGAAAAGAAATGCAAGAAAAATAACGGATTAAGAAATA
>SDBU01002915.1_pt1 | contig 22251 bp, 22 predicted proteins | sample 2277071 | NCBI WGS metagenome assembly SDBU01 (sample SAMN10397929, study PRJNA504765) | marine sediment metagenome | isolation source: marine sediment core GS08_GC12, 126 cmbsf | place: Arctic Ocean: Gakkel Ridge, Loki's castle | collected 2008 | reverse complement strand
CCGCAGCAGAAACGCATATCGTCGTGCCTCTATTTAAAAATATCACTACCGTTGTCGATGGCTCTCCCGTTCTAGTGCCGCGCACTTTAGAGTCCATTGACCAGCTTGACAAATCCTCAGGAGGGGTTGGTTGTCGTTATATTTATAACGGGATTTTAGAAGACAAGCGAATCGAGCCCGCAGAAGAATTCCATTATGCAGTCCTAACAAAAGATCTTCTTCCTGGAAGCAGAGGTAAAAACTATGCTGCTCACAAGGCGCTTGTTGAATCGAAAGGTTATGAAATGCCACCCGTCTTAGATGTAGTCACCGCTATCCTTTGGGAAAATCGACGTACAGGAGAGCGCCTTTTAGGCGACAATCCACTAACGTATACTCGCTGCCGAGAAAAGATTGAGGAGTGGAGGCCTATTGTTGGGGGCTTCGCCCCGGGTGGCTTGGACGTCTGCAAGAGCCGCTGCGACCGCGATAGTGTCGGCGTTGTGGGCTTTCGGAAGTTCTGAGGCCATTGGTTTTTGGATACTTGGCACTTGATATCAGGACATTGAATTTTGGTTTTTGTTCATTAATGTCGGCGAAGCCGGCGATTTATATTTTTTTCAAAAGAGAGCTTTTTCTATTTTTTGGTTCGCACCCAGTATGCATTTTTGATGCCCATAGAAAGTGTATGTTGGTTAGCATGTGACAAAATTCCCAAATAGGATTGTAGCCGCTGATCCATTGGAGCTGCATCAATTTTTCCAATAAGATAGTTTTCATATGCCTCCTTTAAGCGCCTTTTCATTCGTTGTTTGGATCGTGTTCGCATCAATATATGCTTTTCAAAAAGAATGTAGCCCACAAAATCAATACCATGGCTCAATTTTCTAATGATCGTTTTTTTCGGATGGAGTTCTAATTTCAGTTTTTTTGCAAGAAATTCCTGAATGGAGATAATTAAAGATGTCAGATGAGTTTTGTCATTAGACAAAATAATGAAATCATCGCAATAGCGCAAATAATATTTCTCTTTTAACTCTTGCTTAATAAAATCGTCTAGTTCATGAAGATATACATTCGCAAATAGCTGAGACGTCACATTGCCAAGAGGGATACCAACATCCCCTGTTATCCCTTTTTTTATCTTAAAACTATCAATGATCATGTCTGTGATTTTTAAAATGTTTTCATCTTGAATATTTTTCCGTAGAAGTGTTTTAAGAATTTTATGGTCCACGTTGTCAAAAAATCTTCGGATGTCCATTTTTAGTGCATAGCAGGGCCGGTTTCCATTTTTGCTGATTTTCCTGATCATGCGATGCAACAGTTTGACTCCTATATGGGTTCCTTTTCCTTGGCGGCAGGAGAGAGAATGAAAAATAAATTTTTCGTCTAAAATTTCAGTCAATGTATCGTAAACCACTTGATGAACAAGCCGATCTCTGACCGTTGCTTTACTGATATGGCGCTGCTTGGGATCTGTAACATAGAATTGTTCGTAGGGGGCGTGTAAATATTGAAAATTTACCAAATCATGCTGCAGCTGAAAAATATTGTCTTCCAAATGCCGCTCGAAATATTGAATGTCTTTTCTTTTACGCTTCCCTCGTCTAAACTGATCCCAGCATTGGAAAATATGACTCAATGAAGTCATTCTATCAAAAAGAAACCGAGTTACTTCCATGACAACGCAACCGCGCCCTGTGTTAGACATTCCGATTTTTCATCGGATTTACGACCTCTATAAGCTGCTGCATAGTTATCAAACCCAAATCCCTAAATCTGAGCGTTATACGCTTTGGCAGAAATGCGAGAATACCACGCTTGCCCTTTTGGAAGCACTTATAGAAACCAGCCATCAGAAAGGAGAAGATCGGGCTCAGACCTTGTATATCATCAGCAACAAACTCGACTTGCTTAAAGTGTTGATTCGATTGGCCAAAGATACTCGTACGATTGATAAGCCACAATATCTTGAGATCCAAACGGTGATTCAGGAAGTTGGGAGGATGATTGGCGGCTGGATAAAGTCCGTCCCCCGTTGAGTTTTTTAAGACTCAATGGGGAAAGTAACAGGATTTCCGAAAGCCCACAACGCCGATATTATCGTTGTCGTAGTTGTTCTTGTTGACGTTCAAGCCACCCGGGGCGAAGCCCCCAACAACGACAAATGGACCTATGCCGATATCCATCCCGTAGCACCAAAGCCAGAAGCAGTATTTCATCTGCCCCTGCCTCTTGTATTTTATTTGGAGATAAGAATTTTTATGCTCCTTCTCACCAGATATCAGCACGAAGTTCTGTCTTGATGCACGCTACCATGATCCGTAAACCATCAATATTCTGGCATCGCTCATTTGAGCTAAAGAACGAACTATTTCAGGTGGGTGATTACTTGCGCAACTGCCCAACATTTCCAAAACATATTCGATAATATTTGGTTTGCAAAAAAATGTCGATGGTATGTTGATGAGAGTTGCTATGTTGGTAGGCGCTTGCAAAAAAGGCGATCCTTCTTAAAATTGTTTTTTACACCGCCAATCCTGGCTGACGGTTTTTTGGCGCTTTCACCAATTTTCACCTTTTGACCCAAATACCCTACTCTCAAGGGGATTTGAATTTGAGTCAAATGGTAAACCTTGGCAAACTTGCTCAAAAATCGATTGATCCAGAGTTTTGCAATTACTTCTCTATTTTTGTTCTGTATATAGTCGGCCTGCAATCTGGATCATGTTGAGGGCAGCTCCTTTTAGCAGCTGATCGCCCACAACCCACATTTCCAAAGTATTGCTCTGCGTATGATCGAGACGAATTCTCCCGCAGAATACGGGTTTTTGCTGTGCAGCGTCAAGAGGAATGGGAGTGTTTTGCAGAACCACTCCTGGAGCCTTTTTTAATATTTCAAGCACTTCTTCTTTTTGGATTGGATTTTGAAATTCCACGTTGAGGGCAATGCTGTGCACTCGGAAAACCGGAACGCGGACACAAGTGGCCGTGACCGATACATTTTCATCATCTAAAATTTTGCGCGTTTCCTGATGCATTTTGATTTCTTCAGCCACGTAGCCAGAGTCATCCATTGCCGATTCATGGGGGAAGACGTTAAATGCGCAAGGATAGGGGAAAAGATTTGGGATGGGAACTTCATTTGCCAATACGGCTTTTGTTTGTTCTTCCAATTCTTCCATTGCGCCCCTTCCAGCCCCGCTGACAGCTTGGTAGGTCGCCGCAACAATCCGCTTGATTCTAAATCTTCGATGCAAAGGGGCCAAGGGAAGAAGCATGAGGGTTGTCGTGCAATTGGGCGATGCAATGATTCCTTGATGCTGATTAAGAATGTGCCCATTGATTTCTGGAATGACGAGGGGAACGTCTGGATCGGCTCGATAGGCAGTACTAGAATCGATACATAGGACTCCTTTTTCGCGCGCTTTTGGGATCAGCTCTTTTGCAACCTCTTTTGAAACGCAAAAAAATGCCAAATCGATCCCGTCGAAAGAAATCGAGGATTTGGAGTCAAAGCAAATGAGTGCAGAGGGATCCGTATTGTTCTCTTGCACGAGCCGTTTGAGTTCTTGTCCGACTGCTCCCGTCGAGCCAATAATTGCCATCTTCATTCTGTTAGTCTCCTTTTTCCTTATGGCTTTCTTGTAAAGACTATTGAGTTTAAATGAAAAAAGCGATTAAAGAAATAAGTATATGCTGAAAAAAGCAAACTACTCATAAAGTTGAGGCGTAAACTTTTCTTGAACATCATTGCTCTCTATGAAAGGACGATTGCCATTACCAAATGCTCGGGAAAGGACTCGAACCTTCACGGAGTTACCTCCAAGGGATTTTAGGTCTGACATGATGCAATTTCATCCAATTGATCTCAACATTTATCAACCTTAAGATCAATAGACTAAAGTTCTGATGCTATTGTCAAATATTGAGAATTATTGGAAAAGTTTGAGTGCTACTGTCCCATTAATGTCCCAAAATCCTCAGGGTGAAATTCCGCAAGTCCCGAGAAATCGAAGAGACACTAAAGCAAACCATTATCTCTCGTAGGAGAGATTGTGTGAATGATTGCAAAGCCTGGGGGCTTGTTAGGAAAAAAAACGTGATAAGAACCCCGGCATGATCTATATTTGACAAGATTGAAAAAAAACTTATCCTTATAGACGAATTTTGGATTATCAATGAACAAGGAGGGTACTTATGGGTAATAGTCAGCCCTTCAGGAGCTGGATGTTCAAAAAAAGCAAGTCTGGTTGAAGCAGCCGTATCTGTGGTAGAGTCGGCAAAGTGAAAACGAAGTATTTTGGGAATTTCCATCTTTAAAATAATCGAAATGAGGATCATTACTTTTGAGCTATTTTTAAAACTAAATAAAAAGTTGAAGTTTTATGAGAACAAATTTAATTAAAATATTAGTGTTATTTTATCTCTTGGCTTTAACTCTTGCGCCATGCTTCTCCCAAGAAGAAACTGAATTTCTACAAACCCCTATCAATCATTCGAAAATTGAAGGGGGTCAGGATAAATTGGAAAAGCCTAGTCATGTAGAAAATTCTACTGAAAATAAAATATCAGATATGGAATCCTCTGAACCTTCAGAAGAAGAATCTAGTGTCAAGATAATCAGATGGCTTAGCAAATTTCATCCGATATCCTCTCATTTTCCAATTGTACTAATCATAATGGCCGGAATTGCAGAATTGCTATTTTTTTTGGCCCCATCACCCACGTATAGTTATTCTTCTCGCTTCATGATAATTGCTGGAGCAATTTCTGCAATACCCGTTATTTTGCTAGGTCTTGCTTATGGAATTGAATTTGAAAGCAATTCATCTAGCTTAACTTTGGAGATCTTCTGGTGGCATAGATTCTGTGGGATTTCAACCGGAATCTTAGCTTGTACGACAGCAACAATGAAGGAACTGAATTTCAGGAAAATTCTTGTAAATTCTCATTGGTATTTAATAAGCCTTTGCATCACTATTATTTTCGTTCTGATAACAGCATATTTGGGAGGGTAATGACTTTAGGTCTTTATCATTTGTTTTTCTAGTGCTCTGTAAAATTAAATTTACGGATTCTTGCTTAGGCTAACTTCAGAAAACTTTTTCAAAATGACTAAAATGGACTGCAAAACAATAAAATAAGAAAATAACTGTATGGGAATGTTGAGGATAAGGAGGAGAATTTTATATTTTTTATCATCTTTACAATTTACTATATGTTGTTTAATTCTTATAATGATCCTTCTAGTTATAGGAATATTCTATCAAGCGGATTTTGGGGTTTTTGCTGCGAAGGAAAAAATTTATCGCGCTTTTTTCATTTATTGGAAATCCAGGGACGCCCTATTTTCTTTTCCTATATTTCCTGGAGGATATTTCCTTTCTTCAATGTTTCTAGTTAATTTAATTTCTTCATTAATATGTCGATTTAGATTTTCATTTAAAAAACTAGGCATTCTATTTATTCATATTGGATTAGCCTCTTTAGTTTGTATTGAGTTGGTTAATGGGCTTTTATCAGTTGAAAGTCTTCTTCCTATAAAAATTGGTCAAAAGTCTAACTATTCATTAGAAACAAATAGTACCGAACTAGCCATCTTGAATAATACTTCTGAGGAAGTTGCAGAGATTATTTTTCCTGAAAGTAAAATATATTCGGGAAACATAATCAATCACCCAGATCTTCCTTTTACACTTCATATTAAAAAAAAACTTATCAACGCTTCTATAAGAACTAACGATTTGGATCAAATAGATCAAACGTTCCAAATAGCACCGAATGAAATGGGTTCAAAAGTCCCCATATTAGAACCTCCTCCAATAAATAAAGAGAGGGATTTGAATAATTTGACTGCATGGATTGAAGTGAGGGAAAAAGAAAAAAATATAGGGACTTTGTTACTTTCAAGTGCAATCGAAGAATTACAATCATTAAAATTTCGAAATCAGGATTTTAAATTTGTCATTAGACCCAAACGAAGACACTTTCCTTTTAGTATTGAATTGACAGATTTTATACATGAAATTCATCCAGGAACTAATATTCCCAAGAGCTTTTCAAGTCAGGTATATCTCTATTCAGAAGATGGAGTATTTGATCGATCAGCCTATATTCTCATGAACCAACCCTTAAGATACAAAGGAAAGAAGTTTTATCAAGCGGGTTATGGAGAGGACAATACAATTTCAGTATTGCAGGTTGTTGAAAATCCAGGTTGGGCGTTGTCTTATTTTTCACCTAGTTTAATCATTATAGGATTAATCTATCAGTTCATGAGTAGTTTTTTTCTTTACAGTGGCAAAAGAAAATGAGATTTTTTTTGATAATATTTCTCATCTTTCAATTAGCTGTTCCTTTAATCGCAAAAGAAGACGTTCTTGAAAACTGTACATTTTCCATAAAAGACCTTAGGCAACTCCCAGTACAGCATCAAGGGCGCGTTAAACCTCTCGATACTGTAGCTCGGTATTCTTTATTGATTTTACATGGTTCTCAATCATTAAAATCTAAAGGTAAAACTATCCAACCTATTGAATGGTTAGTCGATGTGCTGATGAATTCTGATAAGGCAAAAAATCTTAAACTAATACGTATTGAAAATTCAGATCTACTAGGAATGATAGGAGAGAATCCAAAAATTAGAAACTACTATTCTATTGTGGATTTAGAACCCTATTTCAATTCAATCTATAGCCAGTTTTCTAAAGCAATTATGATCGATAAGAAACATCAGGATCATTTTCAACAAGCAGTTGTAGTGCTATGGCATCAAATCGTTACTTATCTCAGTTTAAGCAACACATTATGGATTGCAGGAAATAAAACCCCATCCCATGAGATCCTTGTTTTTAATTGGGAAATAATTAAAAAAAACTTAGAAAATAATGAAAAATCTGAAGTAGAATTGCCATTTACTAGTGAATATAGAAATCGTCTTGAGTGGTTTAAAAAAAGATATCAATACCTTTCTGACTCTGCTCATTTTAAGGTTTTATTTCCTAGAGATAATGATGGGGATCAGACTAAATGGTACAATCTTGGTGAAGGACTTCTCGCTCGATTCCATGAAGAATCTTTGCATCCAGGCATCATACTATATGCAGAGTTGATGACTGCATATCAAAAAAATGATGCATCCTTATTTAACAAAACCCTAAAAGACTTTTTAAATATTATTAAATCACAATCATCAAAACTCAGGTTAAAAATAAATTTTGAATTGTTGTATAATGATTTCCAGCCATTTTTCGTAAGTTCTATCATCTATCTTTTGGTTTTTATCTTATCTCTCCTTTCATCGATTGTATGGCCACAAACACTAAAGAAAATTTCTTTTTTCTTACTACTTTTGGGTTTTATTATTCATAGTTTTGGGCTAGTTTCTAGAATGATCATAGAGGGACGACCACCAGTAACAAATCTCTATTCATCAGCAATATTTGTTGGTTGGGCGACGGTTTTTTTCAGCCTCTTTGTGGAAAGATTTTTTAGAAATTGTATTGGTTGCATCGTTGGTTCTTCCGTTGGAGCTCTAACCTTAATTGTCGCTCAACACTTGAGCGCCAATGGAGATACTATGAACATCCTGCGCGCTGTTCTTGACTCTAATTTTTGGCTGTCCACTCATGTTGTGACAATTACCCTTGGATATAGTGCTACATTTCTAGCAGGCAGCCTTGGCTGTCTATTCATAATTAGTGGGATATTGACAAGGTCTCTCGATTTAAAAACTTCTAATAAGTTATCAAATATGGTTTATGGAATTATTTGTTTTGCGACCTTGCTTAGTTTTCTTGGAACTGTTCTAGGAGGCATTTGGGCAGATCAGTCATGGGGTAGATTTTGGGGATGGGATCCAAAAGAAAACGGAGCACTTTTGGTCATATTATGGAATGTTATGATTTTGCATGCAAAAGTTGGCGGGGTTATAAAAAAAAGAGGTTTAATGGTCATGGCAGTTTTTGGCAATCTTATCACCAGTTTTTCTTGGTTTGGAGTCAACATGTTGGGAATAGGTCTACACTCTTACGGATTCATGGATGGAGCTTTTCTTGCATTTGCGATTTTTTTCCTAACTCAATTCACTATCATCTGTTTGGGAGGTCTTCTTCCAAGACAATATTGGCGAAGTAAAGTTCCTGGATTGTGAAAAAAACTCATTTGAACTCCGTGAATAAATTTTTGCTAAACTTAGAGCCCAATATCAAGCGTTAACAGTACTCGAAAGTCTTTATGTTTATATTCAGACGGGGAAACAAGGGTTCCTTCGATCATGGGAAAAAACCTCACAGAAGGATTAATATAAAAAGCAACTCCAGTAGAACCCTGTAACCAGATACCAGAACTTTTTTCTCTATCAATAAACACATCTAAATTCGCAATTGGAATAATGGAAGTTAGATATTTTTTGATGGAGGTATTTTGAATTGCAAAGATGCTATTTGCTTCAATTGAAAAATCAAAATCTCTTTTTTTATCATGTTCATCACGGAAACCGAGGAGCACCATGATATTAGTGTTCTTAAATCTTAAATGGGCATCAACACCATATAGATAGAAAGGAAATTTTGAACGACTAGAAGCTTCATCAAAATGTTTGCCATGAGAAAAATAAGCACCAAAAGTTTGAAGTCCATAATTATAAAAAGCTCTTAAACTAAGATTTTTTGGATCCTGACCTTCGAGCTCTTCAAAATCTGCATGCCATGCTGCAATGCAATTAAAATTCCTATATTTTCCATTGATTCCGAGCATTTGGCTTGTTTCAGGAACATATTCTGCGGCCTTCCATTGTCTTCTTAATACTTTATGGTGATGAACGGTGTCATTACCATCGAGAACAAAGGGAGAGGCAAAACCCGTAAAAATATTGAAGTTTTCATTCAATTGATAAACCGCATAACCTTCAGTAAAGCGGACATCAAAACCATTCCTATCTTTATCGCCCCATTCGTCCTCGGCTTCAAATTCTACAAGATAAAAAACTTTTCCTACTCTTCCTGCCAAAAAAACTTCAATTTCATGAAAAGCTCTAAGCTTAAGTAACCGGTCTTTTTTAGTAAGCTCTGTTTTTGAATCTGTTGAAAATTTTTTGTCAATTGGCCGTAGATTAATTCGGGCAGACAAAGGATTCGGGGTCATACTTAGCATTCCGTACTTTTCTTGAACTAATATTTCTCCAGCGCTTTCAAGAAATATTTTTCCGAATTCGGTCAATTGAGGATATGCAGTATGGCATGCTGAGCAGTCCAAACCCAGATTTTTTGAGAAACTTGGCACAGCTTCCAAGCCATCACACAGAAAGAAAGATGTTAAACTCAAAGTTAAAAAAATTAATTTTTTCATCTAAAAAAAATTTGCCCTCAATTTATTATTGGCTTGGGTGCAAAAGTGCGAATGTAATTGACTAAATTCCACCGGTCTTCTTCTTTAATTGTCTTGTGATACGCTGGCATCATTGGCGGTGCACCAGCGGTTATTATGTTAAATAATTCTTGATCGCTCTTAGACCACATTTTTGGATCTGATAAATCTGGCATATTTTTGATTGATCTAGCTAATACGCCATCTCCTCGGCCCAGAGCCCCATGGCAGCTTTGGCATTTATTAATATAGAGGGTTTTACCTCGAGATAGAGAATTTTTATTGGGCGATATTGGATTTCCTGAAGGGAAAACTAATTTACGTTTCTTTTCAAGCCCGATGACCTTTTGATCTAATTTGTCAATTTGTTCTTTCTGGATGACTAAAGATGATTTCTTATTCTTCGTTGAAGTTCCATCATTCATTTGTGTGATAGATTCTTTTGAAAAGAGATGTAAATCCCCCAAAATAATTCCTAATAAAGAGGCCCCCATCAAAAATCTTCTATTCATTGAATCCACTCAATTTTTTTTGAATATAAGTATGAGAATCATTTTTTACAAATCATTTTCTGGCCTTGCCAAACCTGCTCCTGACCTTGCCCCCTTTGTTGGTCCACTAGCAATCAGGGGTTCCGATTTCCATATCCCACATCTCAATTCGAGCGCGAATTAACATATTTTTTTCTTCTAACTTTCCATTCTCGATCCCGTCGAAAGAAATCGAGGATTTGGAGTCAAAGCAAATGAGTGCAGAGGGATCCGTATAGTTCTCTTGCACGAGCCGTTTGAGTTCTTGTCCGACTGCTCCCGTCGAACCAATAATTGCCATCTTCATTTGATTCGATTCCTTGTTCCAGCTTTTTGAGTTTACTTGTGAATAATGAAAAAAGCGATTAAAGAAATAAATATATGTTGAAAAGATTCGGAATCCCCATTTTAGCAGGACTTGGGCTCGTCATTGCTCTCATCATGGTCTTCATTGGCCTGCAAAAACCCCCCGTGCCTCCTATTGATCATCCTCCAGCAAAATCCCCCTTTATCCATTATGTCGCAGGGTCGGGGATCATCGAGGCAAGTTCTCTCAATATCAATATTGCAACCGCAATCGAAGGCCCTATAGAGGCAATTTTTGTCCAAGCCGGCGATATTGTGAAGAAAGGCGATCCTCTTTTTCGAGTTGATACAAGAAATCTTTTTGCTAATGAAAAAGAAGCTGCTGCGGCACAAACTGTGGCGGTTGCCAGTTTCAATCGGCTGATTAATCAGCCCAGGGCAGAAGAAGTTCCCCCTCTTGAAGCGCAAGTCAAACAAGCACAGTTACGTCTTTCTGATGAATTCACTCAGTATACCCTTTTCCAAAATGTGAGTGATAAGAGAGCGATTAGTTACAATGACTTCAATCAGAGAAAATATGCTGCGAGTATTGCCAAAGCGGAGCTGACACAGACGAAGGCCGATTTAGAGCTTTTGAAGGCTGGTGCATGGATCGAAGATATCAAGATTGCCAATCAGGAAGTAGAAGAAGCAGCTGCGAAACTGGATGTTGCGAGTACACAAGTGGAGCGGGCAACGACGAGAGCTCCCTTCGATGGTATGGTCATGCAGAACAATATCAATGTGGGGGATTTTGCCAGAGGAAGCCGTGAGGATACTATTTTCCAAGATTCCCTCATGGTTTTTGGAACAGTGGATCCGATGCATGTACGAATCGATGTCGATGAAGACGATGCTTGGCGAGTTTTTGCAGGTGCGCCTGCTGTGGCTTATGTCCGTGGCAATAGCGAGATCTGTTTTCCACTCGAATTTGTCCGGATCGAACCTTATGTAATTCCTAAAAGAACACTGACCGGAGAAAATCTAGAGAGGGTCGATACTCGCGTGCTCCAGCTCATTTATCGCTTCCAGAAAAAAGACCTTCCCATTTACCTTGGGCAATTACTGGATATCTTCATTGAAGCCAAACCATCACAAGGACTATGAATCGATCAATTTGGATTCTCTTTCTTTTTCTTGCAGGGTGCACCTTGGGACCGAATCATGAAGTCCCAGAAGTCTGTTTCCCCTGTCATTATGAAGAAGCTCCTTGCCAAACGGATTGTGTAGAACTCGCCACCTGGTGGCAGCAGTTTGATGACCCCCTTCTGGATGAATTCATCGAAGAAGCCCTTTCTTGTAACTACGATCTCCAAATAGCCCTCCACAAAATTGAAGAAGTGCGCGCACTCTATAAGATCGATCGATCAAATCTTTATCCACAAATCCAGGGAAATATGGTTGGTCTGAGAGCCCGCCGCTCTGAAAACCTCGGAACCGATCCGATTGAAACTTCCGAATCTCCCGTAGAACTCATTCCCCCTGATTTCTCAGGGCCTCTCATCCAATACTTTTTCCAAGCAGGGTTCGATGCTTCTTGGGAACTCGATTTTTTTGGAAAAAACAAGCGCAAGGCGCAGGCAGCCTATCACGATTTCGAAGCTACTCAAGAGAGTGCCCTTGATGTGCAAATTACACTTCTCAGCGACGTTGCGCGCAGCTACATCGACATCCGTGCACTGCAGCAGGAAATTGAGACCAAAGAAGACCAAATTGAAAGACAAAAAGACCTCCTCGAGCTTGCAAAAAGTCGATATGATGCAGGGCTGACTTCCTATCTCGATGTGACCAAAGCCCAGGCAGAGCTTGATGCCCAAGAATCTTCTCTCCCCCCTTTGCAAGAACAGCTCAAGCAAACCATTCATGGACTCGCGATTCTTTTAGGAAAACCCCCTGAAAATTTTTGCGTAGGAGAGGGCTTAATCCCCAAAGCAAGAGGACTCATTCCGTCTGATTTACCTTCCGATCTCCTTTGTCGCCGGCCCGATATCCGTAGGGCTGAGCGAGAACTGGCCGGAGCAACTGCTCGGATTGGAGTTGCCAAAGCAGAACTCTTTCCTAGCTTTTCTCTTCTAGGATCTTTTGGGACCCAATCTAGTGTGCTTGACAAACTCTTTATCTGGCCGAGCCGTTTTTGGACGATTGGTCCCAGCATGATCTGGAATCTTTTCACTGGAGGAAGACTCCTTGCCCAAATCGAAGTGACCAATGAAAGACAAAAACAGGCCATCCTCTCTTATGAGAGTGCCATCAATGATGCACTCAAAGATGTCGAAGACCGTCTTGTTGGCTATTTCAAAGAAGAAAGTCGACTCGAATCCCTTGAAGAACAGCTTAGTACGACTTCCCTTTTGCGCGATCTCACTTTTGACCAATACTTAAGTGGACTCATTTCCTTTGATGATGTCCTTGATGCCGAGAAGGACCTTTTCCAAACGCAGCAAACCATGATACAAAGCCAAGGGACGCTGATGCTACAGCTTGTGGGGCTTTATAAAGCATTAGGAGGGGGCTGGGAGTGTTTCGCTTCGCACTAAAAATCTTAAGGGGAGACAAAGCCAAATACATTGGAATCATCCTTGGCCTTACCTTTGCCTCCTTCATCATTGTACAGCAAGCCGCAATCTTTATTGGCCTGATGACCCGCACCTTTGGCTTCATTACTGATACCTCACAATCCAACATTTGGGTCATGGATCCCAAAGTCCAATTTGTCGATGATATCAAACCCATGAACATTACAGAACTCTTTCGGGTCCGCAGTATTGAAGGAGTCGAGTGGGCTGTTCCCCTTTTTAAAGGGATCATTCGAGCAAGTGGCAAGGAAGGCAATTTTCAAAATACAATTGTCATCGGTATTGACAATGCAACCTTCATTGGGCGTCCACCTGTCCTTTTAGAAGGTTCTATTGAAGCATTGCGCAATACCGATGCAATCATTGTGAGTAAAGAAGGGGCGGAAAATCAACTTGCCAATATCGATCCCAAAACAGGAGATAAATATCCTCTGCAAATCGGCAATACGATCGAACTCAATGATAACCGTGCAGTTGTTGTAGGCATTTGCGATATTTCCCGCACCTTCCAAACACAACCTGTCATCTATACGACATATCGTCGGGCTGTTCGTTTTGCCCCTACTGAGAGAAAAAACCTCTCCTTTGTTCTCGTAAAATCAGCGCCTTGGATAAAACCTGAAGACCTCTGCCGCCGCATCGAAAGAATCACTGGTCTTTCCGCCTATTCCGATAAACAATTCACCCATCTCACCGTCAATTACTTTCTCAGGCGTACTGGAATTCTCCTCAATTTTGGCGTCGCCATTGTATTGGGCTTCATCATAGGAGTCGCCATTGCAGGACAGACTTTTTACAACTTCACCCTCGACAATCTCCGGTATTTTGGGACCTTCAAAGCTATGGGCGCTGATAACGACCTGCTCAAAAAAATGATTCTTCTGCAATCCGCTGTCGTCGGAACCATAGGTTGGGGACTTGGCATTGGTGCGGCCTCTCTTTTTGGTTTGCTGTCACGTGGAACGCAACTTTCTTTCCGTTTGCCTTGGCCTCTTTTCATTGGAAGCTTTGTGGCAATGCTTCTGATTTGCCTTACCTCGGCCTATATCAGCATCCACCGGATCCGCCGTCTAGAGCCCGCCATCGTCTTCAAGAGCTAATACCCGGGATTGCCACCTAAGCCTTTGATTTTCTCATAACCATATTTTCTAAATGTACCCATACGAGGTCACTGGGTGCATTTCGTGAAATTCTACTAAAGGTACTCAATTGATAAAATTGAGTACCTTTAGTAGAATTTCAGGGCGCAAGGTTCTTGATTCTTAAGGGGCTAGGATTTGTTTCCATAAGTGAGCTGGTTTTTGTTCTGCAAATATGCAGTTGTGTCATATAGAGTCTGGTTGTACCCTAGGATGCGTCGCTTAAGCTAAATCTTTTAGGAGTAGCATGCCCAAAAAAATTCTCATGATAGCTGGACCTAATGGAGCGGGCAAAACAACAGTAGCTACTGAACTTCTATCCGCCAGCTCTGTGTTGTATGAATATATCAATGCGGATGAAATTGCTAAAGGACTTGCCCCTAACCATCCTGAAAGTATGTCTTTAACAGCAAGTAAATTGATGATCGGTAGGCTAAAGGAATTATTAGAGAATAATAAGAATTTTGCCTTTGAAACCACGGCTGCTGGATCAAACTACCTGAAATATTTGAAAAAAGCAAAAGCTAATGGATATGAAATTAATTTATTTTTCTTATGGTTAGCGAATCCAGAACAGGCTGTGAAAAGGGTTGCTCAAAGAGTCAAGCAAGGTGGACATCATATTCCCAAAGGAACAATTGTTAGGCGATATTATGCTGGTCTTACAAATCTTATATCTCTATACCTTCCTGTGACTGATAGAGCTGTATTGATAGATAATTCTACAGAAGAACCAACGGGTAAGTTAATCGCAAGAAAAAAAATCAAACATGATATAGAAATCATTGATAGGCAAATATGGGAAAAAATTCAGAGGTCAGAAAATGAGTGAAGATTTAATGGAATTGGTCTTAAAAGCTCATGAAAGAAGTATCCAAACAGCATTTGAGACTGCAGTCCGCACTGGAACGGCTCTTGTTTTTTATCGCGATGGCAAGATAGTGGAGGTCAAGCCTCCATATCGTTATGAATTAGTTCCTATAAAGTCCAAAAAAACCCAGAAACTTCAAAGGAAAAAACGGAAGTAGCAACTCAACTTGCCCCCTATCCCTTTCTGGAGCTACCTGCACGAAGAATCTGCTGTGCTTTGATCGTCGGAAAGGTGTACGGACGCCTTCCCTTCCTCACAAATCTTGCAGCTTCTCCGTTCGTTTGCGCTCCAAAAATCGATAGGGGACAAGTTGAGTTAGTAAACTCTTTGAGCAGTTCACTTCCAGAGGGAAAATTTCTTGGTCATTTCAGAAACTTCGTCCCAAGGGCCAAATAGAACGATTCCAAAATAGGTCAAATCTTCTTCTTTTGTTTCGGCAGACCGTTTCAATTGGTCTTCATAAGTGCCGATGATCATTGTGTCGCTATAATCGACAAATTCGATCCCCTTTTCTATGGATTGGTGCCTGAGTCCTCGAATTTTATTTGAATTTGCGCGCAAGATGATGAAGGGCATTTCTGAGATGTAAGGATGAGAGCCTCCATCGGCATTTTTGTAATCGGTAAGACGCATTTTTTCTAAGCCGATATGCGCTCCAAATCCCATGCACATATGCCCTAGGGCATTAAATATGGTTCCAGGTTCTATACTTTTGTTCATGACTGCGACAAGTTTGTTTTCAAATTTTGCCATAGTAACCACCGATATGATAGAAGAATGATATGGAAAAAGCGATTTCTTGTCAGGGGATTACGAAGGTATTTGGTGAGGGGACCACTCGAGTTGATGCTTTGCGCGGGATCGATCTTGAGCATGATATGGGTGAATTGCTCATGATTGTAGGACCTTCTGGCTCAGGAAAAACGACACTGATTTCGATTTTGGCCGGAATTTTGGATGCTACAGAAGGGAAATGTACTGTTCTCGGAGAAAGCCTTAGACAGCTCCATAATTCTGCCCTTACCTCTTTTCGCGGGAAAAATATTGGCTTTGTTTTTCAGGCTTTCAATTTGATTCCGATGCTCACTGCAAGAGAAAATGTAGCAGTGCCCTTACTGCTCAATGGCGTGGAATATGATGAAGCTCTTGATCGTGCAGGGGAGATCCTGAAGCGTTTTGGTTTGGAGGATAAGATTGATGAACAGCCCAACAATCTCTCTGGTGGGCAGCAGCAGCGGGTTGCCATTGCGCGTAGTTGTATCCATGGGCCTCATCTCATTGTTTGTGATGAGCCGACAAGCAGCCTGGATTCAGAAACAGGAATCAAAGTAATGGAGCTATTTCGTGAAGAAGTGCTCGCAAAAAATCGAGCCCTCATCATTGTCACACATGATACTCGTATCATGTCTTATGCCGATCGGATCGTCAAACTTGATGATGGCCGCATTGTCGAAAATTCAAAGAACCGATCTACCGAATAATTGAAGCACTTTTGTAATCGAAGAGGCCCTTGTCGCTCATTTTGAGCTCAGGAATAGCGAGATCGGTCATGAAGGACAACATCATGAAAGGGTTCTGGAGTGTGCAGCCAAGATTTTTTGCCGCTTGATCGAGATTGCTATAACGCACTGCGACTTCTTCTCCTTCAAGATTAGACATAAGGCCAGCGATGGGAAGGGGAAGGAGACTCGCTTGGCCTCCGCTTGTGAGTGCAATGCCCCCTTTTGTTTTGATGAGAGCGTTGACGACTTCGCAGAGGTCTTCGTCGCGCAGCCCAATCGCAACAATGTTGTGGGCATCGTGTGCAACGCTGGAAGCGAGGGCCCCTTTTTTGAGTCCGAAATTTTTGATGAAACCGATCGCTACAGGGGCATCATGATAGCGATTGACAACGACGATCTTGAGAATGTCTCGAGCAGGATCGGCGATGACGAGATTGTTTTCGATTTTGGGAGGAAGGGTGAGATGTTTGGTGAAAAGCTTTCCATCGATTACTTCAATGACATGGAGATCTTGATCTTGAGCGGGCACTGCAAAATCCGTGGGTTTTTTTTCGCTTGCATGAAACTGATTGACGATGGGCGATTTAATAGGAGGAAGCACTGGGCTTTCTTTGAAGACGCATTCTCCATTGATGTAGGTTTCTAAAACGCGAAAGGAATCGAGATTTTCCACAATGATGAAGTCTGCAAGGTCTCCGATACGCAAAAGGCCGACTTCCAGCCCATAATGCAGGACGGGATTTCTGGAAGCTACGGTAATCGCATCAAGGGGATCCATTCCTTTTTGCACAGCTCTTCGCACGAGGAGGTTGATGTGCCCCAGCATGAGATGGTTGGGAAGGAGGTGATCCGTGCAGAGCATGCAATTTTCTGGATCTTCTAGCATGAGGGGAAAGAGAGTATTTAAGTCTTTCGAGATCGAGCTTTCTCTAACGAGGATTTTCATCCCTAGAGCATGTTTTTCTCTTGCCTCTGTGAGGGTAGTACATTCATGATCAGTCTCAATGCCTGCAGAGACATATTTTTTGAGGTCGTCACCAAATGTCCCTGGGGCATGCCCATCGACCCGTTTTCCAAGTCCTTTTGCAATCGCAATTTTGTCCAAGATTTCCGGATCATCTTGGATCACAGCAGAAACATCCATCACTTCGCACAAAAATTTGATCTCAGGCTTTTCGAGGAGTTCGCGTACTTGCCCTAGGTTAATCTGTTTAGATGGAGCACCAAAGTAGAATTTAAAGGGACTTTTGCGCCCATTTTCAATCATGTACTCCACACCTGAGATCCCAAGAACAGCCGCGATTTCATGGGGATCAGAAACAGTGGCAATGGTCCCGTGTCGGACGACCATGCGGGCAAATGCAGAAGGGATTAGCATGGAGCTTTCGATGTGGATATGCGCATCGACAAAACCCGGGAGGATGAATCCTTTCCCGCGATGGCTATTGGGCTCGATTGCGGCAATCCTCCCATCCTCGATGAGGATCCTGGAAGAAGAAATTTTCCGTTTGTGGATGTCGACTAAATTCCCGTGAATTTCCATGGTTTTTTCTTAAGTAGACGAAGGCCGTTGAAGACGACAAGCAAAGAGGCGCCTGTATCTGCTGCAATGGCCATCCATAGTGTTGCGAGTCCAAATAGAGCAAGGATGATGAAGAGGGCTTTGATCCCAAGCGAAAATCCGATGTTTTGTTTGATGATTTTGAGTGTTCGGCGTGCATGCCGAATCATCCAAGGGAGTAGCGAGAGATCGTCGGTCATCAGAACAACATCTGCTGTCTCAAAAGCTGCATCGGTGCCCATCGCCCCCATGGCAATGCCAAAAGAACTAGCAGCCATGGCTGGTGCGTCATTGACTCCATCGCCTACCATGGCAATCGTGAAGTGATCTTCTTTCAACTTTTCGATGGCTTTGACTTTGTCTTCGGGCATCAGCTCGGCAAAAAAATCTTCGAGCCCCACCTCTTTGGCAAGGGACTCAGCAGTCTTTTGGTTATCGCCTGTGAGCATCACGAGTTTTTTCACGCCAAGTTCTCGAATGGCGGCAAACGTTTCAAAGATGTTGGGACGGGCTTTATCGGCAATACTCAAGAGCCCACAAATATGGGTGAAATCCCCAAGGGCCACAACCGAGTGACCTGCATCTTCCATTTCAATAGCTGCATCATGTGCCTCAGGTGATTCTTTTCGCTTTTGCTCATGCATGAACCGGTGACTTCCAATCCAAAAACGCTGGCCATCAATCGTCCCTTCGGCGCCAAGCCCTTTAAAAATCTGATAGTCTTCTGCTGGAGGAGGAGAAATTCCTTTTTCTTCGGCTTTTTCCAAAACAGCCCGGGCAAGAGGGTGCTCGCTTGGCTTTTCCAGTTTTGCCGCAATTTCTAAAAGATCATCTTCTGTATGTTGATTGAGCGGAACAATTTTTTGGACTTGTGGCTTGCCAATGGTCACCGTTCCCGTCTTATCAAAGGCAATTGCGTTGAGTTTCCCAATCAACTCGAGATAGATTCCTCCCTTAATCAAAACGCCCGAGCGCGCAGCAGAAGTGAGGGCAGAGACGATACTCACCGGCGTTGAAATCACCAGAGCACAGGGACAGGCGATCACAAGCATCACGAGTCCCCGATAAATCCAATCGAGCCAAGACTCTTGAAAAATGAGGGGAGGGACGAAGGCAATGCTAAGGGCAAACAGCATCATGGTCGGCGTATATACTTTAGAAAAGCGATCGACCCATTGTTCACTCTTAGCCCTTCTTGTGCGCGCCTCTTGCACCATCAAAATGATGCGAGCCAGCGTCGTATCATTTGCCCCCTTGGTCACCTCCATCTCAAGCGCGCCATCTTCATTGATCGTTCCCGCGAAGATTTGGTCCCCTTCCTTTTTCGAAACGGGCATCGACTCGCCTGTAATCGGCGCTTGGTTGACCGAAGAGCTGCCTGCGACCACCAATCCATCGAGTGGGATTTTTTCTCCTGGTCGAATGAGCACCTTTTCTCCGATGGCGACATCTTCGACTTTTTTTTCGGTGAGCTGACCATCGCGCATCACCCGCGCAAGCGTTGGAGAGAGATCGAGAAGAGAACTAATTGCTTTGCGAGCCCTGTCGATACTCCAACTCTCCAAAAGCAGAGCAAGAGAAAAAAGGAACGTAACGGCTGCCCCTTCAAACATTTGTCCTATGGCAATAGCTCCGATCACCGCTACGAACATGAGAACATTCATGTCCGGGGAAAGCCTCTTTGCGCTGGCCAATGCTTTTGGCGCAACAAACCACCCTCCGAAAACAATGGCTCCGAGATAGAAAATCGCCACAAAGAGGGGAGGGAAGTCAAACTTCGGTTCCCATCCCCCCACATCCATAAAATCCGTTGGGCCAATGAGATGCAAAATGAATCCGATGAGAAGGAAAATCCCACTGGCGATACAAAGGATCAGCCGCCCCTGTTGTTGCCAAAAGGTGAGAGTTTCTGCCTTTTCCCCTTCTGCCTGAAGACTCGCCGCCATTCCGGTGGAGCGAATCATCTGAAGAATCTTGCCAGAATCAGTGACGTTTGGGTCATAGGTGACATGCATCTGTCGATTGAGAATGTCGAAATCGAGGTTAGCAATACCCGGCCGACCTTTAAAAGCTTTTGTGAGAAGATTACACTCTTCGGCGCAATCGAGCTCCTGGATCCGAAATGTCTCTTTCTGCATAATTCCTCATACTAGAAATATTTTAGACTAGAGTCAATACTTCGAACTTCTTACAATGGACATTCATATGGAAAAAATGATTTTGCAGTCAGTTGAAGAAGGGGTTCGGGCGATCCAATGCCTCCAAAATCCAAAAGCCCTCTCCTTCATCAAAGAGGCTTCCCAGCTCATTGCCGACAGTTTTGAAAAGGGAGGAAAACTCCTCATTGCTGGCAATGGAGGGAGTTTGTGCGATGCGATGCACTTTGCCGAAGAGCTGACTGGAATTTTTCGAGAAAAACGCAAAGCTCTGCCCGCCATAGCCCTTTCTTGCCCAGGTCATTTGACCTGTACGGCGAACGATCTTGGATTCGAAGGAGTTTTTTCGCGGAGTGTGGAAGCCTATGGCCAGCCTGGTGATATCTTTGTTGCCCTCACTACCAGCGGCAATTCATTAAACCTCATTGAAGCTGTTGAGACAGCCCAAAGAAAAAAGCTAAAAGTGATCTCCTTCCTTGGCAAATCGGGCGGCAAGCTCAAAGGAAATTCTGATCTCGAATGGTGCGTCGATGGGTTCAAATATTCTGACCGGATCCAAGAGGCCCATATGACAGCGATTCATATCATCATTGAAATGATAGAAAAAAGACTTTTCCATGACTCTTGAAACAAAAATTCTAGATATCATCGAAGGGAGAAAAAAAGCTCCCCTCACCAAAGCCCTACTCGGTGTGATGAGCCAGTGCTATCGAGCGGGAATTTTCGCCCATCACTTTATTTATGACTGGGTCCTGCCCAGTACCAAACTCCAAATTCCCGTCATCAGCGTGGGCAACATCGTTGCTGGAGGAACAGGAAAAACCCCTTTCACCCTCTACTTGGCACAAGCTTTTTCTCCCAAAAAAGTGGCCATTCTTTCTAGAGGATATCGAAGGAAAAGTAAAAAAACCGTCATCGTCAAAAAAGAAACTTCTCCAGAAGAATGTGGAGATGAGCCTTTTCTCCTTGCCCAAAAAGTCCCTACTGCTTCCGTCATCGTCGATTCCAATCGAGCCTTTGCCGGTCACCTGGCCCAGGTTCTCGATGCAGATCTCGTCCTTCTGGATGATGGGATGCAACACCGCAAACTCCATCGCGATATTGAAATCGTCGTGATGGATGCAAATGACCTCTTTGGCAGAGAACACTTCCTTCCAAGAGGCCTCCTTCGCGATAGCCCCAAACGGCTCAAATTAGCCCAACACATCATAGTCAATGGAGTACGGGACGAAGAGCATTTTGCGAAAGCACAAACCCTCATCCGCTTCTATAGCGATGCTCCGATCACTGCCATGGAGCTGATCGTAGAAAACAGCACCAAACTCGCAAGTAAGAAAGTGGCCGCCTTTTGTGCCATTGCAAATCCTAAACGCTTTCATAATACCCTCAAAACCTTAGGCTGTGACATCGTCCGCTCTATGGAGAAACCCGATCACGCCCCTTTTGCCCAAGATGAACTGGAGCGCTTTGCCAATTTAGCCAAGGGAGCCGAATGTTTGGTCTGCACAGAAAAAGATGCCGTCAAACTTCCTAAAAATCTCCAGTTGCACTTGCCCATCATCCCCGTAGAAATTTCCTTAAGCCCCACATTTGGCAAGGAGCATTTAGAAAGAAGAATCCAAGAGGTAAAACAATGACCGAAGACATTGAAGTGACCCTTCCCAAACTTGGTGAGAGCATCATGGATGCCACCATCGTCCAATGGTTCAAAAAAGAAGGAGACTTTATTGGAAAAGACGAACCCCTTCTCGAAGTGGCTACCGACAAAGTCAATAGTGAAATACCTTCTCCCGTGGCCGGCGTACTTAAAAAAATTCACGCAGAGCCTGAACAAGTCCTAAATGTTGGGGAACTTTTGGCGATCATTTCAACAGAAACAAAAGAAGCCGCTGGTCCCAAAGCCAAAGAAGAAAAACCCACTCCGAGCACCTCTGCCGAAGACAAAAAAGATTATTATTCACCAGCACTTCTTCGCATTGCCCGAGAAAAAAATATCTCATTTGATGAACTCGCAAAAATTTCTGGAACCGGCGAAGGAGGGCGCATCACAAAAAAAGACCTCGAATCCTACATCTCCAAAAAAGGAAAGCCTTGCCCTTCTGCGCTACCTATAGGCGGAGAAGTTGAACGAATCAAGATGACCGGGATGCGCAAAGCCATTGCTGAAAATATGGTTCGCTCCTTTTATCAAGCGCCCCATGCTTCTCTCATCTGCGAGGT
>SDBU01002914.1_pt1 | contig 22253 bp, 20 predicted proteins | sample 2277071 | NCBI WGS metagenome assembly SDBU01 (sample SAMN10397929, study PRJNA504765) | marine sediment metagenome | isolation source: marine sediment core GS08_GC12, 126 cmbsf | place: Arctic Ocean: Gakkel Ridge, Loki's castle | collected 2008 | reverse complement strand
CCTAAATTGTATTGAGCAGAGGCATGTCCTTGATCAGCTCCTAACTTGAATTTCAAGGCCAAATCATATTGTGATTGAGGCTTAGATGAGACCTGAGAAGATAAAGGATGGTGAACTCTTTGCAAAGACGGTGAAGAAACAGATAATTGCTGGAGTTTTTCAACAACAAATTGGCTTACTTTTTGATCTATAAATAACCTCTTTGTCCATTGGTATTTTTCAAGTGATTTTTTGATCAGTTCTTCACTTTCTTGGTTTATAAGCTGTTCGACTTCGTTCCCTAAGAGCTGACATAAAGAAGGATTGCTTGTGATGGCGGGTTCTTCTAATAAACAGAGTAAGAGGTTGATGTAGGTTTCTTTATCACACGACGTTTCCCTTTCTCCCTTTCCCCTAACGCTTTCAACAGAGCCTAGCGATGATCTTTGTGGGTGAGCTTTTTGCAGGCAAAATTCAAGATAACCTTGAGCTTTTTCGTAACGGGGGCTTAATTTGAGCGCTTCTAAAAGGGCTTCTATAGCTCCTTCCATATCTCCTGTTTCAGATGCTTTTTTCCCTTGTAAAAAATAAGATTCTGCTTCGGCGCTATAACTTTCTTCTTCTAAAGGAGGAGAGGAGGTCGTTTCAGCAAGGTTGCGTATGGTATAATTAGGAATATACCTGTCTATCGGTTGCCTATCGAGCGGACAGAGTTTATTGCGGGCTAAAATCTGGACAACGGTATCTTCGTTAAAAACATGCCCACAAGGGACAATCGTAACAGCTTTTGTCATTAGTTCGCCAGATACAGCATCTTCTATATCTTCTGAAATAGCATTTCGAAAATTTGACTGGGATTGTATTGCTTTCATTTTTATGTCCTTTTCTAAAATGTTAGAATTTATGCAAACATCTTAAAACAAAGAAACTTTTTTAGGAAATATTTTTTAAGTAGTGTAAGGGCTAAGTAGTAATACCATTTCTAAAAATTAGTTATCAAAAATAATTTTAAAACCGTTCCTACATTGGAAAAATAAAAATAAAGTTTTTTAACTATTATTTTTTAGAAATGGTATTAAGGGAGCTTTACGAACCTTGTTTATCAAAAAAGGAGACAATAAAGGAAATATCCTACTTCCTTTATCTCGAATTCACTTAAAAAATCAAGAGCTTAGTATGAGGTTAAGTATCGAGAACCAAATAGAAGAACTGGATTAAGTATTTACAACGACTATTTTTGATCTCATAAATATGTTTAAGTAAATCTTTTAAAACCCATCGGTAAATAGTAAAAAAATCTTTTATATCCTAAAAATTATCTTCTAAAAGTTTTTCATCGAGCGGGGCATAATTTTCAAACTTTACTATCTCTTTTCTAAAGGTTAAATTAACAGACCCTATAGAACCATGACGGTTTTTAGAAACTAAAAGTTCTGCGTGGCCAGGCTTGTCATAAGGATCATAATATTCTCTTCTCAGAAGAAACATCAAAATATCAGCATCTGCTTCTAGAGAACCTGATTCTGGAAGATCAGTCATTAATGGTCTATGTCCCATTCTTTCTTCTACTTTCCTTGAAAGCTGAGAGCCACAAAGAATAGTAATATTAAGCTCTTTTGCTAGAGTTTTTAATATCCTAGAAATTTCTGTAATATCTCTATACTTATTACCACTCATATATACATCTCGGGAGTGAAGATTAAAAAAAACCTTTTACAATAAATATCCAAGTTTTATAAAATTTTTTATATAAAAAATTTTTTAATAGATGAAGAAAGAACTTCTTTACTAAAGCAACATAAAAAAGAACGCGATAAAAGAGTCTGTGATCGGATTAAAGCTGTTTTATTACGAGATAAAGGTTGGACATGGATGCAGATAGCAGAAGCTTTGCTGCTTTCCGAAGAGATGCTTAGAAAACATCTTCAAGATTACCAAATTTCAAAAAAGCTTAAACCTGAAAATGGGGGCTCAAAAGAGAAGTTCTCTTTTAAACAAAGTCAAAAACTAATAGCTCACTTACACTCTCATACTTATCTCTACACCAAAGATATTGCTGCATATGTAGAGTCTGTTTTCGGGATAGTTTATAGCGTAGCGGGCATGTGTGACTGGTTAAAAAGAAATAATTTTTCATATAAGAAACCTTCAATAGTTCCTGGAAAAGCCGATAAAAAACTTCAAGAAATATGGATTGCTGAGTATTTTAAATTTAAACAAAATTTAAAATACGATGAAACAATTTGTTTTGGTGATGGAGTACATCCCACTCACAATACACAGCTTTCATATGGTTGGATCAAAAAAGGATTTAGAAAAGAGATTTGTTCAAATACCGGAAGACAAAGATTTAACATTTCCGGAGCTGTTGATATTATAGAGGGAAAAGTTCATTTTCAAGAAGATCCGATGTTAAATGCTCAAGCAACCATTTCATTTTTGGATAAAATAGAAAAAGCATATCCTGAAAAAAGAAGGATTCATATTTTTTTAGATAATGCTAGATATTACAAAAACCAAGCGGTAAAAAACTATTTAGAAGGATCTAAAATACAGCTTCATTTTTTACCACCTTATAGTCCTAATTTAAATCCAATAGAAAGACTCTGGAAATGGTTAAAGCAAAGAGTGATTTATAACACTTATTATGAATATTTTGATGACTTTAGGCAAGCGATTTTTGGCTTTCTGAGTAGTGTTTCAAACATTGATCCACTATCAATTTTAGGACAGGAGTTTTCAAGAAAAGTAAGAGATTGTTTTCAAGCTATCGGCGCCTCTTTACCCAATTCTTGAACTGTGATGTGTATAACTATTAAAAACACCTTAAGAGGTGTTGAAATATTTATACCAAAAACAGAAAAAGAAAAAATAGCATTTCAAAAAGTTGATTTTCTAAGAAAAAAATACCTTAGTGTAAAACTCGGCTCAAGGGTTAATGGATCTTGGGATTATTTAACTCTAAAAAACAAAGATTCAAATCTTTTAAAACCATATAAAGACGGGGAATTTTTCTATAACAATTTGGAGTATAAAAAAAGTTATTGGAAAGTCTTTTTCAGAAATTTTTATCTTTTATTTCCTGGAACTTTTAAAAAGGGGAGTAAGGTAGATTTAAATAAGTTTATTAAAAAAGATGAGCCAAAACTCATAAGTGATAATTTTAAAATTCAGTGGATTGGTCATTCTAGTTTTTTTGTTCAAGTAAATGGGCAAAATATTTTAATAGATCCAGTTTTTAGTGATTTTGTATCTCCTTGTTTTAAAAGGTATACTAAACCAGGAATAAATCTAAAAGATCTACCTAAAATAGATACTATTTTGATATCTCATAACCACGTTGATCATTTAGATGAAAATACTCTAAAACATTTTGTAAAATATCAGCCAACTATTTTAGTACCTCTTGGCTTAAAAAAAATTATTGAAAACTTAGGATTTAAAAATGTTATAGAGCTTAATTGGTTTGATGAAGTTTTTTCAAAAAAAGATGAAAAACAAATAAATTTTACATCAACGCCTGCTTTTCATTGGTCTCAACCAATTTTTAAATCTAACAAAAAAGTTTTAAAAGGAAATGAAACTCTTTGGTGTGGTTGGGTGATTAAAGCTAATAATAAAACTCTATATCATTCAGGAGATACAGCGAAATCAAACGAAGTATTTCAGAGCATAAATAAAAAGTTTAACACTTTAAATTATGCTCTTCTTCCCATTGCCCCAGAAGATGAAGAAGACATGCATATGGGGATAGATTCTTTTTTTGAGGCTACAAAAGTTTTAAAAGCTAAAACTGTTATTCCTATGCATTATTTAGCATTTAGAATGGGAGCAGAGAGGGTAGAAGATCCATATTTTGCAATGCTAAAAAAACTCAAATATCAATATATTAAAAATCGGTGAAATCCTTGAGGAGAAAAAAGCATCACTTGCAAGAGCTTGTTAGAAGAGAATCTCTAAAAACTTTTAGAGCAATTCTTTGAGAATAGTTTATAAAAAGAACTCTTCTTTTTGATTTCATAAATCTAAAAGCTTCTTTTAAATCCATTTTTTTATATTTCAAAAGATATGCAATTATTGCCATTGCACTTCTAGATCTACCGGCTGTGCAGTGAACATATATTTTTTTATTATTTAAAACTTCTCTTTGTATAAAATCAGCAGCTTTTTGAAGCTTATCTTTTGAGATAGGATATCTATCTTTTATGGAAATATGCAAATGAGAAAAATTGTTTTTTTTCCAATAAGATAAATTTATTGGAGTTGTGAAAATTGTTTTTTTTGTAGTTTCTTTTTCTTCGATAATACTTAAAATAGAGGTTATGTTTTTTTCTATAAAAATTTTTTCATGATTTAAATTTTTTAAAGGAACCGCTCCTAGAAAAATGTTTTTGGTAATTTGATTAAACCAAGGCCATCTTTTATTAAATTTTTTTTGTCTAATAAAACTATCTGTAGTCGATAGCTCATAAATAAAGTTAGAAAATTTTTTCTTTATCAATATAGCTAAAGCAATAGTAGATACTAATGTAGCTATTAAAAAACTTGTCGATCCAATGCTTATACAAGCAGCAAAGAAAGAAAGACTAGATATTCCCAATAGAGAGATTTGAAAAATTGTGTTTTCAAAAAGTAGTTTTGCAAAATTTTTTACTTTTTGAAAACTCTTCTTAAAAGAGTCGTTAATTGAAGGAATTTTTTTTGGAAAATTTCCATTTGTAGTAGATAAAGAAATTGGAGAGTTTAAAATTTTTGATGTCATAAATTTTTTTTTTTTAATTTTGTTTTAATTTTTTTCTGTTAAATAGTATAAAAAAGTTAGATAAGTTTGAAAAAAAATGGAAGTATTTTATATGAAAAAGTTATTTTTTTTAGCATCAGTATTATTTTTAGGGTTAACAAGTAGCTCTTTTGCTGATATTTGTTGTCCATCTCCAACTAAAGATCCATGTTTTGATGATTCTAATCTTTTTAGAAAAGATGATTGTGTAGTATTTGCAAATGGTGAGCTTTTATATTGGAGAGCAGATGCTGGCGCACTAGAATATGCTTTTCAGTATAACCAATCAGCAACTGTAGGTATCGGAACCACATATGGACTTGGTGATTATAAAATTGCTGATTATGATTATGATCCTGGATTTAGAGTAGCATTTGGATGGTATAATGCTCCTGATTTTTGGCAGTTATACGGACAGTTTACTTGGATGAGAATAACTGGATCTGATTCAGAAAATAGAACTGATGTAGCAGCGGAGCCTTTAGTCGGTGCTTTTTTTCAAAATGCTATTTTAGGAGCTGAGCTTCAATCAGCTTCTAGCAAATTAAAATTAAATCATGAACTAGGTGATGTTTTAGTCTCTCGAGTTTTTATTACTAACCCCCATCTTAGACTTCGTCTTTTCGGGGGTTTTACAGGTGGCAGAATAAAACAGAGATTCAATGTTACATATACCGATACAAATGCTCTATCTGAGAGAATTTTCAACAAATGGCGATTTATAGGTATTGGTTTTCGACTCGGATTAGATATCGATTGGTTTTGGGGAAATAACTTTTATTTAACAGGAAAATTATCTACCGCTCCTTTAGTTGGAAGACATAAAAATTATGGTAGAATTACAGCAGATACCAGCGGAGTTGAACTCCAGGATATAAGATACTCTAAATATCGTGGAGCATATAATGTAGATGCTTATGTAGGACCTTCTTATCAAAAGTCTTTTGATTGTGCTAGAATGGAGATTTTTGCAGGTTATGAACTAAATGGTTGGTTCAATGTACATGAAATAATTAGACCAACAGGTTCTACAAACGCAAATGCTTTAACAACTGAACAAATAGCTAGAATTAACTCTGGTATGTTTTTAATGCACGGACTCACTGCTAGATTAACTGTAGACTTTTAAAAAGTAGGGAAAAGCGTAAGCCGGATTTTGTTTTTCTAGTCATTCATCTAGGGATTTTGTTACCAAAATCCTCAAGCGACTCACCATTGAGCTTTAGCGAAAAGATACGCTTACTCATAACATAGTCTTGCTTTCGATGGGGTTTACAACAACTTTAGATTACTCTAAAGCGATTTTAAAAAAAATCTTTTCACCCTTCTAAAAATTAGAAGTTTTGGTCTCTTTTGCACTTTCCGTAACTTTGCAGTTCCCAGATTTTCTCTGGCATCGTCTTTTATAAAGTCCAGACTTTCCTCTACTAAAAGTAGCGACTAGATGCTTTTCCCTTAAAAAATTTATGATTTTAAAGCTTTTCTTCTTCTTCTTCTTTTTGTAGCAACAGCGAGACCTTCTAAATCTTCGCTCTCTTGCCAAAAAAGTATTCTAGAGCAGTGCTCACAAAAAATTAATCTCTCTCCCTTTCGAACAGAATTTTCATGTTGCGCTGTTAAAGCTATATGACAACCTGAGCAAGTTCTGTTTTCCATAGGAACGATAACTCGATCTTTTTTATTTCTCAGTAGTTTTTCATATATCTTTAATACATCTAAATCTGCATCTTTTGATAAGACATCTCTTTTCCCTTTAAGTTCTTTACCTTCTTTATTTATAAGATTGATGTTATTTACAATCTCTTCTTCTAAAGATTTAGAGCTCCCTTCTGATGAAATCAAACTCTGTTTTATTTTTTCTAAAATTTCTTCTTCTGCATGTTTTTTATCTATTAGATCTGAAGTTTGTTGCACTGTATTAACTCTTTGCCTTTCAAGTGTGCTCATCTCTTGTGTAAGAGCATTAAACTCTTCAACTTTTTTAATAGCGCTCTGTTTTGCTTCTAGTTTTTTTAGCTTCTCTTTAATCTCTGATATAGAGTTTTCTTGTGTAAAAATAGTTTTGTTAAGCTCTTCGATTTCGACTTCTTTTTCATTTTGCTGTTTTTTTAGATCTCTTCTTAAAGCTGCAATATGCTCTAGCTCGGAAAGTCTTTCTTTTTTGACTCCCATAAGCCTTAACATCTTCATATCTAGGTCTTGAAGCTCTAAGATACGTTTAAGTGCTGATAGCATTTTAACCCCTTAATGTTGTCTTAAATCTTGATTTTTAATGGTTTGTTGACTATTTTAATATTTTTATCCCATATCTTCAAGTAAAATATTTTATATAATAATATTATTAAAATATTTACTTTATAGTTTAGATATTTGTTTCTTTTAATTAAATTATTTAGTATAATGATAGTTAATATAATAAATAAAGATATATAAAGCCATCTATAAATATATTTTTAAAAAATAAGGAGATAATAATGTCATCAGATGTTTTAAGAGTAGTGCCATTTTTGCAACGTCCCAATTTTAACGTATTAATGAGTGGTATTGAACAAGAGCCAGACTTTGAGCAGTTAAAAGAAACAGCTTTAAAGTGTTATGAGAGACGTTTTTTTACAAAAAAAAATAATGCTCCATTAGTTATAATAGCAATGCATTTAGATAGTCCAATCTTGGTTAAAAAATTTCGTGAAATAGACCAAGAGAGTAGAGATTATCCATTAAATGAATTGATAATGCATGTTGCATTGAAAAACATTACATCTTCTGAAATCAGAGATTATCTTTTTTCTAAAGCGAGTCAAGAAGAACTTAGTGAACTTGTGTGTTATGCAATAGATAAGGGGAGAATTGCTTATCAAAATACTATTTTACATGTAGCGATTGAAAAAAATGATGAAGATTTAATTGGAAGGCTATTGGCCAAAAATGTTGATTTAAATATAAAAGGTGAAACTGGAAAAACACCTCGAGAACTAGCAGATTCAAAAGGAAAGCCTTTAAAAGTTGCTGGACAAGAAAATAAGGGACAAAATCTATTTGATAGATCGCCTATTAATGATAGATTCCCATTTAAATAAAAAAAACATCTAAGATAAAATCTTAGATGTTTTTTTTATAATTAATTTTTCAAAATGTATTTGTAACAAAAATATGATACTTAAGTTTCATTGAATTTAATAAAATTTAGAACTCTCCTCGTTTTCCGATGGAGAGTTTTTTTATAAAATTGTCAAAAAGAGCCATGAAAAAACCACAAATCTGTCAAAAATAAACCATTTTATTTCCCTCTGGAAAAGGAAATAAAAATAAATATCTTAAGAGAATAAAAAAATCAAATGCTCATATAAATTAAATTTGATATTATTCATTTAATCAAAAAGGGATTTTGGTTATGGATTATCTAAGCAATTATTTTGAAAAAGTCAAAAAAGAAAACCGAAGTAAAAAAGCGATAGCTTTTTTTGCATCTTTAGATAGTGTAAATGAAATTTATCCTCAAGTAGCTGAAGATATTTTAAAAGAGTTAAAAGATCAAAGATCCTATCTAAAATTAATAGCATCAGAGAATTTTTCCTCTCTAGCGACTCAGCTTGCAATGGGTAATCTTTTAACAGATAAATATTCAGAAGGATATGTAAAGCATAGGTTCTATGCTGGTTGCGATAATGTTGATAATATAGAACAGCTTGCTATCGACGAGGCTAAAAAACTTTTTAATGCAGATCATGTATATGTTCAGCCTCACTCAGGTTCTGACGCTAATTTAGTTGCTCTTTGGTCTATTTTAGTTCAAAAAATCCAGAATAAGGAAGTTGAAAAATTTTCAAAAAAAAGTGCAATGGAGCTAACAAAAGAAGAGTATGAAAAAGTTCGTCAACTTTTAGTTAATCAAAAACTCTTAGGAATGTCACTTAACTCAGGTGGACATTTAACGCATGGTTATAGACTCAATATATCTTCAAAATTCATGAGATCATATACCTATGATGTAGATCCAAAAACTCATCTTTTAGATTATAAAAAATTAGAGACTCAAGTAAAGGAGATAAAACCTTTAATACTTCTAACTGGTTATTCTGCTTATTCTAGGAAATTAGATTTTGCTAAATTAAAAGAGATAGCGTCTACTGTAGGAGCAGTTCTAATGGTAGATATGGCTCATTTTGCAGGACTTGTTGCTGGAAAAGTTTTCACAAAAGATTTCGATCCTATTCCTTTTGCTGATATAGTAACCTCTACTACTCATAAAACTTTAAGGGGACCGAGAGGCGGGCTTATCCTTTGCAAGGATGAATATAAAGAGACTATAGATAGGGGATGTCCTCTTGTTTTAGGAGGTCCTATGCCAAATGTAATGGCAGCGAAAGCTGTAGCTTTTAAAGAAGCTAATACCAAAGACTTTCAAGACTATTCATCTCAAATCGTAAAAAATGCAAAAGCTCTAGCTAATCATCTTATGGAAAATGGTATAAAAATCCTAACTGATGGAACCGATAATCATTTAGTTGTTATGGATGTATTTACTAGCTTTAAACTAACTGGTAGACAAGCTGAAACAGCCCTAAGATCTGCTAACATCACAGTTAACAGAAACTCTATTCCTGAAGATCAAAATGGTCCTTGGTATACTTCAGGTATTAGACTCGGTACTCCAGCACTCACAACTCTTGGTATGAAAGAAAACGAGATGAAAAGAATTGCAGATGTCATATATGACGTTTTAAAGAATTCGAAACCTGCTATAAATCCTAAAACTAACGGACCATCTAAAGTAAAAGCTGATATTGATCCATCGATTTTAACAGAAAATCAAAATGAGATAAAAAATCTGATAGATAGTTTCGTTCTGTACCCAGAGCTTATTTTATAACATATATTATAAGTCCTTAGCTATTTGAAGCTTATATTAAGATTTACATAAACTCTTTCATAAGACTTTCGTAATTAAGGCGTTAGATTGTTTGTAAAATTTATATATATAATATAATTTTATTGATATTAATTAACTAATTATTATATAATATGTAATTATAAATATAAAAATATTTGGTAATAAAAAGAGGTAAAAATGTCAGTTAGAAGAAGCGTAAGTTTTGCTCCTAATGTTAAAACAAGCAATGATCATAACTTAGCTAAAAAAGTTTTAAATGAAAGTGAAATAGAACGAATTCAGAATAAAATTAAACGTTACGAAGCTTTAGAAATGGAGGTATTAGAAAGAATAAAGGTATTAGAAAGAATGGTGGAGTCAAGTGTTGTTAATGCAGAAAAAGATGAATGTTATGGTGAAATGAGAGTATTAAAAATGAATATAGATTTATTAAAGCTGAGGCTAAATTATTCACTGCAGTAGTGGCTGTTTCATTAATTGCTGTGGGAATATTTACTCTTAATTATGGGTTGATAGCAATAGGTAGTATTGCTGGTGGTTCAGTAGGCTTACTTGCCGGTTATAATATTCATAAATATATAAAAGAAAGAAAAGAATCTGATGAAAATGACCCAATCATCAACAGCAAAAGCATTTAATTTTTTAAATGGTTTTTATGATTTTTTGAAAAACATAAAAAATATATAAAAAGTCGACAAATAATATGTCATCACAAAGCAACACAGTTGTAGAATGATCAACTATGACAGTTTTATAAATCCAGAATAAAATAATCGAATAATCCTAAGAAATTAAAAGATTGCAGTTTTAAAACTGCAATCTTTTTTTTATTAATCTAATTTATTTCAGCTGATATATTTTATCTCTTGAAAAGAGAAGCTTACATTTGTATTATTTAAGATAAAGAGGAGTTAATAACTATGGCTACAGATGATAAAAATAAATTTATAGATGATAAAATTGAAGAGAGTATTTTAAATAGAAGAAGAATTTTTCTATCAGACGCTGTAGATCAAGATTCAGCAAAAGAAATTATCAGAAAACTTTGGTATTTAGAGACTTTAGATAATAAAAAGCCAATACTTTTTATTATTAACTCACCAGGTGGTGCAGTAGATTCTGGTTTTGCTATTTGGGATAATATCAAACTTTTGACATGCCCGGTTTATACTTTAGTAACAGGGCTCGCGGCTTCCATGGGATCACTACTTTCTTTAGTAGCTGAAAAAGGAAAGAGATTTGCAACGGCTAATTCTAGGATTATGATCCACCAGCCTTTGATCTCAGGAGTGATAAGAGGACAAGCTACAGATTTAGATATCCAAGCAAAAGAGATGTTAAAAACAAGAGAAATGATTGTAACTATATATGCTGATGCTACTGGAAAAGATCCTAAAGATATAGAAAAAGCGATTGATAGAGATAATTGGATGAGCCCTATTGAAGCGAAAGAATTTGGTCTTATTGATAAAGTTGTAGGATCTTTTAAAGATCTAGAGTAGATGATAAAATTTTTCAAATATAACTCTAATGGCAATGATTTTATTATTTTAGAGAGTCTAGATAAATCGTTTGATTATCTATCTAAAAACCCTAAAATAGTTCAAAGGCTATGCACAAGAGAATTCTCTATTGGAGCTGATGGTCTTATTTTACTTCAAAAATCTTTAGTAGCTGATTTTAAAATGAAGATTTTTAATAGTGATGGGAAAGAGGCTTTCATGTGTGGAAATGGACTACTCAGCTTGGTAAAGTTTATCTATGATTTCATAGATAAAAATTATTCATTTTTAATTGAGACGAAAGTGGGGATTTATAAAACTTTTGTAGATGAAAACAAAATCTCATTTATATCTAAACCCCCAAAAATTTTAAAAGAGAGCATGAAGATAAGTTTAGGTGATACTAGATATGATTTAAAAATGTTAAACTCAGGGGTTTTTCATGGGGTTATCTTTTTAAAAAATATTGATAGAGTTGATGTTTTTAAAATTGGTAAAAAAATAAGAAATTTAAAAGAGTTTGAGCCAAGTGGAATAAATGTTAATTTTTGTGAAGTTATAGATGAAAGGACTATAAAAGTTAGAACTTTTGAAAAAGGTGTTGAAAACGAGACTCTCTGCTGTTCTACGGGAGCTTTAGCTGTTAGTTATACTCACTTTTTAAAAAATAAAAATATAGAAGAGCTTATTTTACGATATAAGGGAGGGGAGATAAAAACGAATATCGAAAAAGATGAAATCAAACTAACATCAGAGCCTGTCTTTGCTTATAGAGGATATCTTGATTCTATTAGTGGATAAAACCAAAAATGATTTCTAAAAGAAGATGAGAAAGTTTTTTTTAAAGAATCTTTTTTTGAATATAATTTCCTAAAAGTGCTATTTATTATAATATATACAAAAAATTTTAAAAAATTGCCGTAGATGGAATTTATAAAACTACTTCAAAAATTCGAAAAAGATGGCAAGAAACTTTTAAGTGATAATCAGATAAAAGATATAATTTTTTCTGATAATATCTATGAAACTCAAGTTAGAGATCCTAAATTAAAGACAAGCTTGTGGCCATTTTTACAAATCGATAAAGATAAAAATATTTTAGATGCTTTTTGTTCTTGCAAAACTCAAGAAGCTCAAGGCTTTTGTGAGCATCTAGCGGCTGCTTTTTTTTATATTACAAAAAAAGATGAGCCTATTCATTTAAGATTTAAAAAGTCTTTTTTTAATGCTCTTTTTAAAATTGTATCTTTTTATATAGGGTTTGATAAAAAGGCTCTAAAAAAGAAAAAAAAGGGATCGTATTTTTATTTATCGAGCTCAAAAAAAGAGCTTTTTTATATAGAAGCAACAGGAAAAGAAATCGATAGATTAGAAGAGTATTTAAAAGAGAAAAAAGAAGATAAAGATGCTCTAAAATATTCAGCTATTTCTTTAGATGATATGAATCTTATAAAAGAGGGTAGAGCATCTGATGCACTGAAATACGAGATGTCATTTTTCTCTGATCTAGCTAAATGGTTTTTTCTTTTAGCAGATGATAATAAATATAAAATTGAGTTTAAGGAAAAAACAGATGGTTTATATAGCCAAGTTATAGTTACATTTGCAGATATTTTTGCAAAATTTTATATCCCTTTGTCTTCATTTGAAGAGCTTGTTCCCACTTTAAATACAGTAGAGTCAAAACTGAAATTGTATGAGTATCAAGGAAAGAAGATTGAAAAGATTTTATATGATAGAGAAAAAAAATGTTTTTTAATTAAAAAAACCAAAGGTTTTTTTGAAGAAGAAAAAGAGCAAAAAAAAGGAATAAAAGTTGGAAGTTATATCTATGTTGAAGGTATTGGATTTTATCCTCAAAAGCCAAATGAGCTTTTAAAAACGGATATAATAGAAACTGATAAGATTTCTTATTTTTTGACAAAATATAAAAATATTTTCGAAGAGAAAATTGAAAATGAAAAATTTTTTCTAAAACCTTATTTTCCTAAATATTTTTTGTATTTTGATGAAGATCAAAATCTTCATATAAAAATGTATGTTTTTGAAAAGATGGATTTTGAAAAACCATTTTCTTATTTTTTTGGACCTTGGAGCTATATTCAAGATAAGGGGTTTTATCTTTTAGAAGATCTATTTTTTGAAGAGGTAGAACAAATTATAAATAAAGAAAATATATCAGAGTTTATTACTAAAAATAGAATCTGGCTTCATAATTTTGAGGGATTTCAAACACATTTTGGATCGTTTCAATCTCATCTTGTCTATACACTTACTAAAGATTTAGACTTAGTGTTTTCATCAAAATTAGATTTTCCAGGCGAGTTTGAGAATTTTATAGATTTTGAAGATTGGATTTATATTAAGGGGATTGGTTTTTTCTCGAAGGTAGAAAAAAGATTAAATCTACCAATAAGGCCTGGTCTTTCTATCAAAAAAGAGGAAATTGCAAAATTTATAAAATCTAATAAAGAAGAGTTAGAGCAAATAGATAATTTTTTTATTGAAAGCTCTCCTATTAAAAAAATTGGTTTAAGAATTGTTTTGAATGAAGATGAGCAAATTGTAATAAAGCCTGAGATAAAAGTAAAAGAGGGTTTTGATATAAAAAACTTTCAATTTTTTGAAAATTTTGTTTATTTAAAAAATAGAGGTTTTTTTGAGATAACTAAATCTTTAAAACTTCCTGAGATGTATGAAAAAGAAAAAATAGTTACAAGATCAAATGAGGCTTTTTTTATTACATTTGAACTTCAAAGATTGAAACCATATATCATTTTTTTAGATAAAAGACTTGCAAAACCAAAATCGCTTTCTTTAAAACTTGCAAAAATTATTAAAAGAAAAAGAAAGAGCAAAACTATCTACCAAGCAAACCTTGAGTATCAATCAGAAATTGGTAAGATAAATGCTTTAGATATGCAAAAAGCTATAATTGAGAATAAAAAATATATTTTTTCTCAGGCAGGTTTAATATTTTTTAAACAAGCTAGGTTCAATTGGTTAAAAAATCTAAAAAAACCAAAAAAAAGTCAAAAGGATCAATTTTTAGAACTTACATCAATGGATATTATTCGTCTTTTTTTGCTAGAAGATGTAAAGGTTGCTAAAACAAAAGAGACTGAGCAAACTAAAAAACTATTAAATGAGCTTCAAACTTTTGAAACCGATAAGTTTTTTGATATTTCGCTTTTAAAGGCATCTCTTTGGCCTTATCAAGAAATTGGAATAAAGTGGCTTTGGTTCTTGTACGTCAATAACCTATCCGGGCTTTTATGTGATGATATGGGGCTTGGAAAGACCCATCAATCCATGGCTTTGATTGCAGCTCTTCATAAAGAAAAAAGTTTTAAATATTTAGTTGTGTGTCCAACTTCTGTAATATATCACTGGGAAGAGCTCTTAAAAAAGTTTTTGCCGTCGATAAAAGTATATGTCTATCACGGTATTTATAGAAAAATTGAAAAATTTACAAAAGATTATGATCTTCTTCTAACATCTTATGGGATAATCAGATCTGAAAAAGATAAGTTAAAAAAACTTAAATTTGAGCTAGCAATTTTTGATGAAATTCAAATCGCTAAAAATATAAATTCTTTAACTCACAAGGCTCTATCTAATATCAAAGCAACTATGAGACTAGGGTTAACTGGAACTCCAATTGAAAACTATTTAATCGAGCTCAAATCTATCTTTGATGTAGTTTTACCAACTTATTTACCTAGCGTATCTGTTTTTAAAGAGTTTTTTATAAATCCAATAGAAAAAGAAAACGATCTACAAAGACAAAATTTATTAAAAAAGCTAATTAAACCCTTTATTTTAAGAAGAAGAAAAAAAGATGTTTTATTTGATCTTCCAGAAAAAATAGAAGAGATAGCATATGCAGATTTATCAAGTGAACAAAGACATCTTTATAATGAAATTATCGCTGAGTCCAAAAAAACAATCATTAAAGATCTTAAAGATGAGACAAAAAAAGTCTCATATGTTCATGTTTTTGCTCTACTCGCTAAACTAAAACAGGTCTGTGATCATCCATCTTTAATTTTAAAAGATATAGATAGATATGTTGATCATGAATCTGGAAAGTTTGAGCTTTTTATTGAACTTTTAAATGAAGCTAAAGAGAGCTCTCAAAAGGTTGTAGTTTTTTCTCAATACTTAAATATGATTGAAATCATCAAAAAATATTTAAAGAAAAAATCGATTGGTTATGCATGCATAACAGGAGCTACGAAAAAAAGATTCAAAGAGATAAAAAAATTTAAAGAAGATCCTAAATGTTTAGTTTTCGTCGCATCACTTCTAGCTGCAGGGGTTGGTATAGATCTATCAGCGGGTAGTGTAGTTATTCATTATGATCGTTGGTGGAATCCTGCAAAAGAGAATCAAGCAACGGATAGAGTTCATAGAATTGGACAAAATAGAGGGGTTCAAGTTTTTAAACTTGTTACAAAAAATACAATAGAAGAGAGAATCCACATGATTATAGAGAGAAAAAAACATCTAATAGAACAAACAATTGGAATAGATGAAGCTGATGAAATTAAAACTTTAACTAGACAAGATTTAATAGAAGTTTTAGAAAAACTTGAAAAGTGATTTTTCTTTATAAATCATATTATTTTTTTTAAATTCATACCTTTAAAATACCTTGTAAATTCAAAAAAAATTTAAAAAAATAGCTTTTTTTATCTTAATGAAATTATATCTAAAATCTTGTATTCTCTTTCATAGATTTTGAGGAAAAAATGAAAAGTCTTTATAAATTAGCTATTGTCGGTAGAGCAAACGTCGGTAAGTCACTTCTTTTTAATAGAATCTGTAAAAAAAATATTTCAATTGTACATGAAAAAGAGGGAGTTACAAGAGATCGTATATATAGCAGAGCTCTATTTGATGAAAAACCTTTCACCGCTATAGATACAGCAGGTCTAGAAGCTAATAAATTAAAACTATCTTTAGAAGATGAGATAAATATTCAAACTCAGATTGCGATAGAGGAAGCTGATGTTTTAGTAATGGTAGTAGATGCTAAAGTGGGGGTTATCACATTAGATCACGTAGTTGCAAAAAATCTTTTGAAAACAAAAAAAAGAGTTGTCTTAGCAGTTAATAAAGTAGACACAGACAGGCTAAAAGACAAAATCTTTGAATTTCAAAAACTTGGATTAAAAAATATGATAAATGTTTCAGCTGCTCAAAACTTTAATGTAGAAGAGCTTCTTAGCTTAGCTTTTAATGATTTTGAATTTGATGAAAACATCAATCTTGTAAGTGAGAGAAAAACAAAAATAACAATAGTTGGTAGAACAAATGTTGGAAAATCCACTTTATTAAATTCTCTATTAAATGAAAAAAGAGCAGTAGTAAGTGATCAAAGAGCAACAACTAGAGATAGCATCGATAGTGATATCACGATAAAAGATAAAACATACACTTTTATAGATACTGCAGGAATCAGAAGAAAGAGTAAAGAAAAAGATATTTTAGAGAAATTCTCTCACTCTCAAACTCTAAAAAGTATAGAAAGATCAGATATTTGTTTGCTTGTTTTGGATGCTGAAGATTTTATAACTTTTCAGGATAAAAAAATCTTAAAGTTTATAGAACAAAAATCTAAAGGCTGCATTATCTTAGTTAATAAATGGGATAAAATAAAAGATGTTCGCCAAGAGCATTTTCTAAAAGCACTTAATCAAAAAAAATCATATTTTCCAACTATAATTATCTCAGCTACAAAAAAATTAAATTTAAATAAAATTTTCCCATTAATAGAGAGAATCCAAAAAAATAAATCAAGAAATGTTCAAACCGCAACACTTAATAAATTTATAGAAAGATGCATACAAAAAAATCACCCACCTATGATCGATGGAAAAAGACTAAAAATCTATTATTTAACCCAAATAAAAAATAATCCTCCCTACTTTTTGTTTTTTGTGAATTATCCAAATCGCTTCAGCGATACTTACAAAAAATATCTAATCAATAATTTTAGAAAGAATTTTGATTTTGAAGGATCTCCAATAATCTTTGGTGTTAAGAAAAAACCTCAACGTTAAACATTTAAATGCTAATTATTATTAATAATTAATAAAAAAATACGTAGAATTAATTTTAATTATTTTTTTTGTTTTCATTACATACATACATACATATAATGATGCGCGTTACAATTAATCATTAAATTAAGTTTAAAAAAAGGAGTAAATATATGAGCGCTGTAGTAGTGGAATCAGATGCTTGGAGAAATTTTAAGAATTTTTCATATCTTAAAGAAAATCAAACACCAAGCCTTCGTTATCCAAATCAATTGTCAGATCCAACTTCATGGTTGCAATGGGCTTGTAGTTTTTGTTATGACAAAAATATTGATCATGTATTAAATGTTTTAAATAATTCATCTTATATAGTAAGTGCACAGTTATCTGCTAATAAAAGCTTGGAGCCCGAAAGAGTTAGAAGTATCATAGGAACAATTTCAAAACTTGATAATTTAGCAAATAAATTTAAAACAAAAGAATTAACAGAAGTTCAAGAAGAGAGAAGAGTAGTAGAGAAAAAGCTCAATATGGGTTTTGCTAAAAGTTGTAATGAAATGGTATCTAGGCTGAGAAAAAGTTCTAGTCATAATCCTTCTGTAAATTTGGACGATAGCGTAGAAGCTTCTTTTGATAAGAAAAAAGTAAATTAATAATTTTTCTTTCATTAAATAAAAAAGCTCCACAAAAGTTTTGAGGAGTTTTTTTTTATTTTGTAAATGTTTAAAAAATCATATATCAAAAATAAATCAAATAAAATTCAAGATAGATAATTCAAAAAATCTTAAATTTAAGTTTTAAATATTTTTAAAAACTATATTTTTTATAACTTTTGCTTTATTTTTATAAAAATTATCTCTATATGTTTGGTTAGGGGGAGGTTATGAGAAAAAAGCTTATAGATATTTATGCCGTTCAAACGAGAATTATTTTTTTTCCGTTTATAAAGGCAATTAAAAGATATAAGCTCAAACTTTTCAAAGACGATATTCTAGCTGCTGTTTCCGTTGCATTACTCGCCATTCCCCAAGCTATCGCTTATTCACTTTTAGCTGATCTTCCAGTACTCGCTGGAATATTTTCTGCTATTTTTGGATCAATTTTCACAGGAGCTTTTGGATCTTCTAAGCATTTAATTGCTGGGCCATCTACTGGTGTTGCAATTTTAATTCAAATGATTATCGCAAATATTATGTTTGTTCATTTTCCAGAGGCAATTGGCGATCAAAAAGAAATGATAGTTTTGAATCTTCTGATGTTTTTAGTTTTTATTGTTGGAGTCATTCAACTAGCATTTGGTTTTTTTAATTTAGGAAAACTACTTCAGTTTGTTTCAAGATCTGTGATTTTAGGATATTTTGCGGGAGTTGGAGTTGTAATTATCATAAATCAGCTATATTACCTTTTTGGTCTAAGCTCTAGCACTTTTTCTCCATCCGCTGTTATGAAAGCATATTTTTTTATACTTCATATTGCTGAGATTAATATTATCTCGCTCATTATTGGACTTTTGAGTATTGCTATTTTAATTTTACTTAAATGGAAATACAAGAAATTTCCAAGTGCGCTTGTTATGGTAGTTGCTATTAGTGTTTTAGTATATTTTTTAAATTTCTATTTAAAAACACATGATTTGAAAGTACCAGTTTTAGTGGATCTGGGTATGACAAAAGTGCCAAGAGTAAAATTAGTTTTACCGTTTTTAGATTTTAAACTTCTGTATATTTTGTTTTTTCCAGCTTTAGCTGTTGCTTTGTTATCTATTTTAGAGGTCTCTTCTATCTCAAAAGGAATAGCTACAAAAAGTGGACAAAAAATTAGATCGAATCAAGAGGTTTTTGGAGTAGGGTTATCTAATTTGATACTTTCATTTTTTTATTCTGCTATGCCATCTTCTGCTAGCATTTCTAGAACTACCCTAAACTATCAAGTAGGGGCTAAAACTAGATTTGCAGCTATTTATAGCGGTGTTATCATAGCTTTTTTAATTTTCTTTTTCTGGCCGTTTGTAAAACATGTTCCTTTAACAGCTCTTGCAGCTATTTTAATTGTGATGGTGTTATCAGTGGTAGAGATAAGACACGTAAAGCTATGTTTTAGAGCAGGAATAGGAGACGCTGTTGTATTCTCTTTAACCATGGCATCTTGTTTGGTATTTCGTTTGGATGTTGCTTTTTTCATTGGGATTATTATCTCTATTGTTTTTTATTTAAGAAGAGCTGCTGTTCCAAATTTAATAGAATATGCTTTTGATAAAGAGGGAAAATTATCAGTTGTAACTCCCAAAAGAGAAAATCACAGAAAAATTAGAATTATAGGTATTGCAGGGGAGCTTTTTTTCGCAGCGGTAGATTTAGTGCAAAACACACTTCAAAAAATGATAAAAGAAAAAGATATTAAGGTTATTATTTTAAGACTTCAAAATATCTATCATGTAGATGCATCTATTTGTTTATCAATACTCAGATTAAATGATTATTTGAAATCAAAAAATAAATATTTACTCATTTGTGGTGTTACTCAAGAGGTCTCTCATATTTTTATAAAAACAGGTATTGTGAAACAACTTGGTAAAGATAAAATCTTTTTAACACATGAAGCAAAACCACAGCTCTCTACAAAACATGCTATTAAAAGAGCTGAAGAGCTTATTTCAAAAAATAGTGCTAATAAAAAAACTACTTCAAAGTGATATATTTTTATTCTGATTAAAAATTATTTCCATAAGATATTGATAGCAAGGGTATTAGATAGAAAAAATCGGTTTTTAAGAATTTGATTGTTGAAATTAAGTATCCTTTAAGATACAATTATAAGTATGGAAATAGAAATTCAATTATATGAAACAAAATCTAGTAAACGACCATTCGATATATGGTTTGAAAGCATTCGAGAAAGGCATACTAGAGCAAAAATTTTAACTAGGTTAGATCGGCTTCAAGTTGGAAATTTTGGTGATTGTAAAACATTAGAAGAAGGGGTTTCTGAATTAAGAATTCATTATGCTCAGGGAATAAGAATATATTATTCTAAAATTGGTAATAAAATTGTATTGCTATTATGTGGAGGAATTAAAAGTTCTCAAAAAAGAGACATAAAAAAAGCAAAGGAGTATTTAAAAGATTATAAAGCTAGGAGAAAATATGAAAAAAAATAAAAAATATAAAGATTGGTTAATAGAAAAATTAAAAGATCATGATGAAGCTGTAGCTTATTTAAATGCTGCATTAGAAGAAAGTCTCAAAGAAGATGAAGAATCTAAACATCTTTTTTTGATAGCTCTAAGAAATGTAGTCGAAGCTCAAGGTGGAATGAATAAATTAGCAAAGAAAGCTCATGTTGGTAGAGAAAGTTTATATAAAACTTTATCCGAAAAAGGAAATCCTAAATGGTGCACTTTGATATCTTTAATTATTTCTCTGGGTTTGAATTTGAGGTTAAGTTAATAAAACCAATTTCTGTTAATATTTTATAAAAAATTACTTCAAAGTGATATATTTTTTATCAGATGCAGGATCAAATTTATATTCAGTATTATCTATTATAATTTTTCTATAGAGCCATGGATCTGAATTTTCTCTGAGCAGGCGATCGCAGCCCATTGTAAAACCTTTTAAAAATCCGTATCTTTGAATTGCTAGCTGCATATATCTTGAAGAGGTTGGACGAAAATTTGATCTAGAACCGCAGACAGGAGATATTACTTTTTGATGAAAAACTATAACTTTGTTAGCAATTTTAGATACTATCGATTTTTTTTTATTTTTTTTATTATCTTCAGTTTTCAGGCTTTTATGTTTTATATCTGAGTCTTTTCCCCAAGGTTCAAAATATCCAGCTTTTGCAAATGTAAAAAGGGGAATCAAAACAAGTAATAAAGCGAGTCTTTTCATCTCAAAAACCATATTTTATTAAAAAAATAGGAAATAGTTTATCTCTATTCAATAGTGGAGTTACTTTAGATTCATAAATCCTTTCGTTATAATAATTAGCCTCTTCTCCAGCTCCATAAATCCCTCCAAAATACCAACCTGCTTCAAAGCTTGCTGTTATTACTCCAGCAGCTGTCCAGCCCCTGTGAAAAAAGTCATAGCTTGCATAAATAAACAAAGCATTTAAAAAAAAAGCTGTAGCTGCTGATTTTTTTTGACCGATATATAAGTAACCAGATCCTGGTATAAAAGTGTTTAGAAGTTGAGCTGTTTTTACAGATTTTTTTTCTTTTTCGTAAGAAGAGATCATATTTTGAATATTTTGATTTTTTAAATAATTATCTTTCAAAGTATCAACATCAGCATCTATTAGAGCTGTTGAGAGTAGAATTTTTTTTTCCGTCTGGGGGTAATTATCTTTTAATAGCTCTAAAATCTTTTGAGTTTTTTCTTTATTTTCAATTTCTCTGTAGCTTTCATATAGAATGATTAAAAGATCTTTGAAAGCTGCAAATGATTTATCAACATAGCAAAGTGAGCTTTTTTCAAAATAGTCAATAGCATCATCGAACTTTTGACCAAGATAGTAGCTCAGCGTTATGTTGTATTCAATTTCTTGCTTTCTATAAAGGTTATCATCAGAAAGTAGAATTTCTGCTCTTCTAAAATTTGTAATTGCTCTATAAAGATCTAATTCTTTTGCAAACTTTTTAGCAATAATGAACTCTTTTCCCCAATCTTGAGATCTCTCTTCTAAAGTAATTGGTTTAAATGGATTTTTTAAGCTTTTTACATGGCTTTCTTTAAGATTGTAGCTAATCTTTGGCTCTAACTTTTCTTCAACTCTAAAACAGCTACAAACAAATAATAATAGGAAAATTAGGGGGAGCTTTTTAGTCATTTTCATAAGATTTAATAAGCTCTGTAGATTCATCAAAATCTCTTTCAAGTGCAGGGGTTCCCGCTTGCTCTCTAAAGAAATCTTCTTGAGTGTTTGTTATATTTTTCATATCTTTAAAGGAATTTATTATATGCGGCCGAATAAATATAACAATGTTATTTCTTGAATTTTGATCATCATCTTTAGAAAAAGCAGCTCCAATTATAGGGATGCCACCGAGA
>SDBU01002913.1_pt1 | contig 22253 bp, 18 predicted proteins | sample 2277071 | NCBI WGS metagenome assembly SDBU01 (sample SAMN10397929, study PRJNA504765) | marine sediment metagenome | isolation source: marine sediment core GS08_GC12, 126 cmbsf | place: Arctic Ocean: Gakkel Ridge, Loki's castle | collected 2008 | reverse complement strand
TTTATCAAGTTAATTAATAATTGCTTATTAGTTATCTTACTTGATATTGACTGCCTTTTTAAATTATCTTGATGTTGCGCTTCGGAGTAGAATGTACCGTATTAAATCATCTAAAATCTAACCAAAATTTAGTAAGATGTAAGGTGAAACTGTAAGAAAAAAACGTCTGACGTCGGGTCTCCGTACTTTTTACTGACGTCGGGTCTCCGTACTTTTTTAAATTTTGTACTGCTCAATCAAAACCTGTTTCGGTTAGATAGTTAAATGATTTGACACGCCGTTTTAATAACTAAACAACACGCTTTTCGACAATATAATATTACTATTTCCCAAAATTAAGCCTCAAAAAAATTAATTTTGCGAAATTTTTAAATTAAAAAAGGAGTTTGGGTAAACTCCTCAATGGTCTTAACTTATTATATCTAATCTGAATGTCTTCCAAAATTCCTTGATTTTTGAATCTGTTCTTCAAGTCCTTGACCTACAATTAGACCATCCTTGAAGAGAATTTCTTCTTCTGATTTAGGACCCAAAACCTTAACAGTAAACTGAGAAAGTTTTAATCCTCTTGAATGTTCTTCGTTAGAGGGTCCTAAATTTTCTGAAATTTCTTCCAATAGCGTTCTCTTACCATCCTTTACGACAGGTATCCTGTCGTTTCCATTAATGCCTTTCGTTTTCATTTCATCCATCCCCGTTTCAATTTTTTTACCTGGTACTTATTTTCCCAGTGCTACTTAAAGTATAACATTTTAATTGGGTTTGTCAACCCTTTTAGCGACTAAATTGACAAATAATCTATAAATTGTACTATTATGATAATAGCACATTCCAATCACATAAATGTTGAAAATTTCAGGAGGTGAAAGAAATGGGATACTTATCAAAATGGAAAGAAACAATAATATGGCTAATGATACTATCTATAGTAGTTTTTATAGTAGCTCTAGCCATTGCTGACGTAGCTTTTGTTGGCTATATTGAAACCGTTAGTATGATAATTTTTTGGATTTTATTATTAGCAGTAATAATAAAATCAGGAATAGAAAAAATTATTGGTTATTTGAAAAAATGGAAACTATTGATTTAGCTTCCGTCTTTTTTTTATCAATTGAAACTACAATCTTAAAAATAATCTTTTGGTTTTAATTTAGAATAAATCTCATTAAATCTTCCTTCATCAAGATAAGTATTATCTTTCACCCGATTCTTAATGTTTTTTATAATTAAATAAAATTCTTTTAATCGATTAAACTTTTTATTTGTGAGTGAAGCGAGACCGAAGCGCTCAATACTTTGAGCGCTTGGCGAGCAAGCGAATAAATTTAGGGTTGAAGCCCCTTCATTTTCTCTATACTTCTCCAACACTTTTTCATCTTTACTATCTATAGCTAATAGAAAATCATCTAAACTAATCACTGGTTCTATGTATCTAATCCGGCTCTCAAGAGAATTAAGAGCTATTTTCTCAGGATATAGGTATCCAAGAAAATATAATATGGCTCTTGCTTCGTTTAAGTCCTCCCATGTAGATTCTTTATTATCAAGTATCCCCTGATATCTTTGCCAAAGATCCTCAATACTTTCCTTAATTTTATTTAAATCTAATAAATAAGTGTATTTTAATAAATTTTTCATTTCAGTTTATTAATAACTTTATTATCAAAATCAATTATAACCTCATCGCCAGTTTTAAATTCTCTTGTTATGTTCTTTACGCCCATTAAAAGAGGTTTGTTAAATTCCCTGGCGATAATAGCTGCATGGCAAACCTTATTATCGATTTCAGTAACTATTGCTTTTATTTTATCAATAACAACTACTAAATCAGGATGAGTATTTTTTGCCACTATAATAACCTCATCCTTGATATTGCCATAATCATCTTGTTTTTCTATGACTATAACTTTGCCTTTAATAATATTGTTCATAATTTAATTAATTTAAACAATTCTTTAGCATTTTGAGAAGTAGTTTCTGCTACTTTTTCAAAAGACACGCCTTTAATCTCTGCAATTCTTTGAGCAACATACTTAACAAAAACTGGCTCATTGCGCGTAACTTTAGCTTGAGGCGGAACTAAAAAAGGTGAATCAGTTTCTATTAAAATCCTATTTAAAGGGGTTTTTTTAATTGTTTCTTTAAAGTTTAATTCCTCAGCTACTTTAGAAAAAATTAATCCATTAAAACCTAAATATAGTCCCATATCTAAAAATTTCTCTGCCTGTTCCCAGTTACCAGTAAAGCTATGCACCACGGCCTGAAAACCATTACTCCCTCTATCACGAGGACAAGGAAAACTTTGGAATCCTTCCAAAATTTCTATTAAATCATTATGAGCTACCCGGCAATGAAAAATAATTGGCAAATTAAATTCTTGGCTTAATTTAATCTGATCTAAAAGCAATTTTCTCTGCTTTTCTTTAAACTTTGCGATTTTAATCTTAGTTTTTGGCTTATACCAATAATCTAATCCAATCTCGCCAATAGCAACTATCTTCTTAGAGCTAAGGCATAATTCCCTATATTTATTATAATCAAACTCTTTTTCGTCTAGATCTCTTTTATTTTTTACTAATCCAGTATCTAATTCACCAGAATGAAGCCCAATAGTAGCAAATAGTCCTTCATTTTTCTCAGCTAATTCTACTACCCTCTTCGAACTCTTATAATTCACCCCAACATTAATAACTAAAATGTCATTTTCATAACATCTTTTAATTACTTCATCCAAATCCTCATTAAAATCCTTAAAATCAAGATGGGCGTGGGTATCAATAAGCATATTAAAGACGGGGAAATAATGGCTTACCCTTTTTTATTTTAAATTTCCAAGGCTCCGCTTTAACCCCCAATTGCTGGAGGATTTTCTCTGAAGTTTCTGGTAAAAACGGCTCCAGCATCTGAGCAATATAAGCTAAAGCAAATAACAAATTATAAATGACTGATAAAGAATTATCTTTATCTTCCCAAGGCCTTTCTTTTTCAATAATTCTGTCGCAGAAACTAATTAACTTCCAAATCTCTTGCAAGGCCTCATTAAATCTAAATTCAGCTAAAGCTTGCTGATAATTCTTTTTGACACTGTTAACTTTTTCTTTAACCTTCTTTTCTTCTTTGAATTTAATTTTTTGCTGGTTAAGGTTTAAATTTCCTGCCATGGTAATTACCCGGGCAGTTAAATTTCCTAATCCACTAGCTAAATCAGAGTTATAGCGCTCTTCAAATCTTTGATAACTGAAATCTCCATCGCTAAAAGGAGAAAACTCCCTCAAGAGAAAGTAGCGAACAGCATCTGTACCGTATTTTTCAACTAACTCAAATGGATCAACTACATTTCCCAAAGATTTTGACATTTTTTGGCCTCCCGAGGTAACAAATCCGTGAATAAATATAGTTTTTGGTAAAGATAGTCCTAATGATAATAATAAACTGCTCCAAATTACGGCATGGTGCCAAACAATGTCTTTTCCTATAACATGAACATCCGCAGGCCAGAATTTTTTAAATTTATTACTGGGATAGCTAATCGTAGTTAGATAATTACATAAAGCATCTACCCAAACAAAAAGAGAAAATTTTTTATCAAAAGGCAATGGAATTCCCCATTTTACTGTTTTTCTAGAAATACTTAAATTCTGTAAAGGTTCTTTTAACCGATTTAAAATTTCATTTCTTTTATTTTCTGGAATAATAAATTTTTTATTTTTTTTAATATGCCTTTGAAGCTGTTTTTGGTATTTACTAGCTCTGAAAAAATATGTCTCTTCTTCTATTACTTCTATTGGCTTTTTATGAATTGGACATTTTCCATTTTCTAAATCTTTTAATAAATAAAAAGTTTCACAATCTACGCAATATAATCCTTTGTATTTTCCTTTATAGATATCACCTTTTTTATAGATTTTCTTAATAATTGCTTGAACAATTTTAATATGCCTTTTCTCTGTGGTTCTAATAAAATCATCGTTTGAGATATTTAAAATCTTGTCCATATCTGTAAAATATCTGCTCATTTGGTCCACAAACTCTTGAGGATTTTTTCCGGCTTTTTTCGCTCGTCTTTGAATTTTAAACCCATGCTCGTCCGTCCCTGTGCTAAAATGGACATCAATATCTTGAAGTCTTTTATATCGAGCTATAACATCGGACTGAATTTTTTCGAGACAATGCCCTATATGTGGCTTCTCTGAAGGATAATCTATGGCAGTTGAAATAAAAAAAGAATTTTTCATAATGATCAAAATTAATTCATTTTAAGATTACCAAATTTTATATTTCGCAATTTAATATTTCGCTTTGCTCTTTTTATACCCTTAATTCTTGCAGGATGTTTTAAATAAGGATCAATTAAATCAAAAAGTTTTAATAAATAAATTTTTTTATTAAGACGCAATGACCAATAGTTTTGATTGTTCGCATAACCTTCCTTTCCAATATATCCTTTGGTTTTTCCCTCAGTTAGTTTAGGACTTTCTATCCCAATTTTTAAAAGTTGGTTTCGGATCTGTGATAAAAGCTGACTATTATAATTCCCTAAAGAATAAAAAGCTAATCCTTTATGAGTAATAGAAATACACCCTTCAGCATCAGTAAATCCAGCGAGAAAGGCAGTAAAATATTTTTTATTATTTAAAATCCATTTATCTATTAAAATTCGCTTTTTCAATAAAAAATTGAAAGAGTCATTTAAAGAACATTCGATTTGAGTGGCTCCTTTTTTATTTGGTTTACTAACCCAAACTCTTCCATAGGACTTAAATAATTCTGAAATAAGATTAATTTGTTCTTTTTTAGTAGATCCACAATCAATATTTATAGTTTCACTATTTAGATATTTTTTTCTTACCCTTAAATCCCCCATTGCAAAACCAATCAGATAGGCCTTATCTGTTTTATTCCCATCGAAATTTTTGCGCAGTGTAATAATATGTGCTGCTGCAAGAGTTTTTACTGAAAATCCATACTCTCTTATTTTGTGATCTATCGTCGAATAAGCGCATCCATATATTTTTGCTATCCTCCTGCTAGAAAGTCGTTGTTTAATGTAGAGGTCTTTCAGTTTAGACTTAGAAATAACAAAGGATCTCCTGCCATTAGGAAGACGCTTAATTCCACATTCTTTTAGTCTTTTCCAAATAGTTCCCTGACAGCAATAATAAATATCAGCTATCTCATATGTAGTTAATTTTTTCTTTTCATATAAATCCTTTAATTCATTTTTTGAAATGGAAACTGAAATACAAAACATAATTTTAAAAGGAGGATTAAACCTCCTTTTTATTTTATCATAATTTTGGTTTAATGTTAATCCAAATAATTTATATTTTTATATAAAAATTTGACATAAACTTTGCAATATACTAGTATTATTGAACATAGTACCCCAAAAATCAATAGGAGGTGATAAAGTGCTAAGGAATATTATCACATTTGAAAAATCAGTGACGGAGAAAATATTACCTTTTTTTGGTTATACTATCGACGATGAAAGATTTATCGTTGAAGAAAATGACCCGACTCAGAGAGTTATAACTCCTGATGGAGAAGAGGTAAAATTGGAAGAATTTGCAGGGTTAACAAAAGACGGAATCTTTAAATCCGATCTCCCTTCTTTGATTAATTTATCAGACAAGCTGAGATGATTTATATTAAAAATCAATACGAGGTGATTTGAAATGAAAGAAAAATTGGGCCGCGGTGAAGAAGCTTGTCTATGGGTTTCTCTTCGTCTTTTTTTAGAAAAAGACGAAAAACTCTTGAAGAAAGAAGGTAAGGGTAAGGGAGCATTTGGATACGCTACGGAAATTGAAGATCTAAAATGGCTAATTTTGAAAATTAATAGAGTTTTTGGAATAAACCAGTGGACCCTTCGTGGATTCATCGAAAATTTGGAAAAAATTGAAGAATATCTAGACCCAGAAGATGCGCTTTCATTAATTGAGCAAGTGAACAAAGAATTCGAAAAAGATTTAGAGGAAATAAAAAAAACTAATTAAAATAAAAAAGGAGACATATTTATCTCCTTTTTTCTTTTTTTAGGCAAATGTTTCTGGATCTGAATCTGGATCTGAATCTGGCTCTATTGCGCCTTCTTCTTTTCTTTTTACTAAAAAGTCCCTAAGAAAATCCAATAAAATAGCTGCTAAAGGCACTGCTAAAATTGCTCCGATTATTCCCCAAAACTTTCCTCCAATAAATAAGGCTAAAATAACGACAATAGGGGAAACCTTGATAATCTTTTTTGAAAGCACTGGCAAAAGAAGGGTATTCTCAATTACTTGAATCAACCCAAAAGCTACTATCGCAAAAACCGCTTTCATAACACTTAAAGCGGCTATGTTCTCTGTGGCAACAATTACAAAAATAATAATAGCAGCTATAAATGGGCCGACAACAGGGATAATATCTAAAACTCCAGCTAATAAAGCTAAAGAAACCGGGTACTCAACATTAAGCATTGTAAAAGCAACATAAGAACTTATCCCAACAAAAAATACCCCTATCAAGCGGATGAAAAACCAACCCGTAATCTTTTTCTGAGAATTATGCCAAGCACTTAAAAGGAAATTTTCGTATTTTTTAGGAAAGATTAAAGTTAATCCCCTTTCTACTGATTTTCTTTCCAAGGAAAGGAAAATAGCAATAATAATAGTGAATATTGCATTAAAAAGACCTCCGAATAAACTACCAATAATATCTTGTAAATATCCTTGGGTCTTCACTAAAAAGAATTCTAAATTTTGGAAAGTGCCAAGACCTAAATCCGAAAATAATGGAGAAATATTATTAAGCTGCTGTGAAAATTGATGGGGTAAAAATTCAGCAAGATTCTTTACTTCATTGAAAAAATTAGGCAGAGATAAATAAAGAACCATACCAAAAATAAGAAATATCACTAAATAAATAATAATAACAGCTAACATTCTAGGAATCCTTTTTTTCTCTATCCATTGGATAATCGGCTCAAATAAAATAGAAATCGCAAAAGCAAAAATAAACCAAACTAAAAAATCACCGATCGCATAAAGAAAATAAAGGCCTACTGCAGCCACAGTTACTTTTAAAACCGTTGCCCAGGAAATATCAAGATAGTTTTCTTTGTTATTATTCATATTTTTAAAATCTTTTGAAATTTATTTTTATTTTTAAATGGCCCAATTAAAGCTAAATTCAATTTTTCCGGCACAAAAATCTCTTTAGCTACTTTTAGAATATCATATTGCGTTACTGCGTCAATTCTTTTGTGTTTTTCCTTTAAAGATACAATCTCCCCTGTTAATAATTCTTGAGTAGCATAAAAAGATGCTTGAGCATCAGAAGATTCTAAAGAAAGCGATGAGATACCTTTTAAATAATCTTTTGCCTTTTGGAGTTCTTTTTTGTCTATTTTTTTATTTTTCATTAATTTATATTCTTTTAAAATTAAGGAAACAGCCTCCTCTACTTTTTCGTTCCTAATACCAGCTGCAGTAGCTAAAAACCCAGTATCTGTATTAGTTTCAGAAGATGTTTTAATATAATAAGCTAATCCTTTATTCTCTCTAATAGACATAAACAATCGAGAACTCATAAACCCTCCTAAAATTATTGATAAAAGCGACTGGGTGTATTTATTATTATTAAACGCGTCATATCCTCTTGCCCCTAAGATTAAATGCGTCTGATCAGTTTGTTTAAAACTAATTAAGCTCTCGGGCTGACTTTGTCTTTCAACAACTTTTAATTTTGGTTTAGAATCAGCAGTTTCTATATTTTTAAAATATTGCCTGACTTTATTCTCTACATCTTTACTTTTTATGTCTCCAGCTACACAAACAATAGTATTTTTAGCAGTGTAATGATTTTTAAAATAATTTAAAAAATCCTTTCTTTGAAATTTGAGAATATTGTCTTTTCCCCCAAGAATTGGCCAACCAGCTGGTTGATCTCCATAAAGCAGCTGTTCCCAAAGATCTCCAATATACATCATTGGAGTATCAAAATACATATTCATTTCTTCAATAATAACACCCCGTTCATTATTGATTTCTTTTTGCTCTATCTTTGAATTTAAAAATATATCAGAAACCCAATCCAAAGCCAAATTAAAATGTTTTTGACTTACTTTGGCATAATAACCAGTATATTCTTTACCAGTAAAAGCATTATACATTCCTCCTACTCTATCTAATGTCTCGGCAATCTCCATTTTATCTTCTCTTTTCTTTGTCCCTTTAAAAAACATATGTTCTAAAAAATGAGAAATACCACTAATGTCTTTATTTTCATATTTAGATCCAGTCTTAGCTAAAACTAAAACAGTCACTGCTTGAGTGCTTTTAATAGGAATAGTAATAATCCGTAACTTATTTTTAAGAATAGTTTTTTTAAACATTTTTTATCATATCTTTTTTAACGTATTTTAATTATACTTTAATTTTTAAGAAAAACAAAAAAAGGAGTAAATTTCATTTATCTTCTTTCTAAAATCTTAAACCCTGCTATCACTGAATCACAAAGAAAATTTTCTAAAGGAATAAAATCTTGGCCGATCTGGGATCTTCTTAGGTAATTATTATAAAAACGTTTCTTTTTTTGTTCTATAACAGCGGGCGGTAAATTATTCCTAAACAACATTATATGTATAAGCAAACGCCCTATCCTTCCATTACCGTCAGAAAAAGGATGAATTTGTTCAAAACGGCTATGGATATTAGCAATGTGAACAATAATATCGCTATTTTTGCGATTTATGTCTCTCACTATTTCTTTCATTAATTTAGCCACTTTTAAATGATTAGCTGTCGGCACATAAGCCCCAACAATACGTACACTATGATTTCTATAAGAGCCAGCATCACTTTTTATCCCATTCATCAAAATACTATGAAGCCTTAGAATAAACGCTTCGTCAATTTTAAAGGAAACAGATAAAGCGTATTTTAACAAATATTCCAGCGCGGCTTGATGATTTTTAACTTCCAAATGTTCAATAATATCTTTATTCGGCAATGAAACATTGTCAAACATAATTGCCATAGTTTCATCTTCAGTTAAAGTGCTGCCCTCTATCTTATTAGAGTGATAAGTTAATGAAAGTAAAAATTGATTGTATATATCAGAATTTTTTACAATTTCTTTTAAAATATTCCTATGCTTTTTAGCTTTTTTTAAAATTATCTGTTTTTTTGCTTTTAACGGATCTTTTGGGACATCTTTCTGTCCTGTGTATGCAAAATAAAGCTTATTTATATTTTCTTTTGCCTTTCTGCGCGGTTTTGATTTTCCATTAATCCAACTATTAAACGTAGTAAAAGACACCCCAAGTCTTTTAGAAAGCTTTTCTTGAGTTAACCCTGAAAGGTTTTGAATAATTTTTAACCTGTCTTTAATCGTCATATATTTTCATTTTACAAAACTTTATAAAGATTGTCAAATCTTTAAACTTTATAAAGTTTAAAAACAACATAAAAAAATCGCGTTTAAGGCGATTTTTACTGAAATTATCTAACTATTTCTTAAAATTTTAAAAATTCCTTACCACTAAGGATTTCTGAAACCATTTCTCTTAGTTTCGCGATATCTACTCTTATTTGTTTCATACTATCTCTATCTCGCAAAGTAACAGTATTATTTTCTAAGGTTTCAAAATCCACTGTAATTACAAAAGGAACACCAATTTCGTCCTGGCGGCGGTATCTTCTACCAATAGAACCCTGCTCATCATACTGGCAAGTGAAATAAGGTTTTAATAATTTATAAACCTCTTTTGCTTTTTTAGTTATTTTTGGCTTGTTTTTTACTAAAGGTAAAACAGCTACCTTAATCGGAGCTAATCTTTTATCTAGTTTTAAAACTGCCTCAACCTCTTTAGTAGCCTCGGTTGTTTTTGTTCTTCCTCCTTTAATCTCGCTATAAGCGCTGGAAAGAAAAGCTAATAAAGATCTATCTGCCCCAACTGAAGTTTCGATAATATGAGGGATATATTTTTTACCTTGCTCATCTGAATAAGATAGGTCTTTATTGCTGTGTTTACTATGATTAGACAAATCATAATCACCCCGATTGTGAATCCCCTCTATTTCCTTCCATCCAAAAGGAAACTTATATTCAATATCTATCTGCCTCTTAGCATAATGAGCACGATCTTTTTTAGGGATTTCTTTGATTCTTAAATCTTGTTTTTTAATACCTAAATTAAAATACCATTTTAAACGCTGGTCTTTCCAGTATTCAAACCATTTATCAGCTGAATCAGGGGAAACAAAAAACTGCATTTCCATCTGCTCAAATTCCCGCATCCTAAAAATATAATTACCCGGGTTAACCTCGTTTCTAAAGGCCTTGCCGATTTGGGCAATACCAAAAGGAATTTTAAGGCGCATACTGTTTAAAACATTTGAAAAATTAACGTAAATCCCTTGGCAAGTTTCCGGCCTTAAATAAGAAACAGAATTTTCGTCCTCCACAGGCCCGACAAAGGTCTTCATCATTAGATTAAACTGCTTGGGCTTGGTCAGCTCTCCGCTACATTCAGGGCATTTCTTAATAGCATCTTCTGTTTTAAATCTTTTATGACATTTCTTACATTCTACTAACTCATCCGCAAACCCGGCAGTTAAATGGCCTGAAGCCTGCCAAACTTTAGGAGACATTAAAATACTAGCATCTAATCCAACAATATTATCCTGTTTTTTAGTCATCTCGTCCCACCAGGCTTTTTTAATATTATTTTTTAATTCCACGCCTAAAGGAGCAAAATCATAACAGCTGCTAAATCCATCATAAATTTCAGAAGAAGGGAAGATGAAACCCCTTCTTTTAGATAAAGATATAATTTTTTGCATCAGATTATTCATATTTTTTAATAATAGCGTTTTTTTTATTAAAAGTAAAAGAGTCGTATTATACGACGAAAACGGACGACGTCGGGTCTTGTCCTTTTTTAGATTTTATACTGCTCAATCAAAACCTGTTTCGGTTAGATAGTTAAATGATTTGCCGCAAGAGTAGATTAAAATCTACTCATTTTAATATAGTTAAGAACATACCAACTATTTATACCGTAAAGCTTCTAAAGGATTCATGCCCGAGGCTCTTTTTGAGGGAATAATACCTGAAAAAAATCCTACCAGAGTGGAAAAAATTACAATAAAGGCAATAAACCATAAAGGGGTATAGAATAAATTAACCGGCTGGCCTCCGAAACTTTGAGCCAACATATTTATCCCCAAATTAAAAATCCTAGAAACCAAAAATCCTAATATAATTCCGCCAATACCTCCTGAAAATCCTATCATTAAAGATTCGACTAAAAACATCTTGCCAATATCTTTATCGCTTGCGCCAATCGCCTTCATTATGCCAATCTCATTTATTCTCTCAAGAAGAGTTACAGTCATTGTATTAACCATGCCAATGGCTGCAACAAACAAAGCCACTAAGCCAAAAATTCCTAAAACTATCTGGATCGCTTGAAAAACCTTATTTATCTGGTCAATATTTTCTGATAAAGCTAAAACTGAATAGCCCATATCAGTAATTGAATCACTCACTGGTCCCACTGCCTCCATATTTGAAACCTTAACCTTAACTTGGCTGTATTCAGTAATCTCAAAATCCTGAAGTGTATCAAGGGGCAGATAAAGAAAACTAGTTGTCTCATCTTTAATTATCCCTGAAATTTTATATGGCTTTTCAAGTTCAAAAGCCTCTATAATTTCTTCATCAAACTCGTCTAAACTAGTCATAAATATAGTAATCCTCACTTCTTTCCCTAAAACCTCATTTTCTTCTAAGCCAAAAGAACGGACTAAAGCAGACGACAAAACCACCTTTTTTTCATTATCACCGTTAAAAACACTTCCTATCTTAGGCACGATTCCTCCTAAGTTAAAATAAGAATTGCGGCAAGCATAAAAAAGAGTATCAGAAGTTAGTTCGCCAAAACTTAACTGCCCCTGGATGATAGCCAAAGGACTCACTTCTTCAACATTAGGAATCTGGGCAATATCAGAAAGTTTTTCTTGATCTAAAGAGATTATCCCAGCCTCATGAACTGTTACATCTAAAGAAAGCAAAGATTCGGCAGTGGTAATCTGCTCCAACATTAATTTTTGAAGACCATAGCCTAAAGAAACAAAAACAAAAATCGCTCCAATACCAATAGAAACCCCTAAAATAGTTAAAAATGTTCTCTTGGGCCTGGTTCGGAAAGTTCGAGTAGCTAATTTTAATAAATATGTAAATTTCATGATTGTTTAGCTTGGGCAATGATTATCTCTACTTCTTTAGTAAATCTAGCAGCTGTTTTCTTATTCAAACCCACACCTCCTTCTTTTAATGGAATATCTAAATATTTCTGGAACATTTTCCTATCTAAACTGCCTAACAGCCGTCCTTTGATATTTTTTTCTAATTTTTCCATTTGAAGATAGGTCATTTCTCCTTGATAAGAATCTAAAAGATGTCTTCTGATAGACATTATTGATTTGTCTAACTCTAATAATGCTGAACCTTCTGTCTTTTGTTCTTCTTTTATCTCCTCTTTTAAGAAATTGGCCTGAGACATAATCTCTTTTATTTTCGCCCGATACTTCTGGGCTGTTGGTTCATAAAGACCGACTCCCCCTCCTGCATAAGGCGTATTTAAGAGACCATAAAACGCTTCCTCGCTGATCCGGCCGGAAATAAAATTTTCAATAGTTTTTTCTAATTTACCCATCTTATCAATATCAAAAGCATCGGTTAGATAATTGGCTAAAATCTTAGATTGGAGCTGCTCTTTAGTAAGGTAAGGAAAAACCCGACCCAATTTCTGAAGCTCAGAAGAAACTACTTGCTGCTCTTTTTTCGGCCCTCTTAATAGCTGAACCTTCTCCTGATTCACTGTTTCTCTAAGTATCTTCCCGTCTTTCATATGAAAAACCCGATGAGCATAATCAAGATAAACAGGGTCATGAGTAACTAAAATCACTATTTTATCATCTTTTTCATTAATCTCTGATAATAAATTCATCACTATCCTTGCTGACTCGGAATCAAGATTACCTACTGGCTCATCAGCGAATAAGAAGAAAGGCCAATAAATAAGCGCCCGAGCAATAGCTACCCGCTGTTGCTGACCGCCAGAAAGCTCGCTCGGATAACGTCGGGCCAGCTTAGATATCTCAAATCTCTCCAATAAACTTTGGGCCTTAGGCATACTTATTTCTGGGATCAATCCTCCTAAAATATTAGGCAGTAAAACATTATCTAAAACATTAAGAGTAGGTATCAGATTATATGACTGAAAAATCATGCCCATGCTTAAGCGGCGATAATTAACCATTTCCACATCAGTAAATGTAGATAAAGATTTTTTATTAATTATTACCTCCCCTCTAGTAGGGGTTTCTAATCCAGCTAAACAATAAAGCAGAGTGGACTTGCCACAACCAGAAGGACCATAAAAAACCACATATTCGCCCGGATAAATCTCAATATTAACATCCTCTAAAGCCCGGGTTTCATAACTTTTCCCGAGATTATAAGCGACTGATAGATTTTTAGTTTTTATAATTGGACTTATATTCATAAATTTAAAAGCCAAAATTATTTATCCAGCCAAATGTCTGTTCAAAATTCTCAATTATAACTTGGACAACTGTCTTTGTCTGCTGAGGAGTTAATAAAACATAATTCTTAGAATCAGCAATATTATTAGAAGAGTCTTCTGACTGGACGCTAAATAGATAAACCATACCTTGTTTTAAGGTAGAAATAACCACAACATGTTTCTTGGTTAAGGTTTTGTCTTTGATTGTAGATTTAGTAAAATTAGGGTCGTAATTAACGCCTTCTTGAAAGAAAACCTGGGAAGTAGAAAGCTCATTAGTGGTCCAAGAAATTATTACCTGGACTTTACCTCCTCTTGGCGAAATAGCAGAATCAGTCCTAACCTGGATAATATCTGGAGGATAAACATCTACCCCAGTTAAAAAAGATAAAACCGGTGATGAGGCCTTATTGCCTGATTCATCTTCACCAAAAATCTTTAAGGAATAATTAATATCCGGTTCTAAGTCAGAAATAACAACTGTGTGATCCCTAAGGAACTGAGAATCTCTGATTTCTTCCTTTTCTCCGCTGTCATTATTAACATACTCAACCAAACTGGAACAAGGAACATTAGTGCGCCAGGATACACTTATCTTGTATTCACCTACCTCATCAAAATTAATATCAGATATTTCCGGAAGCAAGCTCACGGTTTCAAAAGTTCTATCTTTACTTTCAGCAATTGGGCCTATTAAAGGTTTTGATTCTACTTTATAATGGTACAATGTTGAAGGTTCTAAACCAAATGTTTCTATTTCATGGGTAGTAACCATTTCTTTATAATTGCCAAATTCAGAAAGATAAGGGTTATCCTTACTTTCATTATAATCTTGATCAGAAGATAAGTAAACGACGCTATTGGATTTTTTATCAGTCTGCCAAATAAACTTAGCTTTAGTTGCATCTACTTCAACTTGAGGATATTCTCCAGCAATAAAAGGAGGAGAAATCACTATCCGAGCTGATGCTTCTAACGCTTGAGATAGAGAAGCCATTGAATAGGGACTGCTTAAACTTTTCAAAATATCTATAGCTCTCTCTACCATATCCTTTTCCTCAGTTGGAATCGCTGCCTTCAGCTCTTCATTAGTAGTTATTGCTAAGGTGGTAAAAATCTGATTCTTTGATTGCCCCAGATTGCCTTTCTTGTCTTTGCCTAAAACCCGAAAATTATAAACCGTGGCTGGAGACAGGGAAGACAATGTAAGAGAATGTAATTTTTTAGTTTCATGTTTGCCAAAGGTTCCTTTCTCATATTCTTCAATCAAACCATATTCAACAAAAGTATCAGCTGATTCATTGGTTTGCCAAATAATAATTGCTTCAGTATGGCTAATATCTTTTACTTCAATAGCGCTAATCTTTGGCGGAGTAGTATCAGTGGAAACACCTCCGCCGCCAGTGGGCTGCTGAGTAATTACTAAAATCCCTCCGCCTCCTCCACTAGATCCTGATCCTGGCTCATTAGTAGTACTAAAACTATAGCTATCCCCGGAATTATCATCTTCAGTAGAATTATCCTGCGCATCTTTAGAGATTACTTTATAAAAATAGGTATTTACTTTAGTTAACCCGGTTATGGTTACTGAATGCTTAGGAGTTAAAGTGCTATCCTCATCAGTCTCAGAGCCATAAGCTTTAGTAGTTCCGTAAACCACTTGGGAAGTAGCATCCTCGTCAGTGGTCCAAGTAATTACAGCCGAAGTATCACTAACTACTGCGTCTGTAACTCCAGAGATAACCGGCCCAGTGCTATCACTAGAAGTAGTAAATGTATAATAACTAATTGTTCCATCAACCACATTTTTATCAGTGGCTGTATTAGAATCTCCATCAGTTGATTGGATATAATAATAATATTTAGTTCCACTAGTTAAACTAGATAAGCTGACCGAATGACTAGTACTCAAAGTATCACTACCAGTTGTTGTAGAGCTAGATAAATTAGAATTAGTTGAATAAACAACATAAGAATCAGCTGAAGCGCTAGTTGCCCAAGTAATAGTGGCAGTGTTATTAGTAACTTCTTGAGTAACAGTATTAGAAATACTTGATCCGCTATTGGTAGTAAAAGAATATCCATCACCTCCATTATCATCAGTGGCTTCGTTACTGGAAGGGTCTTGGGATTGAACTTGATAATAATAAATGGTGTTAGGTGTTAAGGAGGATAGAGTCACAGAATGAGAAGTAACCATAGAAGAAACTCCTTGCTCTGTGGTAAATGTACTTTCAGTTATTGAATAACCAACTGTAGAATCAGAAAGTTCATTAGTGGTCCAGGTAATCGTGGCTGAGGTAGTAGTAACACTAGAACTAACACTGCTAATGGTCGGAGCCGTTGTTTCAGAACCACCGCCTCCTTCACCAGAATCCTGAATTCCATTTGCCTTGCCATAAACAGCAGCTGAAAGATAAGAAATATTATCATTATCATCTTCAACCTCTACTTTGTAGTAATAAACAGTATCAAAAGAAACCGTGCTGTCGCCATAGTAATTAGTGGATATATCAGTCACATTATCTAAAGAAGAATAGGTTGTACCATCGGTTGACCGATAAATATTATATCTTTTAAACCCGGGCGTTGGAGCAGCTGCTACTTTCCAGGCAGTAAAGAGCCGGTATTCATAATCACCAGAACTATCATAATTCAAATTAGAAGTATCCTGGATCATCATTATGGTTGGGGTTTCCGGTGTTGTAGCTGACTGGATAGCAGTGGCATTAGCCACAGCATCTCTAAACTGAATATAAACAGTGTCAGGATCGTCAACTAAAGCAATAGTGGAACTAGCAGCATAGGTTTCCCAGCTGGAACCAGCAAGGTCTGAAGCCAATCCAATCTTCATTTCTATAGCTAAATTATCTGTGGCAGAAATAGTAAGGGTAGCTGGACTAGTAGAAGCGTCAACTGATATTGAAGGACTGCCTAAGGCAGGCGGAGTAGTGTCTAAAGTAAAGTTGGCTGATGCCTGATTAGCCGTATTATTAGCCCCTTCATTATCATTAATAGTCACCCTTATTTGAGCATCAGTTTCATAAGTGCTAGCGCCGAGCTGGGTAGGCGCGTCCCAGGTAGCAGTATAAGTATTATAATCAGATTCCTCCACTACCTTATTATCAGTATCTCCAGCAGCTAAATTGCCTTCAGTAACATTTGACCAATTATTCCCACCATCTAAAGAATATTCAAAAGAAGGAGTAATATAACCAGAAGTAACTGAACCGGAAGTAGTATCAGTATCCCTTATCTTATAATTTATCACTACAGACCCGCTGGAATTCTGGGTAGAAGAAATCCCACTGTTGCCATAAGTAGCATCAAAATTTGGAGCTGCATTCACCACATAGGTAAAAGTCGTATCAGAAAGCGTTGGCGTGCTAGTGCCATCAGTTGTTTCCAGCCAAACCTTATACTGAATCCACTGGTCATTAGCCCCAGTAGTTAAGGCTGAAGGTAAAGATTCTTCACCAGCAGGATCAGTAAAATAAGTGCCTGAAGAGCCGTCAGTTCCCATCCAAGAACTCCAAGAACCAGGGCTATCAGAATCATCGGGCGCAGATCTTAATTGAAATTTAATATTTGTGTTAGCTGGTAAATTCTCTGTCCAGGCAATACTGCCTAAAACATTAGCCGCATCTGTGCTGTCATAAGGAGAAGAAGTTAATGTTTGAGATGCTGGATAATAGACATAATTAATAGTTATATCAGAAAGAACAGAAGTATTTGAACTATCACTAGTGGTTAAAGTAGCCTCGTATTGAATATATTGATGAGTATCAGTAACACAATTATTCGCAGAAATATCGTTTCCAGAATTAATAGCATCACAACTACCAAAAGCAGTTGCTCCTGACATAGAATCAGAATTAGAAGTCCTAATTTTCACTGTTAGGGTAGTATTAGCTGGCGTGGTTGCGGTCCAACTAGCTGTGCCCCAAGTACTGACATTACTAGTATCTTTAATCTGAGAAGTAAAAGTTCCAGAGCTTTGGTAAGTTGGAGCATAAGAATAATTTGTTCCATTATTAGCGCCATTAACAGTAATAGTGGAACCAGAGATGTCTATAGTATTAGAAAATAGCTTTATTCTTCCTCCTCCTCCTTGGTTACCAGCAGTGCCATCACTAGCATAACCATCTCCCTTATTGCCACCAGCGCCACCGGATCCTCCATCAGCGCTTAAAGTCCCACTCACAGTAACACTGCTTCCTTGAATTAAAATACCGCCTCCAGAAGCTCCGGCACCACCTCCACCTCCACCTCCACTACCATAACCACAACCATCTAAGAGACCATCAGCTCCAGCGCCTCCAGCGCCTCCATCCATAGTAATTGTTCCAGTAACGGTTGCTGTACCAGTGGAATATAAATAAGCAGAACCACCACCAGGATTTCCAGCAGCACCATTATTTCCGCAATAACCCCCTTCACCGCCTCCAGCGCCACCACCTCCCATATCTAAATCACTACCAGATTCCGTTCCTCTAGTGCTACCAACACTAGTTCCACCATCACCTCCACTAGTAGGATCACCAACACAAGTTTCACCGCCGCCTCCATCACCTCCACTGCCTCCAGTACCTCCAGCACCCCCATAAGAACCAGTGCTAGTTCCACTAGCACCCGCACCCCCATAACAACTCCCTCCACTACCTCCGGCACCACCTAAATATCCTTGAGTATCTCCATTTAAAGTACCAGCAATACTAATAGAAGTGGCTGATATCTTTAACTGACCACTAGCACCGTCATAAGCTTCAATATAAGCAGTAGTGCCTTCAGGAATAGAAAAAGCACCAACATTGCAATGATCATCAACAATCTCAATAGTACCCCCAGCAGGATTCTGGTCATAAGCATCATTATCAGTTACTGTCCAAGCAGCGCCCGAGTGGTCAGTGCCAGAACAAGAAGGGGTATTAGGAAGAGAACCACCATCACTAAGTTTAATGCTAGCACTGTCTCCACTGCCATTAGTATTAGTGTCTGAATGAGCACCAGCATCAAAATCAGTGTCATTGGTCTCAGTCCAAGAATCAGAACTGGTGGACAAAGTTACCTGTCCTGCTACTGTGGTTACATCAGTGTTAGCGTCTTTAGAATAGAAATAGGTCCAGAGAGTTTGGTTATTATCATGATCAGGATAAATTTCTGTGTCTACCCCATCCGCCCAATTTGTTTGAACCCAGGTATAAGTGGCTCCAGTGACTATTGATGATTGGAAAATTAAAAATCCAGATACAGTCATTCCTATTAATAAAACTAGCGCAACTGCTTCCTGCCAGTGTTTTTTAAATGGCCAAAAAATCCTTTTTGTTTGTTCTTCTACCTGCTCTAACACAAGCTTCATTTGCCAACCAAAATACAAAGGCAAGGTCAAGCTCTTTTGTTTTTTTATTAACTGCTTTTTTGATAGGGGAGTAGAAGACTTAATTCTTACTGATTTTTTACTATTTTTATTATTTATAGTTTTATTTGTGAGCGAAGCGAGCGAAATGCCAAATAAATTTGTCATTTCCGAGCGACCTGCCTGCCGGTAGGCAAGGACGAACAAATTTAGATTTTCGACCCCACGCTTCCGTGCCCGGGGTTGGAAATTTTCATAAAATTGATTGAGCGCTTTCTCTGTTGTCTTCCACTGCCCGCTCAACTTTTCTGCCTTAAGTTTTTTATTTTTTACAGACAATCTTAAATAGCCTATTGAATAGGTAGCGCCTTTCCCTTTCAAAAATTCTTGCGCTTTTTTGAGAGAAAAATATTTTTTATTCATTTTTTCTTCTTTTACTTCCCTTTTTTCTATCTTCTTTATTTTTTATTTGTGAGCGAAGCGAGCAGAAATGACAAAGTTCTTTGGCATTTCCGAGCGAGTGAACAAATTTAGGGTGAAGCCCTTCATTGGACAATCCCGTCTTTCCCATTAATGGTATCGTCATCAGGTAAGGTTGTGTTTATAGCTGAACCCTTAAATGATATAATCTGCTGAGTCCAACTATCCTCTCCTAAAATCTCCACTTCTTGAATTATGTCTGGCGTCTTGCTTTTTTGAGAATTATTTGGTTTAAATTCTATTTGAAAACTAATATTAGGGGCTGGTTTTTGATCAAAAACTCCCTGGCCTGCTTCTAACTCACCCACATCCCAAACAATCTGCCTGGAAGCAGAATCAAAAGAAAACTTTGTTTCTTGCTCCTCAGGAAAAAACTTACCAGTTAACTTCACATTTGAGGGTAGGACTGCCTTTACTTTTACATTTTTAGTATGGCTATAATAATTTTTAGGATGCCACATTATAGTATAAGTAGTTGTTTGGTCAACTTTTGGCGGAATAGATCCGGAATTTCCAAAAATCTCATCTTGGAAATATCCTTTTTGATTAATAGCTAATCTTGTATTAACTTTAGTCACAAATTCCCGAGATTGATTTAAATACACTTTATTTTTAATAATTGGATTTTCATCTCCTGAACCACTATATCCCCATTCGTCTTTTACATTAATCCAAAACTCTACCATGCCTTCTTCTCGAGTATTTAAAAATTTAAGTTTTGAAATTTTTCGTTGGTCAAAAACAATAGTTCTATCACCAAGATTAAAATCACCTAAAGGCGCTTTTATGCTTTGGAGATCTAATGCCTTGCCTTCTAATTTAGCTGCTAAAAACAGATCAACTAAGGGCTTATCTCCAATATTTTTAAAGAAAATTTCGTAATGAAGCAAATCGCCAGGGCTAGCAATATATTCTGGGTTGCCGTTTATCTGCTGGGAAACAAACAACGAAGGCTCTATTATTTCCACTGTATGAAGAGCTTTTTTTAAAGGAATAAACTCATTTTCCAACCACATACCTAATTCTGCCTGAAATGATCTCTGCTGGCCCACATCTCCAGAAACCTTGCCTGTAACCTCAATCCTTCCGCCTTCCGCCTTATTTAAAAGAGGAATATCCCATTCGTTTTGCTCTAAGGCAGTTGGTTCACTATCAATAAATTCAAAACTAGGCGGATAAGTTATTTTTGCCCTTAGATCAGAAAAAGGATAATCAGCATTAGAAAAATAATTTAAACGAAAGGTTACTTCTTTTTCTGCCTCTATCCGAGAAGGGATATCAAAATAAAAAGTCAAAGGAATCTTTGAAATTTGAGTCGTGACTTCGTTAGAAGATTCATATTTCGGTTTTAAATTTTTGGCTTGATAAGTTAAGGAAACCTTAGCTGTTTTTACCTCATTTTCTTTACCTAATAATCTTCCTTTAAAAGTAAATGTTTTTTGTTCAGCTGGATAAATCGCTTCACCTAATTCCTCTGGACCTAAAATCTGCCTAAGAGATTCGCCTTCTTTGACAATGGAATATTCTGGAAACTCAAAAATCAATTCCGGGTTATCCACCCTAACATCACCGTTATTTCTGTATTTCACAATATACTCTACCTCTTCTCCTAAGTCTGCTTTATCTGGTCCAGAAATCTCCAATTTTATAATATCTTTAGAATAGATGTTTTTTTGATAATACCAAAAACCCGCAATTCCTATTATTACGGCTAAAGCTGTTAAAATTAATATACTTTTTCTCATAGATTTTTTTAAAATAATTTACCTTAATGTGATTCCGTGCTTTCTAGCGCCTTCAGCAAAATGTTTTTCAATTTGGGCAGCTGTTAAGGCTGTGTTATAAATACGAACTTCATCAATTTCTCCTTCAAATTGCTGACCAGGAAATTGTATCCCTCCAATAATAACCTTATCGTTAACATCTACATAAAGTGATGTTCCTATTGGTGAATTAAGTGATTTTTTTTCAGTATCAACATAAACATCAATATTGGTTCCATCAAAAGTACCTACTAAATGATGCCAATTATTAGTTAAATTATTTGCTAAAAATAAATTGTTAATCGAAATTTGACTCCCATCAGCTACACACCAATGAATATTATCCTCCCATAATCCAAAACTAAATGTTGCATCCTCATCCGCTAAACACCATGGATCGCCTCTTTTTATAATCACTGTTGGAATAGATAAAGTAGTAGGCAGTTTAATCCACATCTCTACTGTAATCTCATTATTAATATTGTTTAATCCTGAATTATCATCAACAGTAATCTCTGCATAATCATTAGCGCTTCCAAAACGCAACCCAGTCCCTGATATCCCTTCAACCCAATCATCGCTATCCATATTTACTAAAATCCCATTACTTCCATACCCTGAATTATCATTAATCACTGAGCCAGAACCTTCATCTAGCCCCCACGATCCTGCTATATCAGCTCCTTTAGCATGATAAATACTAGCGCTAAACTGCTGGAGCTTGGCTATCCGAGCTCTTTCCCGAGCACCCTGTGTAGAGACTAAAACAATAGAAGCTAATATTCCAATAATAGAAATTACAACCAATAACTCAATTAATGTGAAACCAAAACTATTTTCTTTTATTTGTTTCATTTTCTTTTTATTTTTATGCTTGGGTTTATTCCTGAGCAAACGAACAAATTTAGGGTGAAGCCCTTCATTCTCCCAATACATAAAAATAGCGCTAAATTATTTTTTCCGCATTTATTTATTTTAGCATACTTGCTAACTTTATTAAACTTTTTTAATCCCCAGCCAAATTTTTTCTTTATTAATATTAAATTCTTTCTTAATATTAAAAACCTTGTCTGTA
>SDBU01002912.1_pt1 | contig 22254 bp, 21 predicted proteins | sample 2277071 | NCBI WGS metagenome assembly SDBU01 (sample SAMN10397929, study PRJNA504765) | marine sediment metagenome | isolation source: marine sediment core GS08_GC12, 126 cmbsf | place: Arctic Ocean: Gakkel Ridge, Loki's castle | collected 2008 | reverse complement strand
TCTTCGTCAATGCCACTGGGGCGCTGGTCGATGACCAGCAGGGTAACATTGTACTTACGCATCTCGCGGGCGATAGTGCCAAATATTGTCTTGCGGGCGGCCTCAGGATTGAGGAACTTGTGGGCTTCCTCAATGGTTATCACCAGGGGTGTCGGCTTGGCAGAATCATCACCCATTGCCTCCTCCATCCTCTCCTGATATCGGGCATAGATGCGGCGGGCGAGCATGTTGGCGACCAGCATGTAAGCGACAATATCCCGGTACCTGCCGAACTCAAGGACGACATTGACTCCCCGGTCAAGGTATCCCAGAATAGTGCTTACCGCTGGTTGGGTGACATGAGGCTCGATAAAGGGCAGCCGGCGGATGGTTCGTAGTCCCCGCTGCAGGCTCTGGAAGGTGCTCTCATGGATGTTCAGCCCTCTGAGCAACTCGCTGGTCTCATCGGAGTCTTTAGCATCCAAAGTAGTCTGCAACCAGTTCTCGCCAAATCTTCGGTGCAATGTGTAGGCCGCTTCAATAGCCAGTTCCGTCAGATTCAGGGTCTGGCGAAGCAATACCATGTCTTCCGGCTCGATTTCATTATAGCCGATTCTGACGACAAAGTCGGGGCTTACCCCGCGCCGCCGGGAATTTACCTCGTCAAGGGTAAATATAGCCACCTTCTCGGGAGCAAACTGCTTCAGCGCCTTAACCTTGAGCCCTCCCTCACTGCTCCCCTCCCATCCATATTCGTTGTGCATATCAAAGATTAAGTTTACCGCCTGACTCTTCTGCAACAGGCCAATCAGTAGAATTCTGGTGAGGAAGGTCTTGCCGGTGCCACTCTTGCCAAAGATACCGTTGGAACGCTTGACGAACTCCTCCAGATTAAGGCAAAGCTTGGTCTCCATATCCAGGGGATTCCCGATCCAGAATCTCTCTCTATCCTCTTTACCAAAGACCAGTTCCATGTCCTGGTCTGAAGCCAGATTGACCACTGAGAAATGGCTGGGGACGGTCTTAACTGGTTGCGGCCCCTCCAGCAGGCTGACAACATCACCCGCAGTAGTGAGATACGGGGAAACATGGAGCATGCCATAGGTGCTGGTGCCGGCGAGTACCTCGGCGATAAACGGGTCAGAAACATCAGGTGGGTTAACGGTAAGTCCCGGGTCGGTTACCCCCAGGCTGATATCGGTAATCATGCCAAAGAAACGCCGGTTCTGCCCCTCAATGGTGACATAGCGCCCGACCACCATGTCTTCCACTGAGGCGGTGCTTTCCAGCCTGACCTCTACCCCTTTGGTTAGTGAACCAGAGACAACAATACCCAATCTTGGCTCGTTATTACTCATTCTCTAATCCTCTCCAGAATAGCCTTGAGCTGGTTAAACTGACCGCCAAGTAATATGGCCAGTTCCTTGCCAGCGTTGACTAAAAAGGTGTGCCGGTCTTCATGCGCCAGGCTCATTTGACGCAGACAGGCAGCAATAAGCTCGTCTGCCGGGACTGGCAAATGAGTGTTAATCAATATGTTGAGAAAGGTAAGCGACCGGCTGAACTCCTTTACCTCGTCGGGGGGGCACAGGTAGACAAAGCTGTGGACTCGGGCGGGCCGGGGTGGCAGGTAATGGTACAATTTTTCATCCTCTCTATATCCGACCACTAAAGCATTGAACTCGCTGCGAAGTAGCTGTAAAAGCTGGGGGTTTGAGTCGTAGATTGCCTCTTCGCTGGCTTCATCCTTGCCTCTGGCAATGGGGCGCCGCCCGGGGTCAACGCTGGTGGTGGTGGCGTTATAGACGATGCCGTATAGCTCTACGGGCAAGTCCCGGGTCTTCACCAGGCTGCCCAGCGGCGGCGACTGGTAAAGCTCGTAGCACTGCGCCATAAACTCCGTGGTGCTGGCTTCAATTACCTCACCCACTCTTTGCATTTCATCCGTTTTCAATTACTAACCTCACCCCCTGTGTTTTAGGGGACCCCCCCCTTTGGAAAAGGGGGATAAAGGGGGATTTGAAATCCCTCTCAATCTCCCTTTAGGAAAGGGAGAAGTCAGGTCTCTCCTATTATACTATTTCTTCTTTTCCTTAATCAGAAGATACGTGACCTGTAAACCCATAGCAACTGCAAGCCCAAGGATAACCCAAGCTAAATCACTTTTACCGAGCCAAAATAGCTCGTTAATTGCTATGATAATAACAATTATCAGTGAAGCCCACAATAGATTTTTCATACTAGCTACTTCTTCTTTTCCTTCTTCTCCTTTTGCTCCTTGGTCTGCTTGGGCTTTTTCACATTCTTTCTTCCCTTAGTTCCCATTGCTTTCACCTCACTTTTGTTGCTTCCTTCCCTTAATCTCTTGCTCTACTCGTTCTCTCATCCTTACCACTTAGCTAATTTTGTGCCTAGAATAATACACATAAATGAAATCATTATCAGTAAAATAGTGCTCCAAACACCCATCTCAATGGGGAGGAATGCTAAAGCTGGTAGTAATGCAAGAGACAGAGCACCAAATCCAATTAGAATCCATCCGATCACTTTTCTCTTAGTTGGCTTTGTCTTTTCACTTTCCTGAATTTCCCTTTTTACATATGTACGAGCCATTATAAAGAAGATAATAGCTATGGCTAGAATTATTGCACCGATGTAAGCAAACACTTCTACACGAGACACAGCGAATAACACAAAGAATGTCAATGAAATGAGAGTTGACAAGACAGGCAAGACATAGGCAAATCTACGGTCTTCCGCTTCTTGCCTATTCTTAAGCTCTCTCTTAACACGGGAGCTAACAGCGATCATACACTGGTTACAAATTACCTTATCTGTCAAAATAGCCTTACATTCTGTGCATATATGTTTGTTGCAGATATGACATATATCTACTGCTTCACGGTCTGGATGATAATAGCAGTTCATTTTACCCTCCTTATTGCCTCAGGCGGCATTCATTAAGGGAAGTTTGAAGGGGCGGAGCCCCTCAAGAACTCTCCTTCCCCCTCTCCTTAAAAGGAGAGGGGGATAAAGGGGGTGAGGTAGTCGCCTCATACTCTTGCTTGGTATATATTATTTCAGCCTCCGTCCGGCACTTCAAGTATGTAGTCGATTTCAAGAAGTAGCTTCTTCTCTGGCTCTACCGGGTCGTTTGACTTTACGGTAAACTCAAATAGGTGCCTGCCTTCCATTTTGCGACCCATGACGTAGTCTATAACAATGCTGCTCTCCTCACCGGGTTGTAGTGTCGTAGAACCTACGACGGGTTTTGGTGGTCAGCAGCCCTCCAGAGTTTTTGCTCTTACACGGTCGATAACAAGCAGGGCATCACCAACATTCTGAAAGCGGAACTCGTAGTGCATTTGCTGTTCTGGTGTTGCTTCTCCCAGGTAGACAGAATCTTCATCGAAAGAGATTCGTGGCCCTCCCGTAAACAATGGTGCTGGAGCCGGCGGTGGCGGAGCTTCGGCTGGTGGTGGTGGTTCAGGTGTGGGTGCAGGTGTTGGAGTTGGAGTTGGTGCAGGCACTGGAGGTGGTGCTGCCTCAGGTTTTGGTGGTACCGATGGGGCAGCACAAGCACTCAACAGAAGAACCCCGATGACTAGAGTTGGTAATAATATTCGCTTCATTTTATCTTCCTTCTCCTGCGTCATTTATTAAGGGAAGTTTGAAGGGGCGGAGCCTCTTCAAAAACTCTCCTCCCCCTCTCCTTTTAAGGAGAGGGGGATAAAGGGGGTGAGATTTCCTTAAATCCACCTTGTTCTTTTGCTCCTGTTCTTGGCAGAACTAACAGTGGGCAAATGTTCTCCAACCAGGGATGATTCCACCAGTTGCCGGAACAGTTCTCTATCGGTGCCGGTTAGCACTGCCTTCTCATGGGCTTCGCTTAGCGCCACCGGATACCCATGCCCGCGCTGGCACTGGTCTAAAATCAGGGCATGGGCTAGATTAAGCAACGTCTCGTCGGTGGCTACCCATTGGGGAATCTCAACTCGGGCCACTTCATCATCCCCCCTGAGGTAGAAGAAATAGACCTGGTGTGCCCCGTAATATTTCTGGACGACAGAAGACCGGCTAAAAAAGACGGCTGACCGCTCCCCTTGACCCAGTATGTTGGCAAATAGCTCTCGGTCCTGGATGCCGGAGACCGTGTCGCAGTCCCGTTCTTGGGGGCAATAGCGGTCACAATCGGCAACTTCATGGGGGCAGAGAGCCAGACGCAGTACATTAACGACATCAGTACTGCGGGGAAAGCTGATATAGCTGGCAAGGGCAAGCCTCTTATCATTGTTAAGTTTCCTCATGGTTTCCAGGTGGACGAGAAAGCCGTCCTTCAATAGTGCCTCGGTGACAAATTCGGGGTAAGCCTGTCCCGCCAGGCCCCAGAGGATAAGCGAGCCATCAAGTAGTGCCAGATTTGGATTACTCTGAGGTAACTCGGCGGCCAGCCTGGCTAACTGGTGGCACTCTTCCACACCACGCCTTATTCCCAGAAGCACACCCTCTATCGGTTGCTCACGACCGGTAACACCGGATGGAGTAATAACCATGTCCTCATCTTCGAAGTAAAGCCGGGGGGAATTATCCAGAATAGCGTCAGGATGTGTCCCGTAGCTGAGAGTGACACTGCCGATATTTATCAGATAGCACCTTGTGGATTGATGTCGGTCAACATCAATGTGAGAGCCATCAGTGGCGACAACCGTGAATTCTGGGGGGCAGGGTGGCGCTTTATGATGCTGGGCAAGGCCGTCCACCAAACCAGCTACTAACCAGGTGGTTTTACTGGAGGCAATTTTTTTCCGTAAGAGGTCGAGGTCAGTGGCTTTATTCTTGGCAACATCCAGAGCCTGCTCAAGGTGCTCCCGCCGCTCCTTAGCATCCGCCTTGAGCCTGGCTATCATCCCCGCAACCTGCGACACCACCTTGGTTAAATCTAATGACACCTCTCTTGCTCCTTAAGAGTGTTGAGCGTTTGGTAAATCAGTCTCTCTGGCTAATCAGTATAATCCATTATTGTGGTGGACTCAACCAGGGACAAATAGAGATTATTTATCGACCCTTCGCCCTTTTTCCCTATCCCCTTAATCCCTGCCAACAACCCGGATAAATAGGCCTGGATTTTCCCGCTAAGTCTGGAGACAGCAAGAAACTGTGTGCTAGAATGGGCAAGGTGCTCTTATGCTGCCTATTTTATTAAGTGTTGTCGTAATCTCCTTTGCCGGGGTAATGATGCCCGGGCCTATATTTGCGGTGACGTTAGCCAAAAGCTATAAGTCTCCGCTGGTTGGCGTCCAGATTTCTTTGGGCCATGCGGTGATAGAAGTACCCTTGATATTGCTAATATACTTTGGTTTTGCCCGATTCTTTCAGAATAGTGTCGTGCAGCTTATTCTAAGCATGGTTGGTGGTGGCATGATTATCTGGCTCGGTATCAGCATGTTTCGTGCCCGCGCCGAAGTAGTTAAGGGAGGCAAGGATTTACCTTACAGTGCCTTCACGGCGGGCATCCTTACCAGTGGACTTAATCCCTTCTTCCTGCTGTGGTGGGCGACGATAGGCAGTTTGCTTATTGCCAGAATCATCGAATTTGGCATAACTGGGCTGGTGGTGTTTACTATTGTTCACTGGTCATGTGACCTGGTCTGGCTTTCCTTTGTTTCTGTTATGGTCTACAAAACCCACTCGCTCTGGGGTAGGAAAGTGCAGGAAGGGCTGTTCATTGCCTGCAGCCTGCTACTTGTCGGGTTTGGGATTTGGTTTGTGGCGTCAGGAATTGGGTCAGTATTCTAGACACCTGCCGTTTGTATCAATATTGAAATTCTTTAGTAACCTGTCCCCCCTGACCCCTTTCCCTTAACAAGGGAAGGGGGAGTGCTGGTAAGGAAGCACTTTGCTTAGCCCTAACTCTCGTAAGGGGTAGTCTACCACTAATGAAAATGCTGTGGTTTTTGATGGTGATACGGCAACCGAGCCTTAATAGCGTTTCTCGCAGGAGGTGCGCTTGCTGCTCGGCTAGCTTGCGTGGCATACCAGGCCTCCACCCATCAGCTATGCTTGCCCATTCCCACGACATGGGGTGAGACATGGCATAACCCCCGCTGTTCGCCATCTGCCAAGGTTTCCTAAACTCATCTAGCGCTAGCTCAACCTCGTTGGAGTCAACTTTCGGTAGGGCCACCAGTTCCACTTCAAATTTAGCTTTGGCTTCGAGCAGTGATGCCCTTTCAACCTAACGACTTTTCCATTAATTAGGACTTGAGTCTAGTCCTTATTTTATGGATTGTCAATACTTGTAAATAAGAGAAAAATCACCCATTCAGGCTATTTAATAGCTAAACTGAGGCGTGCTACAATTAGCTTACTGATAGCACCAGGTGAGAAATGAGTTATCTAGCCTGCCAGTAGAGGCCGAGATAACCTGTAAAAGTGTGTGTAGGGAGAGTGGGCCTTAATAGAGGAGGGTACTACGGCAGGCAGACAGAATAATGTTTTGCTTAGAATGGATGAGTATGTCTCGCTCCAAAATGTGGAACAAGATTAAGCCTTAGTGAAGGGGTGATTGATATGACGATGCAGAAGTTGAGGAGCTATCCCCGATGCGGGGGCCATGCACGACAGGCCGTACTGAATCAAGACGCAAGAACTAGTGACGAATTGATAAAGCTCGTGGAAGAAGTGATTACCAGAGTAAAACCTCAAGGAAGGCTCGGTAACAAGATTTATCAAACAATATTGGCAATTGACTCTGAGCTGAATATGGCATCGGATGAGCAGTATCGGCAACTACTGGTAAAAGCCGCCTACGCACTCAGGAATTTGGAGGAAGACATACAAAAACGCCTGCTCCCGTCTTTATTAGGCTGTATCGACTGACTTGCAAAAGGTCAATTGAGAATTTTATACCTTCTGTTAAGACCTTATACTGGGCACCAAGTTACCAGCTCTTTCTCGTTTCTCCGCTTGTTTAACGAGGAAGCTTCCAATGTCGTCTCGTCTAACTCAAGATTCAGTGACATAACCATATTATCTTGACCCGCATCATCAGGTTTAATATCGTCTGGCTTTCATAGCTCGTGCCAGACCCACCAGTTACAAAAAGTCTTCACCAACTCACTATTTTAGCCAAGCACATTGCCGTGACCTACTCGACAGTCACGCTCTTGGCTAAGTTCCGCGGAAAGTCTATCGCGCACCCCTTGTATCTAGCAGTATGATAGGCAAGTAGCTGCAAGGCTACTGCATTAAGCACCGGGGGAAATATGCTAGTAACGCAAGGAACTCTAATAACTAAATCGACTAATGCCTCAGCGACCTCATCAGCCAGCGCGATAACAGGTGACTTTCTGGCCTTCACCTCTTTGATATTGGTCAGCATAGCTCCGTAGGTATTATCATGAGCCACAATGGCAACGACCGGTGTATCCCAATCCAGCAAGGCAAAGGGCCCGTGCTTCAACTCTCCAGCAGCGTATTCAGCATGAATAGAGGATATCTCCTTTAGCTTGAGTGCTCCCTCCAGGGCTATCGGGAAGTTTACCTCTCTATCAATAAAGAATACTATTGAAGTGTCCAGTTTTTTGGTTGACAAGGGGGGGGAGGAATGATATAGTCCGTAATACGTTTGGAAACTATCATTGCAGTTGTTTTGAGCTCTATATTCAAACTGTAGTGGACTAACGTACTGTGAGGGGGTGTAATATAGCTTACAGAAGCCTACGTGAATGGATAGCAAAAATCGAAGAAATAGGCCAACTAAAGCGGGTTACGGTAGAGGTGGATTGGAATTTGGAGTTGAGTGGTATTACGCGGCAGATCACAAATCAAAAGGGGCCCGCACTTTTATTTGAGAATATTCAAGACTATCATCATACTGCCTGTCGTAAGCTGTTTATAAATGGTCTTGGTACACGGGAAAGGGTGGCGGTGGCGCTGGGCGTACCACAAGAGACAACTTATCGAGGGATAGTCGAGTTTGTTAAAGAAAAGCTGGGACAACGGTTAGCTCCTGTCGTCGTAGCCTCAGGGCCTGTGAAACAAAACATTGTCAAGGGTGACGCAGTTAATCTATTTGAGTTCCCGGTACCCAAGTATAACCACTTGGACGGCGGGAGGTACATTAATACTCTAGTGAGCACGGTGACAATGGACCCTGATACCAGGATAATGAACGTCGGAATGTATCGAGGGATGCTCGGTGATAATGAAAAGTCTATAGCTGTCTTACTGGCACGCAGTAAGCATTGGGGCGTTCATCTTACCAAGTATGAGAGACGGGGTGAGGAAATGCCGGTGGCAGTGGTTTATGGCTGGGACCCTGCTCTCTTAATGTGCGCTGGGGCTCCTCTGGTACATGCCGGTTACTCCGAGTATGAGATGGTAGGGAGCCTGCGTGGGGAGCCAGTGGAATTGGTCAAATGTGAGACCTCAGATTTGTATGTTCCGGCCTCGGCTGAAATTGTAGTAGAAGGACGGATATCCCCCGACCCCAAAACCTTTCAGATGGAAGGGCCCTTTGGGGAGCACAGTGGGTTTCATGGTGGTCTGCGCCAAGCCAAGCCCGTTATTCGTGTAGAATGCGTTACCTACCGGGATGACCCAATCTTTCGGGGTGGTGTGGAGGGTAAAAGTCCTGGACGAAGGTCAGAACCAGCAGAGGCGGCTGCGATCTTAGATGCGGCAACTATCTGGAGCTGCTTAGAGAATGCCGGAGTCCCTAATATTACAGGTGTCTGGGGGTCTCCCATCAGCTCCCTATTTAATCTGCGGGTTCAAATCGATAAGATTTATCGAGGGCATGCTAAGCAGGTTGCTGCCGCCGTATGGGCTATGGAGGGCACCCAAAATAATGGCAAGAATCTAATTGTAGTTGATAACGACATTGACGTATTTGATGATGAGGCGGTGGAGTGGGCAATGGCCTTCCGCACGAATGCCGAAATGGGGAATGTCCAGTTATTCCGGGGGACTATTGGTTCCATGATAGACCCCAGTATTCCGATTGCCCAGAGAGACGTGGTAAAATACGGACAGGGGAAATGGACGAGGGTGTTTATTGATGCCACGGTAAATTGGGATTTGGAGCCTGAGGAGCAATATGGTGGCCGGCGAGAGCCGCCACTGTGTACCGAAATCCTTCCTGAGACTGCTGAACTGATCAACCGCCGCTGGAAAGAGTATGGGTTCTAGGCCAACCGATAAGTGGCGGTCAGAACCGATTTCTTTATGAATACAGGGGGTGAGAGGTAGTAAAGTGAAGGATTGGAGAATGTATGGGCGAGACTTCATGATAATAACTTAATACTAATAAGTAAGGAAGAGATTAGGGGGCATGGACATAGTTATAAGAAATGGTAAAATTGTTACTCCTACTGAAATCATATCTGCCAAGATACCAATTGATTAACCGTCCTAAGAAGAGATATAGTGGCTATGGAGGGTTCTCCCTGAACCGCCACTGATAGTCGATGGTATGTGATTATTATGATGGTGGTGGCGTGATAAGTCTAGACGAGACGTTATGTAGGTGGCTTCAGTGGGTAATGGGAGAGAGGACTACTGCGAGGAGGTGATGCTATGTTTATATAATATCGATTGATGTCAGCGGGATTCAATTCTTGTAAGGAGGAATAAATGAACAATAAGAGATTAATTGCATTAGTCGGTAGCATTTGTCTAATGCTGATGTTGGCGGTATTACCCTTCATGACGGCTTGTGCCAAGCCAGCACCGGCACCAGCACCAGCACCGGCACCAGCACCAAAACCAGCACCAGCACCAAAAGTGCTGACGCCTCTGGAAAAGCTTGTCGCAGCGGCGGCAAAGGAGGGCACTGTTACCGGGACCCTACCAAGCGGCTACGGTGAAATGGTTTTCGCCAGTATAGCCGACAAGATCAAGGAGAAGTACGGTATAGACCTGGACGCTAATGTCATCGATGGCGGCGGTCAGTCGAAGAGCCTGGCTACCGCGATTATGGAGTTTCAGCGTGGGGTAACACCCACTTTTGACTTTGAGACCTATGGTGGCCCTTTGTTATCCGCGTTCGATGCCGGTTTGATTGAAAGAGTGGACTGGAAGCCGCTACTTGACGAGGGTACAAATCCTAAGGTCGTCCAGGAAGCTCCTGCCGGCATGAGCGGTAGTGCCCTTGCCATTACCACCAATCACTGGGGTTTGATGTACAATCCCGATAAAGTCTCGGCAGCGGAAGTCCCCAAGACCTTTGCCGAAATGGGTGACCCTAAATGGAAGGGGAAAATAAGCATAGCCTTTTACGAGGACATGTGGGGGAGAATGGCCTACTACATGGGTGTAGACAAGGTGAAAGGCGAGCTTAAGGCGATAGTAGATAATGGAGCGATACAAGAATCGAATCCGGGTGCGCTTAAGCGTTATCTCCTCGGCGAAACTTGGATGGCATTTATCACCAGCGGCTTTTTCAATGATGCCCGTGAGAAAGGCATGCCGGCGGAATGGCAGCGCCTCGGATTCGTTGAGGAGCAGAGGTCTGCAATACTGATACGGAAGGGAGCAGAGCACCCCAATGCCGCCAAGCTGGTCGCTATCTACCTTGCCAGCCCAGAGGGAGCCCAGTTTCTTACCACCGTGGGCAACCAAGGCACCCGTTACTACCCCGGTAACTTTGAGGGCGACCTTATGGCAGCGGCGGATAAGATGGGCATTCCCATGCATTATGCAGCCGACATCGCAGATATTATCGGCTCTGAAGAATGGATGAAAACGCAAGCGGAGATAGAATTAATCCTCAAGGGAGGGGGCTAATCAGTCCAGCCTTTTCTCTCGGCTCGCCGGGAGTCCAGGGCAGTGTAAGAGTATGGTGAGAGGCGCATGCGACTAGGAAGACGAGCGAACTCACTACGGACACAGCTCTTAAGCCCCGAGGCGCCCCTCTTTGGTATCGGGCTAGTAGTCTCGGTAGTGATAGTGGGGCTGATGGCCGTGATTTTATGGTCGACATTCCTCGTGGGCTTACCCGGGATGCCGGACAGTCACTTTGGGCTTGACAACTATAGCGATGTCTTCTCCCCAATCATTCGCCAGACGGGGCTGAATACCTTGCTTTTAGGCATAGGGACGGTGCTGGTAAGTTTGCTCTTCGCCGTCCCTACGGCCTGGTTACTCCATCGCACCAATACCCCACTCAAAGGAATCTTCCTGACACTGATGTTCCTTCACATTCTAATTCCCGGCTTCCTCAAGACCATGGGCTGGATAATACTGCTAAGCCCCCAAATCGGGATAATCAATGAGCTTCTCCGGACATTCATTGCGGTGGAGTCGGGGCCAATTAGTATCTATAACCTGCCCTCGATGGCCATTCTGCAGGGCCTCACTCTCGCCCCGGTAATGTTCTTCATGGTATCCGCCGCCTTCCTGGCGGTTGACCCCTCTTTTGAGGAGGCGGCGGAGGTAAGCGGCGCTTCCAAGTTCCACTCCCTTCGCCGTATTACCCTCCCCCTGGTAACACCGGCAACAGTGGCCGCGGTCATGTACGTCTTTATGACTGCTGTCTCCATGTACGAAATAGCCGCCTTGCTGGGAGCCCCGACCCGAATCCACGTCTTCGCCACTCTCATGTTTTCCGCCCTCCGCCCGGAAGCAGGCCTTCCCAGGTACGGGGTAGCCGGGGTATACGGCGTGATTCTCCTTATACCGACACTGGTTGCCCTGTACTATTACCAGAGGATGCTGCGACTCAGCCACCGCTACGCCACGGTGACCGGGAAGGGCTACAAGCCGAAGCTGGTTGACCTGGGCCGGTGGAAGTGGGCTGGAGCCGGCTTTATCTGGTTTTACTTCCTGCTAGACACGATTTTGCCTTTCTTAAGTATGCTCTGGATCTCTTTCATACCCCGTATTCGATTGCCTTCTATGGACGCCCTGGCGACAGCAAGTCTGGATGGTTACCAGCAAGCCCTTGGGACGTTAATCAGGGGTGGGGTACTCACTAACACGGTCACGCTTATGCTTTCTGTGGGAATAGGCGTTACCCTCATTAGTATCATCATCTCCTGGATTGTGCTCCGCACCCGTATGCCGGGGAGATTTGCCGTAGATACTATTGCCATGCTGCCCCATGCTGTGCCGCGCATAGCCTTTGCCTTTGCCGTCGCCCTCGTGGCACTATTATTGGCTAACCAAATACCACTCTACGGCAGTCTCGGCACTATTATCATTACCCACATTCTGACCTGGGTCGCCTTTGGCACCAGGACGGTTAACGGCGCCCTGATTCAAATCCACAATGACCTGGAGGATGCCGTACAGACCAGCGGTGGTTCCCGGCTTGTTGCAATAAGACGAGTATTCGTGCCACTTCTGGCCCCGGCGATAGCCTACGTGATGGTCTGGACAACGCTTCTTTCCTATCGGGAGGTGACCTCAGCGTTGTTATTGAAGAGCCCCCGAAACATAGTTCTGTCAACTAAGATATGGGTTTTGTGGATAAGTGGGGAGAGCACTATGGCGGCGGCCCTCGCAGTTATCATGATACTGGTCATGGGAGTGCTTATTACCGTGCTACTGCGAGCTTTTCCTCGGGTCTTTCTGGGTCGCCGGGCTGAGTAATGTCTTGCTGGAAAGACGATTGTGCTGAGGAAGCAAAGCAAACAATCAAAGAAAAGGCGAAAATGATGCCTTGCTAAAGTAACCGGCGCTTTCACTCTCTGTTCTTAACAGTGGTAACATTCCGCTTAATGTTCTACTGAATTACCCTTCATCCGCCAAGTGATTGATATTCTTTAAGGTCTTTAGCCGCCACTAAACCACGAAACAAAAAAAGGAACAATTTTGTCCACGAGGTAACGAAACAAGCTAATGTTGCCTCAACCACACAATCTGGCCAGTGGTAAGAACGGGCAATAAGGATTCTGTGTGCGAGGGAGGGTTACTTAACAAAAACCTAAAGAGGGTGAGTTCAATAAACAATCGCATCACTACTATTGCTTACCAAACTCTATATCTGGTATTATCGCCGTTAGATTAATACTGTGGAGAATGAGGATGAAGGTCGGTTTTGTCTATGACCCTGTTTATCTTAAGCATGACACCGGGCAGCATGTAGAGAATGCCGGGAGGTTAGAAGCCATTATTTCCCTTCTGGAGGAGACCGGGCTTACCCGTGAGCTGGAGCTGATAAAGCCGAGAGCAGCTTCAGTCGAGGAGCTATCACTGGTACATGATAAGCAGCATATTTCACGTATCCGTGATGTGGCGCAGAGGGGTGGTGGCTGGCTTGATGCCGATACCGTGATGTCGGCTGACTCCTATGAGGCGGCGGTTTATGCTGCTGGCGGCGCCATTACCGCCACCGAGGCAGTTATCAGTGGCCAGGTAGCCAGCGCCTTTGCTCTGGTCAGACCGCCGGGGCACCACGCTACCCCACGGCAAGCAATGGGTTTCTGTCTCTTCAATAATGTGGCTGTTGCCACCAAATATGCCCTGGCCAAATATAATCTGGAACGTATTGCTATCATTGATTTTGACGTGCATCATGGTAACGGGACACAGGACATTTTCTATGACAGCCCTCAGGTACTGTATATATCAACTCATGAGTATCCTCTCTACCCGGGAACGGGTGATGTTGAAGACACTGGCAGCGGTGCCGCCAGGGGAACAACAGTTAATATACCGCTGCCGGCTGGCTGTGGTGATGATGAATATCTAGCGGCCTTTGAGCAGGTTATTACCCCGGTAGTGAGGCAGTTTAAGCCCCAGTTTATCATGATCTCCGCTGGCTACGATGCCCACTGGGCTGATGGACTTGCCTTGATGCAGGTAACCATCACCGGCTTTGCCCGGATGGTGGAGATTATCAGGGGCCTGGCGGAGGAACTTTGCCGTGGTCAAATTGTTATCTGCCTGGAGGGAGGCTATCATCTCCAGGCGCTTTCCCACTCAGTGAAGGCAACCTTTGATAGCCTCATCGGTAACACCGGTATCGATGACCCGCTGGGCCAGTCGCCGCGTCGGTCGGAAGCACCCGGCACTGACCGGCTCCTTAACAGGATTAAAGAGATACATGCCCTGCCTTAGTCAGTCTTGTCCCGGACAGTGCAGGACACGGTGCACTGGTCACACTCAATATCTCCGGGTTCAATGTGAATAGTGTCTCTGGCATGGGGCAGCCTGTTCTTGATATCTTGCTCTAGGTCGTCACTAATCCGGTGGGCTTCTTCCACGCTGGTAGTCTTTGGTATTACCAGGTGCAGGTCAATGTAACGCTGGCTTCCGGCTTTCCGAGTCCGCAGGTTATGAAAACCGCCAAGCAGGCATCCGTGCTGCGTAACGGAAGACCTTATTTCGTCCTCCTCTGCCTGGGGTAGCCGGACATCAACCAGCCCGCCAAATGACTTCCGCATTACATCGTAAGCTGCTTTTAGAATAAATAAGGCGACTCCTAAGGCGATAATTGGGTCGAGGATATTAAGTCCGGTGAAGCGTATCGCCACTAGCCCCGCCAGTACCGCAGTTGCGGAGTAGACATCAGTGGCAATGTTGCGCGCATTAGCCTCCAGCGCTATTGAATCTGTGGCCCGGGCTACCTTGAGCAAGTGGCGAGACAGGAAGATGCTGGCTACTATGGAAACCAGCATTACCCCTATCCCGGCTTCAGTCAGCTCTACCGTCACTTCGCCTGTTATCCTCTGCACGGCGGCGTAGATTATCAGGCCACCAGCCATAAGAATCAGTACCGCCTGGACGGTAGCGGCGATATTTTCGGCTTTGCCGTGACCGAAGGGGTGTTCTTTATCGGCGGGTCGGCTGGCAATACTAAAGGCAAAGACGGGGATAATTATGGCAAACAGGTCAAGGAGGCTATCTACTGCCTGGGCCAAAACGCTGATGCTGCCGGTTATGACTGCTACCACTACCTTGAGCGTAATCAGCCCAATTACAACTACCAGGGAAAGCTTGGCGGCGCTACTTGGACTGGAAAACATCTCCCGTCTCCACCTAAGCTCTAGCTGGGCGTGGCAGTCTGCTCCTCTTCTCCCAGACCACCAGCAGTAACGGAGCAATGAACAAGGAGCTGAAGGTTCCGACAAGAATACCGATCAGCAGCACCACCGCGAAATTCAGGATTGTTGCCCCGACAAAGAGGAGCAGGGCTAACACCACCAGTATTGTGGTCAGACTGGTATTTAAAGACCGGCTCAGGGTCTCCACCAGGCTGTTATTAACCACAACCTCAAAATGGGGGCTTACCCTCTTTCCTAGATTCTCCCGGATTCTATCAAAAACGACGACGGTGTTATTGATGCTGTAGCCGATTACGGCCAGGATGCCGGTAATAAACATCAAATTGATTTCCCAGTCCAGTATACCACCGAGGATAGAGAAAATGCCCATTACTACCAGCACATCGTGCAACAGGGCAATTATGGCACAGGTGCCGTAGCGAAAAGGGCTTGGCATCCGCCGGAATGCCCAGGTAACATAAAAAAGAATGCCGATGGCGGCAACAGCGACGGCAATGGCTGCCGTCTGAGCCGTTTGTTTTGCTATCACCGGGTCAACGGTTTCAAAACCTCTCTCCACAATAGGGCCGAACTCGGCGACCAGGTTTTCCTTTAGCTGTGCTTTTTCTTCGGCAGTTAACTCGACAGTGCGGATAATGAAATCTCCCTCTCCCGTAGTTTGAACAGTGGCATTGCCATAGCCTAAATTAGCCAGTCCCTGCCTCAATTCACTCTCGTCTACATCTTTCTGCTCAAAGCTAAATGTCAGCATTGAGCCGCTGCTAAACTCAATCCCGGGTTTAAGCCCAATGGTTAGCAGGGAAATAATACCAATCAGGATAACCACCGCGGCGATAGTAAAGAACCATGACCTCTTACCGGTAATATCAAGCATCATCCTTCTCCTGAATAGGCACTAAATAGTTTGACTTTCCGCGCCAAACGGGTGCCCACGAATAGACGCAGCAATGTTCGGGTAACCACGATAGCGGTGAACATACTCACCACCACGCCGATACCCAGGGTAAAAGCAAATCCTTTTACCGGCGCACCGGCCACAATACTACTACCTACCCAGAAAAGAATACCACAAACAATTAAGGTAGTAACGTTACTGTCCCGGATTGCCGTCCAGGCGCGGTTAAAGCCGACCTCAATGGCGGCCCCCAGTGTCCTGCCGGTTCTAAACTCTTCCTTCATCCGTTCAAAGATAAGTACATTGGCATCTACTGCCATGCCGATAGACAGGATAAAGCCGCCGATACCGGCCAGAGTAAGGGTGACCGGCCACAACTTGAATATTGCTAATACTACTGATCCGTAGAAGATTAGGGCGAGACAGGCCATAACACCGGGCAGGCGGTAGTAGAGCATCATAAACAACATAACCAGTACTATGCCAATTAGCCCCGCCTTGACACTCAGGCTAACAAAATCAGCTCCCAACACTGGAGATATCGTTTGCTCGTAGATAGTCTCCAGTGGGACCGGCAGGCGTCCGGCATTCAATTGCTTTGACAGGTCCTCAGCCTCTCTAAGGCTTAACCCTGTAATCCGACCGCCCGTTGAAATCACCGCTTGCACGGTTGGGGCAATTGGTAGACCTTCATCTCCCCTCAAAGCGTCATCACCCTCGAAGATGCCCAGGGGCTGACGTATCATCCGGCCGGTAATTTGTTCGGACAGTTTGCTGCCCTCCTCGTTCCACTCAAAGTTGAGGTCTATTCTGCCGAAGCTGTCCTGGGAAAGGTAGGTATTCTCCTTGAAGTAGCTGCTGGTCAGTACCTTCTCCTGCCCGTTGACCACGCCTGTGGCAGGCTTCCATCGGCCCAGCTCGTTCTCCCACCTTGCCTCTTCATCTTCGGCAGCCAATTCGCCAAACTCAAGCAGCACCATGCGTCCCAGGCGCTCCTTTTGCTTGTCGGTAATGCTCAGGCCGGGCAATTCAACCACTATCCTGTCTTCACCCTGTTTCTGAATATTGGGCTCGGTTACGCCCAGAGGGTTAATCCGATTCAGGATAACGGCTATCACCCCGTTAATAGCTTCTGCCTCATCACCTGGTTCCACCGCCGACAGGTCAGCCTTATAGACCAGGTGAATGCCACCCTGCAAATCAAGACCCAGTTGCATTCTATCTTTGCCAAACAAAGGGAAGATAAGAGCACTGACGGCAAAGGCGAGGACCAAGAGTAGTAAGATAACCACCGTGATGTTTCTTCTTGTCATTATGTATCCTCTAGCTGAATGTTATTCCATTACGGCGTCTCGCCGGGAATCAAGACAACTATAGGCACAACCATCCTCATTATATAGACCGTAATGAATAGAGCCCGGAGCCATCAAAAGCTCACCTATTATTCTTCTCCTCAGATGGTCTTCCGGTGGCTGATAACCACTGGCCAATATAGGCTAGCGCCGCGTGTCTGGTGGTTACCTCGCCGACGGCTTGTGCCTCACGCACCAATTCCAGAAGTTCCCCAATCTTAGGTCCCGGACTCAGGCCAAAAGTGTTGAGCAGGTCATGCCCGTCAATTAGCTTGGGGGGAACAACCAAGCCCTCCTGTTGAAAGCGCTGAGCCAATACATAGTTTACCACTTCAGCGTGCTCTTGCCAATCAGCGAGGTTAAGGTGCGCCCCTCTTGCCGCCAGATGGTCAGCCAGGCTCAGGAATAGGGTATCAATTCCAGCATCAGCAGCATCACGGAAGTAGCGGTAAATAGCCCGACGGGTAGGCAACTGCTCATGGCTCATCTGCACCGGTCTAAGGTGATGTTTCACCATGGCTTCTACCAGCTTCACTTCTCTGGCACTGAACCTTAGCCTTTCCAGAATATTAGCCACAATAGCTGCCCCTTGTTTGGTATGCCCTAAAAACCGAATTCTACCATCCTCATCCATAGCTCTGGTTTGAGGTTTGGCAATATCGTGAAGCAGTGCTGCCAGCTTGAGTAGTGACTGTCTAGTGCTACCGCTACTCACCTTTAGCGAAAAGTGTTCGGCCAATGCCGCTGACCATGGGACAGCCGCCAAGACTTGGTCAGTTGCATACTCTAATGCTCCTTGCCTCAAGAGAAACTCAGCAGCAGCGACTGTCTCTATGGAATGGTCAAAAACATCCCAGAAATGCTCCGGGGGTTGTTTCACCCCCTTTAACTGAGCCAGCTCGGGGATAATAGCGGTGAGCAGTCCCAGTGTATCAAGGTAGCGTAAAAACTTGCTGTTTTGAGCAAGCAGCCGAAGTAACTCCTCTCTTATCCGCTCGGCAGCGACACCGGTTATAAGGTGGCAGTGGCGTCTAATGAGCGTTTCAGTCTCCTTGTCAATGCTAAAGCCAAGCTCTGCCGCCAGGCGCACTGCTCGCAGCAGGCGGATGGCATCCGAGGCAAAAGCTGTCTCGGCAACAACTCGAATTATCCCCTGGCGTAGGTCATCCCAGCCATTAAACGGGTCTATAAGCTGAATCTTAATTTGTGCTTTGTCTGACTCGGGGGGTTGTTTATCAGGGTGAGGTTGAGTAGCAATTGTCCCAAGGTCAATAGCCATGGCATCTACCGTGAAATCACGCTGTCCCAGGTCATGTTCGATGTCGTCCTTAACTGTGGAGAGGTCAATCTCCCATCGACCTTCGGCTGAGGGTGCTGTGTGATTGACCACGACTACCCGGCCTACTCTGTTTACTTCATCTAACAGAACATACTTGCCGCCAAGAGCAATCGCTACCTCGGGAGCAATCTTCAGGGCATCGGCGGCTAGAGCGATGTCAATATCAGCCGTCTCTCTCCCCAGCAGCATATCACGGACAAAGCCACCAGTAAGATACGCCTGACTCCCTCGCTCGGCGAGAAAGTCGCCTATTCTGGTTAATAAGGATAATGCTCTAGAGTCAATAGATAGCTTCAAATTTTTCTCAGCCACTAACATATCTAAAGCTAAACTATACACTGTGTTTCCAAACTTATCAAGGGGAGTCAGCGAAGGGAACACTGAGGATAGGGTTTAATAAATAGTCTCGGTCAATGGAGCTGGAAACTCGGCGAGGCCGCGGGGTATCCTTTTCACTTTCCGGGTTATGGGTAGCAATGTTTGGCTAATGGCTTTCTTTGGTCATGCCCCGGGCAATACTCTTTAACATGGAGAGGATACCAATAACCGCTCGCTGTACCTCAGTTGTTTCCTGAGCCAGCATCCTTGCCACGTAAGGGTCCAGCCCGCCACCGATATAGTCTGTACGACTCTCAGCAACCGAAGAGGCGGCTGGGGACAGGTAGCCGGCTAGAGTGAACAGCTCGTCCTCCTCGAAGCCCAGGGGTTTGGCGATTTTGCGTAGAGTATGGGCTGAAGGGAAACGTTCTCCTCGCTCTATACGACCAAGGTGTGACGAAGATACGCTTGACTGAACAGCAAGGTCTCGTAATGTCAATGGCAGTGTAACCCTTTGCCGCTTGATTATTAAGCCTAAATCGTTTGTACTATTAACATTCATACTTCATTATAACTTGCCAAGTGGCAAATGTCAAGCCCTCCGCGGGTATAGCCAATTCGCCAAGTGGCAAACATGAAGTCTACATCAAGTACAGTTTAGCTCACCAACTGACAAGTGTCATTCCCGGGAGTAACATAGTTTGTTATTGACCTAATCCGCTGTCGGAAGGTACTCCTTGAAACTTTCCACGAGAAGTTGCCCTAATCACAAATAGCTCTAGCTATTGACAAATGACATATTTAGTGCTAAAATAAGCCAGTTGGCAAACAAAGGAGGGGTTGCATGATTGTAAGGACAAGGGTCTTTGAGTTGTGCAACGGTAAGTATAGGAACCTATCTGAGCTGGCCCGGGTTATGGGAATATCGGTAAGCCAGCTTTACCGAGTGCGGGAAGGCAAGCGTAACATCAATCAAAAATTTATTATTGGTGCGGTAAAAGCCTTCCCCCAATGCCGATTTAGTGACCTCTTCTATATCGCTCGCAATGACAGCCCGGTTGAGACAACTGTCACCATTACCTATCTTCGCCACAGTTCAATGGTACATCGCATCAATTGAAGCTCTCGGGGCCCGGGCACCCACAGCCTTCTTGAGCTTTATGTTGGCAGACGCAGTTAGCAAGGAATGCTGAAGACGAGGCTGATTAACTTTATCAATAAAAGCTGTGCTTAAAGTTGGGTTTCGTCTGGCTCAATTTTACGCAATTTATCCGTACTGTCTAGGTGGTCAATATAAAGCACCCCATTCAAGTGGTCTATCTCATGCTCCAGGACCTGAGCCAGGAGTTCGTCTGCCTTAATTCGTATTTCCTTCCCGTTTTGGTCACGCCCTTTGACAGTGACCGATTCGGCGCGCTTAATCTGCCCCACATAGCCAGGGATACTGAGGCAACCCTCGTCTATCAGGCGTTCCCCTGTCCTGCGCACTATCTCTGGATTAATCAAGACCATATCCTCTTCTCCCGGGATGCCAATGACCATCACCCGGAGCGGAGCACCTACCTGGGGGGCAGCTAACCCCACCCCGGCTGCTGAGTGCATTGTCTCGAGCATATTGCCTATCAACCTTTGCACTGAGCCATCAATATACCTGACCCGTTTTGACCTTTGCCTCAGTATTGGAGTAGGAAGTACATGAATCGGGAGAACTGCCATCTTATCACCACAAGAATTATAACTCATACCGGCTAAGTTGTTAAATTTAAACCAGACCCATCGGGTCTATGTCCACCGTCCAGCCCTGGGGGATGGGTATCTGTGAGAGGAGAGCCGATGGTTCCGAGCCACGAAGTATTAGCTGCCACCGATACCTCCTCCGTAGCTTGTAAATAAATGCCGGGGCTGGTCCAATTAGAGTTAAGTCATCTATTCCCCTTGATTCTATTTCAGTAACAAGCTGGCGCTTCATTCTCTCCGCCTCCCGCTGACAAAGAACTTCATTGGTATGGCTGTAGACAAGGCAAGCTAGCCGGGTGAACGGCGGGTTATGCAGCTGGCGGCGATACTCAATCTCTCTGCCGTAGAAAGAGGTATAATCGTGTTTAGCTGCCGCCTGGATGGCATAGTGCTCCGGGGAGTAGGTCTGAATAATGACCCTCCCCCCTAGAATACCACGCCCGGCCCTCCCCGCTACCTGGCTGAGGAGCTGGAAAGTTCTTTCCCCGGCACGGAAGTCAGGCAGGTTCAGCGCCGTGTCAGCACTAACTACCCCGACCAGGGTAACCAGGGGTAAATCCAGTCCCTTGGCAATCATTTGCGTGCCAATAAGAATATCGGACTGGTGGGCGCGGAACTTGTCCAATATCTGCTGGTGGGAATGCCCCCCTTTGGTAACATCACTATCCCAGCGCAATAGCCTGGCTTGGGGGAAAGCGTAACTTGCTTCTTGCTCCAGCTTCTGGGTACCAATGCCCAGGAACTTGAGCCGGTGGCTGAAACACTGAGGACAAGTTTGAGGAACTGGCATTCTATAGTTGCACTGATGGCAAACCAGGCTGTCTTCGGCAAAGTGATAGGTAAGGGCAACCTCACAGCGCTTACAGCGGAGAACAAGGCCGCAACTGCGGCACTGGATAAAGGTAGCAGTTCCCCTCCGATTAAGAAATAGGATTACCTGCTCATTATTGGCTACAGCTTCAGTTATTGCCTGCGATAGGGACCGGCTAAACGGGCTTCTGTTTCCTGACTTCAGTTCCTCCCTTAAATCTACTATCTCAACCGGGGGAAGGGCGGAACCGTCACTTGGCGTAACCCGCTCTGGAAGCTGGAGTAGCTGATAATCTCCCCTTTGAGTGCGGTAAAAGTCCTCCACATCCGGGGTAGCGCTGCCCAGAATGACCACCGCCCCGGTTAGTTCCGCCAGCTTTACGGCAACATCACGGGCGTGGTAGCGAGGTGATGTATCCTGCTTGTAGGTCCATTCATGCTCCTCATCAAGAATTATCAAACCCAACTCAGGCTGAGGGGCAAAAATAGCACGCCTGGAGCCGATTACGACGTCAAATTCTCCATCTCTTATCCGCTGCCACTCGTCGAATTGTTCACCCAATGACAGCTTGCTGTGAAGCACACCTACCTTCCCGGGAAAGCGTGAGGCAAACCGCTCTATAGTCTGGGGGGTGAGGGCAATTTCCGGAACCAGAACAATACCTCGTCTCCCCAGTTTCACTGCCTCGGCTAAAGCCTGAAGGTAGATTTCTGTCTTGCCGCTTCCAGTGACCCCATGGAGGAGAAAAATAGGTGGCGAAAGCGGTGGTGAAGCGTAACTCTTTGCTAGATGCTGCAGGCTTAACTTAATAG
>SDBU01002911.1_pt1 | contig 22262 bp, 21 predicted proteins | sample 2277071 | NCBI WGS metagenome assembly SDBU01 (sample SAMN10397929, study PRJNA504765) | marine sediment metagenome | isolation source: marine sediment core GS08_GC12, 126 cmbsf | place: Arctic Ocean: Gakkel Ridge, Loki's castle | collected 2008 | reverse complement strand
CCGGATTGATCGTTGAGCATAACTGGTTTGTTTGTACCAGGAAGGCTTTATGTTAGTCTTTGTTTTAAACAAACTAAAAAAACCTTTGATGCCTTGCTCTCCGGCTAAGGCTAGAAGGTTATTAAAAAAAGGCTTGGCCAAGGTCATATCAAAAAAACCATTTACAATAAAGTTGCTTTTTGGATCTAGCAGATATAAACAAGAAGTTATTGCCGGAATGGATACGGGCTCAAAAACTATTGGCATAGCAGCCATTGCTAATGGAAAAGTTTTGTATCAAGCGGAAACAAAACTAAGAGGGGAAGAAATTAAAAAAAAGATGGATCAAAGAAGGATGTACAGAAGGAGTAGGAGGAGCAGAAAACTTCGTTATAGAAAACCTAGATTTTTAAATAGAAGAGCTAATGCAGCTATTGATAGACTCGCTCCTAGTGTTAAACATAAAGTATTCTCTCATTTAAGAGAGAAAAAGTTTATCGAATCGATTCTTCCTGTAAGTGTATGGATTGTAGAAACTGCAAGTTTTGACATCCACAAAATCACAAATCCAAAAGGGGTTTCAAAGGCTTTAGGTAAAGGCCGGACTTATCAAAAGGGTAGGATGTTAGATTTTTATAATGTAAAACAATATGTTCTCAATCGAGATAAGTATCAATGCCAAGTGTGTAAAAAGAAAAATGGTCTTAAATTGCATGTTCATCACATTCAATTTAGATCAAACGGCGGAACTAATTCACCTGACAACTTAACCTCTCTTTGTGAAACTTGCCATGACAAACTTCATAAGCTAAAAAAAGAAGAAGCTGAAAAATCTTCAAAAAAATTACAAAAGAGTGCACAGAAACAGACTAAGCATGCAACAGAGATTTCAATTCTCAGATCACAACTTTGTAAACATTTTAGAAATCTTGGAAGCTCTCAAGTATTTGAAGAGACTTTTGGGTATATTACAAAATTTAACAGAGAAAGCGCTAACCTTCTCAAATCACATCATATAGATGCAATCTGTATTGCTAGCCGGGGAGAAAGAATTGAAGTGCAGAATCAAAATAATCCCTCAGATCTTTTTCTTAGAAGATGTGTTTCAAAGGGTGATTATCAACAAACGAGGGGTATTCGTTCGGAACTGAAAATTCCAACCGGAAAACTTTTTGGATTAAAAAAATTTGATCTTGTTAAAACTTCTAAGGGAGTTGGATTTGTTAAAGGGAAAAGAAGCTCTGGCTTCTTTGCAATTTCAGATATCAATGGAACTATCATCTCTGATAGTGTAAACATTAAGAAAAACATATCCCGGACACAAGCTAGAAAGTCCATTTTAATTTGGAGGTCGCAATTCGTCTCTGACCTAAAGGACAAGGTATCCTTGCGAGAAAAAAGATGAAAGCTTGGAAGATTTTTTTAAGCGATCTAGAAAAAAAAATTGGCGCTTCTACTGTTAGGAAGTGGTTATATAGTTTAAAAATAATTAAATTTGATGCTTGTAATCTATATTTAGAAGCTGAAAATCATTTTGAAGCTAGATGGTTTGAAGAACATATAAGACCTATTTTAAAAAAGGGTTTTTATAACGAAAATTTTCATAAGATAAAAGTTCATCTCTCTGTTAAAAATGCAGATTTAAAATCCAAAACTATAAAAGATGTAAAAAATCAAATAGTTTCAGATCCTCTAGAAACATATCTAACTTTTGCATTTTTTATTGCCTCTGAAAAAAATCTCATGAGTGTAAAACTTTTAAAGGAGACGATAGATAAAGGTTCTAGTTTTAATCCTATTTTTTTATATGGACCTAAAGGCTCTGGAAAAACACATCTTCTTCAAGCAACAGCAAATAAATTCAAAGAGAAGAATCTGAATGTATTTTACGTAAATGCTAAAAGCTTTACTAACCATGTTGTCGATGCTATTAGAAACTCAAATATGCAAGAATTTAGAAAAGCATATAGAAGCTTAGATGTTTTAATAGTAGATGATATTCAGATATTTTCAAAAAAATTCGCAACTCAAGAAGAATTTTTCCATACTTTTAATACACTTCACTCGAATAATAAAACCATAATTTTAAGCTCAAATGTCCCTGTTAATATGTTAGATGATATTGAAGATAGATTGATCTCTCGTTTTGAATGGGGAATATCACTATTTTTAGAAAAGCTAGAAAAAAAAGAGCTTAAAATAGTAATAAATAATCAAGCAAGCATTTTAAATCTATATTTAAACCCACAAATAGAAAAATTCATTATAGATAATTTCAAAAGCATAATATCTATAAAAAAAGCTCTAAAAACACTCGCTTTAAACGAGCATTTAGAGAATCAAAAATCTTTAGAGTTAAATAAAATCAAAAACTATTTAGCTCCCCTAATCGAACAAGAAAATGAAAAAATTCTAAATCAAGATATCATAATAAATGAAGTATCAATTTATTTTGGTATAACATCTAAAGATATTTTAGGTAGATCTCAAACAAAAGAAAGTACCCTTCCTCGTCAATTTTCTATGTATCTTTGTAGAGAGCTTTTAAAAATGCCTTATATGAAGATAGGAAAGATTTTTACGAGAGATCACTCAACTGTTATGACTAGTGTAAAAACCATTAAAAAAGATTTAGAGTCTAAAAACCCTGATATTTACTCAGCCTTTATAGAAGTTTCAAAAAAGTTAAATAATTTTTCTTAAAAGGTTTATTCTATCTTAGATGGATTTTAATAGACATTTTATGAATCAAAATTTAAATAAAAAAAAAGACAGCTAGAAGCTGTCTTTTTTTGTATCTTTAAGTATTTATAACTTTTAGTTTTTATTACTCTCGTTATAGATCGCAAATTTTAAACTTTTACGAATCCCCCGCCACCGCCTGGTTGTTCTCCTGGAGGTGGTACCATTGGAGGTTTTGCTCCACCTGGCATTGGAAGTGTAAATGCTTCAGGTTCTTTTCCTTCACAGATATCAGTTACTATCTTTCTCCATTTTTCTATAGTCTCTACAAACAGTGGTGCAAATCTTCTGAGTGCTGAAGCATCAACACCAAGGCCCATATCTAATACGCAATGAAGCAATATAAGCTCTTCTTTTACAGCAAGACCAACTCCGCCACCAGCCATTTGACCGCCTAGCATTGATCCTTCTAAAAGTCTTTGATAGAGTTTAAGCATGATTTTATCATCTTTTGGAAGTCCATCTAAAAGAGGTGAATACAAATATAATCTATCGGAATTTGGCTCATATGTTAAGTGCAAGGAAAAGGTATTATCTATTCCTAAAATACAAGTATTATTTTCATCAAATCCTAAGCCTTCAAGATTTAATTCTTTTGAAAATTCTTTAAGGTTTGCTTTGGCATTTTCAAATGACATTATTTATCCTCCAAATATTAATTAATTTTGGACACATATATTATCAGAATTTTATTTTTAGAACAAAATAATTTTTTTAATACATATGCCGTATTACTTTTTATAAATATAATCTATAAATTTATTTTTTTCAATAATGTTTAACTTAATGTAAATTAAAATAATTTTTAATATCAATTAATTATTTTATTTTCCAGTTTATTTAATCTCATTTATATTTAGAAAAAGCATTTTGAAGCAGCTTTTTCAAATCAAAGAGTTTTGATTTGCTCGCTTTTGCTTTTCTTGCTATTTTTAAATTTTGAGATTTTAGCCTGTTTTTAGCTAGTGTATATGCTTCTATTGATGACTCGAACATTATCTTCTCTTTTTTTTATATTATTTTAATATTTACCATCATTATTAATAATAATTATAGCATATTTGATAATAAAATTAAAGACTTTATGTTATTAGAATAATCTAGTGTAAGTTAAAATTTTAATTTGATAGTTACAACTTCAGTTGTTATCATTATTTTGCAATTGGTGATCTTCTTTCTTGAGCAATACTTCTCCTATTTTTCAATAATTTTTCATCATCTTTTTTCGACAATTCTTCTTTAGTATAAAGTCCTGTTTTAAATATTGTATTTTCTCGTTTATTTGTTTCTGGGTCACTTCCGATAGTTGCTTTAAAAGAAAAAAACTTATTTTCTTCACCAAAAGATTTACCTGTAACATAAAGTTTATAAGTCACAAAATTATTTTTATTCGATACTGTAATTGAATATCTCGCTGTAAGATCTACTATTCTTGCTTGGAAACCAAATCCTTTCCATAATTCAGCAAAGCGTGATTTTGGAAAATATTGAAAATGCAAAATATTTGAATCAAGAACAGCTTCCCTCTCACAAAAAAATGCATTAGAATTGTTCATACAAACTAACATACAGTTATAAATTGTATTAAAATCATTTATAGAAATTGAATATTCTTTTTGAGTCTCAGATAAAGATGCATCAAGTTCAAAATCTTCTTTAAAATTCGTTTTTCCAATAAGTTCTAATGTATATTTTTTACCTGCTGAATTATCGATTATATGTTTTGCAACGATTCGTGTTTCAAGAATAATCTGTTCTGGTGCTATTTTTGCAATATTTTCTTCTTTTCCAAATTCACTTTGTTCTTCTTCAACATCAATTTTCGCTGGGCAACTAGAGCTTTCTCTTAAGGAATTTTCAACATGTTTACCTTCTAGATCTTCATCTATTTTTTCTTTTTTTGTATTTTTTTTAACTCGTTCTCCAGGTAAAAATCTTAAGGCTAAAGCTCCTCTATCATGCCCTAGCAAAGCACCAAACAATTTGTTGCAGGTAATAAAAGGAATATCCCAATATCGCATACATTCATATACATCTTCGACTCCTTTAAAAGTAATTTCAATAACTTCATTTTTTTTACCTGATTTCTCTGCTCTAAACACTGGACTTCTAGACCCATCATTTGGTTTTAATACAAGCATAGAAACTTCTTCTATATCGCGTTTTGAACTAATTGTACGTCTGCGATTAAATGTATGAATACTTCCAGGCTTTAATCTACGTTCTGTACTTTCCTTTACAGATGGAGATTCGAATAAAACCTTATAGAGATCTGGTAAACATGCAAATGAAACAGCACCTTTTTTTGTAACCCTCCTAGAAATAGATAATCCCCAATTCGAAAGTTGATCTTCTAATGATTCCCTTATTGGAAGAGATACTCCATAATTAGAAGCCATAAAAGCCCTCCTTTCTTAAAAATTTTAAATCATTTAAAAGCGATATTTACTTAGCTGATAAATAATTTTTTTAGACGATATGTTAAGTGAAAAAAAATGACAAGAAAATATTTTAATTTTATTTCTTCTTATAAAAGAAAATCTTATATTAATTTTGCAAATTTGAAATAGAATTTTTAGAAAATTTCTCTTAAAAAAGTAGAAAAAAATAAAAAATACTCTAAAATCACTATAAAATGGAGATAAGTAAAAATTGTCAATTTTTCAAAACATTGAAATTAAAAAAGGATTAAATACTCCTTTAGGTATTTTAAAAACTAAAAATGGCTATAACTTTGTTTTTTTCTCAGATAGTAAAAATGTTCAATTGGTTCTTTCAAATAATAAAGAAACAAAAGAAATACCTCTAAATATTTCAGATGATGAGAAGATCTTTCATGTAGAAGTTATAAATATCCCTAAAAACACTTTATATGGATATAAAGTCGATGGAAACTTACGGCAAGATCCATATGCTAGATCTTTTGCATCACCAACTACTTGGGGAGAGAAACCATCAAAAGATACATATCTTTTTGCAAAAGTTGAAAATGATAAAGAATTTGATTGGGAAAATGTAAAAAAACCAAATATCAAATCTGATGATTTGATTATCTATGAGATGCACATCAGAGGTTTTACAAAAGATAAAACATCTGATGTAAAAATTCCTGGTTCATTTTTAGGCCTTATAGAAAAAATTGATTATTTAAAAGATCTTGGTGTTAATGCGATAGAACTTCAGCCTATCTATGAATTTGATGAGACTTCATATGATAGAATAAATCCTGATACTCAAAAGAGGCTATATAATTATTGGGGATATTCTCCAGTTTCCTTTTTTTCAATAATGAAAAGATACGGAACAGAAAATGATTTTAAAACTTTTGTTAAAGAGCTACATAAAAATGGAATCGAAGTAATTTTAGATGTTGTCTATAACCATGTTGAGAATCCAATTAAGGATAAAAACTACTTTTTGTTAGATGATAAAAATAATCATCTAAATTTTTCAGGTTGCGGCAACACATTTAACTCAAATAGTGAAGCAGGCTCTAAACTTATCTTAGATAGCCTTATATATTTTGCAAATGAATTTAAAGTAGATGGGTTTAGATTTGATTTAGCATCTATTTTAACAAGAACAGATGGTGGTAAAGTTTTAGAAAAACCTAAAATTTTAGAGATGATTAAACAAGAAAAAAAATTAAAAAATGTGAAACTAATTGCTGAGCCTTGGGATGCAGCATCGCTTCATCAACTAGGTTTTTTTGAAAATTTTAATTTTTTAGAGTGGAATGATAAATCAAGAGATATTTTTAGAAAATTTATAAGAGGAGATAAGAATTTAGAAAAAGAGTTTTTAAATTCTATTGCCGGGAAAAATTCCCCTTTTAAAAATGCAAAAAGCTCAATAAATTATGTAACATGCCATGATGGCTTTTCTTTATATGATTTAGTAAGTTTTGAGAATAAAAAAAATCTTTCTAATGCAGAAGAAAATAGAGATGGAAACATTTATAATTTTAGCTCGAACAGTGGAATAGAAGGTCCTAGTAATGATAAAGATATTGAAGCTTTAAGAATTAGAAAAGCTAAAAATTTTATGTTAGCTTTAATGCTTTCAAAAGGCATCCCGATGCTATTTATGGGAGATGAATATCTACATACAAAAAATGGCAACAATAACACCTGGTGTCAAGATAACTCACTTAACTATTTTTTGTGGGATAGTAAAAAAAAATTGTTTGAGTTCATAAAAAGTTTAATAAAATTTAGATTCGATTATCAAAAATTTTTATGTTCAATTTTTGAAAATTTATCAATTGAAAAAGACGTTCAGATAAAAGATAGATTTTTGAAAATTAATCTCCATGATTTTGTAGTTATCTTTAACTCAAATGATAAAGAAATAAACATCGATTTAGATAAAGGAAATTATAAAATTTTGCTATACACATCTGAGAGTAAAAATGAGATAAAAGATAACAAAATTTTATTAAAATCTTTTTCATCTATAGTTTTAAAAAAACAAGACTAGCCAAGAATAAAAAAATTTTGCTACACTCAGGATAATATAATTTTATTTTTTGGGGGAAAAAATGATTAAATATTTTGGACTAGCTATTTTTTCTTTGCTAGTTTTTACATCTTGCTCAAACAATCAAGATGGAAATGCTAACACTTCACGTTTTTATGATGATGGAAGAGCAAGGCCTGTTGTGGCTATTAGCTCTGTTATTGATTCAACAACATATGATCTTCCTTGGAGTTTATCTGAAGAGATCACATACTTAATAAAAAGCAAGCTTTCAAACAATAAAAATCTATTTTTATCATCAACAGAAATGATGGATGAGAGTCTAACAAACACAGACGATCCTTTTGATGTAAATGTCACTTGGATGAAAGATAGATTTGATAATAGTGAGTTTTTAGTATTTTTAGAGCTCTTAAATCACAATGAGCTCAAAAAAGGTACTATCTCAAATCTCGAAATGTCAATGAGAATAAGAATAGTAGATGTAAGAGCAAAAGAGCCAAAAGTTATTTTGCAAGAGTGTATTGATGATAACTACTACATAGCAAAAGGCTCTATTAAAGAGAATTATCAAAATACAATTTGGGGATCTGCAGAATACGCAAATTCTAGAATGGGTCTAGCTCACAAGCAACTTGCAAATGAGATCTCTGAAAGGATTTCAGATTATATAGCTCTTTCAAAGAGTAGATAATGGATGGTGTAGAGCAAAGTCCTTTAGCTGAAGAAATTAAAAGTGCAATATTTTTTTTTCTAATAGCTATAGTTACTAGCTCTATTGCCTATGTGAAGGGATTTTATAAGTTAGAAAAAAGTGAAAAAATAAATTTCCCTTCTTCTTATGCTCTTAGTGTTTTTTTTATCTATGCAATTTTTTATATAGGACTCGGATCTATCATTGGAAAATTTTTAAAAGGATATATAACAAAAGCAAATTCCGTAGGCATTAGTGTTTTTTTTACTATATCTATTAGTTTGGTGACCCTACTTGTTTTATATATTTTTTGTTTAAAAAAAAGAAAAGAGATTACTTTTCCAATTATAAAAACTTTTTCAGAGGGTTCTAAAAGCCCTAAATACGATATGGTTTTTGGGATTTTATCTTGGCTTGTTGTATTTCCAATAGTTACTTTTTTTTCATCTATTTTTAGTATTTTTATATATACAGTTTTTAAAGTGCAAAAAGTTCCCGATCAAGTAGCTATCTATTTTTTAAAAGCTACAATGAAAAACCCTCTCTATTTTATCTTAGCGATGATAACTATTGTTATATTAGCTCCAATATTGGAAGAGTTCTTTTTCAGAGGGATTTTGCAGAATTTCTTTAAAAAATTTTTAAAAAGATGGCTAGCTATTATTTTTACAAGTTTAGTATTTGCAATTATACATTTTTCTTACTCGCAAAGGCTTGCCAATATAACTATTGTAGGCTCGATATTTATTTTTAGCTTATTTCTAGGATTTTTATATGAAAAGCAAAAATCATTAATATCACCTATTTTTTTGCATGCAACTTTCAATGCAATAAACGTTTTAAATCTAATCTTTATTAAAGGGGTATAGATGAGACCAAAAATTGAAGCATTTGGATTATCTGATATTGGTCATATAAGAAAAAAAAATGAAGATGTCTTTAAAATTTTAGAGGATCATTATCTATTTTCTGTAGCAGATGGTATGGGAGGACATAGGGCTGGAGATATTGCAGCTTTGCATGCAACAACCCACATAAATAATCTCCTCGCTAAAACTCTACTTACAGCTGTTTCAATCGATCAGATTATAAATCATATGAAATTAGCAATTAGAGAAGCGAATTTCAGAGTCTTTAATTTATCAAGATCTAACAAAGAGTATTCTGGGATGGGAACAACTCTATGTTTTTTACATCTTAACTCATCTCATGCTATTTTCGCTCACGTAGGAGATAGTAGAATCTATCACTATCAAAAAAATAGTTTTATTCAGCTCACCAAAGATCATTCACTTATCAATAAACTAAAAGATCAAAATAAAAATTTTGAGAAAAAAAATTGTAAAAACATAATTACAAAAGCGATCGGCACCTATCCAAAAATAGAGCCTAGCATAGATACAACTCCATTTGAAGTAGGTGATATCTTTTTAATGACAACAGATGGTCTTACAGACTACATTTCAAATGATCACATCAAAAAAATAATTGAATTTAGCAAAAGCCCAAAAATCTTATGTGAAAATCTCATAAAAGAAGCGAAAAATAATGGAAGTAGTGATAATATTACAGCTTTAGCTGTAAAAATATTAGAGTAATGAATCCAAAAGATTTTAAAAAAATTTATTTAGATAATAATGCTACTACCTCAATAGATAAAGAGGTATTAGATCAGATTATCAATCTTACTCTTCCTTTAAATCCCTCTAGCGCTCATTTTTATGGTAAAAAAGCAAAAGAGCTCCTAGAAGATGCAAGGGACAAAATAGCCTCATATCTCAAGGTTAAAGCTCCTAATTTAGTCTTTACATCAGGCGGCACTGAAAGCTCTAATCTGGGGATTAGATCTTTATTAGAAAACTCATCAAAACCCCAAGAAAAAGGCCATATTATCGCAAGTGACATTGATCATTCATGCGTGTATCAAACTCTAAAACATTTAGAAAAAAAAGGTTTTGAAATCTCATATATTAAGGTAGGAAAATATGGCGCTATAAAACCAGATCAAATACTTCCCTTAATAAAAGAAAACACAAAGTTAATCGTAACATCTTTTGTTAATGCTGAAACCGGTATAAAAGTAGACTTAGATAAAATAGCTAAAATAGCTGAAGAAAAAGACATTTTTCTTTTTGTAGACGCTGTAGCTTTGCTTGGCAAAGAAGAGTTTGTTATATCAAAAGGCGTAACATCCATGGGTTTTAGCTCACACAAACTCCACGGTCCTCAAGGGATTGGTATGTGTTATTTCAAAGAAGGAACAAAAATGTCTCCCCTGTTTTTTGGTGGACCTCAGGAATTCGAAAAAAGGCCCGGCACTCAAAATTTAAGAGGGATTGTAGGTTTTGCAAAAGCTGTTGAGCTACTAAATAAGTATCTTCCTAAAGCCACTGAAAATATGCAAAATTTAAGAGATCATTTTGAAACCACCCTAAAAAATGAGCTAAAAGATATTCATATAAATGGTGAAGGCCCTAGAGTCTGCAATACCTCTAATATCTGTTTTAAAGGCGTAGATGCAGAGAGTTTATTGATTTTATTAGATAGAGAGGGTGTTTTAGCATCTCACGGCTCTGCCTGCGCTTCCGGCTCAATGGAGCTATCTAGAGTTTTATTAAATATGGGTATAGATCCCAAAGATGTCAGATCTTCTGTTAGGTTTTCAGTTTGTAGAAATACAACATTTGAGGAGATTGATAAAGCTTTGAAAATTATTATCTCAGTTGTGAATAAATTGAGAAGTTAGATTTTTTCTTAATATCTAGAAGTTATATAATAGTCTTTACTTTGACTTTTTCAACACCAAGTAGTGATGTCTCAATTATAGTAAACTCATATTTTTCAAAATGTATAACTTCATCGAGTGATGGTGGATGACCAATAAATGAGGTTATAAGATCTGATAGAGTTTTAGCATCTTTGTATTGTAGATTTGCTTTAAACTTTTCATTAAACTCCTTCAAGTTCATATCACCAGATAGTGTTTTTTCTATTACGATTTTTGATGTTTTTTTTCTTTCAATGTAGATTGGATACTTTCCAAAGATCTCGTCTTCTATTTGATCTAAGGAAATAAAACCTACTGATTTACCTTTTTTATCTAAAACCATCGCTACACTTTGATTGTTGGTTCTAAACTGTTTTAATATGTCTAAAACATACATATCCTCTGTTATAAACCAAAAAGGTTTAGAAAAGTCTATTACTCTATTATCATCTTTAGCATTTAAAAGATCTCTAGGATAGCAAATAGCGACTATATTAGAAGGAGTTTGGTGATATATTGGATAGTAGGGAAAGAAACTAATTTTGAGAGCTGCTTTAATCTGTTTTATAGTAAAGGTAGATGGAATCATTTTTATAAGATTTATAGGAAGCATAATCTGTTTTGCTTTTTTCTCTTTTAGAGTAAATATTGAGCTGAGAGTTGCATTTATATTTTCAGTCTCTAGTTTGGATATTTTTTTAGCAGGCTCTTCTATTGCTTTTTTTAGCTCTTCTTTTGAGAGGAAAAACTCGAGTTTTGGTTTTTTAAATATTAGATTACAGACTTTTGATATTTTATCTATTATCCAAACTAATGGAGTTAAAATTCTAGATAGAAGATAGACAAAGGGAACTGATAGATAGGCTACATGCTCAGAGTGGCGACGAGCAGCGAATAGTGGCGCTAGCTCTCCAAATATTAAAACGATTAGAGTTTGAGTAAAGGGAGCATAATCTGGGCTGATGCTGAGTGACTCATAAAATCTTCTAGCAGCCTCTGATCCTATCTGCATAACTGTGTTTACCATAATAAGAGTAGTACCGAATAGATATGATGGATTGTTAAGTAAAAACTCTAACCATTTAGCTTTTTTTCTATTTTTAGAAGCTCTGTAGTGAAGCTTTACTTTATTGAGTGATACAGCTGCCATTTCGAACATTGAAAAAAAACTCTCAACAAGAACACAAAAAAGAGCTAAGAATAGGAAAAATAGGGTTTTATTCATTTTTAGACCTTCTTTTTTTAGAAGGTTTTAATTGTCTAATATAGACTCTTCTAACACGGTTTGGATCTGCAGATAAAACGTAGAAAAGTAAATTGTTTTTCTCTAATTTATCCCCTGCTTTTGGAATGTCACCTAATTCATCTGTTAAAAATCCACCAACTGTTACAGAGGTAGATTCTCTCTCTAATTTTATATTAAATAGATCTTCTAAATCATCTATTTCCATTTTAGCAGATGCAATAATTTCATTTTGTTTGGATATAGTGTATTTTTGCTCTTTATCTTTTTTATCAGATATTTTACCTAAAACCTCTTTGGTTAAATCTTCTTGAGTTATGAGTCCAATTACAGATCCATATTCATTTACAACTATAGCAATATTTTCTCTTCTATCTCTTAGCTCTAAAAGAAGTGAAAATGCATTCATAGTCTCTGCTACAAAAAATGGTTTTTTTAAATACTTTTTTAAATCTTGAGAAGTTTTAAAATCATCTTTATGTAAAAAAAAGCTCTTCATAGATAGCATGCCTAATATCTCATCTAATTGAGCATCGCATACTGGAAGCCTTGTATATTTTTTCTCAGAAAAAATTAAAATTAATTCATCTATAGATGTATTAATATCATAATATAACATCTCATCTCTAGGTGTCATCAGCTCTTTTACATTAGAATCATGCAAACTTAAATAGCCTTTAACTAGATCCATCTCATCAGAAGTAAGAAGATTTTCTTCACTTGATTTTTCAATAACATGCTCTAACTCTTCTATTGTTAGGGGTTTTTCTTTTTTTAAAAAAAAGAACAGCGCTCTAGATATATAGGTCGTAACTTTTGTGATAACAAAACGAATGGGTTTTACAATTTTAGAGACTATAGAAACAAATGGCGCTAAATGATATGAGATAAATTTATTATTAGGAAGAGCAATCGATTTTGGAATAACCTCTCCAAAAAACAGTGTTAAAACAAGAGGAATACCAACTTTGAGTAGCCAAGAGGATAGTTCTCCAAAAAGAGAAGAGACGGTATTTTGAACTAAGATATTTGCAAAAATATTTAGCATCATAATTGTAACTAAAAGATCTCTTGGGGTATGTAAGAGTTTGAATATTAGTTTTTTTCTTTTGTCTTGAGATTCTTTATAAGCATTTATTGTAAATGAAGAGAGAGAAAATAAAGAAGTTTCAGATGCAGATAAAACAGCTGAAAATGCTATCAAACAAACTAAAGCTAGTACCAAATAAAATATTGTCATCTATTACTTTTTTACTTCATTTAAGATAAAAAAAGAAAGATTAATTTTTAAAGTGGACTTTGATTTTATTTTCAGGGACAACTCCTAGCTCTTTCATTAAAACCTGTTCAATCCATGATGGATCACTTTGAGATGAAAGTTTTAGAGTAAGATCCTCTTTTTTAGATATAGCTTGGTTTTTTTGAACTAAAAGATTGTTATATTTAGTTTTCATTTCAATAATAGCTGCTTTTCTCTTTTTTATACCCATGTCGTAGCCGATGGTACAAATCAACATAAATAGAATTACCCACCATGATTTTATGGTGATTTTAAAAATTTTCGATGCAAGAGTTTTATTACTTTTTTTTGTTTTCATATAATTACACCAGTAAATCTTTATAACTTTATTTTCAAGTTTTTATAAATAATTGTAACTAATTTTACAATCTAGGAATAGTAATTCCTGTTTGTTTCATGTATTTTCCCTTTCTATCTGCATATGATACCAGACATTCGGTTTTTGCTTCAAAAAATAAAACCTGAGCGAGGCCTTCATTTGCATAAACCTTTGCAGGAAGAGGAGTTGTATTTGAAATTTCTAAAGTAACATAACCTTCCCATTCGGGTTCAAATGGAGTAACATTTACGATAATTCCACATCTCGCATAAGTAGATTTTCCAATACATATTGTTAAAATATTTCTAGGGATCCTGAAATATTCAATAGATCTAGCTAGCGCAAAAGAGTTTGGAGGAATTATACAAGTTGGAGCTTTGATCTCAACAAATGAATCTTCAGAGAAATTTTTAGGATCGATAATTGAGTTATAAACATTTGTAAAAACCTTAAACTCATCCGCAACTCTAAGATCATAACCATAACTAGAAAGGCCATAGCTTACTATTTTTTTTGTGCTAGAATGTTTAATTTGATTTTTTTCAAAGGGTTCTATCATTCCCCCTTTTGCAAGTTTTTCTATAAATTCATCCGAAAGTAGCGCCATTTTTTTCCTTTTTTTTATTGCTTTAGTAAATAGATATAGCGTCTCAATATTTTTCTTGCTAGAATTATTATTAAAAAAGTTATATTTTTATCTTTTGGGGCAAAAATTATGGATGAAGATTTTATTCACTCTAGCTTAAAAAAAGAAGATAAATCATTTGAGCTACCGCTAAGACCGATTTCTTTAGAAGAATTTGTCGGCCAAGAAAATATTAAAGAAAGACTACATATTTTTATTGGCGCAGCAAAAAAAAGAGAAGATTCTTTAGGTCATATGCTTTTTTCAGGACCACCAGGGCTTGGAAAAACAACAATTGCAAATATTATTGCAAAAACTATGAACACGAATATTGTGGTGACATCTGGACCAATTGTTGAAAAACCTGGCGATCTTGCTGGAGTTTTAACCTCTTTAAAAGATGGTGACATTCTATTTATAGATGAAATCCATCGACTCAATAAGGCTATTGAAGAGTATCTATACCCTGCTATGGAAGATTTTACTTTAGATCTATTAATAGATAGCGGACCAAATGCAAGAAGTGTTAGCGTTAAACTAAATAAATTTACTTTAATTGGAGCGACAACAAGATCTGGACTTTTATCATCTCCACTCAGATCTCGTTTTTCGTTTAATGCAAGACTCGATTTTTACACAACAAAAGACCTTGAACAAATAATAATTAGATCTGCAAAAATTTTAAATGTAGAAATAGATAAAGCTGGAGCAAATACTATTGCTAAAAGATCTAGAGGAACACCGAGAATTGTGAATAATTTATTAAAATGGGTTAGAGACTATTCTCAGATGAATCATAAAAAAATAATCGATAAAGATGTTGCTAACTTAGCTTTAAAAATGTTATCTATAGATGAGATCGGTTTGGATGAAATGGATAAAAAAATCTTAAGTCTAATAATCGATAACTTTGCAGGAGGACCTGTAGGAATTAAAACTATTGGGGTAGCTTTGGGAGAGGAACAGACAACGCTAGAAGAAGTATATGAACCTTATTTAATAATGCTAGGTTTTTTAAAACGTACCCCTAGAGGCAGAGAAGTTACAAAAATTGCATACGAACATATGGGAAAAAAAATTCCCAAATAAGTTAGGAGAGCTAAAATGAAAAAGGCTTTTTCTTTTTTAATATTTTTTATAGCATTAGCAAGCTACTCATTTGCTGTAGAAAATTTTACTACACAAACAGATAGACCTGAAAATATTCAGGTTTTATTAGCTAAAAATGTTGATGAAGCACTTTTAGAGTCAAAGGGATCATACGTAGTTTTGAATCCTTTAGATGGCTCTAGAATAACATCGTCTTTAACAGGAAAACGTTTTATGTTAAAGGCAACAGCATCTGGTATAAAATGGGGTGAAGTATATCCTGGAATTCATCAAATATATGTTGTTCCAAAATCAAAAAATTCATCTCTTTTAGTAAATGGCATTCAATATGAAGGAGCGATTTGTGTTTTTAAAATTAAAAACAAAATCCATATCATCAATGATGTAAATATTGAATCATATTTAAAATCTACTCTAACTCCACAGTTCCCGTATCCAATGGAAAATGAAGTTATGGCCGCAATTACCATTGCAGCTAGAACAACAGCCTATTCACATGTTAAGAGAAACAAAGATGCTTTTTGGCATGTTTCAGCAGATGAGATCGGGTACCAAGGAAGAGCTGTCATTCAACTAGATTCACATGTATCTAATGCTGTTGATAGAACAAGACATATTATCTTAGTTCTTTCAGACAAAGGAGAGAATAGACCATTTGCAGCTACTTGGACAGAAAATTCAGCTGGAAAAACAGCTGCTTTTCATACAATATTTAGAAAAGACTGGTGGGCTCCAAAAACAGGAGTTGAAGCGCCTCATGCTGCAATAAATAGAGCTGAATCTAAATGGTCATATAAAATCTCTAAAAAAGAGCTTGCGAATCTTTTAAATGTCCAATCGATCAGCGCAGTAGATCTTTATACTGATAGTTTTTCCAAAAAGACATATGCGATAAAGTTAATTACAAACTCTGATACTCGAGATATAAATTTTGAAACATTTCAAAAAGTTCTTGGAAAAGAGAATCTACTTAGCAATGACTTAACTATAATTGTTGGAAATTCAGATATTATATTTACAGGTTATGGAAAAGGCTTTGGAGTTGGACTTTGTCTGCTCTCAGCTAACCTTATGGCTCAACATGGAGATAATGCAGCTAAAATTTTAGCTAAATTTTTCCCTGATACTTATTTGTTGAATTTGAGTGCCATACCTCAAAAAAGGGTAAAATAATACACTTGTAGCAATTTATATATTTTGCTATATTTAGACATATTTTTACCGGGGACCTTGAGGAATAAAGATCTTCGAACCAGGTCAGGGTCGGAAGACAGCAGCCTTAAGAATCAATCTTTAAAGCCTTGAGATCATCTCCGGTAATTTTTTTATCGAAATTATCTAATAAAATTTTTAATTTATTTTTTAAAAGTAATTCTACATCAAGCTCATTGAGCTCTGCTTGAATAACTAGCTCCAAAAGAGCATCTTCAATCTCTTTTTGAGTTTTTAGATTTTTTTTGTATTCAAGTAATTTCTTACTATCTAAAATCTTAATAATTTTTTGAGCTTTTAAAAGAAGAGGCATACTCTTCGGAACAGAGTCAAATAAAGATTTTCTTTTACTTTTATTTTTTTCTGTTTTTTTGATTTTATTCCAATTATCGATGATATCTTCAATTCCTCTCACTTTTACATCAGAAAAAACATGAGGATGGCGCCGAATAATCTTATCAGTAATATTTTGAATAACCTCATCTATTTTAAATTTATTTTTTGTCTCAGCTATTTTTGTTAAAAAAACTACTAAAAAGAACACATCTCCAGCTTCTTCTAATATATTTTGATCATCTTTTGATTCAATAGCATCGATGAGCTCATAGACCTCTTCTATAAAATATTTCTTAATACTTTCAAAAGTTTGCTTTCTATCCCACTCGCACCCATCAGGCCCAAGCAGCTGAGATGTTATCTCTAATAAATAATTGAATTTATCCATAAAAAATTTTGATTGATATTTTTTTAAAAAAATTATAAACTTTTATTCATTATTTTACAAATAAATTAAAGATTTACACGTTGCAATATATTAAATTAAACTTAAAAAATATTAATGATTTTGCTATAATATATGCAAAGAATGAATAATTAATTAAATAATTTAAAGAAAGTTAAGCACTATGACAAGACCAATTGATAACAGAGATAATAGATCGTTTTATCAAAATCCAACCAGCTGGATAAAAGAAAGAATCTATGGCCCTAAAAGAATTTCTCAAACAGAATTAATATCTGATCTTGAAAAACTGCCTTTAAAAAAACCTCTTAGCCCAAAACAACTGCAAGAGAAAACAAATCAAGCAGCAAAAATATATATTCAAAAATCGTCTATCTATGCTCAGGTAAATTTACTATATAAATGGTGTAATGTTGGAAAGAAGCCTATAGATGAAGATAGAAATTTATTATATATTGTTAAAGACCTTTCAAAATGTAATAGCCCTGGTTTTTTTAAAATTAGATCTGTGATGAATCGCTACTTTCATCATTTATCCTTCTTTAGAATGTTATTTTTCTACTACAGCTTTGTTCGTTGGGTTCCAAAATTATATATCAATACAACCGTAAATAAGATTTTAGATACTTCAAGAAAAGAACTAAAAGATGGTAAAAATCTACAACCACTTGGATCTGGAGTGTTAAAGACTGCTAATAGTTATTTAGCAAATTACAACAACTCTGTAAATAAATTTAGAGATGATGAAACAGACCCTCTAGGAGATAGAGATGACTATCTTAGAGAAGATTTAAAACATCCAAAAATTATTGGTTATAACAGTATTGAAAAACTATACTCTGAATTTGCAAAGGCTGCTTCAAAAGAAAAGATGAGACCAGATTTTAGACCTCTTAGCAAAACTATTAAAAAGATACAGCTATTAGATTTTAAGATTTTACAAAAAATTCCAAAGACTTTATTGCTACCAGTGCAAGCTGTAACCTTAACAATGGGAACAATTCCATACATAGTAGCTAGACTATTAGAAGTTATTCCAAATGCAATTATCAACATTTTCCATAGTAAAATAATCAAAAAATTTGTTCCATCTGTTTTAGAAGATTCTCTTCAAGCTGTAAGTAGATCAGGATTTACCCATGCCATAAACTGCTTTTTGTGTGATATTATAGGTGATGTATTAGTAGAAATGGAAAAAGATCCATATGATAAAACAACTAAAGAGCCTCCAAAAATCGTAGATAAATCTTTAAGTGCTGACATTAAAAAATTCTCTGAGCTTTTGTTTACTCTAATTACAAGAGAACCCTATCAATCAAAAGAAGATCTAAAACGTATACAAAGAAATGGTCTTGATCCAAAATCAGCACTAGAGAGATCTTTAAAGCTATTCTATCCACATTATGTAGATAGAGAATGGATTAAATATTTCTTTGTTGATAAAGCGCTTCATCCCAACATTATTGAGTTATTTAATTTCTTATTTGGTCAACCTGAAAAATTTGAAGAGTATCTCTGTAATTTAATAGAACTACTAAATAAAATTTATGACAATGTACCGGATCCTACAACATCTGAAGGAAGAGCTCTTTTAGAAGAACAACATGAAAAACAACAAAGAAGAGATGCTTTAGTCAATACGCTAATTAAAGATGGAATTACTCATGCCACAGAGGATGGAATCAATGAATTTTTCGGAAGGACTTCAACAAATCAAGATAAAGATCTCATTTTAGCTTATAGAAAAGTTAAAGAAAAATCACTAGAAAAATTACCAACAATTCAGCAAGATGCTAGAAATTTACTTCTTTCTTGCAAGGATCTAATAGAGTCTTTCTCTCCAATAAACTCAAAAACTCAAGCTAAAGAAGATATTGAACTCGCTAAAAATGATCTTAAAAATCTTTTTACAATAATACAAAACGTTATACCAAAAGAAAATGGTCCTGTAAAAAGATCGATGGAAAACCATTTAAGAGATTTTAAGATGAATGAAAAAAAATTATTGGATAGTCTAAATCAAGTAGATACAAACCACGATGAAATTGAGCAATTAAAATCATTTTCTAAGGAGCTCAGAAATCTTAAAAGCCAGTTTAACTCTAAATATATAAATATCGAAAAAATTAAAGAAAGTTTAGATGCTTTGCAAGCTCTCAAAATTGGCTCTAAATTCGATAAGATGATCGATGAATATCAATTTTTATCTGATCAATTTGAGAAAATACAAACTCATGAAAAATATCTCTCTACTCTAAAAGAAGTTTTAACAAACACCTTTTTCAAAAATGGTCTACTCCTAGAGCTTGCTAAAGCTCAAAAAGAGTATTTAATATCTCCAAAATCAATTAGCAAAGAAAAAAGACTCAAAGCGCTAAATGAAAAGATGCTAAGCTCTTTAAACAGCTTAAACTCTATTGGAGATGATACAGATATTACCGAGATGAAAGATGTTATTAGAAAAATATCTATATGTCCAGATCCTAAAAAAATTCAAACTGTCTATAATAATGCAAAAGAGTTATTTGAAAAGAAACTATCTAAACACATCTCATTATTAACAGATGAAAAAGCAATTTTAACAACTAAATGTTTTGAGAGATGTAAATCTACTATAAAAAAACAAGAAAATGAATTTTCAAAACTATCTAAAGATACCCATCAAAACCTCATGGAAAATGCTCAAAACTTTTCTGATAGTCTTACAAATCTAAAAAATATCGTTAAAAATATCGATAAGAAAAAACATTTAGGTTTAAATGGATTAACGGTTATTCAATCAGCTTCCTCCGCTGTATTTGGCGCTACAAGCTATTTATTATCAAATGCGCATCCTATTTTAAGCGGTGTATCACTTGGAACCTCAGCTGTTTTAGCAGCTTCAACAATAATAAGACCGATTAGATGGGCAGCTACAAACAAAGCAGCTGTTCCTCTCGCTAAAGCCTCTGCAGAAAGTGCATCTAATACGGCTACTAATCGAGCTTTCTATGAAGGATTAATACATGCTTATATGAATGATTTTAGCGCGGCTATGCTTAAATCAAAAAAATAAATAGCGCCTCAAGATAAAGGCGCTAAAAAGTTACCATCTTTTTTCTTGATGATTATTTCTATCTTCTCGGCCTCTATATCTATCTCTATAATGACGATCAGTTTTTTTATGTTCCTTTTTTTTCGGTGGCTCTTCGCAAGAGCTTATACCGAAAAGTACAGCGGCTGTCAAAAATAACAATGCTATTTTTTTCATTTATTTCTCCTCACATGTTTTATAAAACACAAATAGAGCTGTTTACATCTATTCTCTATCTAATAATAACATGTAATAATTATTCTATTTTTTAACAAGTATTTTATTGTTTTTTAAATTCCACCAATTAATGAAACTATTAAAGATTTCTTCAGATTTTAGATATCTAATGCAAGCTCCAGTTCTACAAGATCTTAGAATTGGGCATTGTTTATCAAATTTTTCATCATATGGACATTTTCCTTGATAAGCAAAATGTCTATCCCCTATTGGTTTAAAAACTTCTTTTTTAGTAGGACCAAAAACTGAAAAGCTAAAAGTTTCAATAGTCCCACAAAGATGCAAAGATGATGAGTCCATAGCTATTACTAAATCAACATCATTCATTAAATTTTGCCAAACGGGAAAAGAGAGTTTATCAACAACTATACTATCTTCAAACTCCCCTTTTAATTTATTTGCTACAAATTTTTCAAAATCATTACCCCAAATAAATAAAAAAGAAGAATCTAATCTTTTTTGAACAAGTTTTAAAAAAGATAAAAGAGTTTCATAAGATAGCTGTTTATTTGGCCATTTAGCTCCAGGACATACCATAATTTTTGTTTTGGTATTAAGATTTTTACTTAAAAGGATTTTTTTCAAAATCCCCTCTTGGACCTTAGATACCTTTAATCTCGTTCCTTTAATCTCAAAGGGTTTATCATCATTAAAATACTTTTTTATTAAAGAAAGATTTTGCAATCTCATATTGATATTTTTATCGACATCGATATGTACTTTTGTAGCTATTAGATTTGGCCACTCTCTTATAGATTTTTTTGAAAACCCCACTTTAGTTTTAGCATTAGAGAGAAGTGTTACCAAACCAGATTTAGAATTACCCTGCAGATCAAAAACAACATCATATTTTTTTTTTCTTAAAAACCTTACAAAGCTAAAAAAAGATTTTCTCGTCCTTTTTTTCAAAAGCTTTTTTTTCCAGGTTTTCATATCGAATAAAATAGCATTATTAATTAAAGGATGAGAATTTATCAAAGAAAGGTTTGCTTTTTCTACAACCCAATCTATTTCAATATCTTTGAATCTCTCATGAAAATAATCCAAAACATTGAATGCTTGGATGATATCTCCAACAGAAGAAGTTTTAACAATCAGAACTTTCAATATTTGTATTCCTTAAGACTTGGCTTAGTTTCTACCAAAAGCATAGCAGTTTTTTTTATATTTGATAAAACAAATAAATATTATAGAATTTGTGAAATTTTATTTAAAAGGAGAGTCTAATGGCAAGCTATGTTTCAAGCGCAAAAAATTATTTATCTTTACCTTTTGAAGCATTTAAAAATAAATTAGATGATCCAATTGTAAATGGACCCTTAAAAATAATTGATGAATTCGAATTCAGTATTTTTATAAAGGAAAAGAATATTAAGGCATTAGATTTACAAACACTACATAATATGCAAGACCTTTGTAAAAGCATTGATTCTCTCAATTCACACTGTATTTTAATTAAAAAATTCAATCTTTTAAAAAAGACTTTCCATAAAGACTTTTTATCAATTCTTTTACCTATTACTTTTCCTTTTCATATAATTTATAACACTCTATTGACGACAAGTTTTTCTGTAGGTCTCATAGGTTTTTTATCTATACAAATGTATACTCGTGCATTAGATGACATAGATATTGTATTTCGTCAATTACTCCTTTCTAAAGAAAGGAGCATGAGTTGCAGTTCCAATCGCTTCAGATAGGCAGAGATTTCGTGGGACTGCTATAGGCCAACTGACATGG
>SDBU01002910.1_pt1 | contig 22262 bp, 20 predicted proteins | sample 2277071 | NCBI WGS metagenome assembly SDBU01 (sample SAMN10397929, study PRJNA504765) | marine sediment metagenome | isolation source: marine sediment core GS08_GC12, 126 cmbsf | place: Arctic Ocean: Gakkel Ridge, Loki's castle | collected 2008 | reverse complement strand
CCTCTGGAGAGGTCATTTACGTCCACTGGAAGCACTATTTTGGTTACCCCGGGATTGGCGTGGAATACGCTACCAACGTCTTTGACGTGCTTGACGAGTTCGTTGAGCGCTACGGATGGGATGCCGTCACTCCTGTGATCCAGACACCGATTGGCAACCTTGCTGGCTATGTGTGCTCCGAGAGCTTCTTCAACTCAGAGGTAGCCAGGGTGTACGCTTTCAAGGGCGCTGAGATTCTATGCCGCTCCTATGGCGGACATGGTTGGGGGATGTGGAACGGGAGATGCATCCATACAGCACAAGGTGACTGTGCCCATAACCTTGTCTGGTGTGTCGCCTGTAATGGTGGCAATGCCGAGGAACCCGACGAGCCTAAGAATTCCATGTCGGGTTCAGCCATGATAGTCGACCCCTGCGGGAACATAGTGACCATGTCCAACACTATTCGTGAAGACATTGTTACGCACACCATCCCCATTGCCGAGTTCCGGACGGAAGACAACCGTTATGACAGGTACGGTAATCATCATCTGACACCCTGCACCTACCGTGGTGGAGTAAGAACAGAGCTGTTTATCCCGGAGTACCAGCAGCATCCGGGGCAATTCCCGCCCAATCTCCTGACCAAGTACCAGAAAGAGCATGGGGGAGAATTGCCGCCTGACTATCAAACAACGCGGGATTGGTACTTCAAAAACGCAAGATGGGAGCTGCCATATCACGACCCCGCTGGGGGCTCTATCGTAAGATAAGAAAGTGAGCCACTTAGAAGCAAGCCTCCTCCCTATTTAAGGGAGGAGGCTTCTTTTTACTGCGGTGGGTAGGTTATAGGTACCATCCAGGCACGGGCAAGCCTAGCCAGTAGGGCAGTCCGGCCGGTGAGCCGTGCATTTGCCCATGGGAATTGTAGTAGTCAAACCACTCCCCAAATGCATGTAAACCTTTGTCTGTACCGAATGTAGTTTCAGCTTTGAAGAGAGGGGTGGTATAGGTTCACTAATACTTCGCTGCGCGAAGGAGTGGGCTTTACCCTAACGTAATCTCCTTATCTCATAAATTACCAGGTGCTCAGGGTCAGGGCAGGAACGACAGGTGATATCCCTAACCTCATCCCAGGGTTGCTCACCACCAAGCCAGAAAGTCCTGATGGCGGGAGCTATGGACATATAGGCATCCGCACACATACCGCTCGGTGTCCCTCCATTTTCTATCAGCCAGCTATCCCCCACCTTGAACCCACTGGGACATTCCCCCTTCGTTACCAAGTGCACCGTAACTTTGACCTTATAGGTTGCAGACATAATACACCTCCCTTGAAGATGCACCTGAGTAATAATATTAGTACAAATCAGTCATAAAGACCATCCCTCTCGGTTGCCTCTTTAGCCCAAATATTTGACAAGGCTGCCATCAAACGATATAACAGGGGACATAAGTAGTGCTGCGCTTCGTAGGTGGTGGGAATGAGCATAAAAGTGAACATCTCTTCTTATTTCCAGCATTATACCAATGGGGTGGACGTAGCTGAGGTCAGTGGTGCCACGGTTGGGGAGTGCTTTCGTGACCTGGTCAAACAGTTCCCCAGCCTTGACGGTGAGATATTTGCTGAACCTGGTGGGTTGTACGATTGCATTGCCGTTGGTGTTAACCGAGAGCTTTTCACTGCTGAGGAAGAGACCTTGAGCAAACCAGTTGTTGATGGAGATGAGCTTTCGTTACTGATTATTGTCATTAGTGGGGGCTGATATTTTTCGGGGTCAATATCGTGCGGCAGCCTATATTGGTGTACCGATACAAGGTAAAATCTGATAAACTGGAACGTAAGCCACCCCCGGTTCCTGTGCCCGGGATTGAATAGGAGAGTAGCCAGGGCTATTGAGAGACTTGACGAGGAGCTGGCAATGGGAATTTAACCTGTCCTGATAAGTGTCATTCTAACGAGTTGGCCTTTACTATTAAAACGCCGTACCTCAGGAATTATCAATACCGGGTCGCCGCATTTGATGTATCTAAATTTGAACCCACGTAATATTACCCCCGGACGATGAGTAAGGAGGCAGACCAAATGACCAACAAAGTAATTATCGGTGTATTAGTTTTCCTGGTCATTGTCAGTAGCGCGGCATGCGTCTACTCGTACAACCTTGGCCAGCAGGTTAACGTCTTGAATCGGCAGTTGAGGAACTTTCAACAAGAACAGGCAGCCCAAATCGCTGGCCTGGGTGGCGAGTTTATCTCGGTGAGAGAAAAGACGTCGGCGAGGATTAGCATCCTGGAAGACGGGATAACCGAGGCTCGAACCATGGTAGGCATCCTGGAAGATGAGATAAGCGGGACTCGAATCAAGGTTGGCGTGTTAGAAGGCGAAACGAGAAGTCTTGCTGCCGAACTTTCTCAGTCGCTGATAGATGTAAATAAGATCTATCAGACAGCTAGCCAGGCTACGGTTAGGATAAGTGACCAAAATAGGACGATTGGCTCAGGCTTCGTCTTTGATGACCAAGCTCACGTGGTTACGGCCTATCATGTGGTAGAACGCCTGTCTGAGGTATATGTCGTTTTTCCCGACGGGAGGATTTCGGCGGCTACAGTTATCGGGACCTCCAAAGAGAGTGATGTTGCCGTCCTTACCCTCGACGATGAACCCGATGTTGAGCCGCTGGCGTTTGCCGACTCGGCTAATCTAAAAATTGGGGAGCCGGTAGTGGCTATTGGCAACCCCTTTGACCTGACAGAAACGTTAACGTTGGGCATCGTCAGTCAGGTAGACAGGTTTGTCGAAATAGAAATGGATGCCCAAGCTCGCTCCGTGGCTAACTTAGTCCAGTTCGATGCGGCAGCAAATTTTGGAAACTCGGGTGGTCCGCTATTGGACTCCGAGGGCAGGGTGGTCGGGATGGTTATCGGTCGGGTCAAGCCTGACCGAGGAGACGGCATCGGCTATGCCGTCTCCTCAAGCAAGCTCAAGAGAGTCGCTGATTCCATTATCGAGCGGGGCTATTTTGAGTATCCTTGGATTGGGGTTGAGATAGCTAACCTCAATCCGCAGGTAGTCCGCACCAGAAACCTGAAGAGTGCTCATGGGGTGTTGGTCAAAAAGGTTTTTGCCGGGAGCCCTGCCGAGGCGGCTGGCGTCAGGGTTGAGGACATCATAGTCACGATGGATGGAAGGGAAATGAGGGACATAGCTGACTTGACCTCTTATCTGGGCGAACATAAAACTCCAGACGAACTGGCGGTGATTACCGTGATACGAGGCACCAGGAAATTCGAGCTGTCCCTAAGGATAGGAAAGCGGTAGCCATTGTGGGAAAAGTCTGGGCAAGTGGCCTCTATGCGGTACGCTGTCCGGCAGCCTTTTTCTTAGGGCTCGTTCGCCAGTTTTAGCCTTCCCTGGCGTTCAGTTGTGAGATTCTTGTGATAGTTTAGCCCTAGGTTGTGATGCGCTTGTGAGTTAACTGATATAGATTCAAGCTAGACTATTCTTTCACCATGTGAGCAGGGTTGAAAACCATAGTTCGCCTCGTGATACAGGGGGGGGAGTACGAACAACCTGTTATCTATTGACATCTGGGTAGCGTCTTAGGGGATGGACGAACCGGTGGCACAGTCATCGGTGCGGCAATCCAGCGTTGACATCTTGCGGCAGAGTCTGCTCAGGTTGTTTGTCAACCTCATAGCGAACTCCCCCTCTCCTCTGGAGGAAAGGGGGAGTATAGTTTGAGAAAGGGAATCCAAGCCAGGTAGAGACCACAATATGGCCAAAAGTACCATGCTCGTAGCCCGATGCACAGTACTTTAGTGGCATAATTAGCTTCTAGAGATGTGCCGATAGGCATGTAGACTTGACAAATGGCAATTATTATGGTAAGTATTCACTTGTCGCGGGTTTACCAGACTGGAAAAGAGCTGATTGATATCGCGCTGCCTTATTTTAAGGCAAGGTTGGCTATGAGGTGACTGGTATGGCTACAGAAGTGAAGGAGCGTACCCGGGCGGAAGCGGCGCTGTGGGATTCAAAAGAGTTTATTGAGACTGTATTCAACAGCATAAAGGATGCTGTCTCTATTGTAGATACGACTAATTTCAGAATAGTGGGAGCGAACCGGGCCTTCCTTGATGACTTGCATTGGGAAGAAAAAGACGTGATTGGGAAACGCTGCTATGAGGTAACCCATCACGTATCCAAGCCCTGCGAATCTCCCAAGCACGTTTGCCCCTTAAGGGAAACCGTGAAAACGGGCTGCCATGCATCGGCCGTGCATATGCACTATGACCAGGATGGCAGCGAGATATTCGTTGAGGTTTCAACTTCCCCGATACGAAACGAAAGCGGTGAAATACGGCAGGTGGTCCATGTTGCGCGTGACGTTACCGAGCGCAAGCGGGCGGAGGAGGCGCTGCGGGAATCTGAAAGTAAGTATTCCACTTTGATACAACAGGCAAATGACGGGGTAATAATTGCTCAAGATGGGATTTTTCAGTTTGCTAACCAGGCAATGGCCGTTATCTCTGGCTATGCCATTGAGGAAATCGTAGGGAAGCCCGTTGGTTTTTTCTCAACGACAGAAAATCGCGATAAACTAATTCAAAAGTACAAGTTACGCATATCCGGAAAAGGGGTTCCGCATAGGACTGAAAACAAGCTACAGTGCAAGGATGGGACAATAAAGGAGATTGAATCGTCTTCTACAGTTATCAGATATAGGGGAAAGCCGGCGCTTATGTCGATTCTTCGTGACGTTACCGAGCGCAAGCAGGCGGAGGAGCTGCTCAGAACGCTGGCCGATAGCTCGCCGATAGGCGTTTATATTGTGCAGGACGGGAACTTTCAGTATGTTAACCCCCGGATGCAGGAACTTATCGGCTACCGCGAAAGCGAACTGCTGGGTATGGACTCTCTGAGTTATGTCCACCCCGCAGACAGGGACCTCGTCCGGGCCAATGCTATCGCCATGTTGAAAGGAAGGCGTACCTACCCGTATGAATACCGGGTTATCAATAAAGCAGGGAAAGTTAAATATATCATGGAAACGGTTGCCTCCACCCAGTATCAAGGCAGGCGGGCCATCCTGGGGAGCTACATGGACGTCACTGAGCACAGGCAGCTGCAGAAAAAGATGGTTGAATACCAGGAGTTGAGCAAGCTAAAAACTATCATCCTTTCCACGGTTTCCCACGAGTTGCGCACTCCCCTGGCCACCATCAAAGGGTATTCCACCATGCTCGTGGACTACGACCCTAGGCTGGAGCCTGAGGAAAAACGGGGGTACCTGGTCTCCATAGACAGGGCTACGGACCGGCTCACTGAGCTGGTGGACCATCTCCTGGACATGTCCCGGCTGGAGGCGGGACTGCTGAAGCTGGACAAGATGCCTACCAGTGTCTCAAAGCTGATTGAGCGCGCCGTGGAGGAGACTCAGTTCCGGGCACCTGTCCGTAAGATAGTCTTAAACCTGAGAAAAAGACTGCCGTGGGCGAACATTGATGCCAGGCGCATTCGGCAGGTACTGGACAACCTTATCGACAACGCCATCAAATACTCTGATGAGGAGATAGAGGTGGTGGTATCGGCTCAGCGAGTGGGCGGTGAGCTGCTAATCAGCGTTACCGACCAGGGAATAGGCATACCCGCCGAGGAGTTGCCGAGGGTGTTTGACCGGATGTACCGCATTGAGCAAAGGCTGGCTCACGACCCGGGCGGGCTGGGACTGGGCCTGGCCTTGTGTAAGGGAATGGTGGAGGCCCATGGCGGCCGTATCTGGATGGAAAGCCAGGAAGGGAAAGGAAGCGCGTGTTCCTTCACTTTGCCGCTGTAGGCAAGAAGGCCTGGAATTATGGCTAAGAAACGCGGAGCGGTCTCGGTGCTTGTGGTTGAGGACGATGCTGAAGTCAGGAATTTCGCCGCCCGGGTGCTCGAACTGGAGGGCTACCGTGTTCTTCAGGCTGAGGATGGCGATGAGGGCCTGAGACTGGCAAGAGAAGGTGAGACCGCTCTCGTGCTGCTGGACTTGATGCTGCCCGGGCGTGACGGCTGGGCAGTGCTGCGAGAGCTTAAGAGTGAGCCAGGGCTCTCGGCAGTTCTGGTAGTTGTCTTCAGCGCTGAGGCTGGAATGGCACAGCGAATGAGGGCATTCAGTATGGGTGCCGCTGACTACCTGGTCAAGCCCTTTAGTGCGGCCAGCCTGAGAAAGACTATTGCTCGAATTCTACGCGGGAGGGGGTGATAGGGGATGCCACTAAGGAAACTGACGGTACTGGTGGTTGATGATGATACTCGCATGTTGCGCATGATGCAGCGAATGCTGCAGCTTGAGGGCTACCGGGTAATCACCGCTATCAGCGGTAAGGCTGCTCTCGATATGTTAGACGAGGAAAACCCGGACCTGGTATTGCTGGATATCATGATGCCTTATATGGACGGATATACCGTGTGTCAGCGCATCCGCGAATTCTCGTCAGTACCGATAATTATGGTAACTGCCAAGAGTGATGACGAAGCGAAGGTTGAGGGATTGAACGGTGGTGCCGATGACTACGTAACCAAGCCCTTCTCCACTAACGTGTTGTCGGCGAGGGTCAGGGCAGTGTTGCGCCGCATCACGCTCGGGGATGCGCATCCTGAGTTGGCATTCCAGTTCAATGACCTGGTAATAGACTTTGCCCGACACTGCGTAACCGTGGGCGGCCAGGAGGTGAATCTGACTGCCACCGAGTACAGATTGTTGTCTTATATGGCGCGCAACGCCGGCCGGGTGGTCACCCCTGACCAGTTCTTGGAGAAGGTGTGGGGCGAGGAATACCTCGGCGAGTCTCATCTACTTCAAGTGAATATGGCCCGGCTCCGGCAGAAGCTAAACGAGGATGCCAGGAACCCCAAGTATATTTTAACCAGGTCTGGCATAGGGTACATGATGATGAAGTAAACATGACTACATAGCAGCCATACGGCAAAGGGAGACAATAGTTGGTTAGGGAGCCTTCCTGATTTCAGGAAGGCTCCCTTTTCGTTTTGCACAGTTCAAGTATCAGAAGCTACGCTCCGCTTCTGATTTTATTGTGACCATTCAGGCCCGTATTGTGAGGCAGGCGTGAGTCGGCCGCCTTAGACTGAAGGTGGAGCAAATGAGGGTCGGCGATGATAAAGGCACTGACGAAACGGATGTTCCCCTTCTTAGCCGTATTACTGCTCGCTCCCTGGCCTGTGGTCTATGCCTACGACGTTAGCGATGGCGTGGTTGGGGACGAGACAGTTCATATCGAGGTTACTGAACCCTCAGCGGCACCAGGCCTGACGGTGTTCGGAAGAGCAGTAGGCGGTGTTACCCCTGGGGAACTTTTCTACATTGATGCCACCAAGAGCGCGGGTAATATCGCGGTGACCCTTTATCTCACCGACACAAATGAGCTCGTCCCTTACTTGAGATACCTCATTCTCGAAGTTGGCGTCTACGTTGAGAGTGGTTCTGGTGAATGGAAGAGGGCATCGCAGTGGAACGGTGAGCCGGTTCCCGATACCTTTATTACCCTGGACCATAGCCGCGTAAGCTTCACCCTGGCCGGCTGCGCCAGATATAAGGTCGCTATTGACGGGGGCAGTTTTTACGGCATCAGTGCTAATAACAGCGGGGGCAACCTTTCGCCCCGGTTCTACCTTGTCGTCGATGAGGTGTAAATATTCTTATCTAGTGGCTGCGAGGGCCAACAGGAGGTGATATAGCAATGGAAGTTTTATGGAACAACTCCAGAAATGTGCCGTCCTGTTCCGGCAACAGGAATGACCGGCACTCTTTTGAACAACACGCCGAGCGCATGAGAGCGTTCTGTCTTGCTCACGCCAAGACAGAAACAGCAGGGCCAAAGGGTAGCATAGGCCTAAGACTGCCGGCTCTGATGCCTCTATACAGAATATTAGTACCGCCCAGAAACTGGCAAAACTAATAAGGCGGTGCGGTCAGGGCCCACGACAAAGAGAGGTTTACAGGAATATGGGTGAGCGTCCATACATTATAGTGGTAGATGACGACCGGGACATGCTGAGAATACTTGGTCGCACCCTCGAGCTGGAAGGGTTTGCTGTTGGTACAGCCAACAATGGCAGCTCAGCGCTGGCTCTCCTGGAGAAGCGCCGGCCAGACCTGGTTATTCTGGACGTCATGTTGCCCGATACGGATGGATATACCGTGTGTCGGCGCATCCGTGAATTCTCGTCGGTACCGATAATTATGGTGACGGCCAGGGGTGATGACGAAGCGAAGGTTGAGGGATTGAACGCTGGCGCCGATGACTATGTAACCAAGCCCTTCTCCGCTAACGTGTTGTCGGCGAGGGTCAGGGCAGTGTTGCGCCGCATTACGCTCGGGGATACGCATCCTGAGTCGGCATTCTATTTCAATGACCTGGTAATAGACTTTGCCCGATGCCGGGTTGCCAGGGGTGGCCGGGATGTAAATCTGACCGCCAGGGAGTACGACCTGTTATGCTATCTGGCGCGCAACGCTAGCCGGATGCTTACCCCCGGCGAGATACTGAAGAACGTGTGGGGTAGGGAGTACGTTGGCAGGACACACCTGCTTCACGTGAACATAGCGCGGCTCAGGCGGAAGCTAAATGACAGTGCCAGCAACCCCAAGTATATTCTAACCAAGCACGGTATAGGATACATGATACAAAAGAAGACATAACAAGATAGTGGACATACGGCGAGGGGAGCCAGTAGCCCGCGAAAGCTTCTGCTTCAAATCGGCCAGCTCCCGGCTATTTCCCTTTACCAGTAGGTCAAGCGAGCTGTGGATAGTGTGATTTCATTGTGATGTTTTTTGCCCCTTTTTGACGTGACTGTGAGTTGGCTGAGATAGTATTTAAGATGTAGGACGTGACACCAATGTGGGCGGTAGCATTTGGCGGTTTCTCGCAAAACTAAAAGGCTCCGCGGTTATGACTCGCAACGAAAGGAGGCTCGCTGGAATATGGGTGAGCGCCCGTACATTATGGTGGTAGATGACGACCAGGACATGCTGAGAATACTTGGTCGCACCCTCGAGCTGGAAGGGTTTGCTGTCGACGTAGCTCACAATGGCCAGTCGGCGCTGGCTATCATGGAGGAGCGCCGGCCAGACCTGGTCGTCCTGGATATCATGATGCCTGAGCTTGACGGCTTTCAGGTTCTCGACCTGATACGGCAGCACTACAACATTCCGGTCATCATGCTCACCGCCCGGCGTGAAATAACATCATTGCAAAAGGCGCTGGCTCTGGGTGCCGATGACTATGTGACCAAGCCATTCAACATACGGATACTTCTGGCTCGCGTTCGGGCGAAGTTGAGACGTGCTGAGTCAGGAGTTCTATAACTGGAATGACTATATTGTGCTCTTGACCCCCTTTATGCACCTCAGTCGAACTCTATTTGAAATCTCGTGAACCAAGGCTCCCACTTGTGACTTCATCGTGATGATTTATTGCACCATTGTTACATGGTCGTGAGTCGGCTTGGCTACACTTGGAGACAGGACTGGTCGTACTGACTGAGGTCGACAATGGCGAGACGAGAGGTAAGCAGACAGGAGCCAAAGAGAACAGACTTCGCCGTCACGGATAACAAGAGCCTGACATTCAGCTTGCCATCTGTACTACTGCTGAGGCCGTTGCTGGTAAGGGGTGATGCCAATTCCCCTGATGGGCCGCAACTCACCAGCGAATCAAGGGCGAGGCGAGAGATGTTCGACACGCTCCACGTTTTCATAGCTACTGTTGCTGCCGCGGACCACTATACCTATGGCCATTCCATAAGGGTGAGCAGCTATGCGGTGGCTATCGCTGAAGGAATGGGACTTTCCCCGGAGAGGACAACGAAGGTTTATACTACTGCGGAGTTGCATGATGTTGGCAAGATTGGTATTTCAGGCGAGTTGCTCAATAAAACCGGGCATTTGACCGAGGGAGATTGGAAGTTGATTCATGCCCATCCAGCACTGGGGGCCTCCATAGTGGAGCATGTTGATGGCCTGGCACTGTGCCTGCCGGGGATTCAGTATCATCATGAGCGCTATGACGGTACCGGCTATCTGTCAGGTCTTTCTGGTAAGGATATTCCGCTGGATGCCCGGATTATAGCCGTAGCCGATGCTTATGATGCGATGACCTCACCGCGTCCTTATCGGGATAGGACTTTGACACATGAGGAAGCTCTTGAAGAGTTGGCGCGCCATGCCGGCACGCAGTTCGACCCGGAACTGGTTAGGGTCTTCTGCACGCTCGGGGAGCCGACTTCACCCGGAGAGTAGGGGTTGTATGACTTGGGGCACAGGGCCATTGCCCACTCATCTTGTGAGGGGCTTGCCGACGAACATTGGTAAATACTTGGAGTTGAGTGAAGGAACCAGGATGGACAAAGTAACCCTATTTATCATTGACGAACAGCCTATTTTCCGTCAGGGTCTTCGGCAGACGTTGTCCGTATACGACGATATGGAGGTACTGGGAGAATGTGACCCTACCGCTGATGTTTGTAGTATCGTCGAGAGCCTTTCACCTGATATTGTGTTGGTAGATGTCGGCGTGCGTTTACTCAGGGGGTTTGACGTGACGCGCCAAATCGCTACTCACTGTCCTAAAGTGGCGGTAGTTGTTCTGGCTCCGAACCCCGATGACGAACAACTCTTCCGGGCAATCAAGTCAGGAGCCGTTGCTTTCCTCAGTAAAGATATTCCTCCAGATAAACTCGGTGGCGTTTTAAAACGGGTTGGGCGGGGAGAGTATCCCATCAACGAAAGTTTGCTCGCCAAACCGAATACGGCAAGACAGGTGTTGCGACTATTTCAGAGCTTTGCTCTGAAGGATATGGAGACGCTAATGACACCGCTGAGTCCTCGTGAGATGGAAATATTGAGGTATGTGGCCGAGGGAAATCCCAACAAGCGTATTGCCAGTGCCCTCAACATTAGCGAGCAGACCATCAAGAACCATATTACCTCTATCATGCGCAAGCTGAACGCTAACGACCGCACCCATGCCGTGGTGCTGGCGGTACGCCAGGGCTGGCTCAATATAGAGGACCATTCTGAAATACCGGCAGGAGATGAGGCGGTCGTTACCCGCTAAAGTTATTCCCTGGGTTGCCAGCGCCTGCCTGTTACCCCGGACGTAAGAGGGTAGGGTCGAGGAATTAACCCTCAGCCAGAGAAGATTCTCGCAGCACCAGGTCTCATCAGGCTGCGCGGCGGACTATCCGAGAACCCCGGCCAGAGAAGATTCTCGCGGCACCAGGTCTCATCAGGCTGCGCGGCGGGCTATCCGAGAACCCCGGCCAGAGAAGATTCTCGCGGCACCAGGTCATCATCAAGCTGCGGCAAAAAGGACGTCTGTTTCTCCCAGCTAAGCATGCCCTGGAACCAGATAAAGGGAGCCGCCTGTCTGGTGACAACTCGCATCTTTTTCAGTTGCGCCAGTGAGAAAATGCTGTGGTCTTTGCGGGCTTCAATTATTCTTCTCGCTGACAAGGGACCAATCCCAGGCACCCGGAGAAGCTCATCGTAGCTAGCTCTGTTCACATCTACGGGAAAAAGCCAGGGTTGTTTTTGTGCGATGACAAGCTTGGGGTTTCTGGTCAAGGGAAGACTGCCACTTTTTCCTAGGGCCAGCTCCACTTCCTGAGGAGAAAAACCGTAGACCCGGAGCAGCCAGTCTGCCTGATAGAGGCGGTGTTCTCGCATTGGTGGGGCCGGGCTGAGCCCTTCCAGCCTTGAGCCTCTTATCGGGCGAAACGCGCTGAAATAGACCCTCCTCAACCCGATTTCATAGTAGAGAGCCTCGGTGGTATGCAGGATATGCCGGTCTGTCTCACCGGCTGCCCCCACCACAAACTGGGTTGTTTGCCCGGAGGGGACCAGGCCTTCATTGGTAGTGGTCAGCTGCTTTACCCAGCGCATGCGTTCTACAATATCACGGTAGAGGTCTTTCTTGGTGCTCAGTTTAGCCAGGTGTGGCGCTGTTGGTGCTTCCATGTTGACCGAGACTCTATTCGCCAGTTTGCAGCCCTCTTCAACACAGTCAAAGGAGGCCCCAGGTAGAATCTTGAGGTGGATGTATTCTTTGAATCCATAGCGGTGACGCAGGATTTCCACGGTCTTTATCATCGACTCCATGGTTCGGGAGGCGTTTCCGGCAATCCCGGAGCTGAGGAACAGGCCCTGCACCAGTCTTCTGGTGTAGAGTTCCATAAATAGCTTGGCCAACTCTTCGGGTTGGAAGGAGGCACGGGGGCAGTCGCGACCAATTTGATTGGCGCAATAAGCACAGTCGTTAGTGCAGACATTGGTCAGGAGGACTTTAAAGAGACAGGTGAAGCCTCCACCGGGCAGGGCTGCTCGATGTATGAAACGCAACGGAGAGCGGCTAGCATAGGGAACACTTCCTCCCGGATTGTAACCACAGACATCGAACCGGGCACTGGCAACGAGTGTTTCTAACCTGTCTTCCGTGTTCATCTTCTGCTTAGTACGTTTGTGTTAATAGTACAAATGTATTATACCAGGAAGGGGAAAGCTAGTCAAGGGTCTCTGGTCATTCTTTCGACTGGAACATACCAGGGCGATGGTATAAAATGTAGACTGGTTTATCATGATACGTCACGGTTCTTCCCCCAGAGTCTTTTTAGCGGCACCGGCAATGCTCGCGTTCTCGTTCGCCATCGCCTTTGTGCTGCACCTGCTGCTGTTCGCTACCGCACCGATGGTCACGGTCATTATGGAGGAGATGAAACTGTCACACGCTGACTTCGGCTTTGTCTTCTCGGTGGCGATGATGAGCCTGGTCCTCTTCCGGATACCCTGGGGCTTGATAGGCGATAGAATAGGCTACTTGAGTACGCTCAGGATAGGGCTACCCATCTCAGCAGTTGCCGCTGTAATCAGGGCCTTTGCAACCGGCTACCCCACCCTCCTGGTAAGTCAGTTCTTTCTCGGGCTGGGTCTGGCGGCGGTGATGCCCTGCCTGCCCCTCTTGGTGCGAGAGTGGTCGCCAAGGACAGTCGGCCTTTCGACTGGGATATACATTTCAGGTTTCGCCATTGGTAACGCCACTGCCCTTGGGCTGACGCCTTACCTGCTTCGGATGGCGGTCTGGAGGCAGGTTCTGTTGATATACGGTGCTTTTGCGGTAGTTTTGTGCGGGCTCTGGTGGTTACTGGCCAGAAGCACGGTGAAAAGTACATCGGACTTTAAGCTGGAGAACTTCACCAGGGTGCTAAAGGACCGGTATGTCTGGGTGCTGGTTTTTCTCATGATAGCAGCCATGGGAAGTTACGATACCCTCGCTACCTGGATGCCAAAGGTTCTGGAGATGAGGGAGCTTAACCAGGCCCTGGCGTCTTTGCTCCCTCTGGGATTCTTCCTGGCGGGACCGGTCGTCGGTTTTGCCCTAGACCGGTTTAAAGGCAGGAAGACGCTGGTAGCCCTGCTGGGGGTGGTTGCTGCCGTATCCATCATCGGGATAGGCTACGCCCCTTTTCCTCTGCTTCTTTTATGCCTCTTCCTATCGGGTTTCAGCACCATTGGCGTGGTCACCATCAGCCTGGCGGCGCCGGCGGAGCACGAGCGCCTGTCTTCTTCGATGGGGGGTGTTGTCGGTCTCATCTCGTCCGTCGGTAACGTTGGCCCTCTTATCATGCCGGTTGTCTTTGGCTTCCTGATTGACGTCACCGGTACCTACCAGGCCTCGGTGCTTTCGGTTGCCTTGCTGGCCGGTGTTACCTTTATCGTGGGCTCCAGGGTGAGCGAGTGAGGAATGCCAGGTCGAAGGGTCTTGACAAAACCGGGTTAGCTGCTTAAAGTGCCATTATTGATTTGTGCTGATATTGCCAATACCGCGCAAATACTTAAGTGCCAACCAGTTTTCGAAGGAGAGTATTCTTATGCAGAGTGACGAATCAGTCAGATACCCGAATTATCGATGGGTTATTCTGGGGATGGTCTGGATAACCCAGGTTCTCGGGACATGGTCCTGGTATTTATTACCGCCGCTGGCCTCTGTCCTGTTCCTGGAGCTGGGATTAACCCATACGCAATTTACCCTCATTTTTACGGCGCCGCTGATGGTAGCGATATTACTTAATTTCCTGGGAGGGGGATTTGCTGACCGTTATGGAATCAGGCTGGCCGTGGCCATCGGTTCGTTTCTTTTCGGAATCGCTGGTCTGGCGAGGGCCTGTGCCACGGGTTTCGGGGATATGTTCGTGCTGATGTGTCTCATGGGTGTTGCCGTCGCCTTTGCCATGCCAAACCTGCCCAAGCTGGTTGGTATCTGGTTCCCGCCCCGGCAGTTGGGGCTGGCGTCTGGAATTTACGTCTCGGCCCAGGCGATTGGATTTAGTCTGGGTTTATTTACCGGCCCCCTCTTTGGCAGCTGGCAATCAGCTTTTACGTATATCGGCGTTGTCGCCCTGGTAGCAGCTTTGTTGTGGACTTTATTTGGCCGGAGTACCCCCAGAGGAGTGGAACTAGAAAAGACGCCGATAGTAGCCGGTGTTATCCGGGGATTCAAAAGTAAGAACATTCGTTTGGTGGGTGTCGGGTTTTTCCTTCTGATGGGTGCTTTTACTTCTCTTTCGGGCAACCTTCCGAGGGCATTGGAAGGCGTGCGTGGCGTGACGGTGGAGACCGCCGGGGCTATTACATCATTGCTGCCCTTTGGAGCCGCTTTCGGTGGTATTTTACTGCCCGCAATTTCGGACAGGGTGGGGCTGAGGAAGCCGTTCATCTATGCTGAGGCGGTGATAGCCCCGGTGTGCTTCTATGTGGCGTGGCTAATCGCCCCCGGGCTCGATACGGTAATCCTCACTCTTGTTGGTGGTTTCTTTCTTGGTGGTCTGACCACAATGTTGTTTACTGTTGTCGTCGAGTTTCCTGAGATTGGTAACGAACATATGGGGGGTGCGGCTGCACTAACCATGTCATTGGGCAATGTGGGCGGGTGGCTGCTGCCCCTGCTGGTGATATCTCCCATTATCGCTGCCGAAACGGTTGGCGCCTATAATCTCGGCTTTCTGATAGCAGCCGCGCTTTTAGCGGCTATTGCCCTGCCCCTGTTATTCGTCATCGAAACCGGAACCAGACGCCAGATATTGTCACGAAAGTAGGTTGAAGTCTCGTTACAATGGCTGGGATTATGCCCTGAAGCCTTGACCCTATATTGCTTTTCTGCTATCGTCTGCATTAACTAGAATCTAACGCCACCAACCTTCGTTTTCCGTGAGGAGGTGAGAGCCCTATGGTAGCCGTGGATATTACAACGTGTACCGGTTGTCGGCTTTGCGAGCTGGCCTGCTCTTTTCATCACCAGGGGGTCTTCTCCCCAGAATTGTCCAGCATCAAAGTAACCAAAAACAACCGAACTGCCGAAATCAAGGTAGTCATTGATGCCACCTGTGACCTTTGCCGGGGGGAAGAAGAATTGCAATGTGTAAAAAGCTGTTGCTTCGGGGCTTTAAGCACTAAGGAGGTGAGTTAGGCATGGGAATAGGTAAGATAAGCGGTGGTCTGGCCGGCAAAATACTGAGGGTTGACCTGACCAACCGGAAAATAGCAACAGAAGATACTGAGAAGTATGCTCGGAGATGGCTTGGTGGCCGGGCTATCGCCAGCTGGCTCTTGCTGGATGAAACGGCGCCTGATACCAGATGGTCAGACCCGGAGAATTTACTTATTTTCAGCCCCGGTTGTCTGGTGGGCACCTCATCGCCGGCAGCCTGCCGCGTGTCCGTTGACAGCATAAACGTCTTTAATAATGGCAAGGGTTCAGCCAACTGCGGCGGTCACTGGGGAGCGGAGCTAAAATATGCCGGTTTTGACCACCTGGTGGTTAAGGGGAAGTCGGCGACCCCGGTTTACCTCTGGGTACATGATGGGGAGGCAGAGATAAGGGACGCCAGCTTCCTCTGGGGGAAGATGACTGATGAGACCGAGGAGATGCTGCAAAGAGACCTGGGGGACGACAATGTAAAGGTAGCCTCGATCGGTCCGGCTGGTGAGAACCTGGTTAAAGGCTCGGCGGTAGTTATAGACTGCGGCCAGGTGGCTGGCGGTTGTGGGGTAGGCTGCGTGATGGGCGACAAGAAGCTGAAAGCCATTGCGGTTCGGGGACATGGGGCGATTAAGGTGGCTGAACCGGAAAGATTTCTCAAGGTGGTGGACAACTTCCTGGCAAAGGTAGAAAGTTCGCCTCTAATTCAGGGCGGAGAAGTTTTTGGCTCGATGCGTCATGGTGGTATTATAGTAATGCGCGGATACGGAGAAGGTGTGTCAGTGAGTAAGCCTTTCAGGAACGCGCAGGATGACTACTTCCCCCCGGAAAGAACCAGGAAACTGGCGGGCGAAGGTGTCGGTGTGCCCAACTATTACACCAGGATGTGGTCTTGCTTTGACTGCCCCGTAGGGTGCCAGCCCTTCCTAGAGATTAATGAAGGGAAATACCAGGGCACCCGGGGGTTTAGCTACTGGGTAAATTCGATGAATTACAGTATCAGAATGGACTCGGACGACCCGGCAACCTCAGCCAAGTATCAGCTCATGGCTAATAAACTGGGGCTGGATGGCGATAATACCGTTGTTGCTACTGCCTGGGCTTTTGAATGTTACGAGAAGGGTCTACTGACAAAACAGGATACTGGCGGTCTGGAGCTTGAGTGGGGGAATGGCGAGGCATGGCTAACGTTGGTAGAAAAGATTGCCCGCCGTGAAGGGATTGGCAATCTACTGGCCGACGGCGTATTTGAGGCTTCTCGCAAGTTAGGCAAAGGGTCGGAAAAGCTGGCCATCCACTGCAAACAGCAAGATTCCTATGACGGCTATCGGGGGTCCGCACCGGGATGGGCGCTTGGCATAAGCACTTCGCCGGTTGCTGGCAGGCACATGCGGGGAGCAAGCGGCCCGACGACAAGTACCTCACTGGTAACAGGTAAAGAAGAGAACCAGGCGGAGGCGGTCTACTGGCAACTACGAGTTAAGGAAATAGATGACATTACCGGAACTTGTGTTGCTATCCGCTACTCACCGGGAAGGCGTACCCCAGACTTTACCGACATCTTCAGGGAACATGTCTCACGTTCTGTTGAGCTCATAAATTCGGCACTAGGTACCGCTTTGACGGCAGACGAACTCATGGATTTGGGCGAGGCCTCATATAACCTGGAGAAAACATTTAACACCCTCCACACTGGCTTTACCCGGAAGGACGATTACCCACCGCCGCGGTACATGGAGGAGCCGGTTAAATCGGGCCCGAACGCGGGACGGAAGGTTGAGAAGGAAGAATTTGATAAGCTGCTGGACCGGTACTACGAGCTGCTTGGCTGGGACAGGGCTACCGGACTACAAACCCGCCGTAGTCTCAACAAGCTAGGGCTGGAGGATGTGGCCAGCAGGCTGGAACAGGCCGGGAAGTTGATTGATAGGTGATTCTCAAGGCGGCGATACCTGCCGGTGAAGGTGAAACCGGCCGGAAAATCCGGTTATGGTTTGCGTCCGCTACTGGGGTAACGCTTATTGTCGGTTCTGCTGCCTGGTGAACCAGATAAAGAGACCGGTGCCCATTAGTCCTACGGTGCTGGCAAAGTAAAACCCGGAGTCAATCCCCGCCCAATCGACTATTGCACCGGCAGCAACCGGTCCGACAGCCATGCCGATGTTCATCCCCACGGTAAGCATGGCCATGGTCGAGCCCATGCCGAATCTCCTGCCTTCCTCAACGGTAAGCGCTGAGGCGGCTGGCATCGAGAGCGCCCCGCCGGCAGCCATTAACATGCTCAAAATAAACAGGTGCCAGAAGTTGCCGGCCAGCGGAATCAGTGCTATGGACAGTAGAAAGAGTAAGCTGCCGCTAATTATCAGTCCTCTCCGATTGAGCCGGTCAGCAATGTTTGCCCCGCCAATCGCTATCAGTATTACCATTATCATCACGTTGACTGCCAGCAGGGTGCCGACTAGAGTCAGGCTCAAGCCAACGTAGGTGACGGCGAAGATAGGAAGAAAGGTCATAAAGGTGCCTCTAGCCAGAGCTTGGGCAATGCGGACGAAGAAAAGCCCTCTCACCATGCTGCTTCCGGCCATCTCCCTGAAAGATGGGTTACGACCAGTTTCTGTTAGCAAACGTCTGGATTTTACTTCCGGTAAAAAGATGGTAGCGATGAGGAAAGCCAGCAGGTTAAGGCCAGCCATAGAAGAGAAGGTGACCGTTATGCCAAAGTGTTCGGTCAGTACTCCCCCTAGCAGGGGACCGATGCCAAAGCCGCTAAAGAAGGCAGCCTGAGAGTAACCCATCCATCTTCCCTCTTCCCTTTCCGGGGAGATGTCGCCAATATAAGCCATGGCGATGGGAATGGTCATACCCATGGCGCCACCCTGCAGAAAGCGGACCAGGATTAGTGAGTAGACATTATCGGCCCATAAATAGGCTATGGAAAAAGCAGAGTAGCAGAGAAGCCCGGTGCAAAGAATTAGCTTCCGGCCGATACGGTCGGAGAGCCGGCCGAAGATTGGAGTGGATATCGTGCTGGCGGCGCCGAAGGCAGCCATGATGGCGCCCAGCCAGAATCCGGTGGCCCCCATACTCTGAGCATACAGGGGCAGCAGTGGCGATACTATGCCCATGCCTAATATGGAGGAGAACATGGAGAGAGCTAGAATCGGGAAGACCTTCCGTATCAGTCTTCCCCCTTCGTTTGTTTGGTGAGCGGTCAAGAAAGTCCCTTCACTCTGCTGGCACTGGCATTACTATCGGTATTCCAAATGGAATCAAGTCCACACTGGCTATACTCAAACATTCGGGCGTGCGTTATGGTTCTCCTGTTTGCGGTGTCCAAATCAAGTTAACAGATACAAGCCGTATCCGTCAACTGGCGAGGATTTTCCGAGGACTGTCCCCCAACACCTCTTGACAACTGGATACGAAGGCGAAGCTTAAAGAACTCGGGCTCCAGGATATCGCCGAAGACCTGGGCCACAGAGGGCTAATAATATAGAGCTCGATATTGAAGGTAGTTCTAATTGACTCTTAGGCTGCGGTCGAGCGGCTTCTCCCATCCCCACTCCTTTGCCGATGGAGGTCCTAGTGGACTGGTTTCTGTTTGCCCCGGAGAAGGGTGAACAATATGCCGAGGCTACAGAAAATCGCACCGAAGAGAAAGGTATCTTGGAAACCACTGATAAGGGATAACCTGTCCAGCATGGCTGGACTGAGGTTGCCCTGGGCCAGTTGGGCCCGATACAGTAACTGGCGGCTGGTGAAAATGGTCCCGGCGACCGCGATACCGGTAGACATCCCGACCTGCCGGGACGTAGAAACCATCGCTGATACCGTGCCTAGCCTGTCCTTCGGTGCGGAACCCATTATCGAATTGACGTTAGGCATTTCAAACATTCCCATTCCTATACCGACAAGCACCAGATTGAGCAATATATCAGCGTTGCTCGGTTTAGTACCAAGACCGCTAAGTTGAAAAAGAGCCCAGCAAACTAGGATAATACCAACCGTGCACAATATTCTTGAGTCAATCTTGTCTGATAGCCAGCCGCTCAGCGGGGCTACCACGAACATGGCCAGGGGAACGACTGCCATGAATAACCCTGCCGTTGAGGGGGAATGGACAAGCCCGCCTATTAGATAGAAAGGCATGAGGAAAGCAACTGAAGCACTTCCTACGAATATAATCATCAAGCTAACGTTCCCGGTGGAGAAGCTACGATTTCGAAACAAGTTCAGGTCAACCACCGGTTCAACCGCTCTTCTTTCCTGCATGATAAACAAGGCTAGCAAGGTGACCGCGCTGCCAGCCAGAACGAGAACCGGTAGTGAGGAAAAGCCCAATCCCCCTCCTAGATTGAAGAAAAGAAGCAGGCAGGTAAGGCCGCCAAAGAGGGTAGCGACGCCCCAAAAGTCAAGTTTCAGACGGATACCGGGCTCTCGCTGCTCTTTCAGGAATATCCAGGACATGACTAAGGCAATTATGAGAATGGGCACCCTGATGTAGAAGATAGACCTCCAGCCGAGGGTATCCAGGAGAAAGCCACCGATGACCGGCCCGGAAAGTAACCCGGTAGAGATAGCCGTTCCCTGAATTCCCAATGCTTTGCCTCGCTCACTGCCGGGAAAAGCAGCCGTCAGAATGGCTACTGCAAGGGCCGTGAGCATGGCAGCACCTACTCCTTGGACGATGCGCGCCATAATCAACTGGGCAATGCTCTGTGAGATGGAACATAGTGTTAGACCTACGGTAAACAGGCAGAGACCCGAAATATAGAGCCTTTTTCTCCCAATCACGTCACCTATCCGGCCAATAGTCAGCATAAGGCCGGCGCTCACCAGCAGGTAGGCGACAGATACCCACAGTACCACTGAAGGGTCTGTTTCAAAGACCCTGGTAAGTGTCGGAAAAGAAATGCTAACTATGCTCGAGTCCAGCGTGGTGATAAAGCTCCCCACCCACACCGTCAGTAATGCCGACCACTTGGGAGTACCTTTGGTTTCTTCCATGACAAAATTGGCACTGGCCACAGAGCGGGGTGGCCAGTGCATTCTTAATCTAGCACACTCAGACCTTTTCCTGCCAGCATTACCTTCTCCCTCCCAGATTTCACCAGTCCGAGATTCCTTGCCGCGGCATCAAATTACGCCGACATTTTTCCCCGGGGCTGTTGCGTCCGTACAGAAAAGTTCCTGTAGATAAAAACGGGCTTGACAAGCTTGCCCGAACAGAGTATCTTAATCGGTAAATCATAGGCGATTAGTAGTCTCGAAAGGCTATCTGAAGGGGCAATTGCTGAGGAGTTGTTATCAAAATTCCTATTGGGCAAGCGGTCTAATGGCGAGACGGTTCAGTTGGTGGGAGGAGGTGGTACCATGTGAGAATAGCAGGATGTACCGGGAACTAATAAATCGCAGGAGGGTAAAGCGATGAAGAAGGGAGTTTTATTAGTTTTCCTGGCAATAATGCTGGCATTATCTATGGTTTTTTGCGGCCTGTTCCAAGCCGGAACCAACGACACCACCATTGGCACCGGAGCCAGGACCAGCACCGAAACCAGCACCGGCACCAGCACCGGCACCAAAACCGGCACCAGCACCTTATGAGTGGCCGAAACGCTTCTCTTTAGGGACCGCTGGCGTGGGGACCTCGGCCTTCATGACAGCCGGTGCCTGGGCGACAGAATTTGAGGCAACCACCGGCATGACGGTAAGGGTAGTGCCCGAGGGCGGCACAGTGCTGAGATTCCGGTGGCTGCGCAACGGCATCATCGACCTGTTCACAGACGCCATGGCGATCGCCAAGCATCTGGAGTGTTACCGTCCGGAGCAGAGAGTACCCGATGGCGGTCCTTTCCGGGCAAGGATGGTTTTTGGTGGGGCGATTAGCGCCTGGGGCTTTGCCGTCAGGGGGGATGACGAGAAGCTAAAAACCATCTATGACATCGATGAGAAAACCAAGGTGGCCATGTTTCCTCCCCCCAGCGATATGACCTTTGGTCTGCTGTACTGGCTCGGGCTTAACGACGGTCCGGTTCTGGAAGACCCGAAACAGGGGAAGTGGAAACCCGTAATTGTTCCTTTCAGCGAGGCCCCGGCCTGGTGGCGGTCAGTAGCTGAGGGTAAGACTGACATTGCCTCGGGAACGGCCACGGCTCCACCCTTTATTGAACAGGCTGCCGGACGTCACGGACTGCGCTTCCTGGAACTCCCGTATGACGAGGACCCGGAGGGAGCCAAGAAATTCCAGGACCTTTTCACAATAATGATGTGGGGCAAAGCGCCGGAGGTGGGGGTGAAGGAAATGTGGGGCATCAGGACGCTGCTCCTTCCCCAGACCTTTTACGCACGTGACGACATGCCGGACGACCTGGCATACAACATCATCAAGTGGTTCGATGAGAACTATGACCGCTTTAAGGATAAGGCTCCGCTCCTGAACCAGTACACCCTGGAGGGCACGAGGCAGATTGTGGACGTGACCCCCAATCCGGTTCACCCCGGTACCATCAGGTATCTCAAGGAAAAGGGGATGTGGACGGCCAAAGATGACCTCTTGCAGGAGTATAACATCAGGTTGCAGGAAGGCTACATCAAGCTCTGGAATATTGCCCTTGACCAGGCAGCCAAGCGGAAGATAAAGGTAGCGGCGGACAGTCAAGAGTTTGCCGACCTGTGGGCTTCGTTAAAGCAGGACATGGAGATACCAAGATACCGGACGCTGCAGAGTGAAGAGGAGATAAAGG
>SDBU01002909.1_pt1 | contig 22264 bp, 22 predicted proteins | sample 2277071 | NCBI WGS metagenome assembly SDBU01 (sample SAMN10397929, study PRJNA504765) | marine sediment metagenome | isolation source: marine sediment core GS08_GC12, 126 cmbsf | place: Arctic Ocean: Gakkel Ridge, Loki's castle | collected 2008 | reverse complement strand
CAGTCCTTGTCTGACGGAGCAGACGACTACGTAAGGAAGCCTTTCGTTATGGCAGAGCTCATCGCCCGTATTAGAGCAAAGCTAAGACACACTGGGGCAGGAGTTCTACAGCCCTCAAAATCGCCAACCGTGGAGAGGATACTACAGAGCTGATAGACACACCCGGGTTCTACTCTAACTCCTTGATATCGGTAGAGCATTACCTCTAAAAAGTGTGGGTTTTGGTCAGGGAAATTTAGGACAAATTTTGGCAGGTTGAGTCGGGAAGGTGTCCGTCTTCACGAACTTCGACATATCCACGCCACAATCACATTGCAGCCAAGGATTCATCATAAAATCGTTCAGGAGCGCCTCACCACAGGTCTGTCTCTTACCACGCTAGATGTCTATCCCCATATTCTACCCAGCGTACAAGCGGCAGAGCACACCGATTTGAAGAAGACTTCAAAGACATTTCATCTGAGACCCAAGCGGCTCAGGTTAGCTAGCAATTTTGCCTTCCAATAGAGTTTTGGGTTACAATTTAGATTCAGGAGAGGTGTCCGAGTGGTTGATGGTGCCGCTCTCGAAAAGCGGTCTCGCCTTTGGCGAGCGTGGGTTCGAATCCCACCCTCTCCGCCATCAGGCCAATTAGGGGAGAGGTGCTGGAGTGGCCTATCAGGCGCGCCTGGAGAGCGCGAGTAGCCTTTGGCTACCGTGGGTTCGAATCCCACCCTCTCCGCCAAATTATTCCTTCTGACTACGCTCCCCAAGTGTTGCTGCACCGGTGGAGGCGTTTTCAATTAACTCTTTTCAGTTAGCAAGAAAATATAACGCACGTTACGCCCTTTGCCCTCAACTCGCATAATCCCTCCCTCTACAAGCTCGTTTAAACGCTTCACGACAGTTGAACGAGATAGTCCAGTTGCATTCATATAATGACCTGTCGTTACACCCCCATAATTTTGGGCGTAGACGAGTGCCTCAATTTGGTCTTTGGTAAGACCTTTTTCCGTACCTACGCTGTAGAGAGTCGCAAAATATTCCTGAATCTTAATTAGTTCTGGTTTCTTTTCAACCAAACTTTTCGCCACAGAGTCAGCGAAGTATTCTAGCCATATAGTAGGGTCATTATTGGCTCCATACTCAGCTCCAAGAACCTGTCTTAACTTCTGATGATAGGTATCCATACCTATGCCTACTTGCTTTACCCAGGAGAATAAGTATCTGAGTTTATACCCGTAGCGGTAGAGAATAAGGTCTGCCAAGGCACGAGCTGTGCGTCCATTTCCATTATCAAATGGGTGTATAGCTACTAGCTCCAAATGGGATAGACCAGCAGTAATTACTGGGTGGACTACCATCGGTCTTTGGCTCAGCCAAGCACTTAATTCACCCATAAGCCTTACGCTCTTGCTTGGTCTGGGCGGTAAATAGATACGTTCTCGTGTTGTCTTATCTACAATAGCATTTGGCTTTGCTTTGTACACACCTGGCGACCCTTGACTCGATATATCTCTTACAACAAAGGCGTGGATTTGCTTTACAACTTCCTCGTCTATTGGTATATCGGGTTGGTCAGCAATGTGACGGATGAAATCCATGACTTTGTATAGATTCAGGTGTTCTTGCTCATTATCACTTTTAGGCTCTAAGACTTGGTGGCTAGCAAGCCTTTCCACAGCTCGAATATCCAGAGGATTACCCTCAATTCGAGCCGTGTAGTAGACAGTCTCAACTAAAGCCTGCCGTTGAATACGCTTCTCTATGATTGGCACCATGGGAATTGTCTTGAGTAAATCACGAACATCTTCTATTTCTTTTAGACTATTCTGGAGACCAGCCGTTATTTTAACGTTTGGTTCGTACATTTTCGTTTAATCCTCCAAACGATTTAGATGATTAGTTTAATTAAGTGTATAATTAAATGGTTAATTATCTATATATAATATAATTATACCACATATCAAACATTTGTCAAGTCCTTTAACAGTGAATTTTATGAAAAGCCTTGATTTGGGGAAAATAATTCATGAGCATTTCGCAACAAGCTCTCCATTGTCTACAACCTGTCTCTATGCTAGAATGGCATTACTTTGGAAACGACTGATAAAGATATTAAATACTGGGTAGGCTTCAGCCTTATACCAGGCATTGGTCGTGTCAGATTTTCGCAGCTTGAGAGCTACTTTGGCAATCTAGAGGCAGCATGGCAGGCTACATCCGCTGAACTAAAGCACGCCGGTCTGGATAGTAGTTCAATTCATGCCATTACCTCATGGCAACCCAAAATTTCTCTGGAAGCCGAGATGGAAAAGCTAGACCGCTACGGGGTGAAGGTGCTTACCTGGCACAACCCAGATTACCCATCACGACTCAAGGAAATATATGATTATCCGCCAATACTCTATGTCCGGGGTTCCCTACTTCCTGAAGATGAGTGGTGCCTGGCGGTAGTGGGCACCCGCCGAGCTACTGTCTACGGGAGGCAGGTAACCGAGGAGATAGTAGCTGACCTGGCTCAAAATAAGATTACTATCGTAAGTGGTTTAGCTAAAGGGATTGATTCAGTAGCCCACCATAGCGCCTTAGACGCAGGGGGCAGGAGTATTGCTGTATTTGCCTGTGGGCTTGATATTGTTTACCCCGGTGAGAACGCCAACCTGGCTCGCCGTATTATTCAGCAGGGAGCCCTGGTAAGTGAATATCCTCTGGGTACTAGACCCAAGGCTGAAAACTTCCCCAGGCGAAATAGAATCATGAGCGGGCTGAGCTTGGGGGTTCTAATTACTGAAGCGGGAGAGACTAGTGGGGCTATGATTACCGCTCACATGGCACTGGAGCAAAATAGAGAGGTATTTGCTATCCCAGGTAGCATCTTGTCACCACTTAGTAGAGGGACTAACCATCTTATCCAAGAAGGGGCAAAGCTAGTCCATAGCTACACTGATATTTTAGAGGAACTGAATTTGACTGCGGTAGCTCATCAGATGGAAATGAAAGAGGTCATACCATCTTCTGATACCGAGTCCTTGCTATTGAAGAGGCTATCTGCCGAGCCTGCCCATATTGATGAGGTCTGCCGCAGTAGTGGACTGCCCGCATCAACTGTCAGCAGCACCCTAGCCATGATGGAGCTCAAGGGTCTGGTAAAGCAGGTAGGGGCTATGAATTATGTTCTAGCTCGGGAAGCGAGGCAGGAATATAGGCTGAAAGTAGACTAGATGCTATGAAGAAAAACTTAGTCATAGTTGAGTCACCAGCAAAAGCCAGGACGCTAGGTAAGATTTTGGGTAGAAACTACATCCTAAAAGCTTCCCTGGGCCATATAAGAGACCTGCCCAAGAGCCAACTGGGGATAGATATAGAAAACGGCTTCACACCTAAGTATCTGGTGCCCAAGGAGAAAAAGAAGGTCGTGCTGGAACTTAAAGAGGCAGCCAAAACTGCCTCCGCAGTATATCTAGCCACAGACCCAGACCGTGAGGGAGAAGCTATCTCCTGGCATCTAGCTGAGGTGACAAAAACTGATAAGAAGCCCTACCGCCGTGTTGTCTTTCATGAAATAACTAAGGAAGCCATTGAGCATGCCTTCAAGCACCCCCGTTCCATAGATATGCAACTAGTCAACGCTCAGCAGGCACGGCGCGTCTTGGATAGACTGGTTGGCTATAAGATTAGTCCGTTGCTCTGGCAGAAGGTGAGGAGAGGTCTCTCAGCAGGCAGAGTTCAGTCAGTAGCACTAAGGATTATTGTTGACCGTGAGCGGGAGATTGAGAAATTTATCCCGGTAGAATATTGGAGCATTGAGGCTGAACTAACCAAAAAAATACCGGAGGTGATAGCCTTTCGGGCTACGCTGATTGGTCTCATTGATGGTAAAAAGCTGGATATTCATAGTCAGGAACAAGCAACCGAGATTAGCGATGAACTTAAGCAAGCCAACTACAGTGTCATTAAAGTAAGCACTAAGAAGGTAACCCGCCAGCCACCCCCACCATTCATAACCAGCACTCTACAGCAGGAAGCCTGGCGCAAGCTCCACTTCACTGCCAAGCAGACTATGGCCGTTGCTCAACAGCTTTATGAAGGTCTGTCCGTAGGCGACGAGGGGAGGGTAGGGCTTATTACCTATATGCGCACCGACTCTACTCGAGTGGCTCACTCGGCAATAGTTGAAACCAGAGAATTTATTAGTAATAAGTATGGGTCTCAATTTATTCCGCCGCGTGCCCGCTCCTTCATCCAAAGTACAAAATGGACACAAGCAGCCCATGAAGCCATTCGCCCCACCAAGGTTTGGCGCCAGCCGTCTCTGATTAAGCCATACCTTACTGCCGCCCAGCTTAAGCTCTACCAGCTCATTTGGCAACGAATGGTTGCTAGCCAGATGTCAGCCGCTTTGTTTGATAGCACTACCGTGGACATTAAAGCTAAATGCCCTGTTTCTAAAACTAATTACCTCTTAAGAACTTCTATCTCTGTTCTCAGCTTTCCCGGGTTTACCACGCTTTATACTGAGGGGAAAGACGAGAGCGAGAAGGAAGGCAAGAAAAGCTCCTTACTCCCTCGGTTAGAAAAGGGCGATGAGCTTAAGCTTCTGGGGCTTTTCCCTGAGCAGCACTTTACCCAGCCTCCGCCTCGCTTCACCGAAGCCACACTGGTTAAGATGTTAGAGCAGCAGGGTATTGGGCGCCCTAGCACCTATGCCCCCATCCTGTCTACGATTCAGGAGAGGGGTTATGTTATCAAAGCTAAAGGAAACTTCCAGCCTACCGAGTTAGGTATCGTGGTTAATGACCTGCTCACCAAATATTTCTCTGACATCATTAATATTAAGTTCACTGCCCGTATGGAGGACGAATTAGATGAAGTCGCTCATGAAAATAGAGACTGGGTGTATGTCATTCAAGATTTTTACACACCCTTCGAGAAAGACCTTAAAAATGCCTCCCTACTTATGGAAAAGGTAAAGTTAGCCGATGAGGTAACTGAGGAAATCTGTCCCAAATGCCGTAAGCCTATGGTAGTCAAATTCGGGCGCTACGGGAAGTTCCTCGCCTGTAGTGGTTATCCTGAGTGCAAAACTACTAAGCCCTTTCAGGTTAAAACTGGTGTTAGCTGCCCTGAGTGTGGCAGCGAGTTAGTGGAGAGGTTAAGTAAAAAGAAGCGCACCTTTTATGGTTGCAGCAACTACCCTAATTGCCAGTTTGCCACCAATTTCAGACCCCTTCCCCAGCCCTGCCCCAAGTGCGGCGGACTCCTCACCGCATACAGACAAAAGTGGGCAAAATGCACCAAGTGTAAGTATAAAGGGAAGCTGGCAGAGGAATGAAAGCAAAGATGGTAACTTATAAGACCGAGACTCTAGGAATAACTGAAAAGGAGAAGCTATGAAATCTACTCATAGTGCTGTGACTGACATTTTTCAGGATGTAGAACCAAGGCAGTCATCTTTTGGAGTAGCTATTCTTAACAAAGAAAGATTTGTGGATGCTTTGGAGAAGTGTAATTCGATAGAAGATTTTCCATCCCTGAAAGATAATATCACTGCAATACGAAAAATAATATCCTTACCTAAAAATGATAGTGAGGGATTACTTAATATAGATTCTAACGGAGATACAATATCTCTCCGTAAAGATGTGCTGATTTCTGAACTCAATCAGATATTAGATTCGCAAACTATCGGAAGAGCCAAATATTATCTGAAAAGATTAGAAGACGGAATTAAAAGGGTTAAAACCAGCAAAATAAATGATATTAATCTCCATAGATGGAAAGAATACGATGATATAATCACGGATAGTCTCTGGGTAATGGACAAAAGAGACTCATCAGGTGCTCATCTTGGCTGGTATTGGGGTAATTTCATTCCTCAGATACCCCACCAAATGATGGTCAGATACACCAAGAAGGGTGATTGGGTTTTGGATGCCTTTGTCGGCAGCGGAACAACTCTTATAGAATGCCGAAGGTTAGGGAGGAACGGAATTGGAAAATTATAGAATTACAATTATAGCTGAAGTGGTTTCATCTTTGCCAAGAGAGGATTTAGAAGCAAAATTAGTCGCAGCACTTTTTGATATAGAAACTGGAGTGAAAATCAGCGACGGAGATAATGAGCAATTAGATATTGTGGATTATGTATTCACAGAAGCGATTCCAATTGGTTAATTAAAACTTTAACTGAAATAAAAATGTCAAATCGTGAAAAACTTTGAGGAAACCAGAGCAAAGAGGAACCAAAAAGAACTTTGGCGTTAATATGCCTAAACTGAAATCTAAGGTAGTTGAAGGGGATAAATTCTTTTACTCTGTTTCTTTTGACATAGATGATTTTATTGGTGATGGCGTATGGTGGTTGGAAATTTATGATAGCCATCGAAATAAAATATATGATAAACCTTTTGCTTCAAGTATGGGCAAATCAGATATGCATCGGATTGAACATATTATCAAGCAAAAATTCTTAACATATAGGTAGGGAGAATATGTTATGAGAGCACATGTTTTTATAACCGATAAAGATACTTTCCCAGTAGTCAGAGATAACAGTTTTTGGGGTGTAGGGATAAAAGATATACCCAATACACTAGAGGAAGTAGTTAAGGAAAATTTGAGAAATGGTAAGAGACCATATTTTGGAATGATGGGTGATATTTTAGGTACACGAATAGGAGATGTGGTTTTTCTTTATGAAAGACAAGTAGGATTCCACGGAATATATAAAATTACGAGTGAGCCATTTTTTGATGCTACGCCAATAGGATGTGTTGGGGAAATTTGGCCTATGAGGGTAAAGATAGAATGCTTAAATTATTTCCCCAAACCGGTGCCTGAAGATTATCTATTCTCTACAAAAGAATATGAATCTAAATTTTGGGGGTGGTTTTATAGGAAAATACAGGGCGCAAGAGGAATTAACACTATAAATCCCGAGGCCACCGAAGCCCTTATTGAATTACTTGTAAAGATGAACGGGAATGCCATAAATAAGCCCTCTTGGATTAAACCTTACCCCTTAAAAAATATTACTAAAATTACTTTACCCTTAGATAGAGAGGGTAAAGTCTATTTGGAAGATATATTGAGAGCATGGTTAATTTCAAATATTGATAACCCCAACCGAAAAGATTTAAGGGATATTTTTGGCCCTACCGAAGATATAGAGTGGTTTGCTAATAATGTGCCTTATCATGTTACGCAAAAAAATATTGACGTTCTTTGTTATCATAAGAATATGAAATATACAGGTTTCCCGCTAAGGTATCAATTTAGCGTTGTAGAATTAAAAAGAGACAGAGCCAAACCCGAAGACGTAACACAGGTTATCAATTACTCAAAATGGGTAGCGGGTCGGCTGGCGAACAGTGAAATAGAAACTGTTCGACCTATTCTGATTGCTTTTGGTTTTGATGAAGAAACAATTACAAAAGCAAGAGACAGTGATTTTAGCGACAGAGGAATCTCTCTTTTTCAATATGAGGTGAAAAATAGTGATTTAAGATTTGAAAAGGTAAGCGGATGAATCGAAAAGAAGTGCCAATCAGTCGATTAGAGTGTTGCCCCCAGTCCCACCGGCACTCTTTGTGAAGGATAATTGGAAGTAGGGATGCAAGAAGTTTTTAATAAATACATAAATTACCTTGAGGTGGAGCGTAATGTTTCACCATACACGGTGCGCAACTATACTGCTGATTTGCTGGGCTTCTTCACCTTCCTTAGAGGCAAAAGGATTACTTCGCTGCAGGAAGTAGATAAACACACCTTGCGTGATTACTTGTTCCGTCTCACGGAACAGGGTTTGGTCAAGGCGAGCATTGCCCGTAAGCTATCGGCTATTCGCTCCTTCTATCGCTACCTACTGCGGGAAGAAATGGTATCCACCAGCCCGGTGGCAGCTACCTCTTCACCCAAGCTGGACAGGCGCTTACCCTCATTTCTTACTATAGAAGAGGTGGTGCGACTTCTGGAAGCTCCAGATTCAGCTACGCCCCAAGGGCAGCGTGACCGGGCGTTAATGGAGCTACTTTATGCCTCTGGTCTTAGAGTGAGTGAACTGGTAAAGCTAAATCTGGAGCAGGTTAACCTTGATAGTAGTGAAATCCGCGTCTGGGGGAAGGGGTCTAAGGAGCGGATGGTGCTAATGGGCAAGCCAGCAGTCGAGACGCTGACTGCTTATCTTAGCCAGGGTAGAACTGAACTCCTAGATAAAAAGAGTGGCAGTGCCCTGTTCCTTAATCGCGATGGGCAGCGCCTTACCGAACGGGGAGTTCAAAAAATATTAGAAAGATACACTAAAATTGCTGGCCTAAACAAGAGGGTTCACCCTCATATGCTGCGTCATACCTTTGCCACCCACTTGCTCGACGGTGGGGCTGATTTAAGAGTGGTTCAGGAGCTTCTGGGGCATGCCAATCTATCTTCCACCCAGATTTATACTCATGTAAGTAAGAGTCAAGCCAGAAAAGTGTATCTATCGGCTCACCCCATGGCACAGAAAGAGGATAATGACCTTGAAAACAGGTAACAGGCTACAAAAATTACGCCAGAGATTGGCTGAGAAGGAGATTGATGCTATCTTAATCTCTCAACCAGAGAATAGATGCTACCTTTCCGGCTTTGACGGTTCGTCAGGCTATTTACTGATTACGCCACAAAATGCAATTTTAGCTACCGACTTTCGCTACACAGAGCAGGCTAAAGGACAAGCACCCGACTTCGAGATTTTCCAGATAACTAATGATATCGGAACCTGGTTCCCCGAACTGGTAGCTGGGTTCAACTTAAGACGACTAGGATTTGAAGCCGGACATATTACCTTTGCTGAGTATCGACAACTAACCGATATATTAAAGCAATCTCAGCTCAGGCTTATCCCTGTAGATGGAGTGGTGGAATCCCTTCGGGCGATAAAAGAGGCTGAGGAAATTGAGCTTATTACTAAAGCAGTAGAAATAACTGATAGCGCTTTGGGATATGTCCAAGATATAATTCATGCTGGGATGACTGAAAAGGAAGTAGCTTGGGAGATAGAGAAATTCCTGCGCCAGAATGGTAGTGAGACGATACCCTTTGATATTATTGTTGCCTCAGGTCCAAATTCGGCTCTACCACATGCTAAACCCTCCCCGCGTAACATTTATTCCGGTGAGCCAATAATAATTGACATTGGAGCCAGGTGCGGAGGTTATTCCAGTGACCTGAGCCGTACCATCTGCCTCGGAACTCCCGATGATACCTTCAATAAGATATACGATGTCGTCCTTGGGGCACAGTTAGCAGCAATAGCTATAGTTAAGGAAGATATGACCGGGGATGAAATTGACCAAGTAGCCAGGACAATCATTGACCAGGCAGGCTATGGTAAAGCTTTTGGACACGCTTTAGGTCATGGTATAGGGCTAGCACCCCATGAACAGCCACGCCTTGGTTCAAACTCGTCAGAGCACCTTGGAGATAGCATGGTATTTACTATTGAGCCTGGTATTTATATTACCGGGTGGGGAGGAGTGAGGATTGAGGATATATTAGTAATGGAAGGAGGTAAAGCTAGAGTAATTTCAAACGCTAGGAAAATTTGACATGATAACTGGTAGCGAACTAAGAAAAGGAATTATTATTGAGCTGGAAGGTAAACTGTATCAAGTTATTGATTACCAGCATATCAAGATGAAGCGAACCGCCCTGGCTCGAGTAAAGCTTCGTGATATTCAGGCTGGTCACACTATTGAGCAAACCTTTCAGTCCACTGAGAAGTTCACCCGGGCACGGCTTGAGTACCGCACTATGCAGTATCTTTATAATGATGTTGATTTATACTATTTTATGGATGAAGAAAGCTTTGAGCAGACCCCTCTTACTGTTTCCCAACTAGGTAATGTCATTAACTATTTGAAAGAAGGCATGTCACTAGAGATATCAAGCTATAGGGATGAAATAGTAGGCGTTGAATTACCCATTACTGTTGAACTTGAGGTAAGTGATACTGGCCCTGGTTTTAAGGGGGATACAGCTACAGCCGGTAACAAACCAGCCACACTAGAGACTGGTATTACTATTCAGGTTCCCCTGTTCATTAATAAGGGGGATGTTATCAAGGTTGACACTCGTAATGGTAGCTATCTGGAGAGGGTTAGTTGAGGCAAACCGGATTGTTGAGAGCCGACCTGCATATTCATACCGAATATTCAATGGATTGCACCACTCCTCTGGAGAAGATTATTAGTCGCTGTCTGGAGATTGGGGTAAACTGTATTGCCATAGCTGACCATGGCACCGTTGAGGGCGCGCTAAAGATGCAGAGCCTGGCTCCCTTCAAGGTAATCGTAGCTGAGGAGATTCTAACTCTACAGGGTGAAATCATGGGCATGTTTCTTAAAGAGACTATACCCAGCGGTCTCTCCATTGAACAAGTGATATCTCGAATCAGGGCTCAAGGTGGCTTGATAAATATCCCGCACCCTTTTGACATATTTACGCGGGCAGGTTTAGGTGGCAAGATATTAGAAGAGCTGGTAGGACAATTTGACATTATAGAAGTATTTAACGCAAGAAGTCCTCTTCTCCGACACTCAGTTAAAGCTCGAGCCTTCGCTGAGAAATATGGCATTGCAGAAAGTGCTGGCAGTGATGCCCATACTCTTGGTGAAATAGGTAATGCCTATGTAGAGATGCCTGAATTCAACGGTAAGGATGATTTTCTCCAGGCTTTGAGAGAGGGCAATATTCATAGACAAAGGTCAAGCCCCTTGGTTCACTTTAGCAGCATTTGGGCAAGGCTAAAAAAGTTGTTGTGATGGATGGCAGTAATGTATCAGCTTGGCTGGTTTTCTACAGGTAGGGATAAGGCAGCTAGGGATTTGCTACAAGTAGTGCAGAACAATATCAAGTTGGGTGAGATTAAGTGTGAGATAGCCTTTGTTTTCTGTAACTATGAATCCGGTGAATCAGAAGAGAGCGATTTATTCCTCAAACTGGTTGAGGATTATCATACCCCTCTTATCTGCTTTTCTTACCGAAGGTTTAAAGCCAGCAAAGGCACTCCTAATACCGACGAGATAAGAAGTCTGCCACTATGGAGGCTTGATTACGACAGAGAGGTGATGAACCGGTTACAGGATTTCCATCCTGACCTATGTGTGCTCGCCGGCTATATGTTAATTGTTGGTGAAGAGATGTGCCAGAGATATGATATGATTAACCTTCACCCAGCAGCTCCCGGTGGACCTGCCGGAACTTGGCAGGAGGTAATCTGGCAACTAATTGATAATAAAGCTCAAGAAACAGGGGTAATGATGCATCTGGTAACCCCGGAGCTGGACAAGGGGCCACCGGTAACCTATTGCACCTTTCCAATCACAGGTAACCCATTTGATAGATATTGGAATGAAGTCGAGGGGCATCCCATAGAAGAAATTAAAAAGAAGCAAGGTGAAAATAATTCCCTATTTAAGCTTATTCGGCAGCATGGGCTGGCTAGAGAATTCCCATTAATAATATCTACCCTAAAGACTTTCAGCCAGGGTAAAATTAAGATAACAGCAGACAAAAAACTCGTTGATTATGATGGGAGACCAATTAAAGGGTATAATCTAACTGATGAGATAAACGAAAAGGTGGCAAGAACGATTTCGTAATGAACCTTGCAAACTTATTTATCAAGGGAAGGTTGAAGGGGCGAAGCCCCTTCAACAATAGTCTTTCCCCTCTCCTTTGAAGGAGAGGGGAATAAAGGGGGTGAGGTAGATTAGCAACTTTATCTGTTTTGACCTAGAGGGACCATTATCACCTCAGGATAATGCCTATGAGTTAATGAAGCTCTTTCCTGGTGGTGATAAGATTTTTGAGGTTATCAGCCGCTATGATGACCTGCTGACACTAGAAGAAAGGGCAGGCTATGAGCCAGGGGATACTTTGGCTCTAATCGTGCCCTTCCTTGTGCTGCATCATGTTTCAGAGAACGACATCACTACTTTAGCCGGTAAAGCTAGCCTAACCGGTGGCGCTGCTGAGCTTGTCTCCTGGCTTCAATCTAGTGGCTGGAAGGTATTTTGTATTAGCACTGCCTATGAACAGTATGCCGTTCACATTACCCAAAAATTGGGTATCTATGCCCATAATGTTACTTGTACCCCATTCCCTTTAGATAAGCTTCATGGAACTTTATGTAAAGAAGACTCCACACTGATACAGCAGGCTGAGAAAGATATCCTGACGATGTCACCGGTTACTGATGATGATAGGATTAAACAAAGCTTAGACTACTTCTTCTGGGAGAGGTTGCCCATGACTAACCTGGGTATGGCAATAAAAGAGGTAAAGCCAGTAGGTGGACAGCGCAAGGTAGCTGCCCTAAACAGGTTTGCTGATAAATACAGTCAGCCTCTATCCAAATGGGTAGTAGTCGGTGATAGTATTACCGATTTCAGAATGCTCCAGGCAGTGGAGCAGGAAGGGGGGTTAGCCATTGCTTTTAATGCTAACGAGTATGCCCTGCCCTACTCAACTATGAGCCTGGCCTCCACATCTATCAGTGACCTGACCGAGGTACTGCCGGCATGGCAAAAGGGTCATCGGAGAGGGGTAGAGAAAATAGTAACCGAAAAGGAGAAAATTGGCGGTGCCGGTGATAGAGGTTACTTCCATTGGCTGTCTGGTAGAAAAGATATAGACGAGGTCATTGAGCTTCATAAGAGAATAAGACGCCTAGTCAGGCAAGAAGCTGGTAAACTGGGTTGAGTTTAGGTATTATATACTAGTGGAGGATTCTTATATGCGCTCAATAAAAGTGGTTGGCTTTGGTGCGATGAATCTAGACGAGTTGTATCGAGTGCAGAGTGTTCTAGCTGATAACGAAACTACTATAGGGGAACACCAATCACTTCCCGGAGGCTCGGCAGCTAATACAATATATGGACTAGCAAAACTAGGCGTTAGGACTGGTTTCGTTGGAGCGATTGGCACCGACAAAGCGGGTAATTTACTTCTTGACGATCTAAAGAAAGTTGGGATTGACATCAGCCAAATAAGGGTTAAGGAGTCCGCTGAAACCGGAACAGTACTTGGTCTGACAGACCACCATGGAAATAGGGCCTTATATGTTTCACCAGGTGCAAACAATCTCCTGACAAAAGAGGATGTAGATTTGGAATATGTTGGACAGACAGAGTTAATACATTTGTCCTCATTTGTCGATGACAGACAATTTGAATTACAAAAGTGGGTTGTGAATAACCTTCCCCAATCTGCCAAGGTTAGCTTCACACCGGGAGCAATCTATACCAGAAAAGGATTGGACGCACTGACTCCCATACTGATGAAAACACACATACTTTTCGCTAACGAAAATGAGGTAGAAGAATTAGCAGGTGCGGAGTACAGAGTTGCAGCACGATATTTTATAGATAAAGGCTGCCAGATAGTTATCGTTACTTTGGGCAGGGGAACGCTCCAGAGAATAAATACAGCACAACTAGCGCTCGATTTTGCTCAATATCCTAAAGTATTATCGCCACTTGGCTTGGCTGGTTCCACAGTCAGCAGGAACGAAATCCAGTTTAGATTCGCCAGCTATGTAGCAGATGCCAAGAACGAATATATCATCGAATCAAAGCCTCTGCAAAAGAGCGTAGATACTACCGGTGCCGGTGATGCTTTTGCCACCGGATTTCTTTATGGTCTACTTAAGGGGAGGAGCCTTGACGAATGCGGCCGCCTCGGTGATATTGTAGCCCAGTTCTGTATTACTAAAATAGGGGCAAGGCAGGGTTTGCCAACTCTCGCTGAACTATCCGGGCGCTATCAGCAGGTCTATGGCATGACAGCATTGTTACCAGGGAACGCCACGGAGTAAGCTCCGGGCAACAGCCAATCTCTGAATAGTAGGTGTGCCTTCCTCAAGTACATTGAGCCTGGCGTCTCGATAAAGCCTCTCAATGGGATAGCCCTCGATGTATGACCTGCCGCCAAAAGTGAGCATAGCCTTGTCAGTCACCCGGCATACCGCTTCAAGTCCAAATAACTTAGTTATATTTGCCTCTATAGAGCAGGCTTTGCCCTCGTCTATTTTTTGGGCAACATCACCTAGCATAAGTCTGAGAGCATAGATGTCCATAGCCATATCAGCCAAATATGACCGAACCGTCTCCCTCTCAGCGATGGGTTTGCCGAATGTCACCCTCTGTTTGGCATATTCCAAGGATAGCTCTAAAGCCCTCTCCATAGTCCCGAGGGAACTTGCGGCAACAAATACCCGACTCGGCTCAAGCTCGCCCAAGAATATCTCCAAGCCCTGTCCTTCCTCCCCCACAATATTCCCCACTGGTACCACGCAGTCCTTGAAGGTTAGAAGACCATGACCAGCACCTCTACAACCCATAAGGTGAGGCATTGCTTCAATAGTGAACCCCGGGGTATTCCGCTCCAATAAGAGTGCGCTCATCCCTTTAGCCCCAAGCTCCCGGTTGGTATGGCACAGAATCATAAACAACTGGGTAATGTCAGCATTGGTGATGAGATGTTTCTCCCCATTGAGTATATAGTTATCACCCCGCCTCACTGCCGTGCTCTTTACATCGCGACCAGTTCCGGCATTAGGCTCGGTAAGGCCAAATGCCACTGATAGCTCCCCGGTAGCTATCTTGGGCAATAATTTCCTTTTCTGCTCCTCTTTGCCATAGGCTACAATGGCACGGGCAGATGTATTATGTACATGGATCCACGCTCTTACCGCACCACTAATCTTGGATAGCTCAGCCAGGATAGGTAGATATTGTCGTGTGGTCAATCCTATCCCTCCATACTCCTCCGGTATCACCTGTCCAAATAACCCGTACTCTCTGAATGAAGGGGTAAGCTCTTCATAAGGAATATGATTTGTTACCTCCATCTTTTCCACCAGCGGGTCTACCTTACGCCAGAGAAAATCAAAAAGCGACTGCCTGTAATCTTGATATTCTTTTTCTGTCTTGAATGCCATTTCCTCACCTCCTTTATTATTACCGGCAAGTAGGCATGATTTCCTTCGTTGTTGAAACTAATAGCAGAAATATAAGTGCTGAAGTAGATACTCCCGGTGCTGGTGATGCTTTCGCTACCCGATTTCTCTACGGCCTACTTAAGGGAAAAGGCCTTAGGGAGTGTGGACTTCTGGGGATATTGTAGCCCAATTCTCTATTACCCAGATAGAGACACGGCAAGGCCTCCCTACATCTATTGAACTAGCTCAACGCTACCGAGAGCTTTATAATAAGGAGCTATAACTATTTCTTAGCCTTCTCTTCTTTCGGTTTGCTCAGGACTTCATCCACAATCCCATATTCAACTGCTTGCTCAGGGTTAAGGTAGAAGTCGCGATCAGTATCATGGGCTATTTTTTTCAGCGTTTGACCGGTGTGTTTAGCTATAATGCCCCGGATTAGTTCTTGCATTCGCATAATCTCACGGGCAGCGATTTCTACATCGGCTGCCTGTCCCTGGGCACCACCAAACGCCTGGTGCAAGTGTATGGTGGAATTAGGTAAGGCATAGCGTTTGCCCTTAGTGCCAGAACAAAGGAGAAGAGTCCCCATACTGGCTGCCAGCCCAACACAGATTGTAGACACATCGGGGCGTACAAGCTGCATCGTGTCATAAATGGCCAGACCGGCACTAATAATACCACCAGGACAGTGGATATAGAGATTTATGTCCTTGTCTGGGTCTTCTCGCTCCAGATAGAGAAGCTGAGCAACAATAACATTAGCCACCTGGTCATTAATGGGCATGCCCAACATGACGATACGCTCTCTTAGCAGCAGCGAGTATATGTCGAAAGCTCGCTCTCCTCTAGCACCACTTTCAATCACCATAGGTATTACATTAGTCGGTTGGTTATTCACTTTTCTCCTCCTTTTGTATCGTTTCAATACTCTTATTTGAACCTTTAGCTATTTCCACCAGCCGCTGAATAGTTTTTCGGGTCATTAATATCTGCTCGATTGACCCACGTCCCTGCGAAGTATCTAGAAATTTCTGTAATTCATCTTTATTCTCAGCAGCACTTTTTGTCATTTTTTCAACCTCAGCATTTATCTCAGAATCACTAACCTCAATCTTCTCCCCTTCGGCGACTTTGCCCAGCACAAGGGATTGAGTAACCCTCTTCGTAGCTACCGGTCGCAGTTCCTCCCGCAATTCCTCCCCTGTCTTATTAATGTTCCTGAGATAGTCTTCCATCCCTTTGCTACCTATTTGCCAGCGTTGTGCCCACTGATTAAGGAGCCGGTCAATTTCCCTTTCCACTAAGACTGGGGGGAACTCTAGCTCGGTAATATTAGCTACCGCCTCAATCACTTGTTCCTCAAAATCTATTTTGGCTTTCTCCTCAGCTCTCAACCTCAAGTCAGTGGAGAGCTGCTCCCGAAGTGAATCTAAACTTTTGCAGTCAGGGGCAACCTCTATAGCAAACCCATCGTTTAGTTCTGGCAGTCTCTCTTGCTTTATTTCGGTAACTCTTATTTTAAATGAAGCCTCTTTCCCGGCCAGCTCCCCTTTAGGATGATCCAAAGGAAGCTGGAGCTTGAACTCCTTGTCTTCGCCATTTTTCATCTCTGGTAACTGCTCAGCAAATCCCGGTGCCGGAAAAGATGAGTTACGAAGAATTTGATATTGAACTCCTTCCTGATTTAAAAAAGGCTCACCTTCAATATCGCTCTTTATATTTAAGACTACCAAGTCATTAAAAGCTGCAGGACGTTCTACAGGCTCCCAGGTAGCGTGCCGATGTCGCAGTTGTTCTATCACAACGTTAACATCTTCCTCAGTAAATTCTATAGGTTTCTGGGTAGCTTGAATATGGTGATAATCGCCAAGTTCAATCGTAGGCGGTAACGCTACTGTTACCTTAAATACTACAGGGTCAGTCTGAGCTATCTCAACAGTGGGGCGAGCGATAGCCTCAATTCCTTGCTCAATAATGGCTTTCTCGCAAGCTTGAGGAAGCAGATGGTTTAGCGCATCTTCAAGGAGGCTTTCTTTACCTATATAGCGTTCCAGTATAGCCCGGGGTACTTTCCCCTTACGGAAGCCGGGAATATCCATTGTCTTAACTAGGCGGTAATATGACTTCTCTAAGGACTCCTCTACCTCGGCAGGCTCCATCTCAACAGTCAGAAAAGCCTCACTATTTTCTGTTTTCTCCCTAGTTACCTTCACCTTTCCTCCATCTATTTAAAGCTCCACCTTTAGAGCCCCATGCTTCTCTCATAATAGTCTACGTGCCCGGCAGCAGATAGAGGTATGACGACAGTGGTCAAGTACTCATAAAGAGATTTCATTTTCTTCTTAATTGGTTCTAACTCAGCACAGGCATGAGCCATTATTTCTTCAGCGGCGCTGTCAAGTCTATTCGCTTTTATTGCTTTAATTACTATATCATTTTGAATCTGAACCTTGTCTATGGCTAACTGCAGATTCTCTTGAACCTTATTACTTATGCCAAAATGTGAAAAGTAAATTGCGGTGGCATTCAATTTCATTAGACTTCTAAGTGTATTAACGTACAGTTCAAAATCAAAGGTAGGTGGAGGGGTACTGAGCATTAAAGTTTCGTGCTCCGCCATATAACCACCTACTGCATCCCCAACAAATAGTCCGCCATTTCGGCTCTCATATATGCATAGCTCATTCGAACAATGCCCTGGAGCATCAATAAACCTTAAGACCTGCTGGTTACTTAGCTTAATTGTGTCACCATCAGGTATGGCTTGCACTCGGTGTTCCTCAATCGGCACAACCTCACCGTTCATTATCATAGCTTCCTCGCCCTGGGCTTGTATCACACTACTGACCAGTTTCGTCGGATTTACTAGATGTCTGGCGCCCTTATAGTGGACCATTACCTGTGCTTGAGGCATATCCCTGAGCAGAACTCCAGCACCGCCGGCATGGTCTAAATGGATATGGGTAACAATTATGTAGGCAATATCCTCAGTTCTGACTCCAACCTTCCTAATTCCATCAAGAACAACAGTGGCTGAAGTTGTAGGGCCACTCTCAATTAATGCCTTCTTCTCTTCGTTAAGGAGATAAACGGAACCGAACTTCGGGATAGAGTATAACTGGTCATCAATCATATATATGTTTTCAGCTACTTCATTTATGTCAACCATAAGCTACTCCTCCGGCAGACACAAATGTAGTTCAGCTAACTGCTCTTCGGTAACTGATGACGGGGCATTAAAGGTTAAATCAACAGCGCTCTGATTCTTAGGGAAGGCAATCACCTCCCTGATATTGTCCTCCCTGGCCAGTAACATCACGATGCGGTCAATACCGATGGCTATACCGCCATGAGGTGGAGCACCATACTCAAAAGCCTCCAGCATATGGCCAAAGCGCTCCTCAATCTCTTCATCACTATAACCCAATAGTCTAAATACCTTCCGCTGAAGATGGCTGGTATAAATTCTAAGGCTACCACCGCCTATTTCATAACCATTACATATCATATCATAGTGCTTACCCCGCACTTTGTCGGGAGAAGTATCCAGTAACGGTATGTCTTCGTCCCTGGGTGCAGTAAATGGATGGTGCTCCGGCTCCCATCGCCCTGCTTTTTCATCCTTTCTAAGTAATGGGAAATTCTCAATGTAGGCAAAGGCAAGGAGGTCAGGCTCAGCAAGGCTAAGTCGACTTCCCATCACGCAACGCAGTTCACCCAGTACCTTATTGACTAGCTCAGGTTTACCAGCAATAATAAGCAGAAGGTCTCCCATACCTGCTCCCAAACGCTCCGCCATTTGTTTAACCTGGTCTAAAGTCAGAAATTTAGCCGCCACTGACCTTACCCCTTCAAGAGTTAAATCACTTAAACTACCGGCCGAGGTACCTAGTGATATAGTGACCAAGCCTTCAGCCCCGAGACCATGTACCAGCTTATTTAGCTCATCAAGCTGACTCCGCGTATAGCTACCACACCCAGGGGCACATATACCCTTTACCTTGCCCCCTTCAGCAATAGCCGAACGAAAAATAGAAAAGTTAGATGAGGCTAAAATATCTGACAGGTCTCTTATCTCCAAATCAAAGCGTAAATCAGGCTTATCCGTACCATAACGCTCCATCGCATCAGTATAGGCAAGACGAGGGAAGGGTTTTATTAGTCGCATTTCAGGCTTAATTGTCCCAACCATAGAGATGAAAAGCGCCTCAAGCAAGTTAAGGATGTCCTCCTCCTCAACAAAACTCATCTCTAAGTCAAGCTGAGTAAATTCAGGCTGACGGTCAGCCCTGGTATCTTCATCACGAAAGCATTTAGCTATTTGAAAGTATTTCTCCACACCAGCCACCATTAATAACTGCTTGAGTTGCTGCGGAGACTGAGGTAAAGCATAAAATTTGCCCGGATGAAGACGGCTGGGCACTAAGTAATCACGCGCCCCCTCAGGAGTGCTCTTAATCAGGATTGGTGTTTCTACCTCAATAAATCCCCGGGCATCCAGGAAATCACGTATAAACTTCACTACTTGGTGACGAAGGAGCAGATTTTTCCTCGCCCGAGGCCGGCGCAGGTCAAGATAGCGATACTTGAGACAGAGGCTCTCATCCACCTCAATGTCTTCATTTATATAAAAAGGTGGCGTCTTTGATGGATTAAGTATATCTGTATTCTGGGCGATAACCTCGACCTCACCGGTAGGTAATCCTGGATTTTCGGTCCCTGGAGGGCGAAGGGCAACCTCACCACTAATCCTGACCACATATTCATTGCGCATCTCAGTAGCTACTTCATGGCACAACTTTGATGTTTCTGGATTAAATACTACCTGAACTATGCCCTCTCTATCTCGCAGGTCAATGAAGATTAGTCCCCCATGGTCTCGACGGCGGTCCACCCACCCACACAGAGTTACCTTGACACCGATATGCCCCTTTCGGAGTTCACCACAACTATGACTTTTAAGCAAAAAATGTCTCCCAACCCAGAACTCTTAGACACATTATAGCTGATTATAGCCTATAAGCAGATGCTATTCAACTTGTGCCAATTGACAATCCTGAGGTTTGATACTATCATCTTAAGGATATGACAAAACAATTGATGAAATAAACGAGAAGATAAAAGAAGGCAAGGCTGTAGAAATTGCTATCACTTTAAAGGACTGGATACTAAGTGAAAATTCCTACTAACCGAACCAGTGGCACCTCTACCCGGGGTAGAATCAGGTATAACTTTCAAGCCACTTAAAGAGCGTCAATAGAGGAGTGAAGCCTTAACACATAGGACTGAAAGTGAAACCGAGTAACCTCACAGGTATTATGACAAGGAAAGATGAGAAGGCAGAGTTCGTTACATATACTACCAGAAATAGGTCGGCTATTTGCAATAGTCCTACTCGTTGTCGGGTGCAGCTTCATAGTCCACAAGGGAGTTACTGATGCTTTATTGATTGCTCAAAATAATCCAGGTGATTTTTGGCGTAGCTACTTTAGGTATCTTATAAGGAATATTGGAGGCTAAAAATGTCTATTTCCAAAAGAATAGTTCTACATTTTCCCAGGCGTTTGGTAGACCGACCCATAGTATGCCGTTTGGTTAAAGACTATAACCTTGAATTTAATATTTTAAAGGCCTTCTTCACCCCTGAGGAAGAAGGCTTAATGGTTCTAGAGCTAAGCGGAGAGCGAAAGGATTATGATAAAGGTATCAGGTATTTAACCGAGAGCGGGGTAAGAATTCAATCGCTTAGCCAAGATGTCACTCGCAATGAGGAAAGGTGCACCCACTGTGGTGCCTGTATAACTATCTGTCCAACAGGTGCTTTTGAAGTTGAGCCTTTAACTAGGCGGGTTAATTTTTATGATGAAAGATGCCTGGCTTGTGAACTGTGCATCAAGGCTTGCCCTCCAAGAGCAATGGAGGTGCATTTCTAGGCAATGTATGAGCCGAGAACCTACCGACATTGGGTTAAAAGTAAAGACCTAGTCTCTTATAATGTAGTGGTAGGGGAGACAGATTTATATATTCGTACCTCAACTAACCTGAGAAGGAAAGCCGCCAAGCTAGTATTAAAGTATCGTGATGCCTTAGAAAGATATATTGAGCGACATCCATCATTTCTTACCTCACTTGAACCCCTTTCTGTTGGTGAGAATGCCCCTCGTATTGTAAAGTCAATGTCAGAAGCAGCGGCAAGGGTCGGCATTGGTCCTATGGCTTCAGTGGCAGGGGCGATAGCTGAATTCGTTGGCACTGAGCTACTGGCCTTTTCTCCAGAGGTAATTGTAGAAAATGGGGGCGATATATATCTGAAGAGTTTGAAGAAAAGGATAATAGGGATTTATGCCGGCAAATCACCTTTAACCGGCAAAGTTAGTCTGGAAATCAATGGGGAAGATACACCACTAGGAATTTGTACCTCTTCGGGAACAGTAGGGCATTCCCTGAGTTATGGGAAGACTGATGCTGTTATAGTGCTTTCTAAATCAGCCTCTCTGGCTGATGCTGCTGCCACTGCTATAGGTAACCTGATTGTCCAGCCTAGTGATATCTCGAAGGGGATTGAGTTTGCCAAAGGTATTGGCGGTCTAAAGGGAGTGATAATCATTAAAGATGATAATATAGGGCTCTGGGGTAAGGTAAAAATCCGTCAAATGGCTGTATAAGAGACTACTCCTTAATCCTCCCTTTCTTAATCCTCCCCTCTTTCAAAAGAGAGAGATTACTTTTGAAGTGGTGAAACCCTTTCAATCTACCCTATAAACGATTTAACAGAGGAAGTGGCTCCTCAAGGTCTGGCCCTCAAATTTAGGAGTTAAAATTTATTGACACGACTCTATATATGAATTATACTTCATATAAACGGGAGTTCATATGACAGTTGAGGAAGACCAGGCAAGATTCCTGAGGTGCATTGGGGAGCCTACGCGACTCCAGATACTCAAGCTGGTGGCTGAAAACGAGAGGTGCGTTGGTGAACTCGCTAAGACTCTAAACAAGGAACAATCCCTTATTTCGCACCACCTGAGAGCCTTAAAAGAATGCAAAATTGTGAAGGACAGGCAAGAAGCTCAAAAGGTCTACTATAAGCTCACGGATGATAGGTTAGCCAGGTTAATTATTGATAGCGAAGCCCTGATGATAGAGCTATCGCTGTGTAAGTGTCCAGAGATGAATTACGGAAGAGGAGAAAATAAGTCGTAATATGGCCCAAGAAAAAGAGAGGCGGCTTGGGGTTTGGGAAAAGTATCTGACCCTGTGGGTTGTACTTTGTATGGGCGCAGGAGTGTTAATAGGGCT
>SDBU01002908.1_pt1 | contig 22273 bp, 20 predicted proteins | sample 2277071 | NCBI WGS metagenome assembly SDBU01 (sample SAMN10397929, study PRJNA504765) | marine sediment metagenome | isolation source: marine sediment core GS08_GC12, 126 cmbsf | place: Arctic Ocean: Gakkel Ridge, Loki's castle | collected 2008 | reverse complement strand
TGGCGGACGTGCCGATCGAGTTTCAGGGCATCGTCATCGAGAAGCTCAGCCGGCGCAAGGGCGAGATGACGCACATGGAGCCGCTCGGGCCCGGCGTCGTCCGCATCACGGCGGAGATTCCCACGCGCGGCCTGATCGGCTACCGGGCCGCGTTCCTCACGGACACGCGGGGCCTGGGCATCATGGTCTGCCGCTTCACCGGCTACGGCGCATGGCGCGGCGAGGTGGTGAAGCGCAGCCGGGGCTCGCTCGTCAGCATGGAGACCGGAGAGGCCACGGCGTACCAGATCAAGAAGCTCCAGGAGCGCACGACGCTGTTCGTCGAGCCGATGGAGCGCGTCTACACCGGCCAGATCGTCGGCGAGAACTGCCGGGGCGCGGACATGCCCTGCAACCCCACCCGGCGCAAGGAGCTCACCAACCATCGCGTGGCCAACAAGAGCATCGACGCCGGCCTCCTGGCCGTGCCGCGCAAGTTGACGCTCGACGAAGCGCTTGGGTGGATCGCGGACGACGAGCTCGTGGAGGTGACGCCGGCTTCGATCCGCGTGCGCAAGGCCCTCCTCCGCGCCAACGACCGCAAACGCGCGCGCACACAGGCCGTCGAGGCCGTGCGATAGGGGGCAAGTGGCCCCGACCATGGCGCGGCACAGCACAGCGGATCTCACGATGAATGTCTACGCTCGGACACGGGAAAGCCGGCAGGCCGAACTGGCTGAAAAGGTGGGGGAGGTAGCCTTCCCGGAAAAAAAATATGCACATAGCGTGCACCCGAGGACAACCGGCACTGATGGCTTAAGCGCTAACGGCCTGCAAGCACATGACTTACAGGCCGTTTCAAATGGTGGAGGCGGGGGGAATCGAACCCCCGTCCCGGTGCATTTCAGCAGAAGCTTCTACGTGCGTAGTCCGTCTTTTGGCTTTTCTAGGTCCTCAGGGCTCCGACGGACAGGATTCCTTTCGGACCCGAACCCGACTTATAGGTTTCCCCGCCGCCGCGTCAGGTAAAGGACGCCAGGTAGCCTGCTGCTGTCGTCCGTCCCAGCCCCGCAGGCAAGGCTAGGCGGACGCCGCTGCTAGTTATGCAGCGAGAGCGTAGTGCGTGTCCGCACTTGTGTTTTTTGCCGGGTTTTTTACGAGGCCTCCCGACAACCTCGACACGCAACCTCCACCTCAATCTGCCCGGTCGAAGCCTTTCGCCCCCGGGCCAATCCACTTCGATATACTTCAGCCGCTTGCCCTCTATATATATTATACTCATTTTCTCTGGATTGGCAAATGGCGGAGGTTTCCGGGCCGACCAGCCAGCGGGTTGGGACATGAAGCAGATTGCGATCGGTTCGGTTCGCCCACCGCCCGGCCGATCACCATGAAAGCCCGCTGAGTCCAAAACCCGTCCGTGGCAGCGGACGCAGGCGAATCGCGTCTCCGGTCGCGGCCGGCACGTGTGATTGACGGGACCTTGCCGGCGGCATGTCCTTGACGAGCCTCGTGGTGATTCATTAGACTCTGTAGACGATGTCGAGCAGCGCGTGGCATCGGGGACGACGGAGGTGGCTGAGTTGCTGGGACCAGGAAGGAGGGTCGACAGGATGAAGGGCTTGATTGCCGTATCCATTCTCGCCGTGGTCTTACTGTGTTCTGGATGTGCCGGGATTACGGGAGCCGTGACGGGGGCCTTTACCGGCGCAGTGGATGCTCCGGCGGAGACGTACCGGCACAACACCGAGGCATTCGAGAAATACCCTATATTGTTCGCGCCGGACGTGCTCCTCATGGGGCCGGCCGGCATCATTACAGGACCGCTCTTCGGCCTGAGTAAAGGGGTCGCCCTGGACGTTCAATGCATGATGGGCGATATGAAGTATGGTGAGGTCTTCGGGTCGTACGGTGAGACGAGCATCTGGCGGCCGTACACGCTCAACTGGGGACCCGTGACGAAAGAGGGCGATAAGTAACAGGGCGGGCGCCGGCAGTTCGTGGTTCGGCGGGGCCGGTCAGACCTCCGCGGCTTCCCGCTCGAGCAGCATCTGCTTGACCTTCATGAGCCGGCTGATGTCGGAGCGGGCCAGTTCCTCGAGCCGGTCGGCGATGCTCTTGCGGGTTTCGCTCAGGTCCGGAATGAGGATGTATTCCAGGGCGTTCGAGCGGCGCCTGGTTTTCTGCACGTCCTCCGCCAGCGCGCGAATCGTCTGCTCCAGGGCCGCCAGCTTGATGAGACGGGGCAGGAATTCCCTGAGCTCCATGAGGGCCTCGTCCAGGTGCGGCGAGGTTTGCATCAGGCCGTAGGTTCTGCCGGAGTCCTCCACGACCGCCTGGAGTTCATGGGTGGCGACGCCCATGACCCGGCCCACGCGAGCCGAGAGCTTCAGCGTCGGACGGGATTGGAGAATAGCGGTCTCAGCGGCGGATTCGGAAGCCAAGGTGCGAGCCAGGAGGAACCTTCGGAATATTCTCGGCCACTCCTCGTCCACTCTCAGGCGCAGGCCTTTGTATTCCTCCAGTCGCACGGTGAGTTCTCGGATGAGTCCCTCGAGCTTGTCCTTCAGCAACTTGTGGCCCCGCTCGGCGAGGCCCAGGCGCTTGCGGACCCTGAGGAGTTCCATCCGGGTTGCGTTGACTTTGCGCTTCATGGCGAAATACCACGCTCAGTTCAAACGAACAACTCGCGGAGAGGCCAGAGCGACTCCAGCGATAAAATCCAAGATTCAAGCCCCGGCACCCTGCGATGCGGCTTGAATCCGGTCTATGCTCGTTCCCCGTGGACGCGGGCGGGCTCTTCGGCGGACGTCTCTGTCTGAGCCTCTTCCTCGGCCTCGGGCGGTTTCCAGTACTTCTCGATATTCTCCGGCCGCACGCGCTTGAGCTCCGCTTTCGGCAGCATGCTCATAAGACGCCAGCCGGTATCCAGGGTCTCCACAATGGACCGGTTTTCGTATTCTCCCTGGCTGACAAATTCTCTCTCGAAGGCATCGGTGAATTTCATAAACAGGCGGTCCACTTCGGTGAGGGCTGACTCGCCGAGCACTACGGCGAGCTCGCGGGCGTTCTTGCCACGGGCGTAGGCGGCGTAGAGCTGGTTGAGGACGTCGGCGTGGTCCTCGCGCGTTTTGCCTTTTCCGATGCCCTTGTCCTTGAGGCGGCTGAGCGAGGGCAACACGTCAACCGGGGGATAGATCCCCTGGCCGTGGATAGGTCGGCTGATGTATATCTGGCCCTCGGTGATGTAGCCTGTCAGGTCGGGGATGGGGTGGGTCTTGTCGTCGTCCGGCATGGTGAGGACCGGGATCTGCGTGATGGAGCCCTTCTTTCCTCGGATTCGACCGGCCCGTTCATAGAGGGTGGACAGGTCGGTGTAGAGGTAGCCCGGATAGCCGCGGCGGCCGGGGACCTCCTTCCGGGCGGCGGATATCTCGCGCAGGGCATCACAATAGTTGGTCATGTCAGTGAGTATGACCAGGACGTGCATGTCCATTTCGAAGGCGAGATATTCGGCGGCGGTAAGCGCGCACCGGGGCGCTGCGATGCGCTCGATGACCGGGTCGTCGGCGAGATTGATGAACAGAACAGAACGGGAGATGGCACCGGTGGCGCGGAAATCCGCCATGAAGAATTCGGCCTCTTCGAATGTGATGCCCATGGCGCAGAAGATCACGGCGAATCCCTCTCCAGTTCCGAGGACCTGCGCCTGCCGAGCGATCTGCGCGGCGACGCGAGCGTGAGGGAGGCCGGAGCCGCTGAAGAGGGGAAGCTTCTGGCCCCGCACGAGCGTGTTCATGCCGTCTATGGTGGAGATGCCGGTCTGAATGAACTCGTCCGGGTAATCGCGCGCGCATGGATTGATGGGGTTGCCGTTGATGTCCTCGGTCTTCTGCGGAACGATGGCCGGGCCGCCGTCTATCGGCTTGCCGACCCCGTTGAAGATGCGCGCGACAATGTCCTCGGAGAGATTCATGGTGAGGCCATGGCCCAGGAACCGCACTTTAACGTCGTCGGCCGCGATGCCTCGGCTGCCCTCGAAGATCTGAACGAGCGCGCGGTCCTGATCAATCTCCAGGACTTGGCCTATGCGTAAGTTTCCGTCCGGCAGCTTCACCTCGGCCAGCTCGCCGTACTTCACATTCTCGACCGCCTCCACCAGCATGAGTGGGCCCACGATGTCCCGTACCGCCTTGTATTCGGTAATCATCGCTTCTCGTCCCATCCTTCCTCTTTCTCGCCGACGGCCAGGCCGTCCAGGTCTGTTCTTGCTTGTTCCAGGATGACGTCGAACTGCTCCAGATTGTCCTCGGAGATGAGCTTCGACCTGGCGATCGCCTCCAGCACGGACAGTTTCGCCATCTCCTCCACGTCCGCTCCGGCGCCGAACACCTCCTTGGCGTGGCGGTAGAAGAGGATAATGTTCCTGAGCATGAGGAATTGCTTCTTTTGCGACGTATACGTATCCACGGGGTCGAAGGCGTTTTGGTGCAGGAAGTCCTCGCGGATCATCCTGGCGGCGAGCATAATGAGGCGATCGGAGGCGGGCAGGGCATCGACGCCCACCAGGCGCACCAGTTCCTCCAGTTCCGATTCGCGCTGGAGGAGCACCATCCCCTCGCGCCGGTAATCAGGCCAGGCCTTGTCCACTTTCTGGCCGCTCACGCGCTCGGTGGTGTCAAGGTAGAGCGAATAGCTGGTGAGCCAGTTGATGGCCGGGAAGTGGCGCTGGGCCGCCAGGGCGTCGTCAAGCCCCCAGAACACCTTGACCACGCGCAGTGTGGCCTGCACGACCGGGTCGGAGAGATCGCCACCGGGCGGGCTGACCGCCCCGATGATGCTGAGTGTGCCGAGTCGTTCGTCGGACCCGAGGCAGAGCACCCGGCCCGCCCGCTCGTAGAAGGCGGCGATGCGGCTGGACAGGTAGGCGGGATAGCCTTCTTCGCCAGGCATCTCCTCCAGTCGGCCGGATATCTCGCGCATCGCCTCGGCCCAGCGGCTCGTGGAGTCGGCCATCATGGCCACGTCATAGCCCATGTCGCGGAAGTACTCGGCCATGGTGATGCCGGTGAACACACTGGCCTCCCTCGCGGCCACAGGCATGTTGCTCGTGTTGGCCACGAGGGTGGTGCGCTCGATGAGCGGACGGTCGGTCTTGGGATCTTTGAGTTGGGGCATTTCAATGAGCACGTCGGTCATCTCGTTGCCGCGCTCGCCGCAGCCGACGTAGACCACCACGTCCACATCCGCCCACTTGGCCAGTTGGTGCTGCACGACCGTCTTGCCGCTGCCGAAGGGGCCGGGCACGCAGGCCGTGCCGCCCTTGGCGAGCGGGAAGAACATGTCAATGACCCGCTGGCCTGTGACGAGGTGCTCCTCGGGCGGGACCCGACGCGCGATCGGCCTGCCCTGGCGCACCGGCCACACCTGCATCATTTTGATCTCCACCGTCCCGGACTCGGCCTCGACGGCCCCGATGGGCGTGTCCACGGTTTGATCACATTCCGTGAATCCCACAGCGCGGCCCCTGACCCCCGGGGGCACCATGATCTTGTGAATAAAGACCTCGGTTTCCTGCACTTCGCCCAAGACGTCGCCGGGTTGCACCTCCTGGCCGTCCTTGACTCTGGGCACAAACTTCCATGTCTTTTCCCGATCCAGCGCGGGCACGTTCGCGCCGCGGACGACGAAGTCGCCGTGGCTTTCCCTGAGCACCTCGAGCGGCCTCTGAACACCGTCGTAGATGCTCGTCATGAGTCCAGGGCCCAACTCCACGCTTAGCGCCTGGCCTGTTCCGAGGACCGGCGCGCCCGGGCCAATGCCGCCGGTATCCTCGTAGACTTGAATCGAATACCGGCCTGAGCGCACTTCGATGATCTCGCCGAACAGCCGATCCTCACCCACGCGCACGACCTCATACATCTTCGCGCCGGTGAGTCCGATGGCCACGACCAGCGGGCCGGAGACCTTCTGAACTCTACCTTCAGCCATGCTGTCTTCCTATTTCGGATTTCGGATGGTGGACTTCCTATTGTGGATTTCGGATTGCGGATTGAGCTGTTTGGCTCCCTGCAACGTTTCGTTTTCTCGCAGATCTTATCAAAGCCACCGTTATGGACGGAAGCTGATCCGCCTCATCCATAAGGCGTTCCAACTTATTCCGACTTACCGTGCCCGTTTCAGTCAGCAATTTTATCCAGCAGGAACACTCGTCAACCTCCTCTTCGACGGTTCCCATCTTTGAAATGAAATCCGCCGTTGACTTGACCCGGCACGCGGCACGATAGTTCGCCCCGACCGAGGTTCCTGAACGTAATAGTCGGCGTCCGATTGTGTCCGCTGTTCGTCCTGTTGGTAATGCCTCGACCAAACGAACCACGCGAAGTCCAAATTGCTTCGTCCTCCTCTTCAGCTCTGCAGCATCCATGCTCCGATTTTTCCGTACTTCGGATTGCGCAAATCCGCAATTTGCAATCCGCAATCATATGAGGCTTGCGCCGGTCGCCTGCTCGATAAGATGGCGGATCTCCTGCAGCGTTCGGTGCTCCTCCGAAGGCACCAGCGGCAGCGCCAGCAGGGCCGCCCGTGAACGCCTGCGAAAGGCCGCAACCACCTCCGGAGCGGCTTCGGCTTGCGGCTCCGACACGAACACCGCGTGGATGTCGCGTCGCACAGCCAAGCGCCGGAGCGCCTGCTCGAACTCCTCGGTGGTTTCACACGTCACCGGATCGGCCCCGATGCCTGCGAGAGCCACCACGAAGTCCCGATTTCCCACTGCTGCGAGCTCAGCCATAGCCCAAGCGCAATTCGTTTTCCACCGTCTTCTCGGGGATCCCGAAGGCGACGGCCGTGAGCGCCAATTGAAGATTGACGGCCTCGCACCTGAGGGCCCAAAGGAACGCGAACACGCGTTCCGGCCCGAACGGCATGCCTGAAGCGGCGGAGGCCAACACCGCCACACGATCATCAATACACCGACCCAGGCGCGTCACAAACTCCGATCCGGACGGTATGCTCTCGGCCTCCGGCAAGCCCATGCCGCGGAGGAGGCGGGGCCATGCTTCCTCATCCGCGGTCGTCAACTCCGTGAGGCCGGGCTCGTCGAACCCGGACCTCCGCCAGGGTTGCAGTATTTGCTCCGTGTCCCAACCGATTCGTCTTGCCCGAATAATGGACAGGGCGGCACGCAGGCGAAGCCAGGCGCGGACCCATGAGAGGAGCGCCTCGCTTTCCATGTAACGCGCAGAGCGAACCAGCGAGGCCGCCTCGCACGCATCCAGGCATCGGTCGATCCAACCGGCCCGGTCGCCCTCCTCAGGGAGTTCGGAACGAATGATCTTCGCGGCCTCGACAAAGGGAACGAAATGCTCGTCTTCCAACTCGCCGCTCCAGCATTGCTCGAAGGGGCCTTGGGGCTGCGTCTCCGCTTCCGGTCGCGGGCCGCGCGCCGGCTCCTTTTTCGCTACGGCGGCCTTGGCGAATTGCCGGAATCGCTCCCACTCGCTGCTCAGGAGAAAGATGTCGCCGATTCGCGCGTCCGGCGATAGGAGCGCCACGTACTGAATGATCGCCTCGAACCGATGTTGTATCTCCTCGACCGGCCTCTCGCCGGGTGGCTCGCCGGCGAAAAGCAGGCTCGCCCGCAGCCGCGTCCGCAGATCCTCGGGTGAATCGGCCTCCAGGAGCGCGAGCAGCGGCCGGCCGCGCATCAAGCGCTCCCACTGCGCGCTCACCAGGCCGCTCACGTAGCACCAGCCTGCGCGGTCTATCATTCTTTCTCTTCTCCGAAGAGCCGCGCGGCGACTTGCTGAGCAAGGGACTCCCTAAGATCCCTCAGGAGCGATTCCACGGAGTAGTCAAGGTCGACCTGACGGCCCTGGACCAGAAAGCCGCCCCTTATTCGGACGGTCTCGTCAGACAACTTGAACCCGCTCCCGGAATTTGTCTCCTCCAGAATCTGCCCGACCGTGTCCTTGTCGCGATCCTTGGTGACGATTTTGGCGTCCTCCATGGGCGGAAGGCATTCGAGCTGCGACTTGAGCCATTTTCTGTAGCCGTCATCCGGCAGCGATATGATTCCGTCGAGCGCCTTGGTGAACACCTCTTCGATGATTTCGTTCTTGAGCTTGAGGAGCTCGAGTCTGTCACGTGTCTGGCTCGCGCTGGCCTCTCGCTCAAGGACGCCTTCCAGCTCAGCGCGGGCGGCTTCGACGCCGTGCTTGTGCTGCTCGCGAAGCCGCCCCGACTCCCGTTCCTTGCGCCTCTCCGCCACCTGCTTGGCGGTCTGGAGGATCTTGTCGGCCTCCCCGCGCGCTCTGCCGAGCACGGCCTCTTCAACGTTGGACAGTGCCACGAGGCCCCCTTTCCCTGGACATCGAATTCCCTTCGCTTGGGGTTACTTGAGAAAGATCGTAGTGAGGATTGATGCCAGCAGCGCGACCACCGCGTAGGTTTCCACAAGCCCTGGGAAAAGGATCGCCCGTCCGCCCTCCTCTGGTCTTCTGGACGTCAAGTTAATGCATGCAGCAGCCGTCTCGCCCTGAAAGATAGCGCTCACAAAGAGCACGATTCCCAAGGCAAGGCTGATGAAGAACAAGTTGAATCCGGTGGCCGTGGTGACCTCCGGCGTCCCAGTAAACAGCTTAATCTTGAAAGCGACCATGATCAGGTTGACTAGACCGTAGAATCCCTGGGTCCCAGGTAGCGCAGTAAGGACGAAGAGCTTGCCGAAGAGCTCCGGTTTCTCCGACAGGACCCCCGCGGTCTGCGCGCCCGCGATGCGCAGGCCGCGGGCCGAGCCCCAGCCGCCGAACATGACCGCAAGCATGCCGCCTGCGACCGCCCAGCCAATGCCGTTTTCCACAAAAACCTGCCGTATGAATTCCTGCATGGTCGACTCCTCTCCAATTAATCAGCCCAGACGGTGGCCGCGTCAGTCACCCTTATCCTGCCGCGCCACGTTCCGAGCGGCGCGAATGTCGGCGCGTCACCTTCGTAGAACTTGCTGAAGAATTCGACAAACATCAGTCGTACGGAGTGCACAAACGCACCCAGGATGCTTATAAAGAAATTCAGGACGTGTCCGAAGATGAGGAGGAAAACAAACATGACGAAACCAACGTACGGGATCCCTTTGGTAAGACCCGCGATAAGGTTGAACGAAATGCCCACAATCGTGGTAGTCAATCCCAGCGCCAGAAGGCGGCTGTAGGAGAGCGTATCTCCGATGAAGGTCGTGGCCCCGTACGTGCCGACGATGCCGTACAGGCTGAGAATCCCCACGATGGCCTTGCCAATCAGTGTTTCTTGCGCTCTTCCCTGCGTCAGGACAAGCCCCAGCGCGCCAATAGCCATCATGACCAAAGCCGTCGTGAGGAGCCACGAGGGCAGCGCTACGAAAAGCTTGCAGACCAGCAGGACGAGCCCGGGCAAGAAGAGCAGCCAAAAGCCGCCATCAAAGATCGCCGCCCAAGGATTGCCCCGCTTGAAGTTCTTCAGCATCAGGCAAACCACGCTGAAAAGTTGATTCGCAACGCCCAGCATCAAGGCGACGCACAGCGTGAGCAGCGACTTCTCCACCATGTCGACAACCATCAACGTCTCACGCATCCGCACCAGTAGGTTGTTCTCACTCAGATAGGCAGCGCTCAGGAGGTCGGCTGCCCATGCGCCCGTAAGCACGCCCACGATGAACGCCGAGACGCCGGCATAGGCCAGCAGCGTGAAGAAATGCCGAATGTTGGAATAACTACGGTACTTCCTCGCCAGCAGGAGTCCGAGGGCGAAGAGTATCGAACCGTATATGGCATCACCGAAGCAGAACCCGAAGAACAAGAGAAAGTTGAAGAATATGAATCGGGTCGGGTCGAAAGTGAAGTAGTTCGGCATGCCGAACATTGTGACAAGGAATTGTGCGGGCGCGAAGAAGTTCGAGTTGCGCAGAGAGACCGGCACAGGCTCATCCGGCTGCGGGTCCCGGACGAGGATGGCCGCGTTCGGCAGCTCGGCGGCAACACGGCCCTGGAAATCGGCCAGGTCGCGGTCACGCACGTAGCCTTTCAATATGGTCACCCGCTTGGATTCGGCCAGGAGCGAGGCGGCGTTCGTTATGTTCAGCCGCTCCTCCCAGTAACCGAGAACCATCTCCACGTCCCCGCGTTTCTGTTCGGCCATGCGCTTCAGATTGTCCTCGGCACGCTCGACTTCCTCGCGAAGACGCTTCACCTCGTTCCGCCGGAGGCACACATACTCATCCAGCGCGACAGTCTGCTCTTCAGGCTCGATAAGCTCGAACTGAAACTCGCGAAGAACCGCCAGCGTCGCGTCCCGTTCGTCCGCAGAGCAAGCCGTCTGGACCAGGGCCTGTCGTCCAAGCCGCTCGGCCGCGGAGACCACAGAGGCCTCGGGAAGTCTTCGGCTCGCCTGGAGGCGAGCAAACTGCGGCGTTGGCATAAGCCCGACCAATGCGGCGGTCCGTCGCAACGCTCGGACGCCCGGCAAGGTCAGCTTCAGCCCCGCAATCACCTCCAACGGCTTGAGGCGCTTCTCGGCCTTCTGCAATTCAGCGGCAAGCGCTGCGTGACGACGGTTCGCTTCGGAAGCCTCTTTGTGCATGGCCTCGATATCCGTCTCCGAGAGCGACCGACGTACTTCGCTCTCTCGCACCTCGATCGGCGTTGGAATGAAGTTCTCCAGGAACTCGCGGCTGGACTTGGAGAAGGCGGCCAGGGCATCCAGCGTTTCCCGAAGCAACTGGACCCGGCGCTCCACGTCGCCCACCTCCGGGTAGATCCGCTCGATGCCAAGTGCCTCCCAGTCTTCTGTCCCCGCCAGACCGCAGTCGGACAGGTGACTCAGCCCCATGGCGGCCAGTCTGTCCAGCGTCTCCCTCGCTTCACCATGAGAAGCGAAGAGCCAAACCGACTTCATCCGCTCAATCGCCATGGGATCGTTCCAGGAAGGCCTTGATGACGTGCTCAACCAGCGGCGCCACTTTCTCTCGCCGCACGGTTTCCAGCTTCTGACGGCCGGCGCGCATGCACTCCTCGAACTTGCGGAACATCTCCTCCCTGCGCTTGGCCAGTTCGCGCTCGATCTCCTTTCGCTCCTTCTTGCCCTCGCGCTCGAGTCGGTCTGCCTCGGCCTTAAGGAGGCGGTCCACTTCCTCGCGGAACTCTCGCGCCTGCTGCTTGGCCCGTTCCACGACCTCGTCCGCGCGCTTTTCGAGATCCGCAATGCTTTCGAAGATGTCCTCGCTCATCACTTCTCCAAGGATGAGATGATACGAACGTCTGGGACGCATGCGACGTTACGGAGGCGGAATAAGTTAGTTTACCCATCAGCGCAGGATTGTCAAGCAGCGCGAGAATCGGCGGCTCTGTTCGCCATTCCTGTTGGCCGCCGTGGTAGGGGCGCACCGCCCCAGCTGCGTCTGCCGACTGGCGGACTGCGGCGGGCAAGCGTGCGCCCCTACATCTCGGATCAACAGAAAGTGATGCACTGCCGAGAACCGGCGGCCGCACTCAAGAGCCGGGGCGCTGTGACAGAACCCCGATGGCAGACGCTTGCCCATCGCCCATTGGGGTTGACGCCGTCACGCGGAACGGGAAGCGTCCCGACGTGAGGGAAGGCGTCTTCATGCGCATCCGCGTGCGACCCCTTAGGGGCCATCGCGGGGGGAAAGGGACGCTTGACTCTCGGGGTTTCCTCCCAGGCGGGGAAAACGAAGGAGAAAAAAATGTTGCTTTTTGGCGATTTTTCCCTTGACAAAGAGAAAATGAGAGTTAGAATTTGGTTAGTGCCGTCAGTGGTGGTAGAGAAAAAACAGGACACAATTTGTGGCGCCCTCGGACATTCGAAAGAGGATCCAGGATGGATGGTTCGCGGCCCACTGGAAATGATTGAGCCGGATGGTTCAGGCGCACTGCGCGGTGCGCTGAGCCTCGGTCAGGCTCCTACGTTACCAGAGAGGGGGTGAGAGCGTATGGCAAAGAAGAAAAAAAAGGCCGTAAAGAAGACAGCGGCCAAGAAGAACGTGGCCAAGAAGAAAACGGTCAAGAAAAAAGCGGCCAAGAAGAAAAGAAAGTGACGGGAGAAGGTGGCAACTTGCTGCAAGCTCCGCGCGGTCCGACGGCAAGCCGGATTTCCAGCCTTGGCAACTGTACACGGCATCTCGCTTCGCGTGGAGCTTGCATTTTTTGTGAAAACAGCAGGATGAAGGACACGGCTGAGGAAAGGCTGCTGACTGACTCCTTCGTCCTGCATCATTCTTTCCTCTTCCGTTTCCGAGCGTCCAAGTAAGGCTGCAGAATGAACTGCGCAGCCATGCGATCGACCCGATGCCGCTGCTTGGCGCGAGAGAGACCGGCATCCTTCATAGTGCGCCTCGCCCGTTCGGTGGTCAACCGTTCGTCCACCAGATGCACCGGCCGTCCCAACACTTTCAACTCCTCAGCAAAGCGCATCACCTTCCGCGCCTGTGGCCCGAGCGAACCGTTCATGTTCCTGGGAAGCCCAACCACTATCTCCTCGACTTCCCGCGCCTCCACAACGCGCCGCATCGATTCGATCAATTGTGGTTGTGAAACGTTCTCCAGCGTTCCCAAGCCGTGCGCTACCAGACCGATGTCGTCGCTGACCGCCAGCCCGACCCGCCGATCGCCGTAGTCCACGCCCAGTATCTTCACCTTCTCGCGCATCGACTCTGCACACAAATACCCGCGACCTCGACGAATGGAATGGGTTGACACATCGCCCGCCCGCTTTGATGATATCATATCCGGGGAGGCGAACGGAACAGATGACGATTACGTGGAGGCGGACCGCCGTTTTTGTGCTCGTGGCGGGTGCGGTAGCGTTGGCGCTGGTGGCCGACTGGATAATCGTTACGGAACGCGAGAAGATCTCCGCCACGATTGACGCCCTGCGCGCGTCCATGTCCGCGGCGGACGCCGAGGCGGTTTTTCAGCATATCTCCCGAGATTACGATGGGGAAGACCTTTCCCGCGAGGCGCTTCGCGCCATTGCTGAGGCGGTGTTCGATCGCCACGGCGCGATCGACATCCGGACGACCACCTCAGGGATAAATCGCATGGAGGACATGGCCGCCGTGAACCTCGGCGTCCTGGCACGGTCGGAGCGGGGCGGGCTTTCCGGCTACTCGGAATGGGCGCTCACCCTCAGAAAAGAGGCGGATGGATCGTGGCGTGTGACGCGGCTCGCGCCCGTGAAGCTGGGACGAAGGTACGTTGCCGGATGGCGCGACATCGTGACGGACTCAGGTCTATAGTTGAACAAGAGTCCGTTCGCTTGGCGCACGGACCCTCCGGACAGGGGGCGGGCGGCAGCTCTTTTCAGGTCACGAACCCTGAAACGAAAGCTCGCGTGCCAGCGCTTCGGAACGCGGGCCGCTGGGTCTCAGGCGAATCTCCCGCGTCGTCTTGCCGATCGTGGCCATGTAGATCTCGAGGCGGTCGGAAGGCAGTGCGTCCATGACGCGATCGGCCCATTCCACCACGGAGACGGCATCGCTGTAGAAGACTTCCTCCGCGCCTATCTCGATCATTTCACGCGCGCCGCTCAATCGATAGGCGTCGAAATGGCAGAGCGTCAAGCGCGCCTGGTGGCGCGCCATGAGGACGAACGTGGGACTGGTCACATCCTCCCGGCAACCACCCATGCCGGTAAGGATGCCTTTGGTGAGGATCGTCTTTCCAGCGCCGAGGTCGCCCACCAAGGCCAGGACGTCACCGGGCCGAACGGCCCGGCCGATGCGGGCGCCCAGGTCCAAAGTCTCCTTGGGTGAGCGCGTGACGATGGCGTTTTCGCGAGAGGAGGTCAAGTTTTCAGGAATCGGGATCACGGATTCGGAGTCAGGCTGTGGGTGTCCGGAGATGGCCGACGACCACCTAAAACCAAACACCGAACACCCGGCACCGTTCCTAAGCCAGGGCCTGTTCAACAATGGGCGCGACCGTGTCGTCCCAGCCAAGGGTCATAATGTGGGCGCCTTGACATCAGACCCAGTGGTGCGGTTTCTCCTCTGGGGCCATGGAACGTGATGACACGAATATATCTGAAAAATCTACGTCCAAGTCTCGCGCCCTGCGCGTTCGGCTGCAAAGAAAGCTGAGTGCTCGAACGCCTCCCGCCGGCCTATTGGTCGATTTCGATGACCGCCAGCACCTGGCCCACCTTGACGGTATCGTCCTCTTTGGCGAGTATGCGCTTGACAGTTCCGTCCACTGGGCTGGTGACGTCGAACGTGGCTTTGTCGGTCAAGAGCTCGGCGACTTTCTCGTCCTTCTTGACCTGCTCTCCTTCCGCTGCATAGAAGAAAGAAACCGTCGCTTCGTCCGGGCCGTCGTCCCCCAGCGAGGGAACTCGAATTTTCTGTTCCGCCATGTCCTGTATCCGTTGGGTTGACACGAAAAGAGGGCTAGTCTAACACAAAAAGCCCGACACTGCACGAGTAAAGTGGCTCAAGTGCCGGACGATCCAACTCTAATCGACGCAAGCAATTAGGCCTAAGAATGGATTCCTCGTCCCAGCCACGCTTCCGCCGCCTCCATAAGTCCCTCGGGCAACGTCGGATGAGCGTGGATGGCGCCGGCGATCTCCTCAACCGTCGCCTCCAGGGACATGGCCAGCCCGGCCTCGGCGATGAGGTCGGCTGCGCGAGAACCTATGATGTGCACGCCAAGGACTTCGCCGGTCTTGGCGTTCGCGATTATCTTGGCGAAACCACGGGCTTCGCCCATGGCCTGAGCCTTGCCCAGACCCATTAAGGAATAGCGGGCCTCCTTTACCTCGATACCCGCCTCGGCGCACTCTGCGCTGGTCATGCCCACGGAGCCGATCTCCGGATCAGTGAACACGCAGGCAGGGACCACACGGTAGTTCATCCGGCTCTCGTGTCCCATGGCGCATTCGGCCGCGACGATGCCCTGGCGAGAGGCCAGGTGAGCCAGCATGAGCTTGGCCGTGACGTCGCCGATGGCGTAGACGCCCGGCACGTTCGTGCGACAGCGCTCGTCTATGGCGATGGCGCCGCGATTCGTCGTCACGCCGGCAGCGTCCAGCCCGATGTCACCGGAGTTCAGCGAACGGCCCACGGACACCAGCACCTTTCCCGCGACCACGTTCTCTCCGTTCGAGAGCTTGCACGCAGCCGATGCGTTGCTCACGTTCACCGATTCGACCTTGGCTTTAAGATGAACCGTGACGCCTGACTTTTTGAATGACTTGAGCAACTCGGCGGCCAGATCGCTGTCGCTGCGCGGCAGCAGTTGCTCCATCATCTCCACGACGGTGACCCTTGTGCCGAGGCGTGCGAAAATCCCGGCCCATTCCGCCCCGATGTAACCCCCTCCGACGATGAGGATGCTGTCGGGCACGCGCTCAAGTTGGAGCGCTTCATCGCTCGTGATCACCGTCTTGCCGTCAAAGGGAAAGCCCTCGATCCGCAGCGGCTCGGACCCGGTGGCCACAATGAGGTTGCGGCCGGTTACTTTGCTGGTCTTGGTTCCGTCGGAGACCTCCATCGAGCGCGCGTCGGTGAGCCGGCCCCGGCCCGGGATGACGTCAACCTTGTTCTTCTTGAGCAGGCCCCGGAGGCCCTTGCGAAGCCGCCTCACGACCTCATCCTTGCGCTGCCACATGCGCGGGAAGTCCGGCTTCACGTCCCCGCAGGTAAACCCGAACTCCGCTCCTCTCTGGGCCATTGAGAGCGCGTGGACACTCTCGATGAGCGCTTTTGTGGGGATGCAGCCGCGATTAAGGCAGGTGCCGCCCAGCTCCCGTTCTTCGATCAGACCAATCTTGCCGCCGAGCTGCGCCGCCCGGATCGCCGCCACGTAGCCGCCGGGCCCACCGCCGAGGACGAGTACATCGTAATCCATGAATCCCCTCCCCCCACTTGGGGTGTTCTGTGAATCTCGCTCTGATCCGAAGGGAAAAGACGCAATTATAATGCCTCTTCTCTCCCCCGGTCAAACGCCGGCATTCAGGATTGATGATTATCGACTGATGCTTTGCGATGCGTGATCTGACTTGTCGGTTGGGGGCAGACCAATCATGGGACCCGGAACCCAATTCTCCAACCGCCGACCACCCGAAACCGATAGCCAAACCCCACAGCTCGCGCCCTCACCCCCCGGCATACCCGGGGGGCCAGCCGAGGAGCCTGGGTTTCTCAAAGGAGCGCGGTGGCGGCGGGTTGTGGGAGGTGATCGCGACCTGCAGGGCCTCAATGCGGGCGTTCAGCTCCTTGAGTTCCCCTCTGTCGAACTTGCGAGGGATGTGATATTGTTCCTCGCTGAGGAGACGCGCTCGGATATACTTGCCCAGGGCTACGTCATACCGTCCGGCCTGGTCGTACAGTCTGGCCAGGTTCAGGGCATTGTCGGGGTGGCTGGGGAAGAGCTCTTCGGCCTTGAGGTAGGCCTCGAGCGCCTCCTGGTAATCGCTGGACGGTCCATTCCCGACCCATCGCAGCTCATAGAGTCTGCCGAGACGCCTGTAATACTCCGACCGGACAGGATTGAGCTCGACCGCTTGGCGGGCATGCACGACGGCTTGAGAGAAGGCGGAGATGCCCTTGTCGGTAGTCACCCTTCCTTGCCGCCACTGGCCCAGGAACAGGTCCGACAGGAGGGCATGAAGCTGCGCATCCCAAGGGTTCTTTTTGATCGCCTTCTCCAGCTCGTCCTGTCGCTTCTCAAAGGGAATGACTGTCGTCAGGTCCGTGGCGCGCTCCTTACGCTCGTGCGCCTCACTTGCGGGCAGGACGAACCCGTACGCCAGGAAGAACGCGATGCCCACAGCCGCCAGCGCAATCACCGGCCGCAAGAGAGGCCGGATCGGTCTGTCCATTGCGAACTGTTCAGTCTCCTCGCTCAGACAGGAGGAAAGCAGAAGGCCCATCATGATCCAGGCGGTCGCGAATGTGCCGGCCACGTAATGGTCAAAGTCCACGAGGCTGTGAGCGAGAAAGCCCACCAGCCCGCACCCGATTCCCACGGTCGCATATGAACCGCGCACTGGTCCCCGGACATCCGCCCTGAGGACGTTCAGCACCAGGAAGGCCAGGCACGCGACAAATAGCGTTACAGGCCAGGACAGGCCCGCGATGCCGCCGCTGCTCAGGAAAGTGCCGCCGTAGAGAACCTCAATCCCCACGAGGGCTGCGGAGAGAATCACCGCGGCCAACGTCCCCCCCGGCGGCGGTCGGGCTTCCGATTCCGGCAGCACGGGCTCGCCCTTTCTCACCGCCACGCGCCGCCAGAACGCTATCCAGAACGCGATGTACATTGACAGGCCGATGAGGCCCGTCTCCGCGGCCATCTGAATGTAGTCGTTGTGAGCGCGACGGGCCTCCTGATCTGCGGCCCGCTTTGTGGCCGCGTAGAAATCGGTGAAGTTGTCCAGTCCGACGCCCACGAACGGATGCCGCTCGACGATCGTTGCGGCCGCCCGCCAATATCCGTACCTTACCGCCAGGGACCCCGGGTAGTCCCTCAACGGAGGGAGCAGGCCGGAAGCCTGGGCCATGCCCCACACAATGAACAGCCCCAGCAGGCCGGAGATCATCTGGGTTCGACGGCGCCACAGCGCTCCTCCGAAGGCCCACAGAGCGAATGCCCCGATCGCCACCATGAAGGCCAGCCAGCCGCCTTTCGACTTGGTAAAGTACAGGGCCAGGAGCATGAGGAGCACGAACGCCCCTCGCCAGATCAACGGACCCCTCGCAGTCCTCCGGCGGCCGGCAGCCGTGTCAAACAGCAGTCCCAGGCAGGCGGGCGTCACCAGCACCAGGAACCCGGCCAGCGAATTCGGCAGCACGAACGTCCCGAAGACCCGGTCCTTGCCCAGCCGACCCTCGAGGTCATACGCCATGTGCTGGGGAAGGTTGAGACTGCGCAGAACTCCACTGGGATCCTGCGCAAACATGCTTCTGGCCTGGGGCAATTCCACGAACAACTGATGCAGAGCATGAAGGGATACAATGAAGGCCGACGCGCACACGACGCCGAGCAACAGAAGCCGCCTCCGCCGCGACCGCGTCTCGTTCACGATGAACACAAACGCCACAATGCTCGAAAGCCACATGAACGCAGTAAGGACCGCGGGGTACTTGTAACTGGCGTTCACTGCGGCGGATACCGAGGCTCCGCAGAACAGCAGGAGCCACGTTCCCACGCCCATGCGGCGCAGGCGCACCTTGCCCTCGAGCGCCATGCCGATCACCCACAGCACACCCGTGAGCACAAAGATCAAGTGGATCAGCAAGCGCAGTATGAACGTGGACTCGAGGGTTGGGGCGAGCGGGCCGATCCCGACGCCCAGCAGAAGCAAGCCGAAGGCGATCTGCCTCACGCGCTTCGACAGAGATTCCGCTGTCTGTTCCGGTTCGGAATCCGGTTCATAACTTGGGCGTCCGGCCTTGTCGGGAAAGCGGCCGTGGGCGCGCTTCTTGTGGGCGGGCACGTTCGAGGATTCCTATGATGGTGAAAATGGCTACCGCCTGGGCGAAGACCAACAGCACTGCCGCCTGCTTGGCGTAGTAGAGGACCGTCGCGCCCAGGGCCACCGTGGCGGTCACCAGATATATCGTCAACACCGCCTGCCGGGCCGTCATACCCAGCGCCACCAGGCGGTGTGAGAAATGGTTCGTATCGCCCCGGAAGGGCGAACGGCCTGCGCGCAGCCTGATCCACATAACCGTGACCATGTCGAACAGCGGCAACCCGAACATCATCAGTGGCACCACCACCGGAAAGAGCGGCCTCTCCGGCTGAAAAAACGTGAACTCCACGGTCATAACGGCAAGGAGATAGCCGACCAGCGTTCCGCCGCTGTCGCCCATGAATATGCCGGCCGGCGGGAAGTTGTAGACGAGGAACCCTCCCAGCGCGCCGATCAGGCAGCATAGAAACGCGGCAATGAAGAGCTGACCGGTCTGCAGGGCCACGATGGTGAAGACCGCTGCGATGATCATGCCCACGCCCGCGCTGAGTCCGTCCATGTTGTCCAGCATGTTGAAGGCGTTGATGAGCCCCACTATCCACACCAGCGTGATCGCCCCGCGAATCCAGGCGCTCTCGATGAAGATGGAGATATTCCTCCCGGACAGGATCAGCAACAGCGCAACTCCGATCTGGAACATCAGCCGGATCCAGGGCGAGATGTTCCAGCGGTCGTCCGCCAGCCCGAGCGCCCAGATGACCAGCGCGCCCAGAAAGATGATCCCCAGCCTCGGCGCCAGAGAGATCACCCCCGCTGCGTGAATCGAAAGTTCGGGCCAGAAGGCCAGCCCGGCTTCGCTCTTCGCGACGTAGAGGCACACAGCGACGGCAGCGCCTATAGGCCCCCAGGTCGCCGCGAAAATCGCTACCCCGCCACCGCTGGGAGTGGCCTGGCTGTGAACCTTGCGTTCACCGGGGTGATCCACGAGTCCCAGCGCCGGCGAGACCCGGAGCATCATCAGGGTCATCACCAACGAGATCACAAATGATACGCCTGCGAGCAGTGCCAGGAATCCCGCCATGAGAAGGTTGTCGACCGACCTCTTTTGTCCCGTGGGCTGCCTATGACGTCACTCTTGCGTGACCCTGTATTATAGGAATCAGCGACAATCGATTCCACCGTGCGGGGGAGGTATCAACCGCGGTCGGCATCGCGGGAGGATCGTGGGGCTCGCGACAATTTCGGTTCGTCGAGGTTGACCACTGAACCCGGCGAGGTCTTCGCCCTGAGCAGTCCCTTGCGTGGCGAACCGAGCAGTTTGACCGCCGGACTGTGGGGGTGATAAGATTTCCTGGTCTCAAGCCAGATCAATCGGCCCGAGTGGCGGAATTGGCAGACGCGCTAGGTTGAGGGCCTAGTTGGGTTAATACCCAGTGGAGGTTCGAGTCCTCTCTCGGGCACCGACTTACTCGTTAGCGGGCAGGCACTTGCAAATCACTCGTGCCTGCCCTTCACATTACCCCAGGAAGACCCGAGGCGAGAATTGTGCCCAGAATGCACTGCCTCTTGCTCGATAATCGGCGTGTCCCCACAAAGGACTTCTTTAGAGTCGTCATGTAATTCCTTGTCTTTCAGGAAGTTAGCTCACAGCGGCGGCATCAGTCGAAACCCTGGCAGAGGCGCTAGCTGCAAGACCTAGTGCCGTTCCCTTGTCTCGCTCTCCTTTAGGATCTGAAACGCTTCGTTTGCCAACACCGTCATCGGACGGTATACTTATCCTGACCGGACGGGAGAAGGAGGCAATGTGCGATGGAGCGACTCACGGAACGACAGAAGCGCGTGTTGCGCACGATCGTGCGATTCGTTGAGCGGGAGGAGCGTCCGCCGACGACGCGTGAGCTGGCGGAAGAACTGGGCTGTCACGTGAAGACGGTCTATCAGTACATCCTTGTTCTGGAGCGCAAGCGGGCCATTGAAAGACGGAAGGGGCGAATCTACGTAACCAAGGCCTTCCGACGAGATCGAGGAATTCCCATCGTCGGCCGCATTGCGGCCGGCGCGCCGATCCTTGCCGAACAACAGATCGAGGGCTGTCTGTCTCTGTCGGAAATGTTCAAAGAACGTGAGCGGCTGTTCGCGCTTAAGGTCCGGGGCGACAGCATGATTCGCGCGCAGATCCGGGACGGCGATTACGTCATCGTCCGCAAGCAACCCCATGTCGAAAACGGCGAGATCGGCGTAGCGCTTGTCGGCGACGAGGCCACTGTGAAGCGCATCCACGTTGCGGGCAGTCGCGTTCGTTTGATTCCGGAGAATCCGAACCACGAACCCATGGAGTTCGACGCGAGAACTGAGCAGGTTCGCATTCTGGGAACGGTTGTTGGCATGGTTCGGAAGATGACATAGCGGCAGAGAATATCCGTGGCGCCGACGGAGGTGAAGCAGTGGTCACTGTGATTCGCACAAAGCGCAAGTCAAACGTCCTCGCGCCGTCGATCCTCGAATGCCTGTCGCACTTGCCGACGATCAACTTGACCGCAGGCTGCGCGCACGGATGCCTCTACTGCTACGCGAGGGGCTACAGTCAGCATCCTGGTGAGGGCAAGGTGATGCTCTATGCGAACACGTTCGAAAAGCTCCGTGCGGAACTGCCTCGCAAGCGCAAGCGACCGGTCGCCGTCTACTTCAGCCCCTCCAGCGACGTATTCCAGCCCGTGACGGACGTTCTGGACATGGCGTACGAAATCTTTGAATACCTTTTCAACGTGGGCGTCGGCGTCGCGTTTCTCACGAAGGGGCGCATACCCGAGCGTCACATAGCGCTGCTGCAAGACCACGCGCCGATGGTCCGCGCGGGCATCGGCCTTACGACGCTCGACGAACATCTGCTGCGTATGTTCGAGCCGAACGCAGCGCCGCCGGAGCTGAGGCTGGCGCAGGCGGATAGGCTCGTCAAAAGCGGGATTGCCACGCAAGTTCGCCTTGACCCGATCCTCCCCGGCCTCACGGACGATGTTGAGACGCTGAACGCGCTCTGCAGCCGCCTGGCCAAGATCGGCATAAGGCGGATAGCCGCCAGCACAGCCTTCCTCCGAAAGTCAATCATCGGCCAGCTCAAGCGCAGACTTGGTGACGCCTCTGCACTGAAGCGGCTACTGCGACACTACGAAGACGGCGTCTGGCTCAAGCTGCAGCGGGCGGAAACCAACGCGCTTCTTCCCCCCATTGCGATTCGGCAACGAATCTATGCACGCGTCAGGCGCGCGGCTGAGCGGCACGGCCTTCAACTCCATCTCTGCGCGTGTAAGAACGGCGACCTCGCCTCGGGGAGTTGCCAGATCGCCGGGGACTGGACCAGCCGTTGCAGGTTGACGAATCAACGGACTCTGTTCGCTTAGAGCAATGTGACTGGGGGAACAGAACGGAAAGGAAGGCAAGGAATGTTAGAAGTCTGTGAAATCGAAGTATCTCAATTAGAGCCATGGCAAGACAATCCCCGCGTGAACGATCATGCTGTACGCCGTGGCGAACAGCATCCGAAGCTTTGGATTCAACGTGCCGATCCTGTGCGACCAGAACATGACCATCATCGCGGGACACACACGCTGGAAGGCTGCCAAGGCTCTCGGGATGAAGACCGTGCCGGTCATCATGCTCCAGTTGAGCGATTCTCAGCGACGCGCTTTTTCAATTGCGGACAACAAGACGGCGGAGATAGCGGACTGGGAGATTCCGAAGCTCCGAGAGGTTCTACAGAAGCTGCGGTCGGAAGATTTGGATTTGGGGAATCTTGGCTTCAGTGACGAGGAATTGCGCCGACTCTTGGAAG
>SDBU01002907.1_pt1 | contig 22274 bp, 20 predicted proteins | sample 2277071 | NCBI WGS metagenome assembly SDBU01 (sample SAMN10397929, study PRJNA504765) | marine sediment metagenome | isolation source: marine sediment core GS08_GC12, 126 cmbsf | place: Arctic Ocean: Gakkel Ridge, Loki's castle | collected 2008 | reverse complement strand
GAATTGAGGCCCCCATACCAGGTAAATCTTTGGTTGGCATTGAAGTTCCCAATAGAGAAAGGCAGCAAGTTAGATTGAGAGACTTAATTGCTGCTCCTACTTTTCAAAGAGCAATTTCTAATTTAACTTTTGTTTTGGGTAAAGATGTTTCCGGTAATCAACGTTATGCTGATTTATCTAAAATGCCTCATTTGCTAGTGGCTGGCTCGACTGGTACTGGGAAAACTATTTTTCTGAATAGTTTAATTTTGAGCTTACTTTATCAAAATTCACCTGAGACATTGAGGCTTATTTTAATTGACCCAAAAAGGGTTGAGTTTTCATCTTATAAAGAACTACCTCATCTTTTAACCCCAGTAATTTTTGATGCTCAAAAAACAGTTTATGCTTTGAAATGGCTGACGGGAGAGATGGAAAAGAGATTTGGAGTTTTATCAAGCAATGGCTCAAGAAATATCGCCAGCTACAATGAAAAAGTTATAAAAGAAGGAGGGGAAAGCCTGCCTTACATTATTTTAATTATTGATGAATTGGCCGATTTAATGGTTGCTAAAGGAAGAGAAGTGGAGGCAGGGATTGTTAGATTGGCCCAGATGTCCAGAGCCGTAGGGATTCATTTGATTGTGGCCACCCAGAGGCCTTCGGTAGAAGTAATTACTGGTTTGATTAAAGCAAACATAACTTCTAGAGTCACCTTTCAGGTAGCTTCCCAGATTGATTCAAGAACAGTTCTTGATGCAGCTGGGGCGGAAAAGCTTTTGGGTTTGGGAGATATGCTCTTTATTTCAGCTGAGATTACTAAACCAAGGAGAATTCAGGGAGCTTTTGTTTCAGAAAAAGAGGTGAGAAAAGTGGTAGATTTTATTAAAACTCAGTCCGCCAGCTGGCAGACCAAGTCTGAAAATTACTTAGCCCAGGATCTTGAGATGAATTTAACAGGGGAGAAAGCAGAATTTGAAGGATTTGGCAGTAGCGATGAGGATCCTTTGTATGAGGAGGCAAAAAAGACAGTTATTGAGGCAAAAAAGGCTTCAGCCTCTTTACTGCAAAGAAGATTGAGAGTCGGCTATGCTCGAGCAGCCAGATTATTAGACATACTGGAGGGAAATGGAGTGGTTGGGCCTGGCGAAGGAGCTAAACCAAGAGAAGTCTTTTTTCAGAACGATATTAAGCCTGAAGAAGATGAGGGTTGGCGAAAAGTTTAAAAATAGTATTATTTAAGTATGGCAAAGAAAAAACAACCAAAAATTGAAACTAAGAATTTAGAAGAAGCAATAGATGAGATTAAACAGCGGTTTGGTGAAGGGGCAATTATGAAATTAAAAGAAGTAAGAGCGGTAGATGTTGACGTCATCCCCACTGGTTCAATTTCCGTTGACTTAGTTTTAGGAGTAGGGGGTGTGCCAAGGGGAAGGGTGATTGAAATTTTTGGACCCGAAAGTAGCGGTAAAACAACATTGGCCCTGCATATTTTGGCTGAAGCCCAAAAAAAAGGCGGAGTTGGTGCCTTCGTTGATGCTGAACATGCCTTGGATCCCGACTATGCTAAAAAAATTGGGGTAAATGTGGATGACCTTTTAATTTCTCAGCCAGATTCTGGAGAGCAAGCCTTACAAATTGTTGAAACTTTAGTTGGTTCAGGGGAAGTTGATGTCATTGTTGTTGATTCAGTAGCTGCTTTAGTCCCCAAGGCAGAAATTGCTGGTGAAATGGGTGAGTTTCAAATTGGTCTTCAGGCTCGTCTCATGAGCCAAGCTTTGAGAAAGCTTTCCGGGATTATTTCTAAAACAAAAACAGTGGTCATTTTTCTAAATCAAACCAGAATGAAAATCGGAATTAGGTTTGGCAACCCGGAAACAACTCCTGGAGGATTGGCCTTAAAATTTTATGCTTCAATTAGAATTGATTTAAGAAGAATTGCTCAGATTAAACAAAAAGATGAAATTATTGCTTCTAGAATTAAGGCAAAAATAGTCAAAAACAAAGTTGCCCCTCCTTTTAAAATTGCTGAATTTGATATTTTTTATAACGAAGGAATTTCTTATTGCGGTGATATTTTAAATGCTGGTTTGAAATCAGAAATAATAAAAAAAGCCGGCAGTTGGCTTCAGTTTGAAAATACTAAACTTGGTCAAGGGGTTGAGGCTAGTAGGCAGTTCCTGAAGGAAAATATGGATGTTACAGAGAAAATTAAAGATTTAATACTTAGAAGTAAAGGAGAGGAGACCTAAGATCCTGCCTCTTTTAATGGCCCGAGCTAATTTTCTCTGATGGCTGGAACAAATTCCAGTTCTTTTTTTTGGCTTAATTTTCCCTGAACCTGAAATAAATTTACGCAAAAGTTGCGTTTCTTTAAAATCAATCTCTTTAATATTTCTCTGACAAAAGTAGCACTCCATCTTTAGAAGGGGATGTCCTTTACGTCGATCTCATTTTCCTCAATGACTGGAATATCTTCTTTGGGTGGTTCCTCTTTTTCTTTTTGTTTTGGTGGGATTACTTTTCCAGCTGTCCTCGGCCCTAATTGTAGTCTTTCAGCTATAATTTCTGTTTTAAACTTTTGGTTGCCAGAGGAGTCTTTCCAGGTTCGATTTCTAATTCCACCTTCAATTAAAACTAAAGAACCCTTATTTAAATATTGAGAGGCAATATCAGCTACTTTGCCAAAAAGGACAATATTATGAAATTCTGTTTGCTGTTGTTTCTGGCCCGATCGATCAGTGAAAAATCGGTCAGTAGCCATGCCAAAAGAAGTTACTGACTGGCCAGAAGGGAGAGCTCTAGTTTCCGGGTCGCGAGTAAGGCGGCCAATTAAATACACCCTATTTAAATTCATCCTTTTAAAATTTCTTCTAGTTTTTTCTCTATTTCTTTTAATTCGACCTTTTTCTTTAATGGAGAAATGGTGGGTTCCTTGGGAACAATTTCTGGTACTCTTTTACGTCGAGCTGGCATTTTTTTAACCGGAGGCTTAATTAAAATTAAATAGCGAAGAATTTGACTTTCTAATTTTAGTTTTTTTTCTAAGTTGATTAATTTTATAGGCTCTATCTGAAAAGTTAAAATAGCTAGAAAGGCCTGAATCTGTTTTTTAATTAGATAAGCTAGTTTTTTCCTTAAGATGATACTTCTGGTAGTCAAAATTCCTCCTTCTGTTTGAATTAAAGAGATAATTTTATCTTGAAACTGTTTTGCTTCTTCCTCTGCGAGGTCAGTTGATATTAAAAATGTAAGTTCGTAAGATTTCATATTTTAAATTCAATTACGTCACCATCTTGAATAGCATAGTCTTTGCCTATAGTTTGGATCCATCCTTTTTCTTTAGCTGTTTTCCAATTGCTAACTTCAACTAATTTTTGCCAATTAATTACTTCAGCTCTAATAAATTTTTCTCCGAAATCAGAATGGACTATATCACCAGCAGCCGGGGCCTTTAACCCTCTTTTTAAGGTCCATGCCCGAGTTTCTTTGCCGCCAGTTATAGTGTAAAAAGTAATTAAATCAAGAATATTGTAGCAGGTAAGGATTAATTGGTCAAGTTTGGATTCTATATTTAATTCTTTTTTTTCAGTCTCGGATAGTTCAGAAAATCCCTCTTCGTCCTTCAAATTGATGAGCAAATGCTCAATCTTAGGAGGAGAATATTTGGTTTTACCATCAGTATTAAGAATATAAATAATAGGTTTTTTTGAGAGAAGGTTTTCTTTCTCTTTGCTGTCCAAATCCTTCATCTCGAATTCAATTTTAATTGTTTCAAAATCATCTTCTGGGTCAATTTTGCCAGTAACATTCTCAACATCCGGTTCTTCAAAAGCCCTAACCACCTCCAAAATTGCATCGCAGTTCCTAATTTGAGCCAGGAACTGGTTTCCTAATCCTTCACCCTTATGAGCGCCCTTAATTAAACCAGCAATATCTACAAATTCAATAATAGTAGGGGTTACTTTCTCAGGATTTATGACCTGGGCTATGCTTTCTAACCTTTTGTCAGGAACAGTAACTATTCCTACATTGGGATGAATGGTAGTGAATGGATAAGCAGCAATATCAACCTTATTTTTAGTTAAAGCTTTAAATAAAGTTGATTTACCAACATTTGGTAAGCCAACAATACCTACTGAAAAAGACATACTAGTATGATATAATAAAAAAATATGAAAATCAATCCTGGTATCTTTAAAGCTTATGACATAAGAGGGGTTTATCCTGATGATTTGAATGAGGAGATTGCTTATTTTATTGGTAGGGCTTTTGTTAAATTCTTGGGAAAAGAAAAGCCAAAGGTTGTTGTCGGTCAAGATAATCGTCTTTCTTCAGCTTCACTTTTTAAATCCTTAATTAAAGGCATTACTGACCAAGGAGCTGATGTAGTTAATATTGGACTTTCAACTACCCCGATGTTTTATTGGGCTTGCGCTAACTTTAAATTTGATGGTGGAATTAATATTACCGCTTCTCATAATCCTTCCCGATATAATGGTTTTAAGCTAATCCGAGAAAGAGCGATCCCCATAAGCGGAGAGAGCGGCATAAAAGAAATTAAAAAATTAGTTATAAAAAGGAACTTCAAAAAAGAAAAGAAGGGCAAGATGCTGAATAAGAAAGTTTTGAAAGAATATGTAAGATTTAATTTGGAAGAGTTTAACTTAAAAGCAATTAAACCTCTGAAAATTATTATTGATACTGCCAATACGGTGTCAGGTATTATTATCCCAGAGGTTTTTAAAAAAACAAATTTTAAAATTGACCATCTTTTTTCTAAATTAGATGGTTCCTTTCCCAACCATAACCCTGACCCTTTGATTAAAGAAAATTTAAAGGTTATCTGTCAAACAATTAAGACAAAAAAAGCTGACTTGGGAGTGGCTTTTGATGGGGATGGGGATAGGGTTTTTTTTATTGACGAAAAAGGAGAAGTTACTCCTGGTGATTTGGTTACTGCTTTAATTGCTAAATTAGTTTTAGAAAAGAATCCCAAAGAGAAAATTCTCTATGATATTCGTTCAAGCAACATTGTCGGGGAAACGATAAGAGAAAGAGGGGGTATTCCATTGGTGGGGAGGATTGGCCATTCTCTGATGAAAGAAAGAATGCGCAAAGAAGATATTATTTTTGGTGGCGAATTATCTGGTCACTATTATCTGAAAAAACATTATTTTTGTGAGATACCACTTTTTGTTTTGTTTAAGATTTTAGAAGAAATTTCAAGAACTAATAAAACTATTTCAGAGTTGATTAAACCATATAAGAAATATTTTCATTCAGGAGAGATAAATTTTAAAGTAAAAGACAAAAAAAAGGTTTTAAAAACCTTGGAAGATAAATTCAGGGAAGGAAAAATTTTAAAAATAGATGGTTTAAGAGTTGATTTTGATAATTGGTGGTTTTTGGTCCGTCTTTCCAACACTGAACCAGTTATACGATTAGTAGTGGAAGCAAAAACAAAAAAGATATTAAGAGATAAGACCCATCTTCTTTCTAACTTGTTGAATGGTTGAAGAGGCGATAATTTGAGCTCTTTTTCTACCTTGATTCAAAATTTCTTTGACATAAACTTCTCGGGAGAGAAGCTCTTTTCTTTTTCGACGAAAAGGTTCCAAAGAATTAATAATAATTTCAACTAAAGATTTTTTGAAATCCGAATATCCTTTACTTTTAAATTTTTTCTCAATTTCTTTGGTTGTTTTACCGGAAAGCAGAGAGTAAATGGTTAGGAGATTGGCAATGCCAGGTTTTTTCTTGGGGTCGTATTTTATTACCTTACCAGTATCAGTGACCGCTTTCATAATCTTTTCTTTTATTTGGACTGGTTCATCGAAAAGACCAAGATAGCTTTCGGGGTTGTCAGTTTTTGACATTTTCTTTTGAGGTTGGGTTAGACTCATTATTTTCGCCCCTGATTTTGGTAGTCTAACTTCGGGGATTTTAAAAGTTTGGCCAAATTTTTGATTGAATTTTTTGGCAATGGTTCTGGTTAATTCAATATGTTGTTTTTGGTCTTCACCAACTGGGACAACATCTGTTTGGTAGAGAAGGATGTCAGCTGCCATTAAAAGGGGATAGTTTAAAAGACCAGCATTAAGATTTTTCTTGAACTTCTTTGCTTTTTCTTTATATTGGGTCATCCTAGCGAGTTCTCCGACTGGGGTAACAGTATTTAATAACCAAGCCAATTCAGTATGTTCAGGGATTTGCGATTGAATAAAAATAATAGATTTTTCTGGATTAATGCCAGCTGCTAAATAGATAATGGCTTTTTCTGAAACTAAATTTTGTAAGATTTCTGGTTTATAGGGAACAGTCAGAGCATGTAAATCAACAATACAAAAAATACACTCTGCTTTTTCCTGGAGTTCAATCCATTGCTTGATAGCCCCTAAATAATTGCCAAGATGAATATCGCCGGTTGGCTGGACGCCTGAAAAGACTCGCATATTTATACTTCTATTACCACTGGGAGAATTATTGGTCTCCTCTGGGTCTTAGAAAATAAGAATTGGCCTATTTTATTACGAATTTCTTCTTTGACATTGCTCCAATTGACTGCTTCGCCAGATCCAGTTGTCTGGTTGATAATTCCAATTACTTTTTTTCGAGTGTCCCTTAATAATTCCTTTGATTCTCTAAGGTAAACAAATCCCCTTGATATTATATCAGGAGAACCCTTAACCTTACCAGTTTGTTTATCCACTATTGCCACAATTACAAACATTCCATCCTTAGCTAACATTTGTCTATCTCTAAGAACGATTTCTCCTACGTCTCCAATCCCCAGGCCATCAACCATGACATAATTTGAATAGATTTTATCTTTTTTAAGATAAATTCCTTCTTGGCTAAGGCTAATGATTTGACCATTTTCAGCAACTGGAGTATTTCTTTCTGATAACCCAGACTCTTGAGCAATTTGAGCGTGAGCAACCAACATTGAATATTGGCCGTGCAAAGGCAAGAAGAATTTTGGTTTCATAATTTTAATCATTTCTCTTAATTCTTCTTCTTGAGCATGGCCTCCAGCATGAATATCCATCATTTTATAGTGGAAAACTTTAGTTCCTTGGCGCAAAATGTCATCTTTTAGAAACTGAACTGTTCTTTCATTACCGGGGATGACTGAGGAGGAAAGAATAACGGCATCTCCTCTTTTAAGCCTAAGAGAAGGGTGTTCTTTTTGAGCAATTCTCATTAAAACAGCTGAACCTTCTCCTTGGGCTCCGGTGCATAAAATAGTTATTTTTGAGTCAGGATACTTGGTAATTTCTTTAGTTTTAATTATTGTTCCTTTCTCTGGTCTAATATGCCCTAAAATCTTAGAGATTTCCACATTAGTTTTCATTGAATAACCTTCGATGATTACCTTTCTTCCGTATTTCTCAGATAAAGAGATAATTTGTTGGATTCTATTGATTAGAGAAGCAAAGGTGGCAGCAATGATTCTGCCGCGAGAGCGTCTAAAAATTTCTTCTAGATTCTTCTCAATAGTTTTTTCAGAAAGAGAATGACCTTCTTCTTCGGCGCCAGTCGAGTCTGACATTAAAAGCAGGACGCCCCTTTTAGAGATTTCTTTAAGTTTTTGGAAATTGGTTGGTTTATCATTTATTGGATTTGAATCAAACTTAAAATCAGAGGTGTGTAAAATATTACCTACCGGAGTTTGAATGAATAGTCCTAAGTTGTCAGGAATGTTGTGATTCTGCCTGAAAAATTCAATCTGAAAAGGACCTAATTTAATTTTTGAACCATCTTTAACCTCAGACATATTTAAAGGTGGTTGATTTTGAAAATCTTCCTGTCTCTTTAGAATTAACCCTTGAGTTAAGGGAGAGGCAAAAAGTTGTAAATTAGGATGCCAGACCTTGTCGATTAAATAGGGAATAGCACCAATGTGGTCGTAGTGGCCATGAGTAAAGATAATGCCTAAAATATTTTTTTCTTTACCTTTAAGATAATTAATATTGGGGATAATATAATCGATACCAGGCATATCTTCTCCTGGCATTCTAAAACCCATATCAACAATCAAAATCTTCCCTTGATATTCAAATAGTATCATATTGCGACCAACTTCCCCTAAGCCACCTAAGGGAATTATTCTAATGTTCTCTTGATGTTTTTTCATAGTGCCGAGAGTGGGACTCGAACCCACAAGCCTTAAATGGCACACGGTCCTGAACCGTGCATGTTTTCCAGTTTCATCACCTCGGCTTATTTATTTTGGATTAAGCCTCCCATACTTATCTTCGTATCTTACTTCGTCATTCTCTTTAAATTTTCCAGTAGAGATTTCTAAGATCTTTGAATTTACTAGACCATTTGCTCTATGTAAACTTTTGGGAAGAATAAAAATATATTTCCCCTCTTTTAAAATTTTACTTTTAAGTAACTTTAAATTTTTGCCAACAGTTACCTTTATTTTTCCAGAAATCAAATACCAAAACTCAGTCCTTAACTTGTGGGATTGCAAGGATAAACTTTCTCCTTTTTTGACCTGGAGAATTTTTACAGTGCAGTGTTTATTATCAATAAATTTAATAAATCCGCCCCAGGGTCGCTTGAAATCCTTTTCAATTTTCATAATTTTGAATCAAATGAAAAATTGTGAAAGAAAGATTCCTGAGTGCGAAGAAGGAATCCTAGTTTAATTTTTTGAGTTACTTTTTAAATACTCCAGCCTTCTTGATAAGAGTTTTATTTTGAGAAATCCAATTATAGAGTTTTTTGATTCCTTGTTCAGGAGAAATAGTTGGTGACCAGCTGAGGTCTTTTTTAGCCCGAGAAACATCAGAAATATAAATTTTCTGGTCACCCAATCGCCAAGGTCCAAATTTGTAATTGAATTTATTACCAGCTAATTCTTCTAAGATTTTAAATAATTCCCAGATAGAGAGAGAAAATTTTGTTCCGCCACCAATATTATAAGCTTTACCCCGGGTTTTTTTAATATTTTTGAAAGCTAAATCATAAGCCTTTATTAAGTCATCAACATATAGAACATCTCTAACTTGCTTGCCGTTACCAAAAATAGTAACTGGTTTATTAAATAATAAAGCGTTGCAAAACCAGGCTAACCAACCCTGTTCTTCAATACCGAATTGATGGGGGCCATAAATCCCTGATTGTCTGAAGACCACTGTGTTTAAGTTAAAAATCCGGGCATAGTCAAGAAAATATTGATCGCCACAACCTTTTGAACAGCCGTAAGGGCCATGGAAATCTAAAGGAAAATTCTCATCCACTCCTTTAATGTCTTTATAATCATATCTTTTTGCTTTTTCAATAATTGGGATATATAGCAACTCTCCCATTACTTTATTAGTGCTAGTATAGATTGCCGGAGCTTTGCTTTTTGTTTTTCTCATTGCTTCCAAAACATTAAGAGTACCTAAGGCATTTATTTCAAAATCTTCTCTGGGATTCTCAATTGAAGTTACCATGGTCACTTGCGCAGCAAGGTGAAGAACTAAGTCTGGTTTATGTTTTTTAAAAGTCTCTAATAATTTTCTATCATTTCTAATATCTCCCTTAATGAATACAAGCTTACCTCCCTGTTTTTTTAGCCAGCTTAAGTTTTCTCTAGCGCCTGGCCGAGATAAATTATCAAAAACAATAACTTTACACCCCTTTTTAAGATAAAGAGTAGTAGCGTTAGTCCCAATAAAACCACAACCGCCAGTAATTAAAATAGTTCTTTTCATTTTTTACGATTCCAATTTTTGATTGCTTCTTCCCAGCGATCAAAAGTTCCTACATCCATCCATTTTCCCCGCCATTTATAACCAAAAAGTTTGCCTTCTTTGGCTAATTGAGGGAAAAGGTCAGTTTCGACCATAGCGAATTTGGCATTTTGAGGGTAATATTTTTTTATTCCCGGATTCATTATATAAAGACCGGAATTAATATAAGAAGAAGGAGGATTTTTTGGCTTTTCAACAAATTCAGCGATTTTATCTCTTTTCATTCTGGCCACTCCATAAACCTGGGGATTTTTTACCTTAACCAGACCTACGGTGACTAAAGCTTTTTTTCGCTTATGCCAGTTAATCATTTTTTTAAGGTTAAGTTTTTTCAACTCATCTCCGTTAGAAATAACAATTGGTTCAGAAAACCATTTGGAATTTACTTTTTTAACAATTGGTGTAAAAGTACCGCTGGGCTTTGGCTCAACCACTAATTCAATCTTTGTTCTGGGGAAATAGGTGGCCTTCCATTTATAAAAATCTTCCAAATGAGCTCTTTGGATATTAATTTTAATATCATCAACCCCGTTATTTAAGTAAAGGTCAACTAAATAAGTAAGGATTGGAATTTTACCGACTGGTAGCAGGGGTTTAGGAATCTCTAAGGTTAGAGGATATAGTCTGGTTCCTGAACCAGCAGCTAAGATAAAACCTTTCATAGATTTTAATCTAACATAAAAAAATTATTAAGTCAAAATTACAAAACCCCTAGGAAATTCTCAGAAAATTCCAAGAAAATCCTAGGGGCCTCCATAGTAAGGTTTAGACGCCCACTTTAAGAGTGTTTGCCTTTTTCCCAAAATATTCCTTCCAGAGTGAAGGGATCTATATTGGGATTTTCCTCCAATAGCTTTTGGTACTCTGGATTTGAAAGGAGATTACCGACTTCTTCTACCCAGTCATAGGGGTAAATCCCAAGTTGATTGAGAACGCTTTTCAAGGAAGAGGTTGGTTTAAAAATAGCCCTTCCAAGAGTAGCCACTCTCTCTCCATTTTTGGTAGTCATTTTCACTACTTTTATTTCATCTCCAAATACCTTTCCTGTTAACTCTTCCTTTTCCACTACCAAAATGTCTCTTCCTGCTTCATGGTAAATGAGAATTTCCTCCAATCTGACTGGAAGATGCACTTTCCTTATTTGAATAAGGTCAGGAGTGGGATACCAGGTGAATGAACAGCTTATCTTGGTTTTTATTTCTATATCTTGGTAGAGATAATAGGTATCTCTTAGGTCACTTTCCTCGTATTTTATTTCAAGTTCTTCTTGGTCATCTAACTCAGAAGTCAAATTTAATTTTCTCGCCGTTTCAATAGCCACTTTTCTTTCGAATTCCTGAGAAGGAATCAAAAGTTTTTGCTTCCATGCATAAATACCTTCTAGGTTTGGGCGTTTGGCGGCAACTGGTATGTAGTTCCGGGAGAAAATTGCCTCTTCGTTTGACTCTCGCTTGACATGATTTCCAGAAAGACAATCTTCAAGATTTTCGGGATAACCAAGCCAGGGATTTTGAAAGCCAGGCGCTCTTATCCTGGGTTTCTCGTCTCGTTGTTCTATGGGAATGAAGGCTTTTCCAGAGGCATCAGTAATCACATCTAGACAACCGCCGCTCGGTAATCTTAGAGTTCGTCTAGGTGTAGCAATAATAGAAGAGCCTTTCTCAACTAGATTTTCCATAGTTTTCAAAACAAACTGCCAATTCTGAGTTCTGATATCTTCAAGATAAGTAGTTGGTTCTTGAGGAATAAAGAAGTGAATTTCTTTTTTAAACTTTCCTTCCTCCAGAAACCTTATTACTAGAGCCTGAGGAACTTTTGCCAGATATTTACTCAACTTTCCTTACCTCCTGTTTTTATGTTTCGTGAATTTTAAAAGAGCGAATTTTTCGCCCTCCACAAAGATTTTATATCATAATAAAAAAAGCTATATTTGTCAAGATGACGACTTCAACCTTCGTTTTAGTTCATCAATGGTTTTGACTGGGGTGGGGTCAACTTTGTATTCTAAAGCTAACTGATAAGAGGTCCAAAAACCTAAAATGATAGTAGAGAAAATTTTCTCTAATTTGCTTTTGCCTTTAATGTCAATGAATTCTACTTCTACCTCTTCTTTATTAATAATGTCTTTAGTAATTTTCATTTGCTTTAAAACCCGAGGGTAGTCCTTTGTATCTCTTAAAATAAGAACTAGTAACTCTTTATTGCTAATCTGGGTTTCATTTATTTTCCAGAAGCCAACCGTTTCATTGTGGTTTAATTCTGGAAAATAATTAGCAATAGCCAAAATTTTAGCTGTTTCATTTAAACTGTTTTTCCAAATTAAACCAATTTCTCTAAATTGCTTTGAGGTATAAATAATGGGAATCTTTTGATAGATCTTTTTAGCTAATTTTTTTCCTTGAGTTGCTAATTTTTCTGACTTCAAAGTTGTCCCAATTTTTAGGATTTCTTTTATCAGAGATTCTGGTAAAAGATAATGATTGGCTAAAATTTGGAGCAAGGCAGCAAACTGAAGTCCTAAAGCTAAACGAGGGGGAATGTAAGGGGGAGGAATAATAGCTACTGGAACCTTATTCTTTTTAGAAAGTTTAGCTAATTTACCGCCAGTAGTAATTGCCGCTATTGGCAATTTCTTCTTTAAAGCTTCAGAAAAAGCAGATAAAGTTTCTTCAGTATTGCCGGAGTAAGATATGCAGATAATTAGACTTTCGTTTCCGGCTTGAGGCGGTAAGCCATAGGATTTGTGGATAAAGACATCTAAGGGCCTTAAAGCGACTAAGATGTCTCCAGGTAGAGCTGAGCCTCCCATGCCGCAAATAATAATATTTCCCGGCGGAGTTAAAAAGGTGTAAGATTTTAAACGAGTATTCTTTGCCGCCCTAATGCCAACCTGAAATTGCTTAGGAAAGTCCAGGATAACTTTATACATATTTGACTTGTCTATTTTTCTTGCTACCATGCCCTTTTGGTTTTTATATACCAATTTTCTATATTGCTGAAACGTTTTGATGGATCAATAATTATTTTTGTATTCATCCCTTTAATTTCCTTAGAAACTAAATAAAGATAGTCTGGACTGTATAAGAAGATTGCTGGAATATCTTCAATCAAGAAGTTTTGGAATTTTTCTAAAGCTTCTTTTCTTTTTTCTTCGTCCAATGTTTGACGGGCCTCTTCTAATAGTTTATCACATTTTGCATTCTCATAACCAGCTAAATTTAAACCCGGGTCTTTCATTTGAGAAGAGTGCCAAAAAGGAAAAGGGTCAGGGATAGCTCCTAGCATTTCACCAAAAAGAAGGATTTGATAATTCCTTGGTTTAATAATTTCTTCTTCTAGGGCAGAGATATCAAAGGTTTTAATTTCAAGATTGATTCCTAATGATTGCCATTGCTCTTTTAAAAGAGAGGCTACCCCTTTTAAGGTTGGCTGGTCAACTGTAACCAAAGAGAAAGAAAGAGGTATAGTTTCTTCAGAAGGAGGATTACAGATTTCATTTAATTTGGCTCGGGTACTTTTCAGGACTTTACCGGTACCGGCTTTTAATCCATAAGGGTCCAAAATTTCTACTTTATATTTTTCTTGGAAATTGATTACTGCCTTTTTGGTTTTTGAGCCAAAGTAGCCGGTAGTTTCTCCTCCAGGATAAATTTCAGGATAATTAGCTAAACACTTTTGTAATTCTCTTACTTCTGTTCCTTGGGAACTAACCTGGAGATTGCTCTTAAATTGGAAGCTGGGTGTTTTCTTAACAATTTTTTCCCTAAGACCATTTTCATTTTCAGTGAATCCAGCTTCCCCTAAAAGTTGTTTAGCTTTCTCTGGATTAAATTGATAGATTTCTAAAGGTTCTTCAAACCCATAAATTTTAGGTAGAATAGGGGAGTGGATAATTTTTCCATTTCCCAGAAAAATCTTATCAACAATTTCTTCTTTATTAGTTCCATAATTCAAGGCTTCTCTTATCTTCCTTTCAGATAGGGTTTTTGCTTCTTCAACATTAAGAAAGAGGGCAAAATATCTTGGTAAGGAAAGATGATAATATGAAAATTGTTTGTTTTTTAGATTTTGGTATTTAGACAGAGAAAAGAGTGAGAATCCTTTAATCTGCTGAGAATTGGATGCTTTAATTAGTTCATCTTCATTTTCAAAAAAAAGAAAATTAATTTTGGGAATATGGGGTAGTTTCCCTGAATAATTTGGGTTGATAATCAATTCTAAAGATTTAATATTGCCTTGGTTGTCTTGATTCAGATCCTTTAATTTATAAGGACCTGAGCCAATAGGTTTCAAATTGTAAATTGACAAAGGAAAATTTTGATAAGAGATATCTTGCCAGATATGTTTTGGTAAAATTTTTAAAGTGGAATTTTCCAAGAAAACTGAGGAGGGATTTTTTAGTTCAAAACGAACTGCCAACTCAGAAATTTTTTCTACCTTGACTCCTAACCAATTTGCTCTAATCGGACTTTTTAAAGAAGGATTTTGGATTGATTTTATAGTAAAAATTAGGTCATCTGCGGTCAAGGGCTGGGAATCTTGCCAGAGAAGATTTTCTTTTAAATAAAATTCATAAACTTTTCCTTCTTCCAGAACTTTGTAATCTTTGGCTAAATCGGGAATAATTTTTCCATTTTCATCATATCTCATTAGGCCCGAGTAGATTAATTCTGTTAAATCTCGGTCGAGATCATAAGCTGGAGCATAAATTGGATTAATAAAACGAGGGGAACCTACCATCCCTTCAATATAGAGACCGCCTTTAGCTGGCACAATTTCCGTATTTTTAAGGTAGAAATTAATGGAAAGAAAAAGGGAACTAAAAATCCCCAAAGATAAAAAAACAAAGAAAATAATTTTCTCTTTTTTGCCTAAAACCTTAAAAAATTGCCCCCATTGAAACTTGGTAGGCCATTTACGATTCATAGATTTAAAAAATGAGGTTGAGAAGAGCCAAGATAATGAATAGACTTCCAGAGACTATTGTAGCTATCAAGATTTTTTTCTGAATTCCTCGTCTGGTAGCGTAGAAACCACCCTCTTGACCAAAGGCAGAACCTAAAGCTGTTCCTCTTTGTTGCAAAAGAATTAAAACAATCAAGAGGATAGCTATGATGATTTGAGCTAGAGGTAAATATTGGTTCATTATTCTTCAGTGATTACTTTTCTTCTTGGGGTATATAGCCCCAAAAAGAAACTGACTAGCCAAACAATAACAGTGGTCCAAAAAAGAGGGATGATTCCTTGAATAATTAACTCTGGGAAGAAAATATCAACAGCCCAAATCATTAACATATTAATGGCCAGAGAAAATAATCCAAAAGTTAAAATTCTTAAGGGTAGAGTAATTATTTTTAAAATCGGCTTGAGGAAAAAGTTGATTAAACCAAGAAAAATGCCGGCAAAAATTAGGTATTTAATTTCACCTGTAAATTCTACTCCAGGAACAAATTTAACAGCTAACCAAAAACTTAAAACGCCAGCTGCCATTTGAAAGATTAATTTCATCATCTTTTTAATTCTATCAAAAATTTAATTTCCCAGCAAGTCTTTCAGCCTTAACTTTTTATGATAAGAAATAGCAAACCTATGGGCTTCATCTCGTAGCTGTAAGATTAAATTAAAAATCTCTCTCGATAAACTCTTAAGTAATATGGGTTTTTTCCTGTTCTTAACATATAATTTATTTTCTTTTTTAGATAGACTGATTACCTTTATATTCTTTACTATTTTAAGGGCAGCATTAAGTTGGGCTTTGCCGCCATCAATTAAAATTAAATCCGGTAGGGACCATTCGGGGTGCCGGAAGCGCCGGCTAAGAATTTCTCTTATCATAGCTGTATCGTTTGGTTTACCAGCAATTTTTATTTTAAATTTACGATATTGACTTTTTTCTGGTCTTCCGTCAATGAAAGTTATCATGGAGCCGGTAGCCTCTTTCCCTTGAATATTAGAAACATCGTAAGCTTCGATCCTTTTAAAATCCCTTTGTGGCTGAAACTTGGTTTTAACTAATTCAACAGGCTGGAAGATGCGGGCGTGGGAGATAACTTTTTCTAAAGCTATAATTTGATCTCTGATTTTTCCGGCTTTTTCAAAATTTTGAAAGCAGGAAGCTAATTTCATTTCTTTTTTGAGATTAATTAAGACTCGTTTTCTTTTGCCTTCGAGAATTAGAATAAGATTTTTGATGTTCTTTTGAGATTGACTTTTGACTTTTGACTTTTGACCTTTAAATTTTATTAAACAAGGAGCAAGGCATCTATCAAGTTGATACCAGAGGCAAGGTCTTTTTGGTAAAGTTTTACAAGTCCTATAAGGAAAGACTTTTCTCAGAATTTTTAGAGTTTGCTTTAAAGCTTTACCATCAACAAAAGGACCAACGTAATCAATTTTTAATTTTGGTTGATGAGTTATAAAAACTTGGGGAAAATCCTTTTTTGCTATGCCAAGATAGAAATAATTTTTATCGTCTCGCCAGAGAACATTATATTTTGGTTGATATTTTTTAATCAAACTCGCCTCTAAAATTAGGGCTTCAATTTCAGAGTCAGTTTTAATAAAGCCTACTTGCTTAACTTGTCTAAGCAAGTCATGATGATTTTTTACCCTTTCTCCGATATTTGAAGCCTTGCCGATATAAAAGAACTTAGTTCCCTTTCTGAAAGAATAGACGCCAGGACCCTTTGGAAGTTGAGAAATTTTACTTTTGTTTAAAAATTTAAATTTTTCCATATCCTTGAATTTCTGGCTGGAAAAAATTATTAATTTTGATCTCTTTTGGATTAGCTTCTTTAATTCCTCTTTTTTCTATTATAACTTCTAATAAAAGACCTTTCATTGTTTCTTCTGAGAAGCTTTGATCAAAAACAAAATTTCCTAAACTGTAAAAAATGTAGCCATTTTTATACTTTTCGCTTTTTTGAATCACGTGAGGATGATGGCCAACTATTAAATCAGCTCCAGCTTCAATGGCTGCTTTTGAGAAATCAATTTGAAATTGATTTGGCTCGAAAGAATATTCTTCTCCAGCATGCAAAGAAATAATTAAAATATCCGCCTTATTTTTTGTTTTTTCAATGTCTTTTTTAATTTCTTCAAGATTATTCCAGTCGGCCCAATTAATTCCCCAAAAAGGAGAACCAAGATTGGTATAAGCCAAGAAAGCAATTTTGGTTTCTCTGATTTCCTTGATGACTGGGGAGTCAGGACCAAGATAATCAATGCCAGCTTCTCCTAATCTCAAAAAAGTATCTTCCAAAGCTTCTCGGCCATAATCAAAAGTATGGTTGTTAGCTAAAGATAAAATATCAAAGCCAGCATATTTTAGTCCTTCAATTGATTTCGGCTCTGCTCGAAAAGAATAAATGTTGCCTGTTCTGATTCCTTTGTCTGAAATAGGATTTTCTAAATTGCCAAAAAGAAGGTCAGCTCTGCTTAGATAATCGGTAATTTTTAAAAAGGGAAATTTAAAATCACCTTCTCCCCTTTTTTCAACCATATATTCTACTCCTCGATTGAGCATAATATCGCCAACAAGCAAGATAGTGATGGTTTCATTTTCTTCAATTATTTCGACAGATGATAGCAATTGAGTTTTGTTAACCCAGGGTTGAGAATAAAAAATAAGCCCAATTAATGAAATTAGTTCCAGAGCGATAAATAAGTCTAAAAGAAATATTATTTTCTCAGAATTGTTGGCCATATTTTATCCTACTCGTTTTCTCTAGCTATTGAAAGATTTCTGGGTTCGGAGTATAATGATAAACTATGACTGGAGACTTCATTAAAATTCGGGGGGCAAGAGTTCACAATCTTAAGAATATTGACGTTGACATACCGAAAAATAAATTAGTAGTCATTACTGGAATTTCAGGTTCGGGTAAGTCCTCTTTAGCTTTCGATACTTTGTATGCTGAAGGTCAAAGAAGGTATGTTGAATCATTATCTGCCTATGCCAGACAATTTTTAGGAGTGATGGATAAACCAGACGCAGATTCAATTGAAGGAATTTCACCAGCTATTTCTATTGATCAGAGAAAAGCAGCTCATAATCCTCGTTCTACAGTTGGAACAATTACGGAGATATATGATTATCTCCGTCTTTTGTTTGCCAGAATCGGCAAACCTTTTTGTCCAAAGTGCGGTAAAGAAGTTTCTCGTCAAACAATAGATCAAATAAAGGAGCGAATCTTAAAGTTACCAAAGAAAAACGAAATAACAATTTTAGGACCAGTAATTCGAGGAAAACGAGGAGAGCATCAGGGAATTTTAGAAGAGATTCGCAGAGGGGGATTTGTTAGGGTGAGGATTGATGGAATAATTTACCGGGTCGAGGAAGCGCTTGAAAAAATAATAGATATAAAGAAAAAGCACAATATTGAAGTAGTAGTTGATAGACTAATTATTGATAAAGATTTAGATAAATCAAGATTAGTTGATTCTTTAGAGACAGCTTTAAAATTGGGCAAAGGGATAGTCGTTATCGGGTCAAAAACTGAGCTTCCATTTATGGAAGCGAAAGCAAAGAAGGGGATGAAATTCTCTTCACCATCTAAAGATATAATTTTCAGCGAGCATTTTGCCTGCGAAGAATGTGGCATTTCTTTGCCGGAATTAGAACCTCGGCGATTCTCTTTTAATAGTCCCTACGGAGCCTGTCCCGGTTGCCAAGGTCTGGGGGAAAAATTGGAAGTTGATCCTAAGTTAGTTTTCCCTAACCTTAATTTAACAATATCTGAAGGAGCGATTTTCCCTTGGGCTCACGCTTCTCATAAGATTGGCAGGCAAGGTTATTTTTGGTCGCAAATTCAAGATTTGGCTAAAAGCTATGATTTTTCCTTAGACAAACCTATAAAAAACTTACCAAAGAAGATTATTAGTTTAATTTTATATGGCCATAGCGATTTTGAAGGAGTAATTTCTAATTTGGAAAGAAGATATCACCAAACTGATTCAGAATATACTAGGAGTGAAATTAAACAATATATGATCGAAAGGAGATGTGAACAATGTCAAGGAAGAAGACTGAGACCCGAAGCCTTATCGGTAAAAGTATCTACTAAATTGATTGACCAAATCGTTGAAATGAGCATTGATAAGGCAAAAGAATTTTTTGAGAAACTACCAATGGCCAATAATGTTGGCAAAATTGCTCAGCCAATTGTTAAAGAAATTATTAATCGTTTGCAATTTCTAATTGATGTTGGTTTGGATTATTTGACCTTAGACAGAAAGGCTGGTACTTTGGCTGGCGGTGAGGAACAAAGAATAAGGCTGGCAACCCAAATTGGCTCGAAATTAACTGGAGTTTTATACATATTAGATGAACCTTCAGTTGGTCTCCATGTTAGAGATCAGGGAAGATTAATTGAAACCTTAGAGGAACTAAAAGATTTGGGGAACACAGTAATCATATGCGAACACGACCCCCAAACCATTAGGGCAGCTGATTGGGTAATTGACGTTGGGCCTAAAGCAGGTAAGAAGGGGGGTAGAGTAATTTTTGAAGGAACACCAAGAGAATTACTTAAATCAAAAACCCTGACTGGAGATTATATGGCTGGAAAGAAAAAAGTAGAAATACGGGAGTCTGTTGAGTCTCGGTTTCAACAATCTAAAGAAACCGAATTCCTAATCATCAAAGGGGCTAAGGAGCATAACTTAAAAAATATTGATGTTAAGATTCCTTTAAGTAAGTTTGTTTGCATTACCGGAGTTTCAGGCTCAGGTAAGAGCTCTTTGATGAATGATATTTTAGCCAAAGCCTTATTGAAGAAATTTTACAACGCCAAGGAAGAAGCAGGGGAGCACAAAGAGATTTTAGGTACGGAATTCTTAAACAAAGTTATTTTAGTTGATCAGTCGCCAATTGGTCGGACGCCCAGATCAAATCCTTGTACCTATACTGGCGCTTTTTCTTATGTCAGGGACCTTTTTAGCAAAATCAAGGAAGCCAGAATCAGAGGTTATCAACCAGGCCGTTTTAGTTTTAATGTTAAAGGAGGGAGGTGTGAGGCCTGTGAAGGTCAGGGGGTGAAAAAAATTGAAATGTATTTCTTATCTGATGTTTATGTCCAATGCTCAGAATGTAAAGGAAAAAGATTTAATAAGGAGACTTTATCGATTGAATACAAGGGGAAAAATATTTCAGAAGTTTTGGAAATGACAGTAGAAGAAGCCTTAGAATTCTTTAAAAGTATCCCTGGACTTTATGAGAAGTTGAAAACTTTAAATGAAGTTGGTCTGGGCTATATTCAATTCGGTCAACCAGCTCCTTCCTTGTCTGGAGGAGAGGCCCAGAGGGTGAAATTAGCTACTGAGCTTTCTAAAAAAGCCTTTGGCAAAAGCTTATATATTTTAGATGAGCCAACCACTGGTCTCCATCCAGATGATATTAAAAAATTAATTTTTATTTTAAGAAGTTTAGTTGATAGGGGAAATACTGTCGTCTCAACTGAGCACAATTTAGATTTTATTCGGTGCGCAGATTATTGTATAGATTTAGGTCCAGAAGGTGGAGATAGAGGAGGATATATTGTTGCCAGAGGCGCTCCTTCAGAAATTGCCAAGAATAAAAAAAGCTACACTGGAAAATATTTGAAAGCAGTTTTACCTTAACAAAGAAAATGTGTTAAGATTAATTTAGTTCTCTGGTTCTTTCATTATATGTGTGTGGGACCAAATCTACAGAACTAAAGGAGGTGATTAAAAGTGAGAAAAAAAGCAAGAAGAACAGTTCGGAAAAAACGACGGACAGGAGAAAACTGGAGGAGCCTTTTGCAAGATGTTGGGGTGAGAAAGGGTTTGTGGATAGCAGGGATTCCAATCTCTTTTAGCGAACTGAAGGGTTTAGTTGCTGAAGAAATGGCTCTTCGAGGGTTCGAACATTTGCAGCAAAGAAGAACGGAATTCTGTACAGTAGGCACAATACTAAATGTTACTCCGACCATTCATTACAGCCAGGAAGATAGACAAGCTATAGATATTAAGTTAGAATTCCAAAATGAGATAGTGTTAACTGAAGTCAAGGCTCATAATTGGACAGAATGGGAAGCAAGAAAGTGGCTAAATCGGACCAGACATTTTGTTGGAATTCCAACGGGTACAAGCAGCGAAGAGGCTGTAGGGTTGGTCAAAGAACAACTGACTTGGTTCTTGCGAGAGCGAGAGAAGATGAGAAGCGCAAGACCTCAACTCATAGGAGCGCGCCTATAGACGCGCTCCTCCTTATGCCTCCTTGACGAAATTAATATTTTTTGCTATATTATAAAATTGATAATTAATCTCTAAATTAATAAAAAAAAATATGAAAATTAAACCATTGTCAGACTACATTCTCATTGAGCCGATCAAAGAAGAAGAAAAAACCAAAACCGGAATTTTACTTCCCGAAACCGCTGAAAAAGAAAAACCCGAACAAGGGAAAGTAATTGCGGTGGGTCCCGGCAAAAAAGATGAAACAGGGAAAATTATCCCCTTGGAAGTAAAAACTGGGGATAGAGTTTTATTTACTAAATATAGCCCAAATGAAATCAAGGTTGAAGATAAAGAATATTTATTTGCTAGAGAAGAAGACATTCTGGCAATCTTAGAATAACTATGGCTAAACAAATTCAATATCAAGAGGCAGCTAGAAAAAAATTGAAAATTGGCGCTGACAAACTAGCTGATTCGGTTAAAGTAACCTTAGGCCCTAAGGGGAGAAATGTTGTTTTGGATAAAGGTTTTGGCGCACCGACCATTACTAATGATGGGGTGACCATTGCTAAAGAAGTTGAGCTAGAAGACAAAATAGAGAATTTGGGAGCAGAAATTATAAAAGAAGTAGCTGAAAAGACTAATGACGTGGCTGGCGATGGTACGACAACGGCTGTTGTTCTGGCTCAATCAATAATTTCTGAAGGCCTGAAAAATGTAGCAGCTGGAGCTAATCCTTTAGCTTTAAAAAGAGGAATAGAAAAAGGAGTAGAAAAAATTGTCCAATCTCTAAAGAAATTGTCAAAACAGATTACTACCAAAGAAGAAATGGCTCAGGTAGCGACTATCGCTGCTGAAAATAAAGAAATTGGTAATTTAATTGCTGAAATAATGCAAGAGGTTGGTAAAGACGGAGTAATTACGGTTGAGGAATCAAAAACTTTTGGTATTCAAAAAGAGATTGTCAAAGGGCTTCAGTTTGATCGAGGCTACATTTCACCTTATATGGTTACTGACACTGAAAGAATGGAAGCAATTTTTGAAGATCCCTATATCTTCATTACCGATAAAAAAATCTCCTCACTTCAAGAAATTCTGCCCGTTCTAGAAAAGGTAGCCCAAACCGGCAAAAAAGAGTTAGTCATTATTGCTGATGAAGTTGAAGGTGATGCTTTAGCCACTTTGGTTGTTAACAAACTTCGTGGCATTTTTAGTGTTTTAGCAGTTAAGGCTCCGGGGTTCGGCGACAGGAGAAAAGAAATGTTGGAAGATATTGCCGTAGTAACCGGCAGCCAATTAATCTCCGAAGAGGCCGGACTAAAAATAGAAAATATTGATTTA
>SDBU01002906.1_pt1 | contig 22283 bp, 21 predicted proteins | sample 2277071 | NCBI WGS metagenome assembly SDBU01 (sample SAMN10397929, study PRJNA504765) | marine sediment metagenome | isolation source: marine sediment core GS08_GC12, 126 cmbsf | place: Arctic Ocean: Gakkel Ridge, Loki's castle | collected 2008 | reverse complement strand
CTTCTTTCCCTGCTGCTTTTTTAATCGAAGATCGCCGATGGTCACTTTCTTATTCTGATGATCCATATTTTCTCCATCTTTCCAGCGGACAAGCCGGAAAAGTACCCAAAACAATTTGCCACAAAGTCACAAAGATATCATTTTATTTTTTCTTCGTGCCTTAGTGTCTTGGTGGCAGGATGAAAAAAGTTTTGCCAGAATTAAGAATCTAACGTGATCTTGCATAAAAATATGTACAGAATGATGTCCAAGATGGTCAAGACAAAACTGATTTTATAAATCCTTGAATACGGATCGAAAGCGTTACGACCTGAGGGAAAAGGCCGGATGCAGGAATCCGGAGATCAGTTGCGAGGATGATATCTCTAATGGGATTAATTCAGTATTTCACGGGCAATATTTTCCACTTCATCCACATCGAGAGGTTTGCGCAGGTATCGGTAAATACCGTATTGGTTGGCAGACTCCTCATAATTGCCGTTGGCCAGCCCCGTGACCACCACCACATTTGTGGCAAGACGATTTTTTTGAATCCACTTCAGGACATGGAAACCGTTTTGGTGTGGGATTTTCAGATCCAGGAACAGAAGGCGGGGTTTATATTCTCCTAAAAGCTCAAGGGCGTCAGGAACATTGTTAACCATTACCAGAGGATAGTCATCTCCAAGCATTGCTTCAAATGAATCCAAAATTCCCTGGTCATCATCTACGACAAAAATCGAATTTACATTTCCATACGGCATCGGAATTCTCCTCCATCTTTTTTTTGACAGCATTTGAACACGGTTCAAATGCTAGCCAAGGAATATCAATTTCTTGTTCTTGTTTAAGCAAAAAGTCCATGCGGGACCTGCTTCCTGCATGGCTTGGTGCCCATTCTTCTGGACGTACGTCATCGAAGTTTAGGACCAAGAGCGCGTGGAGTAGGTCCTGTACGTCGTACTCATCTTCGACCTTGAGTGTTTCACGGCCCTCGCGTCGCGAGAGCAGTTGTCTAGCTATTAGATTAAAACGTTTGCAGGTGCGTTCGATCAGGGATACAGCATCCCGAGCTTCTACAGAGGGTTGATCATCCCCGTATTCCTTAACCTCATCGATTAGGGAACTTAGAATGGCTCTGGCATGTTCTAGGCCTTTGCGAAACGCTTCTTCGCGTTGTTGTTCTTCGGTCCTGTTGTTGTACGATTGTGGGCCGAATGCAACTTCCGTGAAATTAATTAAGTGCCTTGAGCCTTCTCCGAAGATCTTCTCGATGGCAATCCGGGAATCACGGTTCCATTTTGTGAACTCGGGTGAGAACCTTGGCTTCGACCTGAGTCCTTCTATACGATCAAGCTGTCGCTGTAACTTCTTTATCGCCTGCTGTTTTGCCATTAAGCAGAAGCCCTCGTTTTCCTAGGCTCAGACCTAGCTTGGCTGCACGTGCGAGATTGGGTTCAATGATCGCACAAAGGATTATATCCGTCAAGTGGCTGCAGGCGACGATTGCTTTGCCTAGTCGCCGTTCAGTCCAATCCCAGAGTCTATAGGCACCACTTCCACCCAGGTGTTCCCTGGCTTCAAACGGTAGGGTTCGCCGCTTTCCAGGGTGAAGAAAGGCGTGTGGTTGCCGTCGGTCTCCCAGTAGCCCCTGTTCAGCTTGCCGTCGCGGAAGAACCAGGCGGGGCCCTTGCCGTTCACGATGATCCGGATGGAGGTGGCGCCATTGGCGTCCTCCACGATATCGGTCTCCTGATGCTGGGCGAAGTAGACTATTACGTTGGCCGCACGGATTTGATCCCCGCCGTCCTTCAGAGACTCGTGGTCGCACCAGCGCAGGTAGTCTCCGCTGTAGGCATCGTAGCGCCACTCGGTGAAGCTGGTCTGTTGGGGGTAGGGGATGGTGAAAGAGAGCGCCTTCTCGCCTTCGGGGGGGTCTTCACTGAAGAGGAATCCCTGCAGCGTCACCGCGGCATCGGTGTTTTGCTCTGCCATGTACTCGCGTGCCGCGACCGCGTCCACGGCCAGGCGGGTGGCCCATCCTTCGTTAGGTCGGTACCAATAGGGCTGCGGGTGGAAGTACTCGTCCAGATCCACGATGGGAATTTGGGACAGTTCCCAGCGGACCGCGTCGGAGCCACCCGCGTGGAGCAGGGCTCCCTGATACTGGGGCACCAGTTGGACGTTGATCAGGCGAGAAGACCGGATGGGGGAGATAGTCTTTGGAGTTTCGGCCAGGTAGATGGCGGTGAACCGGGTGACCCACCACTCGGCGATCTCCTCGTAGACGATGTCGGCTTGGTTCAAGCCCATCTGGGGACGGGCCAGGGGATCGTTGCCCACCCGGACCATCAAAGGGCGGCGATTCAGCGCGGTTGGGTCGTCCACTTTGAGGCCGGTAAGAGGGTTGACGTTTTTCGGACGCGGGATGGGCGTCGGCGTAGGAGAGCTCGGCGTGGGGGTGAAAGTGGGGATCGAGGCTATAGTTACAGTTAGGAACTCTGCCAGCATCACCTCCTCTGTTGCTGGCGAGGCCAAAGGTTCGAAGTCCTTTTCAAGCTCCTTCGTCGCCGTAGGGGCAGGCGCCTCGGCGACAGGGATGATCAGTTCCTGCCCTATTTGAATCGAGCCCTCTTCGGCCAGATCGTTGAGTTCCATTATGGCCTCGGTGGTGGTATCGAACTGGATGGCGATACCCAGCAGGGTTCGCCCTTCCTCCACCACGTAGACGAATGGCGTGGGGGTGATGGTGGGAGTCCCGGTGTGGATGGGTTTGGGCGTTGGGGTGGGAGTCGTGAGAGGAGCAATGTCGGTGGGCGATGGGCTGGAAGTGACGTTCGTTGCCGTCGACTTCTCTTTGGAAGAGACCCTTTCGGGGGTTGGGGTGGGGGAACAGCCGACGGTCGCCGTCAAACCGAGGGCGCCGATGAGCAGAAAGCAAACCGCCAATCTCGAGAGCAATCCTTCCTCCTTGAGTCGCTGCGCCATCAGCCCGACTGCAGCAGACCTCGCATGATGGCTATCGCGGCGACCTTGTCCAGGGGCTCGTTGTTGCTACCGCACTTGGGGCTTTGGATGCAACTGGGGCATCCCGATTCACAGGGACACTCCTCGATGACGCGGAGCGTAGCCTGCCACAGGTCCCACAGCAGCTGGAAGCCCTTCTCGGCGATGCCTGCCCCTCCGGGGTGGCCGTCGTAGATGAATACCTGAGACAACCCCGTGTCCGAGTGAGCGGGTATGGACACGCCGCCGATGTCGGAGCGATCGCACATGGCGAAGAGTGGCAGCATGGCGATGGCCGCGTGCTCCACCGCATGAAGGCCACCCTGGAATCGCCGGCCCGCGGAATCAACCGCGCGAGCGGGGATGTCGAACCACAATGCAACAGTATCATAGGAGCGCTCAGGGAGATCCAACGGGATATCCTGCAGGATGGCATCGCCCGGCAGGCTCTTAACCATGTAGCTCGTGACCTTCTGGGTCACGAGCACTTCTCCCAGATGCGCTTGGCTGGCCGGATAGGCTTGGCTCTTCCATGGCTGCGCGATCCGCACCTCGCTGATTTCTTTTGTTTGGGTGTAATAGTCCACGTCCACGGGTCGGAGGTAGGCCACCCGGGCCTGCAGGTCGAGATCCCGCACGCGATAAGACTCGCCCTGATGAAGATAAATAGCACCGGGATGGGCCCGGTAGAAGACGCTGTCCGCCTCGATCTCCTCGAGGATGAACCCGCCCTGAGTTTCGTCCACCAGGAGGAAGCTGTCCCCCGACACATTACGAATGTGCGCCTTCTCGGCGGGGTAGTCGTCCGGAGCGGCTGGATACCAGCGCTTGTTGCGATGGATCAGGGCGCCCTCTCGTTCCAAAGTCGCTACGGCTTCGATGAAGCCGGGGCCGAAGAGCGCCTGGTCAGCGTCGGTCAAGGGCCACTCGTAGGCGGCACATGGGAGGTGCTTCATCAGGACATGGACGTTGTCCGGATCGATGATGGCGTTCTCGAGGCTCCCGCCCAGGAGCGCCTCGGGGTGGTGCATGAAATATTGATCCAGAGGATTATCCTGACCGATCAACACGGTCAGGGCATGGCGCCCGTCTCGGCCGGAGCGTCCCGCCTGCTGCCAGGTGGATGCCACCGTTCCAGGATAGCCCACCAGGATGGTGGCATCCAGGCTTCCCACGTCTACCCCCAATTCCAGGGCGTTTGTGGCCGTCACGCCCAACAGTTCCCCCCGGAAGAGGCCTTCCTCGATCTCCCTCCGATCCTCCGGGAGATACCCGGCCCGGTAGGAGCGAATCAAAGGCGCCAGTTCGGGCGCCTCCTGCAGTAGAACCTCCCTGGCATAGCGCAAGATCAGCTCCGCCACCTTGCGGGTGCGGGTGAAGGTGATATTGCGAAGGCGGGCTTTGATCAATTCGGTGAACAGGAGAACCGCCTCGGAGTTGAGGCTGCGACGGGCGGATCGGCTGGGGTCCAGCCAAGGAGGATTCCAGAAGATGAAATCGCGCTCTCCCTGGATGGAACCGTCCTCATCCGCTACTGTGGCTGGCAAGCCGGTCAGTTGCAAGGCGTGTTCCTCGGGGTTGGCTATGGTGGCGCTGCAGCATATGAACTGAGGCTGACTGCCGTAGAACTCGCAGAGGCGGCGCAGCCGCCGCAGGACGCAGGCGACGTGGGAGCCGAAGATGCCTCTGTAGGTGTGGGCTTCATCCACTACCACGAAGCGCAGCCCCGAGAGGAAGCGTTTCCAGAGCGAATGGTTGGGGAGGATGCCCAGGTGGAGCATGTCGGGATTGGTCAGGATAATGCTGCCGCGGCGACGAAGCGCGGACCGAGCCGAGCGGTGCGTGTCGCCGTCATAGGTGCCTACCACCGGATCGCCCAACTCGTGGGTCAACCGACGCAGTCCGTGCAGCTGATCCTGAGAGAGCGCCTTGGTGGGGAAAAGGTATAGCGCCTTGGCGCGGAGATCTTGGGTCAGGGCCTCCAGGACCGGCACGTTGTAGCACAACGTCTTGCCGCTGGCGGTGGCGGTGGCCAGGAAGACGTTCTCTCCTCTTCGAGCCGCGTTTATGGCCTGGGCCTGGTGTGTGTAGAACTGCTCCACGCCGGCTTTCTTCAGGGCCGCCTGGAGGGGATCAGTAAGAGGGTGGTCCAGTCGCTCATAGCTTGGCTCTCGGGAGGGGATGGATACCAGGTGTGCTATCTGCCCGCGGTAGCCATCCATCCTTTGAAGGTGCTGAATGAAGGTCGAGATTCGAGAAACCATGCTTCACCCGGAGGATCGGTCCTCCTGGCAGTGGATAAGCACCTTCATACTGTCGCTGCCCTTCATGGCCAACTCAATGCCTTGTTGAGTCTGCTCCAGAGGCAGTCTATGGGTGAGGATAGCGTCCATGTTGACCCGCTCCTGAGCGATCAGCTCGATGGAGCGCTGGAAGTCGGTTCGAGTGTAGACATGGCTTCCTTTGAGGACGATCTCCCAGAAGGTGATGCCTCCCAGGTCGACGCGCGTATTTTTGTCCCAATGCATTCCTAGTTGCATGATCTCACCTCGAGTCCGGGCCATGGGAACTATCTGGGACGCGGTCTCCGGGACGGCAGCCGCATCCAGCACCAAGTCGGCACCCACGCCGTCGGTCCAAGACAGAACGGCCTCCACCGCGTCGATCTGGGAGGGGTCCATCGTGAGGAATCCCAGCCCTTCGGCCAGATAGCGCCGGAAAGGATTGATCTCGGAAACCATGATCTCGGTCGCTCCCGCCAATCGGAGAGCTTGGGCGCTGAGGATGCCGATGGGACCTCCACCCAGAACGGCTGCTCTATCACCTACTTTGACGTTCATCAGGCTCACACCATGGTAAGCGACCGCCATCGGCTCCACTGCCGACGCCCGGTCCAAGGGTATCTCTGGGGGAAGGCGATAGAGTTTGTCTATGGCGGCGGTGGTATACTCGGCCGTGCCTCCGTGAACGTCGATGCCGATCAAGTTGATGTTCTTGCAGAGGTGTTCGAACCCGGCCCGACAGGCATAGCACTCTCCGCAGGTCAGGAGCGGGTTCACCACCACCCGGTCGCCGGGTTGAAAGCCGCTTCCCTGGGGAGCCTCCACTACCTCGCCGGCGAACTCGTGCGACAGCGCCAAGGGGGGGGTGGCCCGAGGGTGGAGCCCACGGAAGATGTGCAGATCGGTTCCGCAGATCCCCGCATACTCCACGCGGATCAGGGCTTCGTCTGGGCTTGGGGAAGGGATGGGAATATCTTTCAGGGCGATTTCACCTTTGCCCTGAAAGAGGGCTGCTCTCATAGTTGTCTTGGGCATCGCTCCCTCCTATTCCACTCGGATCGTGGTTCATCATAGCACCGATCTCGACTGGAAGCCAGCTTCTGCGGCCGGTTGACGGTTATTCTCGGGATGCGGTTAGACCCGGAGTATCCATTCCTGAGAACCCGCATATAATGGGTGTGTGCGCATTCCGAGTTTTCTCTCTGTACTTGGCGGCCGATGTCTCAGCGACACCGGTTCCGTTGCTGGGGCGCCGGATGGCTCGTAAGCTCATGGCGACGACGAGGAATCAGGAGGATAGACAGATGATCATCGAAGATTCGCCTGGAGTCGTGGTGGTGGGAGCGGCAAGTGTGGACGTCAAAGGGAAGGCCTGTGCGGCTCTATTGGATGCCACCTCCAATCCGGGCGAGATTCTCACCAGCGTGGGGGAGTCGCTCGCAATGTCGCTGAGAACCTGGGCCGACTGGGGGTGGAGACGACTCTCCTCTCGGCGGTGGGAGACGACGATCGAACTTCCCTTATCCTGGAGCGAACCGCACGGGGAGGCGTGAATGTGGATCGGGTCCTCAGGAACCCGGACCGCCGATCCGGAGCCTATCTGGCCGTGCTGGATTCCAACGGAGGGCTTTCGATATCCATCGATGACATGGGCATTATTGAGCTGGTGACCCCGCAGTACATACGCGCCAACCGCGACCTTTTCCAGGAAGCGGATATGGTCTTCGTGGACGCCAACCTGTCCTCTCAAGCCATCCGGGCGGTGATGTCGGTTGTGGCACGAGAGAAGGTGCCGGTGTGCGTCGACCCGGTGTCGGTGGCGCTGGCGCCCAGGCTGTCCGGATATCTGGATCGTTGTTTCGTCATAACTGCCAACGTGTCTGAGGTCGAGGCGCTGACCGGCACACTCGTTGGGAGGCGTTCTCAGGTCCTACAGGCTGCCCGCAAGCTCCTGAGCATAGGGGTGGAGGTCGCCATCGTCACCATGGCTGAACAAGGGCTGGTTTATGCTTCCTCCGAGGGCAGCGGGCACATTCCTGCCATACCCTGCGAGGTGATGGATCTCACGGGAGCAGGCGCGGCGCTGACGGCGGGGGTGGTATTCGGCCTGGTCAACGAGATGTCCATCGACGAGGCGGTGCGGCTGGGGGTGTCGGCGGCAGCCCTCACCCTCCAATCGCCCGAAAGCGTTTGCCAGGATCTGAGCCTGGAGCGCCTTTACGAGCAGCTGGTGATCTGACCTCTGTCAAGATGTGATCCCCGCCGTATGGACGAGGGGTGGTGGCGTCCTTCGGCAAAGCTAAGCGCTGGAAAGAGAAATGAGGAAGGATCACTGTACTATGGCTGATGAGAAGAGGGAGTTCGAGGCATATTCGTACCGAACCGGATCCGTTTTGGGAGCCGCGTCGAGGTGCGCGTGGATGATGAGACGGTTACGGTGGCCGGTCCACGGGTGGGAGTTCTCTTGTAGCGCAAGTGGATAGCCGTGCAAGTGACCCTTCTTGCGCTTATAGTTCTGGCGCTCCTGATGGCGGCGATCTTCTGGGATTGGAAGTATCTGGTCCTTGCGCTGGCAGCGGCGGTCGCTCGCTGGGCCGTCGGGGGGCTCGGGGAGGGCATCTTCTGGGAGGGCGCTGCTGTCGCGGCATTCGATCGTGGAGGTTAGCCCACCACCTCGTTCCCGTTGACGGCGGTCAAGCGGGTGAGGGTTGGCCGCGGGTAGGCCAGAAATGGCCTGTGGCTGGTCATCCTTTCGCACGTCGCCCAGATCAACAAGATATCGGAAGGGCGCGTCGTGTCCTTCGAAGCGCCGGCTGGGGATGTGGCGGGAGATACGGTCTATGCATTTCATAATGTACGGCGAAGATGTTGCTGGCGCTCTTGGAAGGTAACTAACCTGCACGGTGCCATTTCCTCAGGAGGAGCTGCAGGGGATCTTCAATCGGAGCGGCGCCTGGCGACTACCACTTGAACACAGCACAGCCGCGCCCACCGTGGATGCTGGCGTGCCCATGCCCTGGGTGTGGAACGACATGGGTGGCAGTCCCCATCCCGATTGCGTCGTTTGGGACATCGGGGCTTACACGGCCCAGGGACTGCCTAGCCAGGGCATCGGCCTGCCACTGGTGCTGCGGGTCTGTTGATGGTTAGAGGCGGTGGGATGAGTGTGTGCCTGCCCTGCCGCCTGAGCGAAGGTGCTCGTCGTTGCTGGCGGCCGAAGGTGCCTCCCCAGCACATTGCGAAAACCGCACCCTTTGGGTATCATGCCGCCATTCCCTCAGGAGGTCACCTTGGCGGATCGCAGCGACCCGATCATCCGGGCTCGGGGTCTCACCAAGCGATTTGGCGACTTAGTAGCTGTGGACCATATCGACTTCTCCGTCTGCCCGGGCGAGTGTTTCGGCTTTCTCGGCCCCAATGGCGCAGGGAAGACCGTCACTGTCCGCATGATCTACGGCTTCTCCCCTTTAACTGAGGGGGAGTTGACGGTCCTGGGCATGGACGTGAGCCGGGACAGCCGCCGCATCAAGTGCCACATCGGCGTGGTGCCTCAGGAGAATAACCTGGACCCCGAACTGCGGGTGCTGGGGAACCTTCTGGTCTATGCCCGCTATTTCGACATCCCCAAGCGTGTAGCTCTGAAACGGGCCCAAGAGGCCTTGGAACTCTTCCGGATGTGGGAGAATCGAGACAGCGAGATCGAGGAACTGTCCGGTGGGATGAAGCGGCGCCTGATCATCGCCCGCGCCCTCATCAATGAGCCTCGCATCCTGATCCTGGACGAGCCCACCACGGGCCTGGATCCCCAAGCGCGACACTTGGTATGGGATAAGGTGCGCTACCTGCAGGGCCTAGGGGTCACCATTCTTCTGACCACACACTATATGGATGAAGCGGCGGAACTTTGCGACCGGCTGGTGGTGATGGACCACGGCCGCATCCTGGACGAGGGCTCCCCCGGGCAACTCATGGAGAGGCACGTTGCACGGGATGTGCTGGAAATGCGGCTGGACGGACAGGGCTTCGAGCCGGTCCTCCGGCAGGTGGAAGGGCGGGCACCTATCGTGGAAGTGGCCGGGGATACGCTTTATATCTTCACCGACGATGGAGACAGTCTGCGGAGGGATCTGCAGATCCCTAAAGGTGGGCAACTCTATCAGCGACCGGCTAATCTGGAGGATGTGTTCATGCGGCTTACAGGACGAGGGCTGAGATCGAAACAGTAGATTAGAAGAACGGCTCTAACGGGTGGTGTGAGGAGCCCAACCGCGGTGAGCGTTCTGGCTCTCGATGGGGGTGATAGGAATATGGCGCTGGCACGAGGACCGTTTCCCCTGAGTCGGGTGAGCTACAGGGCCTATCGAATCTGGCAGAGGAATCGCGATATCTTCCTGTACCAGTGGAAGACTCAGGTGTGGCCGCCTTTCATCGAGCCTGTGCTGAACATCCTGGCCTTGGGCATTGGGCTGGGCGCCTATGTCACCGACATCGCCGGCCTCAGCTATATCCAGTTTATCGCCCCGGGCTTCATCGCCTCGTCGGCCATGTTCTCGGCCACCTTCACGTGCACTTTCGGTTCCTTCATTAGGATGAAGTTCCAGAAGACCTTCGACGCCATCCTGGCTACCCCGGCAAGCCTGGAGGATATCATAACGGGGGAGATCCTGTGGGGAGCGACACGGGGACTCATCACGGCCACGGTGGTCCTCATCGTCATCGCCATCTTCGGCTTGGTCGTCTCGCCCTGGGCGCTTCTGGTGCCGGCGGTGGGCCTGATGGAGGGACTCCTATTTGCCAGCATGGCCATGGTCGTTACTTCCCTGGTGCCCAGCATCGACCATTTCACCTACTACTTCACCTTGGGAATCACCCCCATGTTCCTCTTCTCGGGGATCTTCTTCCCACTGGATCGCCTGCCTGATGTGGTTCAGGGACTGGCCTGGGCATTGCCCCTGACTCACGTGGTGAACCTCCATAGGGGATTGATCCTGGGACGACTGTCGCCGGCGCTTCTGGTGGATGCTTTGTGGGTTCTGGTAGCGGTCGCGATCCTCCTCAATCTGGCCTTGATCCTCATGCGACGCCGGATAATCAGGTAGGGGTTGAGGCGATATGAACCAGCTGCAATCGAAGCGCAAGAGTCGCCTCCGTATCTTCCCTGCCCACCGGAAGGACAAGAACTCCTTACAGTATTGGTGGAAAGCTGCGCATCCCCTAAAGGTGATCCGCAACTTCATCCTGATCTATCTGGCTCGTTTCATGCCTTCCATGAAGCTGAAGAACTTCCTGTATCGGAGCATAGGCATGAAGGTGGGACCTCATGTCTCTGTAGGTCTTATGGCGATGTTCGATGTGTTCTTTCCGGAGGAGATAACCATAGGGGCCAATTGCATAATTGGTTACAATACCGTTATCTTGGGACATGAATTCCTCATCGAGGAATGGCGCCGAGGTCCAGTGGTCATAGGAGACAACGTCCTCATCGGCGCTAACTGCACCGTCCTGCCTGGAGTGCGGGTTGGCGACGGCGCGGTGATCTCGGCTATGAGCCTGGTGAATAAGGATGTTCCCGCCGGAATGGCGGTGGGGGGGGTGCCCATCTCGCCTTTGGGCTAAACTGAGGAGAGGGAGAACTTGTGAGACGATTGCGATCGCTCTGGACCCAAGCGTGTGCCTGGATCCTGATGCCGCCCCTGGGATGGGCCTTGGTTGGGATCAACGTGATCGGCTTCTTCCTGGGCATCGTCTATTGGTACGGGCGTCAACTCCCTCTTGTTCCTCCCCTCTTCTGGGTCTTCGTGCCAGACTGCCCCCTCTATGCCTTTCTCTTCGGCCTGGCCTTGGCGGCCATGCTTCTGGGGTACCCATTGGGTCAACGGCTTCCACTGCTCAGCGGGATATTGGCCTTCGGGCTCATCAAGTATGGGGTATGGACGGTCGTGGCCTGGATCATCTTCTGGAGCCGCACGGGCCTTTTCACTCCCGAGAGCCTGGTGATGACGGTGGCCCACGTGGGGATGATCCTGGAAGGGATCTTCCTCCTGGGCTTCGTGCGGATCAACGGCCGGGTTGCCTTAATGTCTGGGATATGGTTTCTGGCTAATGATGCTGCTGACTACATTCTGGGATATCATCCTGGCCTTCCCTATGCGGTTCCCCTTTCCTTCATGGGGTGGCATACCCTGGCGGTGACCTTTATCTTCACCGGACTCTATGCGGTATTGGCCCGGCGCGGATGGGGAGTTGAGCCTGAGAAGATTTCTCCGAGGGAGGCGAGAGCGGGCGAAATCGCGGCGGCGGGGCCAGGAAGGGAGAATTCGTGAGAGGGCTCAGAAGGCGCCATTTGCTGAGCGGCATCCTCGTCGCGATCAGCCTGGTTGCCATCACCCTTGGGCTAGCGTTGGGGCAATGGCAAGACGTGTGGACGAACGCCACATTTCTCTGATTCTCCTGCATCGGCCTCGGGTAGGCCGACACGGAGATGGGAAGGAACTATGCAGGCCTTTTGGAAGATGTTGATCCCCAAGCGTTTTCGCGTTCAGGTGCTGTCTGGGGCGGTGATGAACTCGTGGTTTCTGGCCCCGTGGCTCAAAGGGGTCCCCTGCCTGGGGTTCAATTGCTATGCTTGTCCTGCGGCCAACTTCGCCTGTCCCATCGGATCGCTGCAACACTTCGCCGCCATCAAAACGGTGCCGTTCTATCTCCTGGGTTCCCTGGCCTTGGTAGGAGCCTCGGTTGGACGGCTCGCCTGCGGCTGGCTGTGTCCCTTCGGCTGGTTCCAGGAGCTGATCCACCGGATTCCCGTTCCCAAGTGGCGCCTGCCCAACCGGTTCAATTGGACGCGATACTTGGCTCTGGTGGTGCTGGTGGGGATCATCCCCTTCCTCACGGCCGAGCCATGGTTCTCCAAACTCTGCCCTTGGGGCGGCCTGGAAGCGGCCATACCTCAGCTCATCCTCGTTCCCCAGTTGCGCCCTCTCATTGGGCCCTTGTTCTGGATCAAGATGGCCATCTTGGTGGTCTTCCTGGCGTGGATGGCGGTCACCCGGCGTCCCTTCTGCCGGTGGGTCTGCCCGCTGGGGGCTATCTGGGGGCTCTTCAACCCCATAAGCGTGCTCAGATTACGCATCGACCGGAGCCGCTGTATCCGATGTGCCCGATGCAAGGAGGTTTGCCCGGTAGACATCCTGGGCTATGAGAATCCCAATGCCTCGGCTTGCATCCGCTGCTTGGAATGCTCTCGTGTATGTCCTGAGAATGCTTTGTCGTGGGCGCCTCTGGGCGCGGGCGACTTGTTGCCCGGCATCGAGATGGATGGGGACAGCCTTGCAACGAGGGTCTAAGAAGGTGAGATCCGAGGAGATTTTCTCTCAGCGATGATGATCTGAACCTGCGCCCATCCATCTCGGCGCTGGATCTCCGTGACTTGGAGTCCGGTTTCCTCCTCGATCCTTCGGCGCTGAAGTCGCCCTTTGGGACCCAGAAAACCGAGCGTCGAGGTGAATGCTCGCCAAAAGCGGGCGTTTCCGGCGCGCAGATGGCTTCCCACCACCACGAGACGTCCGCCCGGCGCCAGGACTCTGGACATCTCGCGCAGAGCCGCTCTCCGGAATATGAATTGCGCGGGGAAGGTGGCGACGATGTCGTCGAAAGTCCCGTCGGGAAATGGCATCTGTTCGACTCGGCCCAGAATCCGGGGTGGACTCAGCCCAGCCTTTCTCAGCCTTCGGCCGGCGACTCGATGCATGGAAGGAGATGGGTCAAGCCCAACCACGTCCCACCCGGAACGAGCCATCTTCTCCAGGAGGGCGCCGGTCCCGAAGCCTACCTCCAGAACATGCGATCCCACCAGATGGTCGAGCGCGGCGCTACGCCATCCTGACCAGCGCCCCCAGCTGACCAGCCAACTCACCACGTCGTAGGCCCAGGCCAATTCGTTGTACAGTCGGTCGCAGGCCCACAAATAGAGCCTTGCTACCAGGTTCAATGCCTCGTCCCTCCTCGGCTGGGCAGATTCTAGCGTCTGGTTCCCAAGCCGTCAACGATTTGACGCCGGCACAACAGATACACTAGACTTCGAGATCGAGTTTCACCGGTTGCCCAGGCTTTCTTCCCGGATGGCGACATAGGGCGCAAACGCGTTTGATGTTTGCTCTCGGAGTTTCCTTTTGTTGTTTAATCCTTGAAGTATGGAGAAATGGATGGATAGACTCACCCTGTTCTGGATGTTGCATCTGGTGTTCCTGGGAGCCTTCATCCTCGAAAGCCTGGTGGTGCTTTCCATCTGGCTTCGAGGGAGGGTGCCCGGATTGCCGCCGGATGCCTCTGCCCTTCGCAAACTCTGGCAGATCGTTCGGATCAGCCTGTCCGTGATCCTCAGTCGCAGGCTGCCAAACTTGATCGGGGCGCTTTTCGCGGACGGAATGGTCCATCGCAAGCTTTTCAAGGAGAGTCGATCCAGGTGGCTGGCGCACCTGCTAGTCTTTGGAAGTTTTTTCATCTTGGGGATTGTCTCGATTGTCACCGGTGTGATGGAGGAGATCCTCTATCACTTGCTTCACGTGGATCATCCGCTGGTGCTCGCCTTTACGGACAGAGATAATCCCGTTCTGGCCTTCTTGAATGAGTTTTTGGGGTTGATTTTTCTGCTGGGTCTTCTGTATATCGTCTATCGGCGGTTCATCCGTAGAGATCCCCAATTGCGCACCATCGGAAGCGACCGGACGATGCTCATCCTTCTGCTCCTTATCGCGATCACCGGGTTTCTGGTAGAGAGCTTCAGGTTGCTCCACACTAGACCCTATGCCAGTACAGCACACTTTGGCTTCCTAGGACTGGGCCTAGCCCGCCTTTTGGAGCCGCTGGATTGGCCTTGGGAAGAGTTGCACTACGCCTGCTTTTTCGTCCACTTCCTTGTCACCTCGGCGCTGCTTTTCTACCTACCTTTTAGCAAGTTCCTCCACATCCTGGTGAGCCCCATCGTGGTGATGATCAACGCTGCCTCGGGGGAGGAGCCCAGATGAGCCATAGGGAGAAGAGTCAACACATGGATGCTTCCCTCCTGACTTTCCGCCAGATGCTTGAACTGGAGGGTTGTGTGCGTTGCGGGGAGTGTATCAAGTGGTGCCCCACCTTCGCCGAGAAGAAGCGCGATGAGATCACCCCCATGGAGAAGATACACCTGCTCAGGCGTTTTATCAGAGGGCAGTATGGCGGGGTCCTGGCCCGGATCTTCGGATTTCGTCCCCCCACCGACGGAGACCTGGAACAGTTTTCCTCCGGAGTTTACGACTGTACGCTTTGCGGGCGCTGCCGAGAGGTGTGTCCGGTGAACATCCAAACTCGTTCTCTGTGGATCGCCATGCGGGAACAGTTGACGGAGGCGGGCTGCTATCCGGAGCTTCTGGACAAGGTTAGGGATACGATATCGGACTCACACAACATATCTGGGGATGACAACCTCGATCGCAACGTGTGGTCGGAGAATATCGAGTTGTCCGCCCAGGACTTCGTCGGCAAGAGAGAGGCCGAAGTGTGTTACTTTGTGGGTTGTGTTTCCTCTTTCTATCCGATGGTCTACGGCATTCCTCGGAGTCTGGTAAGCATCATGGAAGAGGCTGGCGTTACCTACACGACGTTGGGTGGCGATGAGTGGTGCTGCGGCTTCCCATTGATCGTAGCGGGCATGAGCGAGGATACCGAGGCATTGGCAAGATATAATGCAGACAAAGTACATGAGTTGGGTGTGAGAACGCTAGTGGCGAGCTGCCCCTCGTGCTATCACACTTGGGAATATGACTATCCGCGTGTTTTAGGGAGGTCTTTGGGCTTTCAGGTTATCCACGCTACGGAGCTGGTGGCGGATCTAATCCGCCAAGGCCGGATACGGCTTGGCCCATTTGAGGAGAAGGTGACCTATCACGATCCCTGTGATCTGGGGCGACACAGTGGCATCTTCGACGCGCCTCGGGAGATACTGGCAGCTATCCCTGGCCTGGAGCTAATAGAGATGAAGGATAATCGAGAGATGTCCCTCTGCTGTGGAGGAGGGGGGGATGTGGAGATGGCTGACGCCGACCTGACTTCGGCCGTGGCCCGCCGACGGCTGGCGCAGGCAGAGGAGACAGGCGTCCGCTATCTGATCTCCGCCTGTCAGCAGTGCAAGCGCACCCTGGCTACGGCGGCTCGCAGGAACAAGGTGCGTTTGAAAGTTCTAGACATCTTGGAGCTGGTATCCGAAGTTCAAGCCTGAGGTATCCCTGGAGTTCGGCAGAGGTGTTACTATGACCGTCCACTGAGAGCATAGCTTTGGTGTCATGATGCCGCCGACTCGGAGATCAAGCGATCTCCATTATAACCGTTCCCAATCGCTTCACTCCTGTAGCGCGTTTTAACCGATCGCCACGTACAAGCGGCAGGGACGCTTCCGGCGTCCCTGCCGCTTGTATCTCCGCGCTTCATACCCATTTCTGCATTCTTTGCAAGGCATACGCTCGCTTCAGCTCCTCGGTAGCCGATGTCACTCTCCCCGGCAGTAAATTCTTCTCTGAAATATATAGCACCAATCCCGGAGGGTTGACAGAAATACCGATTTGTGATAAACTACACGAAGTTGTGAAATATTTCACAAAGTGCACATAAATGGTCAACAATTAGTTGTGTGCTGCGTAGTCATTTTAAGTGAACAGTGGTGCAATATCGGTTGGCTTAGGCCGGTCGATGAGCGATCAGCCTCATTTTTTGTCTGCTGGCAGTTGGCGATAAGAGGAGACATACTTTATGAAAGGGAGGGAAATGGAAATCGCACGAGCTTTAAGTCGGCGGGACTTCCTGAAACTCTCGGGAGTCCTGGCGGGGGGGGTCATCCTGCCCGCCGAAAGAGTTGTCGCCGCCCAGGCGACGACAGCACTACCGCTCCACAAGCCCATAGGAGAAACCCCAACCATCTGTCCGTTCTGCGCTGTTGGCTGCGGCGCAATCGTAGCTGCCCAGGATGGAAGGGTGGTGAATATCGAGGGGGATCCCGAGCACCCCATCAGCCAGGGATCGCTGTGTGCCAAAGGCATGGCCATGGCGCAGATCAACTCGGTGGACGGCGAGATCAACCCCCGTCGCCTGCAGAAGGTCAAGTATCGGGCTCCAGGTTCCACCACCTGGGAGGAGAAGGACTGGCACTGGGCTATCACCGAGATAGCTAAACGAATCAAGGCCACTCGAGATGCCAACATCATCACCACCGACGGTGAGGGGCGTATCGTTAACCGCCTGGAGGCTGTCGCCTCTCTGGGCGGGGCCGCACTGGACAACGAGGAATGTTCCCTCATCGTCAAGGCCATGCGGGCGCTGGGCATGGTGTACATCGAACACCAGGCGCGCATATGACACTCCTCCACTGTTGCGGCTCTGGCAGAGTCGTTCGGTAGAGGAGCGATGACCAATCACTGGGCTGATATTCAGAACAGCGATTGCATCATCATCGTAGGCAGCAATGCGGCCGAGAATCACCCTATCTCCTTCAAGTGGGTGACCAAGGCCCAGGAGGAGAACGGGGCCACGCTGATCAGTCTCGATCCGCGTTTCACCAGATCATCCGCCAAGGCGGACATGTACGCGGCTTTCAGGTCGGGCACAGACATCGCGCTCTTCGGCGGGATGCTCAAGTGGATCCTGGAAGATATCGAAGCCAATCCCAGCAACTACAACATGACCTACATCACCGAGTACACCAACTGCGCCATGTTGGTGGACCCGGAGTTCTCCACAGCGGCGGAGCTGGACGGTAAGTTCTCCGGTTTCACCCCTGGAGATGATCCTGACTTCGGCACATACGACAAGTCCACATGGACCTTCCAGATGGACGAGGATGGCATACCGCTTCGGGACACCACGCTGCAAGATCCTAACTGCGTGTACCAGCTGCTCAAGCGACAGTACGAGCGCTACGACCCGGATACCGTATCGGCGGTCACAGGCACGCCCAAGGACAAGCTGCTGCAGGTCTACGAGACGTACGCTAGGAAGACGGGCCCGGCGGGCAAGTCCGGCACCATCATGTATGCCATGGGCACCACTCAGCACACCCACGGCACCCAGAACATCCGGGCCTACGCCATGGTACAGTTGCTCTTGGGCAACGTGGGCGTGGCGGGGGGCGGCATCAACGCGTTGCGTGGGGAGTCTAATGTGCAGGGCTCCACGGACCACTGCCTCCTGTTTCACATCCTGCCCGGATACCTGAAGGTCCCCGTGGCCACGGATGTTACGCTGCAGGATCACCTGGACCGCGCTACTCCGGTATCCAACGATCCCAAGAGCGCCAACTGGTGGCAGAACTACCCCAAGTACATCGTTAGCCTGCTCAAGTCCTGGTATGGGGACAACGCCACCGCGGATAATGACTTTGGCTTCGGGTGGCTGGCCAAGACGAACCCTGGAACCAACTACTCCCATATCGCCCTTTTCCAGGCCATGCTGCGAGAGGAAGTCAAGGGACTCATCTGCTGGGGGCAGAACCCGGCGGTAGGTGGACCCAACAGTGTCGGCACAATAGAGGGCCTCCAGAATCTGGACTGGCTGGTGTCAGTGGACCTGTGGGAGACTGAGACCTGCGCTTTCTGGCAGGCGCCTGGGGTAGATCCGGCCAGCGTCAACACGGAGGTCTTCGCACTGCCGGCTTCCGCCTCGTTTGAGAAAGAGGGCTCAGTCGTCAACAGCGGTCGATGGAGCCAGTGGCGTTGGCAGGGCGCCGACCCTGTCGGCGAGTCCAAGGCTGATCTGGACATCGTCAACGAGCTGATGCTGGAGATCATAAACTTGTACGAGGCCGAGGGCGGCCCCAACAGCGACGCTGTCACCAAGCTGCGCTGGAAGGGCTGGTACGACGATCCCATCGGAAAACGAGGCGCCGAGAGCCTGGTGGATCTGGTCTCTCGAGAGATCAACGGCTGGGCCGAGGCCGACGTCCTCAACGAGGATGGCACGGTGCAGTACAGTGCGGATCAGCTCATGGGATCATTCGGCCACCTGAAAGCCGACGGCACCACTTCTTCCAGCAACTGGCTCTATACCCAGAGCCACAACGAAAAGGACGGCAACAGGCAGAAGTGGCGGGACAACGTGGACTACCACCCGGCAGGCATCGGTACCTACGAGAAGTGGTCGTGGTGCTGGCCGGTCAACCGCCGGATCATCTACAATCGCGCTTCCGTAGATCTGAATGGCAAGCCCTGGGATCCCGAGGACTTCGTGATTCGCTGGACGGGCGAGAAGTGGGAGGGCGATGTACCAGACGGCGGGTGGCCTCCCATGAGCCAGGAGGGCACGCGTTACGCCTTCATCATGAAGCAGCATGGGTTCTCTCATATCTTCGGCCCCGGCAGGGCGGACGGGCCTTTCCCCGAGCACTATGAGCCCCTGGAGAGCCCGGTGCAGAATCTGTTCTCCGGCACCGATGTGAACCCGGCTATCACAGTGTGGGAGCCGGACCAGATAGGAACTCCCGAGGAGTATCCAATCGTGTGCACCACCTACAGGGTGACCGAGCACTGGCAGGCGGGCCAGATGACCAGGAACCTGCCTTGGCTGGCGGAGCTGATGCCTCAAATGTTCGTAGAGATGAGCGAGGAACTGGCGGCTCAGGAGGGCATCGAGAACGCCGAACCGATTGTCGTGGAGTCCAAGCGAGGTTCGGTACAAGGCGTCGCTCTCGTCACCAAGCGGTTCAAGCCTTTCCAGATAAACGGCAAAACAGTCCACCAGATCGGCCTGCCGTGGCACTGGGGCTTCGCGGGCCTGTGCGTCGGCGATAGCGCTAACGCGCTGACCCCCTTCGTGGGGGATGCCAACACCATGATCCCTGAATTCAAGGCCTTCTTGGTCAGGATCAAGAAAGGAGGAATGTAATGAGCAAGGGAGCATTGGTTGATCTAACCAGATGTATGGGGTGTCGCGCTTGTCAGGTGGCTTGCAAGGCATGGAACGATAATCCCGGCGAGCTGACCGTGTGCGCGGGCTGCTACGACAACCCCCCGGAACTCTCGGCGGACACCTGGACCCGGATCTCCTTCACTGAAGTGGAGGAAGGTGATAAGCTCGACTGGATCTTCACCAAGCTCCAGTGCATGCACTGCGAGCATCCGGCGTGCGTTTCGGCATGTCCGGTGAAGGCCCTCCACCAGACGGAATCAGGTGCAGTGGTTTATGAGACCGATAGGTGCATCGGCTGCCGGTACTGCATGATTGCCTGCCCGTTCGGTGTGCCCAAGATCGACTGGTACAAGACTCTGCCCGTGATCACCAAGTGCACGTTCTGCCTCGATCGTCAGAGCAGCGGAGCGACACCGGCCTGCATCAAGGCTTGTCCGACTGGAGCCTTGACCTTCGGGGAGCGCGATGAGCTGATCGCTGAGGCGAAGGATCGCATGCAGCAGCGCCCCGATGCGTACGTGGATCACATCTACGGCGAGCATGAGGTCGGCGGAACCTCGTGGATGTATCTCTCATCCGTGTCTTTCGACAAACTGGGATTACCTTCCTATGGTTCGGAACCGGTGACCCAGTTGAGCGAACAGGTAACCGGCGTCGGAATGCCAGTTGCAGGCGCGGGCCTGGCGGTGGTGTTGGGTGGGATCTACTGGTTCAGCAAACGCCGAGAGCGACTCATGGCCGCTGAAGGCAAAGCGAAAGCCGAAAAGGAGGCCTAACCATGACACAATCAGTATCGGGAACCCTGAGGGAGATGAGACGACCCACCACGATCGTCCCATACCTGGTCCTGGCGGCCATCGCCATCCTGGGGTTGGTGGTTGGGATCTATCGGTTGACGGCGGGGCTGGGAGCCACCACCAACATGAGCAACACCTTCCCTTGGGGTCTGTGGATCGCGTTCGACCTGGTCACTGTTGCTTTCTCGGCAGGAGCTTTCGTCCTGGCCGCCGTGGTGGCCATTTTTCGCAGGGAGGAGTATCACGGAATTGCTCTTCCAATGCTCTTGGCTGGGTTCCTGGGAGAAGTGATGGTGGTGCTGGTCCTGGTAATGGACTTGGCTCGTTGGGACCAGTTCTGGAGCGTGCTGATTCCCGGGCGATGGAATTTCCTCTCTTCCATGCTCTGGGTGGCTCTCGCCTTGACCGTGTATCTTATCTTGATGGTGCTGGAGCTGCTTCCGGTGGTCTTCGAGCGTTTCAAGTGGGGAGGAGCAGCGCGCATCATCGGATACGTACAGACTTTGGTCGCCGGTGTGGGGATCGTCTTGGCGACGCTCCACAACCTATCGCTGGGTGCTCTGTTTCTTCTGGTGCCCTACAAGCTGAACGCTCTGTGGTTTACGCCCATGCTGCCGATCGTGTTCTGGGTCTCCGCCCTTTTCGGCGGCCTCTGTGCGGCCATACTGGTCACCTTGGCCACGATGAAGTTCCTGAGCAGGCCTATGCCCTTGCGACTGCTGTCCAAGCTTGCCTGGGCAGCGTGGGTGCTGCTGATCATCTATCTGGTTATCAAGGTGCTGGATCTGTTGGTAGCTGGAGAGCTGGGCATGGCTTTCGATGGTAGCCCGATGAGTATGCTATTCCTGGTCGAGATGGTGGTGGGAGTGATCGTCCCCATCGTCCTCTTTGCCATGTCTAGCATCAGGGAGAGCGCTGGAGGTTTGCTGGTGGGGGCGTTGTGTACCTGGTTTGGGCTTATACTCAACCGGGCATCAGTGTCATGGTTCGCCCTGAGGCGATTCGGTGATGTGGGTTACTTTCCCTACTGGATGGAGTTCGCCATCGTGATCGGCGCTATCTCCGCGGCGATCCTGATCTATGGGCTGGCGATCCGATTCTTCCCATTCTTGACCGAGGCTAAAGCAGAAGCAAGTTAGTCGGGAAGAGCAAAGCCCATCGTGAGATACGAGGGGGACGCACAACCCATGTGCGTCCCCCTGCTGTGTGCGTTAGTTGTCTAACTGTATACTAGAGCGATCACTGTGAGTTGTCAGAGAGGAGTTGTCGATTGGCCAATCGGGGAGATAGCGCGAGAGCGATCCGGAGGCTGGAGGAGGCCGAGGATCAGGAGCCAGGGTTAGCTTCCTACTATCGGTTCTACAGGACGACTTTTCTGCTTCAGGATGCGGCTAAAAACGATATTACCGAGATGCTGGAGTTGATGGACGAGAATATCCTGGAAGCGCGGGCGGCTCAAGGTTTGCCTCAACTAGCATTCTCTCAGCTGCCCTTCGAACCGGACAGATTTCAAGTTCTGGCTTCAGACCTCGCGGAGGCCTTGGTTCGATATCGAGCTGAGGAAAGCGGGGAGGACGATATGATGGTGCCAGCGAACACCGATTGGGTCTCCTTGGCCAAAGAGCGCTTCGCACCAGAGGGAGATGAGCGAGGAGAACCAGGAGTGGTCGAGCTGGCGACGGATCTGGCCCTGATGCCCTATCTGGAGTGGGCATCCGAACAAATCGCTCCGTGTTTGAAGGAGATTCGTTGGGGAAGGGGAAACTGTCCCGTATGCGGAGGTGATCCCAACTTCGCCTACCTGGAGAAGGAGGCGGGGGAGCGCTGGTTGGTTTGCTCCAAGTGCCGGGCCGAGTGGAAGCATAAGCGTCTGGCGTGTCCCTTCTGTGGAAACGAGGATCACACCAAGCTCAGATATTATCCGGCGGGCGAGAACAAGGACTATCGCCTCTACGTTTGCGATGATTGCCAACGATACCTGAAAGCTATCGATCTGCGCAAGGTAGAGGGTGAAGTCATTCTCTCGGTGGAGCCGGTTCTGACATGGTCTCTGGATGTCGCGGCCCGGGAAAAAGACTATAGGTGAGAGAAATTCTGACAGAATGGTCAAGGGGAGGGATTGTGAGAAGAACCAAGACCTGGATGGCCCTTGGCGTTGTGCTGGTGGTGGGGATAGCCATCGGATGGGGCGTGACGATGCTCACGGAAGGCACTGGTACACCATCCATATCCAATGCACAAGTGGAGATTGGCGACACGGCGCCTGATTTTCGACTTCCGGACTCCACTGGCG
>SDBU01002905.1_pt1 | contig 22283 bp, 61 predicted proteins | sample 2277071 | NCBI WGS metagenome assembly SDBU01 (sample SAMN10397929, study PRJNA504765) | marine sediment metagenome | isolation source: marine sediment core GS08_GC12, 126 cmbsf | place: Arctic Ocean: Gakkel Ridge, Loki's castle | collected 2008 | reverse complement strand
TTTGTTACAAAAAGTTCATCATTACCATCTCTATTATTTTCTCCGATATAAAGATTTTGTGGCTGATAATAACTGCCGACACTTCCAAACAATATAATACACATTAAATGTGCTAATTCAAAGTATTTTTGTGTTTTAGTTAAACCATTAGTCATTTTTTAGCTCCAATTTTTCCATTTCATCATATTGGATTACTTCCCCCAAATTCCAGCCAGAGTATTTTTTCTGATTATCGCTATATTTTCCCAAATCTTTATAGCTTTCAACAATACCATTAATAACCCATATTTGCAAATTGTTATTATACCATATGTCATTAATCATTATTTTCTCCCTGCACTTGAGTTTGAATGTCTTTTAATGCGTGATTGTATCCACATAAAGCCCCCGCTTCAAACATTCCTATTACTAGCCCGAAACAATATCCTATATGTATCTCATTTTTTGTTTCACGATATAGTTTTATTTGGGTCGCAATTTCTTTTTCAATTTCAGTCATTCCCATTTTTTTTCTCCATTTATTTTATAGGTAATTTCTCCATATTTCAGGCCAAATTTCCCGGCAACATCCATCATTATCAGCGATTTTTTTCTTAAGATATTTTACGCCATCGCTTGTCATATCGTGAGCTAGTGGAACCCCACAGTTACAACAATGTGTCGGATAATCTATTTCCTCATTATCTATAGGTATACCATCGGCATCATCCGGTAAGCAATTTCCGCAAAAATGATCGACATATTTTTCAGTATCCACAAATCCGCACATTACTATTGTGTCTTTGACCATATTTTGTGCTTGTACACAGTCGCCAAATTGTCCACATTCCCAACAGTGTTCCGGCGTATTATTTCTGGTGTTTGTTATCTGAGTCATTTTTACCCCTTTTGTTTTTCTTTGTTTTGTTATCTTTCAATAAACCCATTATATCAGATAATAAGAAATTCTCAAGCGTTAAATAAAAAAAGAAAAAGATATTTTTAGGTTGACTAATAAAGAATACTGTGTTATAATAGGTATAATGGAGGGAGTGTGCGAATTTGAACGGTCGGGCTTGGATAAAACAAAGCTGGCGAAAGTTCCAAGAAACCCGCACCAGCTTTTTATGGGGAGTTTTTAGTGTTCTACTTTAATATCAATTTCAAACTCGTCTTTAATACCCATTTTTTCTTCGATAGTATCGGCTAAATTTTTAGCTTGTCGTAGGATATTTGGAATTTCGGTATTAACTCTAAAATATTTGTCGTTCATTTTTTTCTCCCTCGTTTTTAGTTACTTTTATCCCAAACTCTCAACAATCTTAAGAGTCTTGCTTGTTTTAGTTTCGGTTTCGGCAATAACTTTATCCACAAAATCTTTGCCCATTTCAGCCGTAAGTATAGCCTTATATTTCGGAGATTTCCGGCCACTCACATCAAAAATCGCGCTCAATTTGCCTTGCTCAATAGTAGCACCTGCTTTCAATTCCAGTTCCAGCAAAACCATCTTGTCTTTAAGATTTTTCTGCTTGGTTTTTATTTCCGCTTCTAATCGTTTAAGGTTGGCTAATTTTGTTTGAGATACAACGATTGTTTCGGCGGTTTGGATTCCACTTTTTGTTTTTGGCATTTTTGTTTTCCTTATTGATTATGTTATAGTTTTAATTAAACTTATTATACCAGATAAATTAATAATGTCAAGAGGAAAATATTATTTATTATTTTTTTCTATATTATTAATAATCCTTAGTATCCTATTCGACATTTTATCATCCAATGAATAATGCCCATTAGGATCATCTATTAGTTGTTTTAATATATTTAACATTGCCATATTAAAGCTGTTTAGTTTTTTGTTCTCATTTCTTATGTTAAACATTGTAGAATCTAAGGCTATTTTTCCCATTTCTAGATTATGTATTGCGTCAAACAATATGTTAGAATGATGTTCTATAGCTTCCTTATTGAAAGAAAAATCTTGCATTATTAAATCCTCAAAAAAAGAAAAAATTATTTTTATTCCAATTCCATCATAGTTAAATCATCCAATTTTCCATATTCAGCATAATACATACAATCGACACATACCGAATATTCATAAATTTCTCCGGTTTTTGGATTATACCCATTACAATCATATCTGTCCCCGCCCAAATGACTACCGCAGCACTCGCAGCTTGACCAAGAAAAATACGGCTCTGTATTTCCACTTTCATCAGATATTGTAGTTAGATTATCAATTCCCTCGTTTTCAAAGAATTTTGCTACGCTTCGCTCATATTCGGCATATTCTTTTCTGGTCATTAAAAACCCCTTATTTAGTATCCTGTTTGTTTATTTAATATGTAGAAAACCTATTATAGACAATGAAAAAACCGGGTAAGAACTCATTCTGTTCTCTGTTGTATAACCCTGATAACCAGTATATCATAAGAATACGTTTTAGTCAAGGAAATTCTATTAAAAAAGAAAAAGAATAATTATTTTTGGTTCAGGGAAAAACTTCTTTAATAAAATCCTTAAGAGCCATAGCTTCTATAGAAACAAGAATAAAACGCTCATTACTATCCTTTTTAACTATGCTTAGTAATCGACCGCCACTTTTATATTCTGTATATGTGAATTTATATAGGCCAGATTCTTTATTAAACTTTTTATTAGATTGTTTGTTTTGTTCGCTCATTTTCAAATCCCTTATTAAAAATTTTATCGTAAGTTTAGTGATAATCCGGCGTTACACTCAAAAGAAAAAGAGGGAGATTATTTTTTGGGCTCAGGAAAAACCTTCTCAATAAAACCTTTAAGAACAATAGCTTCTCTCTTATTTAATGATATATTACTATAAAACCCATATTTACTTTCAGATTCAAGTCTAATTTTAATACCGCCCATAGGGGCCATAGATTTATAAGACCTAAATTCTATCCACTTTAATTTTTTTCTTAATTGTTTGTATAATTTTAGCATTTTAACTTCCTTTTTAATTTCCTGATTTTAGTGAAAACCATACAAATTAGGCTAATTTACCCGCTTTTCAGTGTGTCCTAACTTTCTGAAGTTTTTCTTAATGTATCCTTAGCTCTGTTCTAATTATAGATTTAAGTGTTTCCCAAAGTCGAATGATATATTCCATACGAATGTCGTTAATATCGTCAAATTTACCGTTTTCATCATTTATTGCCGCTTGTGCATATAAGATATTTAATTCTCCATTTAATAATTTATCTGTTATTTCCATTACTTTTTCCATTTGTTTCTTTTGTTTATCTTTCATTTTCCTACTCCAAAAGTTTTTATTTTTATTTTTCTTTCGCTCATAGTTGAGCCTAAACACACACTTTCGACACTTACGTCATTCTTATACACATAGTCCACTGCCAGAATCACCTCAAAATCCTCATTTTTGCGCCGTTACTTCGGTTTGGTTCCCGTGTAGGATAGAAATTGCCGATTGACGTAAGTATATTTAAGACATAATTACTTATAAAGGATATTATTCTTTTACGAATTGATAATGATCGTCTTTATAGTCAAATTTATATCCCTTTGGAGCCAATTTTTCCATATAAGGTCTAAGATAATCACTGTAAAAGCTTAGACAAGTACGGTCATTTAACGGAAATGCTTTGTGGTATTCTGTATTAAACTCGAAACAATCATCCTCCAACATTAATCCATTATCTTGTAAAAATGTTAATATTGCGACCACCGTAACTAACGAGAAAGTGAATTTAATTTTCATCCCCAGAATAATACTCTCTTTATTAGATAATCCGTTTGCCTTTTTTTCAAAACTTGTTATGTCAAGAAAAGAATTTTCTTTTTCTTTTACCTCAACAGGACCGCAATTCTGGCAATTTCCTGGAATTAACGCAGTAAAAGACGCAATTAACGGCAATGTAGCTTGACATTTGCGGCAAAACTTGTCTTTTGTTGAAAAATTCATTATATTATCCTTAATTATCCTCAATTATCCTCATTTATAGTATATTATAGCCGGAAAACAGCGAATTTCAAGTAAAAAATGACAATTTTTAGTAATTTTTAGTAAATTCCGGCGAAAAACTCAAAAAAGAAAAGAAAAACTCATTTTTTGCTCAAAAATCCTCAAAAATCCTTAAATATTCTTTATAAGCAATAAAACCAAGACAACTCCCAACATACTCAGTACTACGCCTATTTCTGGCATATTTACCCATATCCATATTTTTTTTAGTAGTGTAGTCATTTTATTTTTCCCAAAAGAAATTTATTTTTCTTTATTCTTCCTCACAAGTGCAGAATTCTTCGGCCATTCCGCAGCGAAATGCTACCGGGTCCATTTCCCGGATAATACTACCGCCCGAAAATGTCAGACTGCCGATTTGAAATGCTCCGAATATTTCATTTAAGAATTCCTCATACATATCTTCATTACACGCTTGACAACTCATTTTATCCCCTTATTCTTGTTGGTTGTTTTCTGTTTTCTATTAAGTGTATTATATCAGATAAAAAGAAAATTTCAACTATAAAAAAAGAAAAATAAAAGATATTTTTTTGGTTGACAAAAAGACAATCTGTGGTATAATGGTTATAGTGGATAAGAGTCATTTCGCGCAACGGTTAAGACTACTTAAAACAATTAAGCTGATAAAGAGTGTATAAAAAGAGCGCGGATTTCGCCGCACTCTCTGGTTGTGGTTTAGTTTTATTATACGCTCTAACTTCTTATCCTTTAGGGTTGAATCACTTGTTTTATTAAGTCTATTATAACATATTAAAGTAGGATTTCAAGTAAAAAGAAAAAAATTATTTGTTTTTCTTATAAAGAATTAATTATCATTGTCCCAAAGTTTATTGACCATATCAAGATATTCCTTTACGGTATCAATAGAATCATTCTCATTTAATGAAGCTAAAAAGCTGTAAATATCGCTCGCCGGATATTCTGGTTTATTTACCATAGGACCGGGATGGAATTCATTTTTGCATAACAATTCATACAATTCGCTTGATTGTCCAGTATGATAATCTGCACAAAACCAATAACAACCTTCTGCAATCGAAAATAGATTATGATTTTTTGAAGGCACATCCATCATAAATTTGTCACATAAATTATTATATTTTTGTTCCATTTTATTTAATCCCCAAATTGATTTTGTTTATGAAAATTGCCTTGCTAATAATGGTTTATTCATATCCCAACATACCAGTCTCTTTTTATAACCATTGCCGATATTTAACCCATTATAATACATTACTGCCCTTGCTAAATTACCAGTAAATGACCAGCTTGTTTTATATGATCCTTTTTTACCTTTGCCAATTTGCACATAAAAAGTAGTTTCCGAGTGATAGGCAATTTTCTTGCCGTTTAATTCCTGGGTAATAATGTCCATTTTATTTTGCCCTTAAAGAAAAAGAATAATTATTTTTTTATTTTCAAAAATTACATACCACAAGCTTTAGTAAATCGCTCAACATCAAAACGCTCGTTATCCTCTTCAAAATATCTAGTCAAGTGAGACATTAAGCTACCCCACAAAATCCTACTTTCTTCCGTAAAAACATAATTAGACTCTGGACTGTGTTTCTTGAGAATTTCCGCCACCTTAACATAGTTTTTGCGTGATAGACTCATAATATAAACTCCCTTATTTTTAGTTGACTTATAAAGAATGTATTACTAATCACTTAAGATACTATCCGATAATTCGTCGGTTTCGCACCCATTCATATACGATACTATCGCCGCTAATGCGTCTAATTTGCCCAATATTTTATAATAGGCCATTACGTCCTCATTTGAATGCAATCGACGGTGTAGATTATGTCTTTTAGATTCTAGCTCATACCATAGATCGTCCAGTATTTGTTTCATTATAATATCCTTTATAAGTCGATCTTTATAAGGTTTTTATTAAATCTTCATTAAACCTATTATATCAGATTAAAAGTAAATTTCAACTACAAATTAAAAAAAAGAAAAGATATTTTTTGTTGACAATGGGACAATTTATGTTATAATAGTTATAGTGGGGAAGAGGGCAAAAACCGTGCGGTTAAGAGTAGAAAGAACATTAAAAGTATTAATTAAAGCATTAAAGATTTTATGTTGTCCTACGATTCCGGCACTTCACGAAGGGTAAAGATAAGGATAAACATATATTAATAAAATAATACTTATAAGGAGTATTCATTAAGGCATATTTATAATTACGACAAAAAAAAAGAGAGCTTGCGCTCTCTTTGTGTATCCTCCTATTTTGGGTTATTATCGAATTGACGGCTCGGTTTCTACGAACTCATATCCTACGGTTTTAGCATTGTTTCCCTTGTGGACTGAGAAACAACCCTTGCACATATAGCCCCATCGACCGTCGCGGGTTGGCGCATCATATTTTGCATTTGCTCCGCAGAAATTACATTTTGCTCCCAGGCTTTCAATTTTTTTCATTTTTATTTCTCCTTTACCGTTTTTCGCAACAATACCATATATTAAATATGTCATCAATTTTACAATATGATACATTTACGTGTTTATAATTGTTTTCAAGTTGTTTTTTTATTGTATCTGCAATACAGGCGTCTTTAGTATTAATGTGATATTTCATTTTTTTCTCCCTGGTTTTTTCTCTTTCAACTATACTAATTATATCAGATAAAATGATTTTGTCAACTAAAAAGATTTATTTATTTTCTCCTATTTCTCAATTCAGCACAAATAATATGTACCTGATCGGCATACTTTCCATAACTATTCTTAAAATTATAATCTTCAGGATGTTTTTTCAGGCAGTCATCCATTGCATCCCTTGCTTGCCTAGAATCTTCCCTTGCATAACATAACTCTGATACGGTCATATTTTGGGCTTTTTCTTCCTCATTTTCCCACCAGCCCGGATTGCACCATTTATAATATGCGTCATCTAGTTTCATTTTTTTGTTCCTTTATTTGTTTCTTTCAATAAACCCATTATATCAGATAAAAAGAAAATTTCAACTACTAAATAAAATAATTTGTCCTACTCTTGCGCGACATTCACTAGCGGTTATGGCTTGCTTAAACTTACATTGCTATTAAAAAGTATTAAGTATATTAAATGTATTAATATTATTAAATGTATTAAATATATATAATGTATTAAATGTATTAATATTATTAAATATATATAATGTATTAAATGTATTAATATTATTAAATATATTAAAAGTATTAAAAATATAAAAAGAATAAAAAAGATAAAAAGTATTAAGAAAAATTTAGCGGGGGCACAACTTCACACTTCACGCGGGGCACAACTTCACGTCTCACGCGTTATTTACTCCATACATCATCAGAAAGTAAATTTCTTAACACGGTAATTGCATAGAATTTTTGATCGACTAATTTATGTGCTTCGTTTTGATCTTCTTTATTTTCTATTTCCAACATCTCCGAAAAATCATTACTATATTCGTCCCACAATTCGCGGTATTTTGCTAGTGTTTTTTTTCTGAATTTATTCATTTTTGATTACTCCTTTATGCGTTTATGATTAGCTCTTGCAATGTCCGTAAACAGAATATACTTTCTTCCCAGATTTTTTTATACTCATCTCTGTCGGCATTATGCATAGTTGCGTTGTAATATAGATTTTTGAATTTTCGCGCTTTTCCCTGCAAAGTCTCAATTTCCGATTGTATCCTTTCCCTTATGGTAAAATGCCATTCCGCACCGTCATATTCTTTACACATATAGTCCTCCGCTTATTAATAAAAAGAAAGGGGAATTTCTTCCCCATATTCTTATTTGACTAATGATTTACGAGGACTTGTATTTACATAGTCCATTACCATTTTTTGAGCAGTCGCCAATAATTCGGGATTCTCATACATACAAAATTTTGTGTCAACTTCGTGCATTACCATATTACATAACATCGAAAATACTGCTTTCACTTCTTGTTTTTGCTCTTTAGTAGGCATTTTAAGCTCCTGAATTGTTTTAGTAGAAGAAAGAAAAATAATACTTTTTGTTTACTTAGTACATCTAATACTTTTAGCAGTATCCTGAATCCAACCCAAAAAAGCATCTTTAACAGTATGATCCAATTTAGCCATATTAATAGGTTCAACATAATCGCTACTTTGTTGGTCTTGAACACTTTCTTGACTCTTAATACTTTTAACGATTTCATCACCGAATTCTATATCATTGTAGCGGGTAAATTCTTCCCGTTCGATAGAATCTTGAGTCTTTGAACCGTGTAATATTTCCCCATCAAGACGGCATAGCTCAGAAGTGATATTACACATATCGTCCACTTTAGCACCTTTTAACGGATTATGTATAAGGTATTCTCTTAATGCTGTTTTGGATTCTAATTCTTTGAGTAGTTTTGACATTGTTAATATCCTTAATGGATTGAATGGTTTGAATGGCTTATAAAGAATCTTCAAATTCATCTATTTTTAATACTAATTCTTCTATTAATACATTTGTTGTTTCCTCACATAAGCCTGTTTTTGTGTATGTGTATATATATAGCATTTGTCTATTGTCAAGGTATTTAATCCATTTAGCATATTCGGCAGGATTAAGACTTTGATCAATTTTAAGAGTTTTAGACATTTGAAGCTCCTTAATGGTTTTAATGATTTTTGAATCTGGTTTTTTATCTTATACCCTATACTATAGCAAACTTCGTGCCAATATGTTTAATGATATATCTGATAAAGAATATATGCATAATGATACAATATGGACAAATGGGCAACAAGGGATGGGAACGTATGGCACATAGGGAGTGTAAATATGGCAAGGGTTGACATAAGTCTAGTAATAGCAAGGACTTAGGGATGAGTAGTATTGACACCGTACAGAGTTGTACATATGGATGTATAGAGTATTTGACGATGGGTAGGGATGACCCGGTATGTATAATTATTCGTGGATATTTTTACCCAATGGGTAAATATGACACAAGGAGCCATAGGGTTAGTTGTTTTAATGATGTTAATGGTCTTAGTTGTTTTAATGGTTTGAGAGCCGGAGGCCGTATGGGTTAATAGTATGAATGATGTTAATACTATTGTCGTTATTAATGATGTTATTCCTTTGAATACTTTTAATGGTGTTCGAGGTTTTTCAGTTTTATATCATTCCTCCTTAATTCTTGGGGGTGGTTGTCTACAAACTCTTTTCAAATTCCCACACATATGTTCAACCAAAACCCCACCGCTCCTGTCAACAACATAAGATCCAACATAAGACCCAACATAAGATCCAACATAAGACCCAACATAGGCAATAGTCATTTAGAGTCCATCGTTATACAAAATAACATACAAAATGTTTCGACCTGAGTTCAACCTAACCTCCACCGCAAAAAGCGCATTATAACACAGAAATAAGTTAAAGTTATTATGCGTCCCAAGAACAGTAAACGATATAAATAACGCTCCGACAAAAAGAATAGGAAAAATACTTGTTTTTGTTTAATTTCCTTATTGACAAATACTATTTTCACCATACTATATGGTAGGTCCGAATAAATAATAATTTCCCGACACAGAAATAGAATTAGAATTCACACTAAACATTATGCTGTTTGACGGCGCGAATGTTCCCATAGTGTAGAGTATAACGCGACATATAATATTCTTTATAAGACCAATTACTACTAAATAGGAGCCGATGAAATGCCCGAAGATACAAGAATGAGCAAAGAAAGAGGAATAGCTTTAATCATAATATGTTTTATACTAATTATTATACTTGGCTGTATAAGTTCTATATGGGAGATATTATTATTAGTGATTTCAGCAGCCGTGGGCACAGTAATATTTTTATTAACCAGGATATTAGACTAAGATATACTGACAACAGATAAATAAAAAAGAGATTAAAATGATCAGCAAAAAAGATAACAAACTAAAATTCACAGTAAAATGCAATGATTGGTCTGACGGCTCCCATTCCGTCTGGCTGTGGTCAAGCACAAGCATAATAGGCAGCAGGAGAGTATATAATCCTAACTGGTGGGAACGTATGCGCAATGTAACCCTAGAGGACAAAATATTCAATTCCGGCAAAGAACTCATTAAAGAGTGGGAAAAACAGCAAGCAAATAGAGACAGGATAAAAAACGCAGACAATCATCTAGCGTCCGTGCTCAATGTTCACTTGTTGGATTCCGCGACGCTAATAAAATAATTGAAGATGAAGAGAATACAGAAAGAACCAAAAATGACTAATAAAAACAAACAGTCACATTGTCCTAATTGCAATGCTCTGCTACCAAAAGTCGCATTATTATATTCTTTAGTAGACGGGGGATTGCGCAAAGTGTGGTTGTGTTCCGGCTATGACTCAAAAAGACACAGAAAAAGAAAAAGACAGTATAGCGATACAAAACTCAGATGGTTCAGTAGAAATCAACGGAACAACATATTCAGTCGGTATTGATTTTGGTATTGGCGATTCAAAAAAACAGTTCTAGCGTATCAAAACACGATCAAAAAATCCTCGCGCTAAAATTTAATGCTAGTTATACATCGTTTATTCCAACAATTGCAAAAGCTATGAGCGACCTAAAAACGAATGGGCTGTCAACCCCATCTCTTGCCCATAAATATTATCTATATCTAAACGCCAGGAGTGATCCAAACACAGACATTGATAATGATGCATATGAATTTTGGTGGGACTGTCTATTTCCCTACCTACAAGACTTGGCACCAAAAGGCTATACGTTAGATGCAGATGGTGCGGTGTTGGTTTATAAGGAGATAAAATAATGATTAGAAATCCCACAACCTTATGTCCAATATGTGACAGTCCCTTACCGATAGTTCCGTCGTTTACACAATTAGTAGCTGGTGATTGTCTAAGTTGTAATGGTAAGTCAAAAAAGAAAGAATATGAGTATATCGAGGCGGCAAAGAACATCACAATTGCAGGAAACAAATTTGCCTCTCCTTCTTATTCTCCTTCTAGGAAAGATACAATTTTAGGATTAAAATTCGACTATTCGGGTAAAACAACCGGAGAACTAATAAAGGATGTTATTGATCAATTACTGCTTCACAATTTATTTAATATGGATATTAGTACGGCATATGGAAAATACGTAGCGAAGACGGCGCAAATTCCGTCTGTTGATTTTTGGAATCGGCACCTATGCCCATATTTAGTAAATCTCACCCCGGTAGGATATTCATTCGGTGCCAAATGTAAACAATATACATATACTAAAAATCCCTAGAAATTCCCTAGAAATTCCCTAATTTTGCTAAATTTTCATTAAATTCTCATTGACAAACTCAAGTTTCGCCCTACTATATAGTAATGGCAAGTTTAGGTGGTTGTGTTTAACAATAACAAACCCTCTTTATAAGTCGCATCACAAACAGATAAAACTAACTGCCCGTGAGCGTCACAAGAACAGCAAAATAATACAAGGAGTAGTTATGACACTTGAATTTGAAATTTATCGTAATATAACTTATTCAAACAGAATTACTTTATATTTATATGAGATTATATCTAATACACGCATACAGAGAGGATGTAAAGAGATAGCTTTGGATAGGTCTTTTGATGGAGTAAAAAAAGAGATTAAAAAAGAAGCCGAGAAATTAATTAGGAAATATAAAATTGAGATGGAAGATATAGAAGCGGAAATATTGTTTAGTAAAAAAGTAAAAGAATTTGAAGCCGAATTGAATGCCGACCTGCTTGGCGAACAAATATAAGCTACAGTAAGCGTCACAAGAACAGCCCAGGAGACAGTTATAATGAGAGATGAGCCGAAATTGATATTTAAATTTTACGTTAAGCCAGAAGCATTAGAATTACACCTGAAAGAAGTCAGGTTGGAGATAATGCCAGACGGCGAGGTAATGACCATATCGGAAACAATAAGCTCTAGGCGTGTAGGATTTATTACAGCATCAGACAAATGGTTTGAGTGCATAAACTTGAGCCATATTCAATCGGTCGCCAGCACTATGCATAAACAATATTGCGTGATGCAAAAACGCCTAATAGAAAATAAACTTAATATACGCAAGCTTTATTTATTAGAAGACAAACTAAACAACAACCTTTTAGGTGGAGACAATAATGACTAAAGCAAATAACCAGACTAACATAGAATTTAAGTTGTATGTTAAGAAAAACGGCCTAGAGTTACACCTAGAGGAAGTTGTTAAAACTCCGGCGCAGGGCGGGTATGTATTAACAAACAGAGTAAAAATAGATAGTAAAAGATTTGGTTTTCTAACAGATATAGACAAGTATTTTGGACACACTTTTGATGAAATCATTAAAAGAGAGGCAAAAAAGATGCGCGACCAATATGTGGCGACGCAAAAATATCTCGCGGCAAATCCAGCGACTGAAAAGAGTTTGTCCTTATTGGAGAATGAGTTGAATGCCGAAAATGCTTTTACATTAAGCCCAGAAACAGAAGGAGGCAGTAATGACTAACAAAGATGCTAAAGATACTAAACCCGACAAGATAGAATTTAGAACATCCCATAATAATAACACTATAGAAATATGGCTATATGTAAATGGAAAAAATGTTGATAGTTCTTATCTTTTTAAAACAGACGAAGAAAAAGATATAAAAAAGACGCTTGAATTATTATATAAAAGATATCTTAATATACAAGCAAGAATTAATAAAGTGCAGGTTGTAACTGATGAGTTTGCCGCCGAATTAAATGCCAAACCATTACGCCGATCTAACATTACAAACTTTGTAGCGGGTCTATCGGAAGAGTCAGTTCTTGATGGTATATTAAGGTCGCTTCAAGACCTAAATTTCAAGATTGATAGTAACTGTATAATTTCTGGAATAAGTTATTGTGAGGAATACGCAGACATTACTGTGACCGACGGTATTAACGACAAGTCGTTTCGTATTAGAGTAGAGGAAATATAAAATGAACAATAAACCAACAGAACACGAAAAACTTTTTATAGACGCGCTAATTGATGTTTTAAGACAAAATAGAATTATAATTAAAAGTAAAGCAGGAGCGCATACGGGAAATTTTGTTGAATCCTGCTTTGTGTATTATGATAATTGTGTAGATATTACATTAAGTAACCTGTTTGCAAACAGTTATTTTAGAATTCGCATCGAAGAAGTAAAACACGAAGATTTTCTAATAGCAGAAAATAATATGTTAAGAAAAGAATTGGACGAGAAACAGAAAATCATAGATAATACTAAAGATACCAAAGATACTATGTAGACAAGAGGATAATAAATGGATATTAACCTAGAAACCACAATCAACTCAGACCAGCTAGACCAAATTGCCAACCAGCTACAGACACTTAACGAAACGTTAATGTGTGTTTTGGGTGTGATAGGCGCAAGCGCGGCACTCGCTCTAATGTTTGTATTTGTTTTTATATGGACTATGGGAAAAATAGACTCTAGTTGGAGAGATTAATAATGAGTTCTAAAAATTATGGACGAGCACACCCAGGAAAAGCTTTATTAACCGGGGGACCATTTAATGGTCTTGAATCACATTATATTGCCCCAATAATGTATGTTCCTTTGATTTACGCTGATGGTTTTGATTCACAGAAACACAAAAATATTCGTGCCGTATACAAACAAGATGATCAATTTTATTGGGAATATGTTTATACGGGAAACGAGGATGACGTTGGAATAAATATTATTTATAAGACAGGAAATTAAATGACTAAGGACAACAAATAATGGCGCTTATGACTTCTTTCCTAGTAACAGTATTAATTATCGCAGTTTCAGTTGGCATAATATGTGTCGCTAAATATCTAGATGAACACTGTCCAAAAATAATGGACTGTATGCTGTTGTCTATGATGTGTTCCGGCGCGTTTTGTACTATATGGGTACTCGTCCATCTTGTATCACAGGTAAATATATAAGGGGTCATTTATGACTAAAGATACTATTAAATCTATAGTTAAATCTATAGTTAAGGCAATTAAAAAAACCCCAACGGTAATTAAATATTCAATTATTACACTGGTTGGTTTTACGATGGCACTCAGCCTATCGCTGTGTTTTTACACATATTCACTGGCCTGTTATTTGTTCGGATTGCCGCTGGATATTTTGCACACTACTTATTTGCTGATGGTTGAGGGGAAGAAGGACTTCAACCTATGAACAAAAAGAATAAACTAACATAGGAAGTAGTCAAAACAACAATATTCTTTATAAGACAATCAAAAAGAAATCAAAAAAGAAACCAAAAGGAAAATAAAAATGATTAACAATAAAACAAGTAAAAGTCGCCCGAAAGATATCAAGTATATGTATTTGCAAGACGATGAGATTGTTAGATTTGGTAATGAAGGGCCGGTGTTTGAGGTTTCTTGCGTTGGCAAGGGTGGACCATCATTAGTACAAGAAGTTCAAGCTTCGAATACAATAAACATTAATGGACACAAAGTGTATGTTAAAAACATACCAGCTATAGGTGATATACAAACAGCAATTATTAAATATCATATTAACAAATGGGGTAATGATGTGTTTGACAGATCTCCGAATTTAAAAATTATATTTTATTGTGATGGTAGCGCCGGAACTAACACTATTACACACAGAGCAAGCGTAACTCACAAAGACTATGACACTGTTGAGGTAGTTAAACAAAAACTAACAATACACAATATACCGATAGTAAAATCTCCATACTCATATAGTCCATTGTATGATGCATTTAAAAAAATGAATAAAAAGAAGTATTTAAATACTAAAGGTATCACTGCTAATAAAGAAGGTTGTTGTGGTAAGTGTGGTGAGAAATTAAAAGAGACGCCCATCCTTACTTCTACAGTTTGGGATTGCCCGAGAGGATGTATTAATGATTAACAAAATAAAAGAAACTTTAAGCCAGCAAGTATATCGATTGTTGGGAAAGGGTTGTGCGCACGAATGGCCTTACCTAAAACAAGATACATCACAAGCGTCGTGTTTGCATTGTCGCGATCTTTTTCATATTGGATTTATCCGCAAACATAGGAACCCACCGTACACAACCAGCCTTGACTCAGCTTGGAAGTGTGTGGTATATTGTTGGAATAATGGTATAAGTTGTGAGTCTTTAATGGGTATGTCTTTATTTGATCTTATTTATAATGACGGCGAAGAACCAAATCCAGCACTAACGATTTGCAAAGTCTTTGTTGGAGCAATGGGCGAAGAACCAGCAAGTATAGAATAAAATGGAGAATAATAAATGACTACAGATCCGGCTAATAAACACAATATAACTTATACACGATTAAATGAAGATGAAATTATAGGGCGCGAAGATGGCAATCCGGTATTCCGGTGTGCAGCCGCCAATCTAGTGAACAGCAGATTTCAATTAATACCAATCCTAACACCAGACAAATTATCTATTAATAATAAGCAAATTAACATAGTAGATCTATTAACCCTTGAAGACATTAGTGATGCACTAATTGCAGAAGCATATGAAAAACTTGGATCGGATTCGCTTGACAAATATCAACACATTAGTATTGTATATTATGGTAATTCTGATTCACTCCTGGTAACACACGCAGTAATGGTAGGTATTGATGATGTAACAAACACGTATATTTTAAAACAGGATTGGGTACGTAAATTCAAACCAATGAAGGATATAAGAAATGACTAAAGACATAGATAAAGAAGATAAAAAACCAACAGCATTAGATATAACCTACGTTCTATTAAATGACGATGAGATTGTTGGATACGAAGATAAAAATCCGACGTTTGAATGTATGTCTAGTAAAAATTATGTTCTGACTGTAAATCACGTTATTATTCCAGATACGATACTATTACAAAACACTGTTGTAAAAATAGCCGACTTGCACAGACTCAAGGAGGTTAAAGAAAAATTAGTCGCAAGTGCTTGTGAACGAGATAAGAAGAATAACACCGACATAATGGGCGAGTGTTCTACGTTCAAACTTATATATCGCCAGTGGCCCGACACCGAGATCATTACACACGCCGGATTATTTGGTATTGAAGATGGGGTTGGAATGCATATTTTGAAAAAGGGTTGGACAAGACAGTTGAGGAAAATATAATGACTGACAAAAAAATTGAAGAAATAAAAGAAAGGTTGGGGTTAATAACGCCTACCCCCTGGATATACGATGAGCGTGTTGGCTGCTTGGCGGTATACGCTGGAGAAAAACAAAATTGTTTAGCGGGAATTAGTAACTCCTGTATTTATTATGCAAGCGGATATAAAGATGATGGCAAATGGCATCTATATGAACGAGATATTAATGATGGGAAATTCATCGCAAACGCACCGGAAGATATTTCATACCTGTTAGAAAAAATAGAACAACTTAAAGAAACACTAGAGTTTTACGCCGATCCTGACAGCTACATAATCAGCACAGGTACTATTTATGGAAATGATACACAAGTAGATCACGGGTTACTTATTACACAGGACAGCGGAAAACGCGCACGAAAAGAACTTAATAAAAATGAGGGCATAAACGATGATTAACTTATTAAAATCACTATTTATAAGAATAAAAATGTCAATATTTGCACTAACAATTTTTCCGATAACAATTTTGGGTATGCTTGTTATTTCTCCACTTTTGTTGCTATGCTGGCTATGGACATTGCCAATGGAAGAGTTAAAGATAGAAAATCTAACGTTAAAAATGTTTTACTATTGGATTAGTTAAAAAGGAGATTAAAATGTCAACTATTAAACAGATGATTAAAGATTATATTGAATGGGTAAAAGAAAATCCAATTACGTTTATAGTAGCACTTGCCGCTGGCTATATTGTTGGCGGTTGGGTTCTTTAATAAAGAAAGGTAATCAGTAATGACTAATAAAGAAAATAAAGACATTAAAGATGTTAAAGTTTTTGATAAGTGTGAGTTCTACCGCGATATGTTAACAAAGAGCGGAGATCCAGAAATAATTAAAAGGTTGCTTGACTATATGGAAGAATTAAAAAAAAGAGAATATTAAATTCCGTATAGCATTAGGACACGTACAAAATAATGATAAAACAGAATATGACTATGGGATACCCAATAGAAACGGGCAATTACCAAAAGGAAACGGTATACGCTGGTCCACACCTAAAGAAATTGCCGATGTTGCATTAAATGGGTAAGCAAGAAAAAACCAAAATCCCCGCTGGCTCCCGCCCCAAATGCTGCAAGTGCCAGAAACATATCTTTTATAAGGAAGACTTGGCAGCTTATGGGAAAAAAACCAGAGAGTATTTTGAACGCGGATATATTTGTTTGTGTAAGAAGTGTTACTGGAGAGAATTTTAAATGAACAACGAAAACATTAAAGAACAGAGAGTAAAAGTTTGTCAAACTATTATATCTTTAGGCGATCTTGATAAAATGCAAATAATAGTAGACTACTTGGATGTTCTACATCTAGAGATAGATAGATTAAATAGAGAGAATCAGCAGGTAAATATATCTACAGAAGATAATAAAAAACTTGATCAGTTTCAACAAATAGAAAAGCTGGCAAATGAGTCTGATGGTTTTGGCGCGTTAGAATATGAAATTAAACAGATACTAACACAGGATTAATGGAGAGTAAAATGACTATAGATGAAGGAAAGAGCAATCATTGGATTGGCTGTAAACAATGTGACCTATGGGTAAACATATTCGATATAGAAGAGGGTTGTTTTTCGTGTAATTGTGATACTACTTATATTAGCGAAACGAAACACGAACAAGAAAATGAGATTTGTTCAGAATATGATATTGCTCCATACACATTAGTGTCGGTTTATGTTCCAGAAGATATAAACGTTGAGTTAGGCGGTATTGTATATTGGGATTTAAACACTGGAAAATATAGAAATGATCATAGTGGTAATGTTAAAATACTGGGGTCTTGGGTATCCCAAAGAGATTCTGACGGCAATGTAGAATTAAAATTAGAAAATATGACAATGTTTCATACTCTTGAGGAAGATAATAAAAATATAAAAAAGTTAATTAATAAAGAAGGTTTAGGGCCAGAAGATTTAGATATGGATGGTTATGGATTACATCCTTCAGAATTACAATAAAGAAAGGGTTTTAATGTATACTTGCGAAAAATTTTACCTACGTGTCGGACGATTATTCTTTTGTTTCGGTAAAAGAAAAAATAAAAAAAAGTTTTATATTAATATTTACTCAATGGATTGGAAGGCCAAACAGGTTTTCTGGAGATTTTACTGGATAACAGAATGGAGAGGTAAGTAATGGATAATTTTGAAAAATTTGAATCTGAATATGATGATTTGCGCAAAAGGGCTAGTGAGGATATGGGTAAAAATATTGGTAAAAATGTTGATGAAAATACTCTTTTCTGTGCCGAGCAATTTTGTAAAGTTATGTATAAGTGTACTATAATAATGAAAAATTTTAGCGACATTATGGAGGAATTACGCAAGACATTTCCCAAAGATGAGCTTGAAAAATGGGATAATGATGAAGAAAGAGATGTTTAGTAATGAAATTTGACAACCTAGCAGAAACTATAAACGCAATTACGGCGCGACATTCTAAACCTCTTAGGATGTATATGTCAATAAAAGATATGGAAGAATTTACTAAATATTTAGAAACATATTTAGATGTTAAACAAATAGAAGAAAATGGCGGCGAACCAAAATATATGGGTATACCATTGTCTGAAAGAAAAATAGTGCCGTATGGTGATGTTATAGTTATTGATAGCAATATGCACATTCACGTTATAAAATTAGAAAGTAATAACAATGGATAAAATAACTAAACAAGACATAATAAGACTATTGCTTAAATATCAAGAATTATTCTCGCCATTATTTATTCAAGACTATGGCGAATATGTAAATGATCAAAAAGATGAGCGTGATTTAAGTGGACACAGGTGGTTTATTGAACAGTTTGTTGAGCTAATAAACAGTAAACCCAGGCAAATTGTAATTAGCTCAGACGGTGTTTTGAGTGATGAGCCGTGCTTACAGGAACCCGCTGACGACCCAGTGAAAGAATATTATATTTATAAAAATAACAAGTATTACTGGCCTACTTCTTGGACCGATATTGATATTTATTTTTCAGCATATAATGTAGGATGGCTATGCGAAGCATTAACGTGCGATTATGTAGCCGATGATTTTAAATCTAGTAAAGAATTTTATACCAAAATGTATAATGAAGCGTTAGAACAAGAAGCCTGTCCAAAAGTTGATGCAGAAGCCGATTATGAAGATGATCCTAATGATAGCAAAATGGAAAAACTTAAAAAACTACTATCGAGGCCGATTAGCGCAGCAAGCTGGAAAGAGTCGCTGGACGAAATTGATAAAGAAAACATAGAATGTATTAAAACCATTCACGCACCAGAAAAATATAAACATATAGACGGTGAGGCGCTGGCAGCATCTACGCAAAAGTGGCTTGCTAAATACATTCCTTTATTAGCTAATATTCCAATCGTTGTTCTCCCGCGTGATGTAGAAGAACAATGTGATTATCTTATATGGAAAAAACGTATTCAAGAAAACGGGGCAGACAAAACGTGGAATGAAGAAAGTTCATTTAAAGAATCAGAAGCGAAGCTTATAGAAAAATATGGAGAAATTGAAAAAGATCCACTTGGACAATGGTTAAAAACACTAGAAATTATTTTATAAGAACAACAGGAAAGGTAATTAAAATGAATATTGATAACGTAAGAAACAAATTAAATATGCAAGATCCAAAATGGAAATTTTTTGGCATTGATGCTAAAGATTTTGAAAAAAATGATCTTATTAAACTTGTTGCTTATTACAAAAAGAAGCTTGATACGGCGCAGGAATATATAACAACTGTTGCGGCGAAACATTTATAGGGGACGAAAATGACTATTAAAGAATTAATTAGTAATTTACAAGCCTTGGTTATTGAATATGATGACGAGGCTGGCATTGAGGTTGTTCTGGCTGGTGATGCAGAAGGAAATAGGCTTTTAACATTGGACGAAATAACAAGAGAGGATACCGGAAAAGGAAAGCTGTTTGTTATTTGGCCTACTGATACTACTGTAGAATTAGAGTGTTGCTATGAATAATGATGAATTTGGTCTTGCTATGAAAAATCATAGCGAATATTTAGAACATTTATATTGTATGGATTATGATTGGATAAAGTGTTGTCGGAGTTGTCACGGCGAATATGAAGATGGTGGCGGATTTGCTCAAGGTCCGACTGAATATGAGTCGCCTCGTGGAACAATATTATTTGGTGTATGTTGCGGCATTACTCTTACTCGCGCGGATTTTGTTAGGGCGTTTTGGGAAAAAAGAAAGAAAGCTAACGAAAGGCAATAATGAAAAATAAAAAAAATAAAGTTTCTTGGCACGAAACATTTTTAGAAATATGTGATGTGATAGCCAAACGATCTAAAGACCAAAGCACACAAGTAGGTTCTGTAATAGTAGGGCCAGATCACGAAATTAGATCAGTAGGATACAATTGCTTCGCTAGAGGTATAGACGACAATAAACAAGAACGGCAAGAGAGGCCGGAGAAATACTTCTTTTTTGAACACGCTGAGAGAAATGCTATATATAATGCGGCCAGAATAGGAGTCCCACTAAAGGGTTGTACATTATATGTCCAGTGGCCTCCGTGTGCGGATTGTGCCAGAGCTATTATACAATCAGGGATCTCGGTGGTGATCATTAAGACGAACAAAATCCCTGGTAGCTGGCACGAAAGTTGTCAGAAAGGTATGGATATGTTTAAGGAAGCCAGAGTATGTGTCTTTACATTTAGGGACGGCGGCTTGTTGTTAAAAAAGAAATTAGAAAGGGAAGAAAAATGAGCTTAATAATTGCCGCAGTTATAATAATAAAAATGTTGTTAATGTACGGCGCGTGGACTATATATAAGCAGAAGAAGCAGATTTCTTCTTTACTGGCTGAAAAAGACTTATTGTTAGAACCTTATAAAAAAGACCGTCAAGTTATTGGCGAGATGATATATTGGGTAAGAAAATATCAAGAAGCAAAACTTGTCACAGTAGCTAGTGATGTTTTGTATGATTATAATGAAGATACCGGCGAGTATAATAGACATAATTTTATAGTGCCAAACAATCATCTAAATCCAGGAATTGTGGATAATCTAAATAAGCTAATAGATGTTTATGAACAAGACCATTATGATTATCAGGGTGAGATTGACAAAATTCGTAATGAATATATTCTTTTACAAAACAAATATGAAGACGTTTTACTAGTATATGATGCATATATTTCAGATATGATAAATTGGAAAACTAAATATTATGAGGAAAAATAAATGAGTAAAATATTAGGTGATAAGAATTGCCCAAGGTGCGGTAAAGAAAATAAAATAGAAATTCTTTTTAGCTCCAGGCGTTACGAAGATTGTAAATGTAAATGTAAAAAAAAGAACCAATTACAAAAAATGATGCCAGATCATTATCCTTGGTATTTTATAGATGAATACGGAAATATGATTGAGGGGCAGAATTACAAAAAGGACGAATGCAAAAATAAGTGTGGAAATACTTGTACTGGTAATTGTACTGGTAATTGTGATTGTAAGGAAGACTCTGATAAAGATTCTGATAAAGATTCTGATAAAGATTCTGATAAAGACTGTGAGGGTGGTTGTAGCAGCAAAATAAATCTTTTGCTTCCCTGTTCTGGTTTTATTATTGACGATCCGCCGGAAATGTGTGTGACTGCCGTGATAAAAGCAGATTCTCCAAATCTTAATGGGGATGTTTTTACCAAAGAAGCGCTACGGAAAGCATTTGAAAAGGTGTCAGATAATAAAATACATATTATGCCGTCTGGGATAACTGTAAAATATACGCCACTACCAAGTGGAGTTAAAGATGAACCTATTAAATGGGTCGTTCCGCCTGAACTTCTTGAGAGATATAGTGATGTTGACCCTGATGAATTGTATCGACAAGAGTATTTGTGCGAATTTATAGATCCGTCTGATATTATCCACCCTGATCCAAAACAACAGGCATTTTACAGGACTTTTCTAAAAAAACATAAAAAAGAGTTAGAAGAGGAATAGTTTAACAGTGGTAAGTTATTATCGTGTATATTAATATGTCAAAAAACTCAAAAGGGAGAAATAAAATGATTTGTGATATTTGCAAGAAAACTATTATTAATTCTGACCATAACGCGATTGTTAAGGCTGGATTAAAGGCTCATAAAAAGTGTTATGAGAAGACTGTTGTTAAAGCAAAGAAAACTGAGCCGGTTATTAAGCCGACTGAAA
>SDBU01002903.1_pt1 | contig 22290 bp, 29 predicted proteins | sample 2277071 | NCBI WGS metagenome assembly SDBU01 (sample SAMN10397929, study PRJNA504765) | marine sediment metagenome | isolation source: marine sediment core GS08_GC12, 126 cmbsf | place: Arctic Ocean: Gakkel Ridge, Loki's castle | collected 2008 | reverse complement strand
AGCGTAGTGCGGGAAACCCGCATGCTGCGTTTGATGTGGCGGGAACTGGAAACGTACTGAAATTATTTCAGTGGCGCGCCAGTTCTCGACCCTACCAATAATGTTATAGATGATCTGTTAATAATCTTAGAATTGGCATTTATTATAAGAAGTTATGTTTATAAGGATTTCTTTTTTTAGATATATGGATGTTAAAAGAATTATTATTTCGGTTTAAAATTCTTTTTTGCCTGGCCTGCATCCGGTATTTCAGAGACATCAATATCTTTGGGTAGTTTATCCCATAAAATATCAATAGTCCACATTGCTGAAAGGCCTGCAACAGTAGTACACATATTTTCATGAGCCCCCATTGCTTCAAAATCTCTTAACTCATCTTTGTCTATGCCCAGGTTTTTTTCATCCATCAGCTTGAAGTTCCTGCCAAATTTCTTTTTATGGATTTCATTACAGATAACCGTCCCGTATTCTTCCATAAATTTCTTATATAGTTCCTGGCCCAGCACTGATGATTTGATATAGGATTTACCTTCCTGCCACTGCTCATAAGTCCTTCCAAAGAAATAACCTATTGCAACAAGGCCACCCGAAAAAGCACCGCATGACCCTGCAGTAGTTATGGCGCCTCCTGCTTCAAGGGCAGAAAGGCTTTTAAATAACTGGGGATTCTTAACACCAAGTACAGAAGTTATTGCATGAAATGCTTCCTGTGCGCAGTTTGTACGATTAGCTTCTCCTTCATATGCAACTTTAAAAGCTTTTTCCATTGCTTCTTTTTTTGTAAGCCCGTTGATGGTTTCCATTATTCTCCTTTTTAGACTTTTAATAAAAGCGCTGTACAAGATATATTATACTTATATGATGATATATCCTTTTATGATCCATAGCCATAAAGAATATGGTTGGCCCATGGTATGGATCAGGCCTGGAACAAGTATCGGCCCTGCACTAAAGCTGGGAAGATGATATTAAAACAAGTAGAAGAACGAACAATATATATAAAATTCCAATTGAACCCAGTATTATCCCGGCTATATCCAGACCTTTTCCCTTATTATTATTTGATCTTGTTTTAACTCTCCATAGATCAATACCTCCACATACGACTGCAGCTGCGGCCAGGCTAAAAGTGATGATAATATAAAAAAACATAATAGATGTGGCAAAATCCTTAAAATAAGCTGAATATTTTGATGATGGATCCAGGATAAAAGGAATGCCAGGAGTAAATATATAAGGCAGTATCCCGGCAACCAAAGCTGAAATCGACAATTTTCTATATTTTTCTGGTTTGACTCTATCATCCATAATTACTTTTCCTATTGATATATTTGGTTGATAATAATTATAACCTATATTCATTGATGAAGTGAAGAACCCGATATTTCAGGGCCGGAGGATACAGCAAGGGAAGCCAGGACCAGGATCATTGGCATAGATAGTGATATTTTCACACCTGAAATAATATATTGAGCAGTTCTTTGATATTATTTACTTTTTATTACTGGATAGGAAGCTTTACTCTAAAAATTAATGAAATAAAGTTTATTTAATCTTTCAATATCACATATCACATGTTAACATCTTGAACATTATTAATATAATCCATAAAAAATATATTCTTGAAAGTGAAAAATACTGTAGTCGAAGTAAATAAATTAAGAAAGGTCTATGGAGATCTAATTGCAATCGATGATATATCCTTTGATGTCAAGCAAGGCGAAATATTCGGACTTTTAGGACCTAATGGTGCCGGTAAAACAACTACCTTTGAATGTCTTGAGGGATTAAGAAAGCCTGATGGTGGTTCTTTTAAATTGATGGATGTAAGCCCAAATTTTAATTACAGCAATCTCCGCAATACCATAGGTGTTCAGCTGCAGACTTCGGGGCTATCCAGCAGCATGCGTGTAGATGAAGCCATGAATTTCTTTAGTGCTTATCATAATGTGGCCCCTCGTTATGATCTATTGGAACGATTGGGCCTTAAAGAAAAAATGGGCGTTCAATATCATGCATTATCCACTGGCCTGCAAAGACGATTGGCCCTTGCTCTTGCCATTGCCCATAAACCGCCTATTTTGTTTTTAGATGAACCGACCGCAGGCCTTGATGTCCAATCGCGGGTGGAACTTCATGCTATGATAAAAGAATTGCAGGAAAACGGCACGACTATCTTGCTTGCCACTCACGATATGGCCGAAGCAGAAAAAATAGCTGACCGTGTTGCCATATTGCTAAAAGGTAAAATTATTACTACCGGGACTCCCCGTGATATAACAGCGGCTGGAGCGGGTCTGGTTAAAATCTCTATTAGGGTAGAAGGCTCAAGCCTGTCAAAGCTTAATATTAAATTTCCAGGGGTCACACAGTCTAAGTCCATAGATGAATATATGATTTACTACAGCACTGACCTTGGACTGACTGTTTCAGCATTAATTAAACATATATCAAAACAAAAAGATGAACTTATTGATCTGAGAGTCGAACGCCCTTCTTTGGAGGACCGTTTTTTAGAGATTACAAATACAGGGATAAAAAAATGAAAGCTTTTAAAAATCATTTTATATTTGAATTTAAAACAGGGATAAGGGATAAAAATTTGCTGCTCATGAATTATCTATTTCCCCTTGGTTTTTATATTATGATAGGTTTTTTAATGGCAAGTATTAATCCAGGTTTTATGGATATAATAATTCCAGCCATGGTAGTGATCACTATACTGATAAGCACCCTTCTTGGAATTCCGGAACCCCTGGTAAAATCACGTGAAGCTGGAATATTTAGGAGTTATAAGATCAATGGAGTGCCTGCAGCTTCCATAGTGATCATCCCGCCGCTGACTACCATAATACATATTATAGTTGTATCTATGATCATTGCCCCAACTGCATTTATATTTTTTAAAGCTCCACTTCCAAATAATTGGCTGGCCTTTGTATTGATCTTCTTGCTGGCTGCCTTTGCATGTGCAGGGCTGGCGGTATTAATCGGCATAGCTTCTTCCAGCTCGCGCGGGACTATATTGTGGGCCCAACTGATTTTTATACCCTCAATGCTAATAGGTGGTTATTTTGTTCCTTCCCAGCTGCTGCCTACTTTTTTAGGAAGGATCGGAATGCTTCTTCCAAGCACTCATGCAATAAATTTATTCAAGTTCTATTCATACGGCCGAGCTATCGACTATGATCCTATATGGTCTCTGGTAATCTTGTTTTTAGTCGGAGTATTGTCATTTGGACTGGCCATTTATCTATTTAATTGGGACAGTCAAAATAAGACAAGAAGGGGCCATCCTGCCTTTGCATTCTTTGCATTTATACCCTTTATAATCGGTGCAGTTTTTATTCCATAAAAGGAATTGAATATTAAAAAGCCACGTCAAATATTTTCTAAACCGTTCATCAATGATACAGACCCATAGAGGACTTATTTTGCTTCTATTCGGCCCATAGTCCGGCGGCCTTCATCTTATTGTCTATAATTACTGACTGTCCCATTTACAGCTGAAAGAAAATCTGGAAAAGAAGCTTCCGGAAGTTCATTCTTCATTATTTCATTAAAATCTTTTGAAAAACTTGCATAGTCTCCATTATTTATGGCAGTAAGAATATTTTCCGTTATTGGATCAGCATATTCTGCAGCCTTGCCGCAACCAGCAAATACAGGAATTGCTGTCAACAAAATTGTAAAGATCGCAATAATTATTATTTCTCTTTGACTACTAACTTTTGGGGATCAATAATTTTATCAAAATAAAAGCAAAAAACTTGACACTATAAAAACTAAATACAATACTATAGTAAATTAGTTTCCCCAATATACCTTTGTAAGGTTTGAATGCATAATATGCAAAAATATTAAGTAAAATAATAATTTAAATAAAAACAGTTTAATATAAAACAATTTCAAGTAATGTAAATAAACTTCTAATAATAAGAGGAGCCTAGATGAAAAAAAATATTAGAGCAGGGGTAGTCCAGTTTGAAAGTGTACCAGGAAACAAGAAAGCAAATTTTGAAAAGATTGATAGATTTTGCGAGATTGCATCGAGTAAGGGTGTAGAAATACTTACATTTCCGGAATGCTGCATTACAGGGTATTGGTTTTTAAGAAAACAAACAAAAAAGATTCTAAACAATTTAGCCGAACATGTTTTTGATGGATATTCATCCAAATCTTTAATTGATAGAGCAAAAGATTTTAATATGATAATAGGTTCGGGGTTTATTGAAAAAGATGATGATAGCAATCTTTATAACACTTATGTTGTAGCATTTCCAAATGGTAAAGCATACAAACATCGGAAATTACATTGTTTTGTAAGTGAATTTATGAATTCAGGTTCCGAATTCACAATTTTTGATACTCCCTATAAAGTCAAAATGGGTGTTCTTACATGTTATGATAATAATATAGGGGAGAATGTACGTATTACTGCAATGAAGGGTGCACAAATACTTCTTGCGCCCCATCAAACAGGCGGGTGTGCCTCGCCAGATCCCAATGCATTAGGATTAGTCAAACGCTCATTATGGGAAAATCGCCATGAAAACAGAAAGTTAATAGAAAATGAGTTATCTGGTCCAAAGGGAAGGGAATGGATTTTGCGTTGGCTACCTGCACGTGCTCATGATAATGGTATTTTTATACTATTTAGTAATGGGGTAGGTATTGATGATAATGAGATAAGAACAGGCAATGCAATGATAATAGACCCTTACGGTAGAATTATTGCTGAAACAGGTAAGGCAGATGATGATATTGTGGTTGCTGACTTAGATCTTTCTCTTCTTGGAGAAAACACAGGGCAACGGTGGATAAAAACCAGGCGCTATAAAGCTGCGTAATGGCCTTGACAGGAAGAATATCCGCATTTTTATTATGTGGTATCGGGCTTCTCTACAAGTTCTAATGGATAATCTCCCAGTTTTTCAACCTCAAACCCGTTTGCTTTGAATTTCTCGTAGTCAAAATTATTTAGCTCATCACATGCCACTTTGTGAAACTCATAAAAATTGGGCCACCATTCATATCCATCTCCTAAATCGTGACTCAGGTAGGCATCAACTATATCTCGACCCATTAGGGGCGCCACATAAAAAGCACCCATTGCCAGTACATTGACATTATTTCCGGTAACTGCTCGCAAAGCGGCTGGTACACTCTCAACAACGCCTGCGAAAACACCAGGACATTTGCTGGCAGCAATATGGATTCCCATTCCGGTTCCGCAAAATAGTAAAGCCCTTTCAAATTCACCTTCCGAGATTTTCGCACCAGCCTTCAGTCCAATTCTATGAAACATCTCCGGGTTTTCTTCATCTTCAGACTTAACACCAATATCTGTTATGGTCCAACCCTTTTTTTTGAGATGTTCTACAATGAATTCTTTCAATGGGAAGCCGGCAAAATCCGCGGCAACCAAGATCTGTTTGTCCTTTATGGTTTTCATATGATGCTCCTTTCAACTCATAGTGATTATTATCCTATCTGTAATAGCTGCTTATTTTTAAGATAAAAACATCATATTACGTCAAGTGATACAATTCAATAAGTTTACGAAAGGGATGCCTTGGGGCTTGGGCCAGCTGCCAAGGCGATTGAATAGCAACTGATCTAATTGAGGAAATAAGCAATTCTTACAATTTATTCAAAGAGTGAAGATTATAAGATTTAAAAAGAAGATAATCTGTTGACCCAGAATTCAGCTTATCGACTAATCCCACTACTGTTTAAGCCTTCCGGGACAGATTTCCCGATGTGTGGATGTAAATAACTTTATAACTCTTCTGATGATAATAATATCTACTACTAAAGATAAATTAAGAGATCTTAATATCCTTAAATTTAAAGACCGGATATAATCTAAAAATAGGCTTCTCTATTTGATTTTTTATAGTCTCTTAATGCCATATACATCCCTCTGTTTATTCAAAATAGAATAATGTAAGGACTGCGATTAAAATAAGTATGATGTTTATTCAGTTTATATTTTCGAGAACAAGGTAAGAGAAAAAGACAAGAAAAATAATTGAACATAAAATAATAATTATCCAATTTAACCACTTTAACTTGATGGCCATTATAATTTCTTTACTTGCCTTTTCATACCTGATATGAAGTATAGAAATAAAATTAATTCCTATGGCAAAAAGCGGTCCTAAAATAAGTAAAGATCTGATTATCCAGTTTAATATTGAGTTATCACCATATTGTTTGTCAAGATTTCCAATCCATTCATAAACCCAGGTTAGAATTTTAAAATCAATTTGCAGGTAATGTTTAAAGATTACCCCACTAAGAAAAAGTAAGGGAAGAATGAGAAATACCCCACCAAGCAGGGCTGATCTTTTTGTATTAAATAATGTAAGCCTGAACTCTTTTTGATGATGGCTTACATTAATTGTTGGAGGTTTTAAGTCTTTCATAATATCCTCAATTCTATTTTTTTATTTCTATTACCATACAATACGAATGTTTATAAAAGGTTGCATTACATACTTTCTCTAAGTTTTGAAATTCCCCTTGAAAGTAAGGATTTAATTGTCCCTTCCTTTTTGTTCAAAATACTTCCTATCTCTTTGATTTTTAACTGTTCAAAATATTTAAGGCTGATTACTTCCTGGTATTTTATTGGAAGCTTTTTAATCACCTTCTGGAGTTTGATGAATTGTTTATGTTTTTGCAATTCGGCTTCTGCATTTATCATTTCTTGTTCCAAATCATTTCCAATCAAGGCCGGAGAGTAATTGGCATTAATCTCACTAATAAATTTTGGATTATATTTTTGTGATCGATAAAAGAGGTTTATTTCATTGGTAGCTATTCTGTAAAGCCAGCTTAGGATTGGAATGCCTTTCCACTTAAATTTGTGGATTTTCAAATAAGCTTTTAGAAAGGTTTCAGAAGTAATATCTTTAGAAGCATCAAAATCTCCGGTTCTCCTGTAACTATAATTGAAGATAGTTTTGTAATGCTGATTATAGATTATTTCAAACCGATTGGGATTAATTTGAATTTCTTTTATAAGTTTTTCTTCACTCAAGGTTTTTATTTTATAATACAAGATATAGAAATTAGTTGCATTAAATGTATATGAATTTCCAAAGCTGGCAAAAGAGGAGATAAAGTATATTTACATTTTAATCTCAAGGATTGCTGTATAAAGTAGCTTCTTATATCAGGAATTAGTGGTAGCCCAATTAAAATTTATTTAAATGGTTAATCCTATATTACTGTTTGCCTATTGAAGGTAATAAATTGAATAACGGGAATTATCAGGATCGATTTCAGTTGCTTCAGGCTGAACTTCAAGTGTCTTGCCATCTGCACTAACTCTGCTTAGTGTATCCCAGGCCATTCCATCCTCTAAGGTCACTTTACTTTGGGTATATATCCTTCCCTCATCATCAGTCCTCTCAGAAAGGATTTGAACGCTCCCTTTATATACATTTCCTGAACCATCTGAATTATCATAAGCAGAATAAGTAATAGTCCCATCTGCTTCCTGTATATATACAACCATACCAGAGCGACCCTGGTCATCATATTCTGTGTTTATCCAGGTGCCGATAAAATACTGTGTTTCACTATCTTCATTTGCAGTTTCAGTTTGCTCTTGTTCTTTGGTTTCTGCATCGCTGCTTTCAACAGGCTGCTCCACCTCATCTACGGCTTCTTCTCCCGGTTCATCTGTAACTTCTTCTACAATAGATCCTTCCACTGGTGGTACTGGACTCTTACATCCAACTAAGCTAAAAACTATTATCAATGATATGCTTATTGCTAATATGATTACCCATAACAATAGTTTTCTCATTTAAACCCCCCAGAAAATAATATTTTATTTTGTCATTAAGCTTAGCATTTTAGAAGGGCAAAATATAGCGTTAAAAGCATAAATATATAAGGTGGACCAAAGGGTGCAATAGCAAGAACTTTTAAATTAAAGATATCATTGTTATTGAAATAAAAACCTGTTATTCAGTGTTTAAACATAAAAACGTATATACGTGTAGGTGATATTTAATGAGTAAAAGAATGACAGTAGTATTTAAAAATGAGAATATATATACACATCTAAAGGTAGAAGCAGCAAAGAGAGACATCAATGCTAGTGATATTGTTTCTGAAGCAGTAGTCGAATGGATTGAGAGCCGTGAAGACATAGAACTGGGTCCATTAATAAAAGAGAGTCAGAAAGAAGTTAAAAAAAGCGGTACTAAATCCCGGGATAGATTTAAAAACGATCTGAGATAGTACCTTGTGGATGATTACATTAAAAAGACCTGATCTCTATATATAAGCTGAAATATGTATAAATTAAGTGATATTTTTGGTAAATTTCAAGAAATACTATTCATATAACCTTAAAATAGGGTTATGCAATTGATTTGATTGGTAGACCCAAGTATTGAAATTTCGAAACAGACTTTAGAAGAATTAATAAAACTAAAGAAATTAAAAAAGTAAATTTTGTTCACTAGATGGATAGTAAATAATTCTATTTTAAAGGGCAATTATTCTTCGAGAATTATTATTAAATAGAATTAATATATTATTATAAAATAATTTTTAAAGAGAATTTTGAATGTGAAGACACCTACTGAATTTGCAGAGAAAGTATAAACACCTTTACTTCTTTCTGGAAATCCTTTAACATTGACAGTATAAGATTTTGAGTGGCTTTTTATTTTCTTCTAGTCTTTAGACTAATTCTTAATTTAAGTAACACATTGTTATCTTATTCTTTTTTCAAAGAACTATATATTTTGAGTTGCAAACACGACTTTTAATAATTCAAATTATATTACATATTAAATTAATTGCTGTTTAAAAATGAAAAAAATTAAAATTGGTTTATTAAATAAAAAAAGAGGAAATTTTAGAATACAAGAGAAATTTGTAGGCATTGATAATGTCGTTGACGAAACTTATAAAGAAGTCCTTCATCATCAAAAAGCATTGGTTGATGCCGGATATGAAGTGTACAACTTTAGCTATGGTGAATCTTTTATTAAAGATTTAGAAAAAAACAATGTTGATCTAGTGTTTAATGTTTCAAGTATGGCAGAAGCAGCTATACTTGAAGAACTTGAAATACCTTATTTAGGATCGGATACTACCACGATTGCTCTTGCCTTAGATAAATCATTATCAAAAGCAATATGGGAAAGTAAAGGGCTACGAACATCTCCTTTTCATGTAGCAAAATCTGTAGAAGATTGTTCTATATTTAAAAATAATCCACCTTTAGGTTATCCTCTTTTTATTAAGCCTATTGCAGGTAGGGGTAGTGCTGGAATTAATAACAATTCCATTATTAATAATTATGAACAACTTGTAAAAAATGTTAAAGAAATATTGACTACGATAAAACAGCCAGTTTTAATTGAAAAAGCTTTGTATGGAAGGGAAATTACCCTTGGTCTAATAGGAAATGATAAGAATATTAGAGTGCTCGCACCACTTGAAATTTCTTTTAATGGATCTGGAAGTTTTTTAACATTTGATAAAAAAGAAAGTGATGATGATACTTTCTATTGTCCAGCCAGATTAAATGATGAAGATATTTGCAAAATCAAAGAATTTGCAAAAAAAGCTTATCAAGCTATTGGCTCTAAAGATTATGGACGAATTGATACTGTGTTAACCAAAGAAGGTCCTTATCTTTTAGAATTTAATTCTTTTGCAGGATTAATGTGTGCACCAAAAGAAAAACCACATAGTTACTTTGGTTTCATGGCTGCTGCAGAGAATATGAGTTCTGCAGATTTAATTGATGAAATTATAAAAACAGCTTTGAAAAGATACAAAATGATTTAATGTCTAGATTAGAAATAGACCTAAATAAAATAAAGCACAATGCTAAAAAATTAAAAGCCGAATTTGCAAAAAAAGGTATTACTATTACTTCTGTAATAAAGGGGGTAGCAGGTTCTCCCGAAATTGCAAACGCAATACTTGAGTGTGGAATCAATACTATAGCGGTTTCTCGGGTCCAGGACATTAAAAAAATGAAAGAATTTGGTGTGAAAGCAGAGTTTTTACTTACCCGCTTACCCATCCACACCGAAGTTCCAGATATTGTTAAATATGCTGATATAAGCTTAAACTCTGAAGTATCAACAATTAAATTATTATCTGAGCATTCCCTAAAACAGGGCAAAAGACATAAAGTAGTGTTGATGCTGGAACTTGGTGATCTACGAGAAGGCATACTACCTGAAGATGTAGACTCTGTTGTTGAACAGACAATATCGCTTAAGGGCATAAAATTATATGGAATAGGGGTAAATCTTGGTTGTTTTGGAGGTATTGCACCATCAGATAAAAATATGACTGAATTATCTCAAATAGTAGACCGTATTCAAGAAAAATACCATATAAAAATCGATATGGTTTCAGGGGGAAATTCTTCAAATTACGAATGGTTTTCACAAACAGATAATACTGGAAATATCAACAATTTAAGAATTGGTGAAGCTATTTTATTGGGTAGGGAACCATTGCATAAAAATAGGATCCCGTCTTTATATATTAATGCGTTTACTTTAATATGTGAGGTAATAGAAAGTAAGGTAAAACCTTCGCTACCATATGGTAATAAATGTCAAAATACATTTGGATCTGAACCTAAATTTAAAAATATTGGGACTATCAATAGGGTAATTGTCGGGATCGGAGAACAAGATGTTGATTCAAAAGCTATTGAGCCAAGAGTCAAAGCTGATATAATCGGAGCAAGTAGCGATCATTTGATTTTACATGCAAAAGGTAATAATATTGAAGTTGGAAGTGAAATGCGATTTGATATTAACTACCCTGCATTACTTAGACTATCAACCTCCCCTTATGTAAAAAAAGTATATATTTAATTTTTAATTATTCTGTAAACAACTAAAGATATTAAAAGTTTACAGAAATATGTGTTTTGAGATTAAAAAAAGGAAATTTGCCCTAAAGATTTTAATATCAATAAGACCCTGACAATAAAGTATTATTGATGTTTTGATTGGCTAATCTTTGGCTGCCCAAATAAAATCTACTACCCAGCCTCGGACTTTTTCATCTTTTAAAGCCACTTCAATGAGGGGTTCTACAGAAGGTTCACCTATCTTTATAAGAGCATCTAACACCCAGCTTGGGACTTCTTCATCCTCATCCTTTAAAACCTCAATGAGGGGTTCCATAGCTCTTTTATCTCCTATCTCTCCAAGAGCAGCTACTGCATTATCTCTGATTTTAATATCTGGTTCATAATTCAGGGCTTTGATCAGACTCTCAACATCCTGTTTGTTTTGGAGTTTTTCTATGTTGGGAGTACACCCCCCGATTAATAATACACTAATTGCTATCACTGCTAAATACAACAGAAGTCTTAATGTTTTGTTCGATCTCATAAACTGAGCCTCCTTATTCATATGAACCGAACCCATGTACATTTACTATATCGCTAAATATATTTTAAAATAATGATAGTACTAATAAATTTATATGTTAAGTACCAACAATTTGAAGGATTTAATTGTATGGAAATTACTGAATTGACTGGGCATAGCGTACGAAGTTAGAACCGCAATAATGACATCAAATGAGGATGTTTTTATACCTGAGTTAAACTTCTAATAAATTTTATGTATGAGATATCTATTATCTATACTAACAAGAGGTCTAACCTGCTGTTGAAATAGACACAGTCCAAGCATGTATGCTACCCATATAAGTTCACTAAACTTAAGACCAAATTTTTATTGTAATATTTTCGATATTCGGCAATAATCGATAATTATTTACAATATAAGGATAAAAAATATGAAATCTGAAGAATTCAAAACAAAGACCCTTCTGGAGGAGACAGGTAAATCTACTCATTTAACAGATAGAGAGAAACACCTCATCGGTATGGCAGTTACCTCAACCAGAGGCTGTATCGCCTGTACTGGTAATAGGATAAAAAAAGCCCTTGAAGCAGGAGTACCTTATGACACGATTATTGCAGGTATTGATCTTGCGGCTGCTGTAAATGCAGGAACAACAGTTGCGATTGCAACGCAGGGAGCTGATCTTGCTAAAATCGATGAAATTTGTTCTGATGGTATCTGTACCACAGGGGTACCAGAATGAGAAAATTGTTTCCAAAAAAACCAAGTTTTTAATCTAATGTCATATACATTCCCTCTGTGTTTATTAAAAATAAAACAATGTAAGAACTGCGATTAAAATGGGTATGTTGTAATTATCTTGAATTGGCTGGCCGTAGCGTGCGAAGTTAGAACCAGGATTGTAGCTTCAAAAGGGGATATTTTCATGCCAGAATTAACATATTCTTGAAAAATTGCTTTTTTCTATCAAAAATCTTATGCTTTCACAATAGATTTCATAAATTATCCTGGCCTACAGTAAAAAGAAATGTAATTAGAGAAGTAGGAATGAACTAAAGGGAGGATTAGCTGATGGAAGAAAAAGGGGAATGTCCAGTAACAGGAGCGACTGGGCAAAAGAATGTTAGTAGTAGCACGACGAATCGGGATTGGTGGCCGAACCAGTTGAATCTAAAGATGCTTCATCAGAATCCAGCTATGAGAAATCCAATGGATGAAGCGTTCAATTATGCTGAAGAATTTAAGAAACTGGACCTTAAGGCACTAAAAAAAGATTTATACGCTTTAATGACTGATTCACAGGAATGGTGGCCTGCTGACTGGGGACATTATGGGCCATTATTTATCCGCATGGCGTGGCACAGCGCCGGCACATACCGTATGGGAGACGGCCGTGGTGGCGCAGGATCGGGTACTCAGCGCTTTGCTCCTCTAAACAGTTGGCCGGATAATGTAAACCTTGATAAAGCACGCCGTTTGCTTTGGCCTATCAAGCAGAAATACGGCAAAATGATTTCCTGGGCCGACCTTATGATTCTTGCTGGTAATTGTGCTTTGGAGTCAATGGGTTTTAAAACTTTCGGTTTTGCTGGTGGTCGTGTAGATGTCTGGGAGCCTGAAGAGGATATTTACTGGGGTGCTGAAAATGAGTGGCTTGGTGATAAGCGCTATTCTGGTGACAGGGAACTTGAAAATCCCCTTGCTGCGGTGCAAATGGGTCTGATTTATGTAAATCCAGAAGGACCGAACGGTCAACCCAGTGCAGTTGCTTCTGGAAAAGACATTCGAGAGACTTTTGCACGTATGGCTATGAATGACGAGGAGACTGTTGCTCTGGTCGCAGGGGGTCATACATTTGGTAAATGTCACGGCGCAGGTAGTGCGACCCACGTAGGTCCGGAGCCTGAAGCTGCCCGTATCGAAGAACAAGGACTTGGCTGGAAAAATAGTATGGGTAGTGGTAAAGGTGGCGATACGATATCAAGTGGTATCGAAGGTGCCTGGAACCCCACACCAACCAAATGGGACAATAGTTATTTAGACACCCTGTTTAAGTATGATTGGGATCTTGTTAAGAGTCCTGCTGACGCCCAGCAATGGGTTCCAACTGATCCTGATGCTGCAAATCTTGTCCCAGACGCCCATGACCCTTCAAAAAGTCACGCACCAATAATGACTACGGCCGATCTTGCTTTGAAGATGGATCCCATCTATAGACCGATAGCTAAGCGTTTTCAGGAGAATCCAGAAGAGCTTGCTGATGCTTTTGCCCGCGCATGGTTCAAGCTGACTCACCGCGATATGGGTCCAGTCTCACGCTATCTAGGTCCGGAGGTTCCGGCTGAAGAGCTGATCTGGCAAGACCCGGTACCCGCAGTCGATCATGAACTGGTTAATGAAGAGGATATCGCAGATCTTAAGGGTAGGATTCTTGACTCAGGTCTGTCCGTTTCTCAACTGGTCTCTACAGCCTGGTCATCAGCGTCGACGTTCCGCGGATCCGATAAGCGGGGTGGGGCAAATGGAGCTCGCATTTGCATAGAGCCGCAGAAGGATTGGGAAGTAAACCAACCAGCACAACTACAAACAGTACTTCAGGCCCTTGAAAAAATTCAAAAAGCTTTCAATAAGGCACAGTCAGGCAAAAAGAAGGTATCCCTTGCCGATCTAATTGTCTTGGCTGGATGTGCAGGCATTGAGCAAGCAGCTAAGAACGCTGGTTTTGATTTGTCTGTTCCTTTTACACCAGGTCGTACAGATGCGTTGCAAGAACAAACCGACATAGTTTCATTCTCAGTCCTTGAACCGAAAGCAGATGGATTCCGCAACTATAGTCAAGCTAAATATGCTGTTTCTGTTGAGGAAATGTTGGTTGATCGGGCACAACTACTGGGGCTGACAGCACCTGAAATGACAGTTCTGGTTGGTGGTATGCGGGTACTAAATGCCAACTACGATAAGTCTCAGCACGGTGTATTTACCAAGAATAAAGAAAGCCTGACTAATGACTTCTTTGTAAATCTACTCAGTATGGACACCAAGTGGGAAGCAACCTCTGAAGACAGTGGCATCTTCGAAGGGAGAGATTATAAAACCGGAAAACTTAAATGGACTGGCACACGGATTGACTTGATCTTCGGTTCTAATTCTGAGCTTCGGGCCATCGCAGAGGTGTATGCAAGTGACGGTGCCCAACAGAAGTTCATTCAGGATTTTGTAATAGCTTGGAATAAGGTGATGAATGCAGACCGTTTTGACCTTACTTGATTATGATAGCTAAGCGAAATAGAAGTACCACTAAGTTATATTGAGATGTGTGTTATTTAACAACCAAATAATCTAAAAACGTGAGCCTAATAGGTTCACGTTTTGTGCTACAGCAGGTCACTTTGCGTAGTGCACAAGTTGGTTGGGGACAGTGGACAAAGTTAGAACCGCTTTATTGAGCTTAAATGAGGATATTTTTATACCTGAATTGAGTTAATATAAATCCTATAAATTGACAATTTTTATTCTTTTTGATAGATTAAGAATGTTCTTAGAATTTAGGGCAACTTTCAGAAGCTAATTGAAAATTGCAGACGAAAGAATGTAAAAAGTATAAGAAGTTATGAATGAGTCTGTTTAAGTTCTAAGAGCAGGCCCCAAGATGTTGACTAGCCTAAAGCGGAAGTTAAGGTGAAAGATGACTTGGGGTTTCTTTTTTTGTATGAATAAACTACTTTTCTATATTCCTCTTTCAAAAGATATTTGTGACGCAATTGTCTTAAATGGTCGGCCATAGCGTACGAAGTTAGAATCAGGATTATTGGTTCAGATGAGGGTATTTTGATACCAAAACTGGTTGCTCTTAGATAAAATCTTTAATCATCGTCTTTATCCACTCTTATAACTTTACCTGTAGCATCTTCTATCCTGACATCGGTCCTTGTTCCATCGGAGATTATCCTTATCTTCCAGACAAGCTTTCCATCTTCAATTTCTGTCTCTATCCTATCAACATCTCCCTTGGCCACACTCATAGCAATATTTATTGCCTCTTCCTGAGTTAAATTGGTATCGGGAGGCAAGGTAGTTATCGCTGTTTCGGTAGATGTTTCAACAACTGTCTCGGTTTCTGTTGTGGTTACAGTCTCTGTAGTGGTTTCCATAACTGTATTTTCTTTTTCAGGCTCAACAATACTTGGGGCTTTCACAGGTTGTTTCGCTCTTTGGATGCAGCTAAAAGAAAATGACATAATTATTATTACTGTAAAAAAAATCAATAACTTTTTAAAGGTTTTCATCAGGTACTTCTATTATATTTTATCAATTTTTATAAATTTCTGTTTTTAAAATTATATATATATTCTATTAAGATGTTTCCTTTATTTTAAAATTTTATAGACATATCTTATTGGGCTTAAAAGAATAAGATAACTGCAATGTAGTTATATTAAAAGTGGCTGGCCACATTGGACGAAGTTAGAACCGCAATAATGACATCAAATGAAGATGTTTTTATACCGGAATTGGATTATAATTAAAAAATCCAGAGTACCATTTTGTCAGGTTTTGCTAGTATGTGACAGAGTTATTGCTACATTCCCCTTTTTGTGTCCCTTTTCAACATACTTGTGGGCCTCGGCAATTTGTTCCAATGGATAAAGTCTATCTATGACAGGTTTTAACTTTCCCTCTTCAACGAGGTCTTTGAGATAAGTTAGGTCTTCAGCCTTTGCGCTTGCTACCCCACATATTACTTTCTTGCTGCCTATTATTGATGTCCATAACATTTTAAAATATTCAAGTATTTCCTTTGCGCTTATTCTTATTACTGGAATATTAAGCATAATAGGTGCAGCAAAGAGTTTTCAATATATTGGCCTACTTCAAAGGCTTAATGTAGGTGTTATTCTACTGTGGTTTGTTGTAATAGGAATATGGTTTTATAATCTCAAATTAGAAAGATAACTTATCTGTTGCAGTTTTATATATAGATAAGGAATTAAAACCAATACAGTTACATTTTGAATAGATATTGACTGAATTTTTTAGAGTTTTTTTAGAATATAATCATTAAGATTTCAATAATGGTTTTCTTAATAGTGGCTACCCGCGTGGGACAGTAGGGTTGAGGGTAAAAGTAGAATATGGGACTGTTTTGGCTGGCCCGGGTTGCGAAATTTCGACCCTACTTAAGGGAATTAGTAATTTTCAACAGTTTCTTTGGAAATAAAAACTAAGTAACATATTTTGAATATGTATTTTACAATCCAAAACTGTACCACTTATCATTAATTAATTCTGCTTTTCCAACCGCTCCTTAGTCTTTTTTACCCTGTATGATGGTCAATTCATATTTACTATATAAGATTTGTGGGTGAGTCTGTCAGTCATGGCTGTAGTCACTACAGGATCAGAGAATATCCCATTCCACCCGTCAAAAGATAAATTGGTGGTAATAATGGTCGACTTCCTTCCTGCCCTCAGGGACAGATGAGTAAATAATAGTTCAGAGCCCTGCTTGTCAAAGGATATATATCCAAGCTCATCGGCTATGACGAGGTCAAACTTTTGAGCGAACCTTTCTACAAACAATGAACACTCACTTTCAGTCTCTTCATTTGCCTGTGCATTTCTTTCACCCACACATGCCACTCCACCTACTGGCGGTAGGGTAAGACTTGTAATAAGTATCAAAGCTACTTTTATATTTTTTTCTTCATTTCTTACTCCTCATTTATTATTAAGATCAAATATCGGTAATCCTAAGTAAATCTATACATCATCAAACCGAGAAGAAGCTTAGAAAAGTAGGTTTTAAAAGAATTAGCCAATACAAAACTCTTATTCTGGAGAGTGTTTGACATATGTAATTAAATGTATTACATTGTTTACATGATATATTATGAAAAATCTGTCCAAAAATATTTTAAAAAAAAGGAGGTGCCCGAAAAGGTAATGATACTTTTTCATAATGCTTTTTTATCTCTGGATCTGACTAAAGACTTAGACCTGTTTGATATTAAGAAAATAAAAAGCAAGTATTCAAGGGATTATTTTAGATTAAGGAAGGGTAAATATAGGGCAATTTTTTATATGCTAGATAAAAATTTTTATATTATCTACATAGGTAAAAGAGAAGAGGTGTATGACAAGTGGCAGTAGTATCAGTAAGATTTAACACAAAAGAAGAGAAAATACTGAAAATATTAAAAAAATATTATCATTGTGATTCTTCAAGCCTGCTTAAAAAGACTCTGTGGGACCTGTACGAAGAGATTAAAGACAGGGAGATAGTTGATGAGTTTGAAAACAGGGAAAAAACATCAAAAACTAAATTTGTAAAAATTGAGGATATTTTATAGATGATCTCCCGTAGGTCCATGGGTTCAAGAACTCTGAAAATTACAGGCTGAGAGTCAAAGCGCTATTCTGTTAGGGAGCGGGTTGCCCCTATTGTTGGTGAAGAGCCCCAAGAATTATATCCAGTGTGGCTGGCCATAGCGTACGAAGTTAGAACCAGGATTATAGGGTTTGATAGAAATATTTTTATACCGGAATTAAATTTGTAATTATAAATAGACAAACTTTTTTAGCTATTCGATAGAAATTTTTTAAAACTTTCACATGCCCAGGATCATGGACTTATGTGATGTGGAATACCATATCCTGCCTCTTATTTAGAAATGATATTGACCTCAAAATTATTTTTATGTTTTGAAAGCTCTATTTATAAAATCTCAGTTGTAACCTTAATATTATTTGTCAGGCAAAACATTGCAGGACATCTTTTATCAGTTATACCTTTTATCTCTTGAATCTCTGAAGCTTTAGCTTCTGATGAAACATCCAGGCTTATTTCAATATAATTAACTATGTCCTCTTCGCTTACCGCAAATCTTTTGTTTAAATTAAGGTCACTTGTTATTTTTACTCCAAATTTTTCTAGTTTTATTCCTTTTATAGTAGCCCACTGGACAAATGTGGCTGCGTAGCAAGCTGCTATACCAAAAAGGCAATACTGAACTGCATTAGGAGCAGTCTCATTACCTCCGAAAGAAATAGGTTCGTCAGCACTCAGTGAATAGGTTTTGCCACTTTGAGTAGATATTTTGGAATTGAACTGAGGCTTACTTTCTATAAATGACCATTCCCCTTCCACTATCATCTGTTTTTTAAGTATATTTTTATTTTCTTTTGCTGAGTCTATGGTTTTATTTAGCTCTACCATGTTGATATTATTCATGTTCTCTCCTCTTGGTTATAAAAGCATTTGGCACAAATAAATAATCTTTATATTCTTATTTACATAAACAACTTTTCTTGTTGTTCGGGGATCTAGTCGAATCATGAATCAATTGGCAGATGTCCGACTGTGTCCTCGAAGTTAAATCTTATTAATTATTTTTCTTAGCAAACAAGGAAACACTTTTCACACCATAATCTTTCGATGCTCCTTTTGCTGATTTGGAGATAAAGCTATACGCTTTATTTGTTTTCATGCTAAGAATTTCCATCCCTGAATGCTCAATGGCTTTGCGGTAATCATCCTCCTGGCTGGCGCCTCCAATGCAAGATGCCCATAACTTTGAATCACAAACAATATTTTCCGGTAATTGTATTTCGGTAACAATATCAGCAATCGCCATTTTCCCTTTAGATTTTAATACACGTGCAATTTCTGCAAAAACTTTTTCTTTATTAGGAGAAAGATTGATTACACCGTTACTTATAACTGCATCAAAACTTTCATCGGCAAACGGAAGTGTTTCAACATAGCTCTTTTGGAATGAAATATTTTCAAAATTATTTTCTTCTTTCAGACGTTCAGATTTTTCAAGTTGTTCTTCCGTCATATCCACTCCTATAACATGTCCGGCATTTCCTACTTTAAGTGCGGCAACAAAAACATCCATTCCAGAACCGCTCCCGAGGTCGAGCACATTTTCACCTTCTTTTAGATTAGCGCTATCAAAATAATATCCCACTCCTGCAAATGATTCGATGGCAGCAGCAGGAATACGGTCAAGGTCACTTTTTTCATATCCTAATTTTTCAGCAAGTCCACGTCCCATTTCGAAATGATATTCTCCTTCAGGTTTAAGGGCAACATCTTTATACATACTTTTTACTTTCTGTTCCAGTTCGGCTGTATCCACTTTTTTGGTATAAGTATTTTTCATTTTAGTATTTTCCTTCATTTATTATTATAAAATAATTACTTTTAATTCTGTTGAATTAAGGAGCTACTCTTTTTTTTGAATAGCTCTTTTTTTCAAGATTTTACTATCTAAGGTTCGACGCTTGTAATTTATACAGTTATTTTTTCTTCATCATCAATAATGACTATGTCAGGTTGACCTATGGCTCCACTTCGCTCCACTGCATCTTTTAAATCCTCAGATTGCATAAATTGGCGAGATTTTTCAAGATCCTCAACCTCTAATAGGATAATAACCTCATTAGTATCATCGGCATTACCAAATAGATAACCACCTTTTGAACCCATCATCTCCTTGCGGTTGGAACTATCTTCACCAAAATACAGTTTTCCACTTATTGTAATCTTCAACTTTAGTTCGTACAGGTACCCATGGCATAATATATTACCTCCTTTTTTTATTTTTATAGTACCAATTCCCATCTTAGTCAAATATAATAATCACTTCTATGCAGCTATCCCCATTCTACTTTTGTGGCGGTGGGACAACACCAATCTGTTGCATTAAACCCAACATATCTAAATTAGACCAGCTTTCAACAATTTTGCCATCAGCAATTCGGTTGACAATGGTAGCAGCTACTTTAATTTGCTTTCCAGTGGGGGCGATACCTTGAAACTCACCCTTGTGTGTACCGGTGACAGCCTGGTAGTCAACCACTTTGTCCCCTTCTGCAATCTGGTCCTGGGTAGTGGATTTAATATCAGGGAATGCATTGCTCATCTGAGAGAAATGTTGTTTCATACCTTCACTTTGATATCTTCGGGAGAACCATGAGCGATAAAATCTTTATAAAAGACCTCATCTGCTAAATCTAAATTCCCTTGACTAATGATTTCTTCTGAAACTCCACGCATGAGAGTCTTGTTCACTTCAGTTGACACGGTAATTTTTCTCCTTCTTATTGGTTAATATTTTACCTATAATTATCCTCTTAAAAACTTAAACTAATATTATAATTTAATTAAAATATCTTCATTTATTTAAATCCTAAAAATAAATTACAATCTGAAAAACAATCCTATTCCAAATCTTATTATTATGACCTATTAGTCAAAATAATCCTGATTATCATAAATAATAAAAAGGTCTCTTAACTTAATAAAAATATTTAAAGGAGGTAAGAATGTATAGGCTAGAAATTATTACCAGAGAGGCAAAAACCAGTCGCATCAAAGCTTTAAGTGAGGGGTTATTTGCCATAGTCATGACATTACTTGTAATTGAGCTGGCTGTCCCAGAAGTACCAAGACTGCTTACAGCGGAACAACTTCACTTAAAACTATTAGAGATGTGGCCAAAGTTTGCAACTTATGGACTGAGTTTTTTGACACTGGGTTTAATGTGGTCTTTCCGTCACATTATGTTTCAACATATTAAACGTGTTAATGAAAGTGTTGTCTGATTAAACATAATATATTTGATGTTTGTAGCACTGGTACCTTTTTCTACAGCTATACTAGGGGAATATACCATATTTGCCACTACGACAATGGTATCAAAGGGTGCAAATTTTGTTTTGATTTTGCTATTTTATTATATAATATGGTGGTATGTTACAAAAAATAAGCACCTTTTACATAAAGATATAAGTCCCCCGGAAGTAATGCGACTAAAAATAGGGACGGTAATGCCTACCATTCTATTTTTAGTTGCTATAGGACTATCTTTTATCAGTCCATATATTGGTATTGCTATATATATTACAATTATACTTTCGGGATTTGTTTTACTAATAACCTCAAAAACATATCATTCTTGTAGTGAAGAAAGTAAATAATAATTAGGATCATCTATTAAATTGAGTGAAGTAAAGAGTGCTAATTAATCATTATTAAAAAATGAAGTATTTTTGTTGATGGTTTTGAATAGTAGACGATGTTAAAACCATTATTTCACTATGAAATAAGGGAATTTTAATAAATAAGATATCTATGACACAGTTGTCTTATATGGTTGACCATAGCGTACGAAGTTAGAACCAGGATTTTACTCCTAGATGAGGATATTTTTATACCAGAATTGAGTTTACAAAATGCTCCACTGAATTACTAAACAATTAATTCAGTTAAACCCTTTTTTATTTAGAAGCGTCTAACTAATTGCTACGTTTAAAAAATAATTTAAAGGACCATAAAATGGATAATGAAAAAAATAAAATCTATACCTCTACAGTAGTGATTTTTTGGATAATACTGGCTTTCTCTATCCTAACTATATCAAACATTTTTATTATGAACGAATTTGACCTATTTAATAGGTATCTATTCTTTTCTTCGGCAATTGTATTATCTTGCCTGGGTATAGCTCTTATTGTCTTAGCCGCAAAAGCAAAGTTAACCAAAATTTCAAAAGCTTTTTTTATCCTTACGGGTGCATCAGCTGCTGGTATAGTCGTAGGCTCAGTTCTTCATAACCTTGTATATGCACTCTTTATAAAACTGTTTGGAGAAGGCTTTTGGGCGGGTATGGGTGATGAGCCAGTATTTTTTATTTTTGCTACAATTGTATGTCCTGTAGCCTTACTGGTTGGCATAATTGGCGGTATAGTCTTAATAGCCAAGAAGAAAGTAGTGCTCCAATAATAAATAACTAAGATTTGGCTGGCCCGGGTTGCAAAATTTCGAACTAATTTTTAATGGAATTAATCAATCTAAAGGTTATTTTGAGTATTTAAAAAAGTTATATGTGGCTGG